>Ga0114959_10002165_pt1 | contig 16458 bp, 14 predicted proteins | sample C_130625_EF_Meta_FD_87317 | JGI IMG/M metagenome (GOLD analysis project Ga0114959, IMG submission 87317) | Freshwater microbial communities from Lake Croche, Canada to study carbon cycling - C_130625_EF_MetaG | ecosystem: Environmental > Aquatic > Freshwater > Lake | place: Lake Croche, Canada...
TTCAGCTGGTGCTTGTTGCGCATAAGCGGGAATCGCCAGTGCCAGTATCAGTGCAGATAATAATCTTTTCTTCATTGTAAAAGTCCCCGAGTTATTGGTTTTAAAACTGATTTAATAGAAATTAAACTGAATATACAAAATACCTCAATTAACGCTAATGCATGATTAGTGAAAACCCTTGAATGCTGCTCTATCAGAATGAATAACTAGCATTTATGCCGACAAACCAATTTCGTCCTGGAGATGGCTCAAAATACTGATTACTAGCTTGGTTAATAATGACAGACCCAACGTAATATGTATCAAATAGATTATTTAAGCGAGCGGTTTCGGTGATTCGCCAGCGCTCATATTCCTGTCTTGCAAATGCACGAAAATTACTAATTACATACCCACCTGCACTAGCAGTTGATGTATTGGTGTCATTCGCATACATATTACTTGCTGCCAAAAGCTCTATTCCTACATTCATCGAATGATCAGCGGGACGCCACGCTAACTCCCCAAAAAATCGATGGACGGATACCCCTGGAATACTTGAGCCTGCAGTAACGCTATTTCCTGAAACCGTTGTGTAGTCCTGCGTAACCTGAGCAAGCGTATAGGTATAAGCCCAGTTCGTATATAACTGCATGGGTAAATTAATATGCCCAGATAATTCTATGCCAGATCGCCCAGTATTATTAGCGTTTTGATATACGGTTTTTCCGGAGATATTATTTAAAGCCACAATCTCATTGGTACTTTTTGCTAGGAATAATGCAATATTAAAATGTCCATATTCTGGAATAATACTTTTCCAACCAATTTCATATTGCGTAGTTGTTGCCGCTTCTAACATATTTGGATTTGAAACGGTCGCTGTACATGCGGCGCTCGCACAGCTGTATTTAATTTGATTAAGGGTGGGAGTGTCATAACCTATACCTACTGATGCATAAATACGGTTATAGGTATCTAACAAATAACTGGCAGAGGCCATCGGTAAAGTTTGACTGTATAACTTGCTGGTATACGCCCATGTATTCAAATTATCACTCCCACTGAGTTCTGTTGCTGTATGCCTAAGTCCTAAAGTAACATTAACCCTCTCCAATGGATCAAATTCAAACTGTAGATATTGATCTAAGTTATTCGCTTGATATTTGGCATCCGTATTTATAGAAGTTTTCTTGCCAGAGCAATTGACTAACTCGCCATATGCATTGCAATAACCCATACTATGATCGTTATCGTTTCCATAATTAATTCCTAGAGTCATCCTCACTGGCATTTGATTAATGACAGATTTCATTTGATATTGACCATCAAAGCCATAATATGATCGGTCTAAGCTTATGGCGCCATTCACAAAGGGTACTGTCGTGGTAGATGGTGCTTGATATTGAAACTGGTTTCTAGTTCCTGAATAAGCCACCAACTTTAAATTGTTGTCGCTATCTATTTTGTGTTGAAGCTCTAGACCACCTTGCAGTTGTGTTACCGTTTTTCGTGTATTCCAAGTAATTGCATTACTTCCTGCGCCTTGTGGATCTGTGATTAATTGTGCCGCTGTTAAGCCCAAGGGGTCACTAGCAAACAGGTTGACACGGTTGCCAATAAATGTGATTTGTGTATCTTGACCAGCGCCGAAAGTTATTTTGGCATTTTCATTATCTCGGCTTGCATCGCTATGGCTTCTTGAACCGTTTGTATTGAGATTATTGATATCGAGTAAATAATTTACTCCGCCCTCATCACCACTTGCTTTAATACCAACTTTATTTGTATTAAATGAGCCATATGAAGCGTATGGGGTGATCGCTGTGCCAGGCTCTCCTTTTTCAGAATAAATATTGATAACTCCCCCTGCTGAATTACCATAAAGAACTGAAAATGGCCCTCGCAACACTTCAATATGATCAGTTGAACTTAAATCGATGTGTGATAGTTGACTTTGTCCATCTGGCATCGTTGCCGGTATACCGTCTACATAGACTTTTATTCCTCGCGCCCCAAATGCTGAATTCGCGCCAAATCCTCTGATGGAGATCATCGTATCTTGAGCATAGTTTTGTCGATTCAGAGCGAGTACTCCGGGTACTCTACTTAAAGATTCAGAGATATTTATCTGTTGCTGTGTTTCTTGAATATTACTTCTTTGAATCAGATCTACAGACGAGGATGTTTCAAATGGTGTTTGGTAAAAACGTGATGAACTAATGACCATTTCTTCTACGTTTGGAGCTGTAATACCATTCGTTTGACTATGCACTTGAGTTACTCCGCAAGTCAGCATCACTCCTAGTATCTTGGATAGCTTGTAAATTTTTTTCTGATGGAACATTGGTCTCTTTATTTATAAAATTATTTTTATTCTATTCGGAATTGCTCATCGCATCATCCTAGTCTTCCCTAATTCTCATCATTTTTTCATGACTTTCAGTTACACTTATTTCATTCTAAATAACTTCGGAGTTTTTATTATGGGACAAGCTTTATCACTTACCGCAGCAGATGGTCATCAGTTTGAGGCCTATGAAACAACACCAACTAAAAGTATCATCGGCGCCCTTGTATTGGTCCAAGAGATATTTGGAGTAAATACTCACATTCAAGCAACGGCTGATTTATATGCATCTTTAGGATATAAAGTGGTCGCTATACCAACAATGGACCGAGTACAAAAGAATGTTAATTTGGGATACACACCTGAAGATATGCAAGCAGGTTCTGCTCTCAAAGCTGCCGTGGAGAATCTCCCCAATCAAGTAGTTTTGTTGGATATTCAAGCCGCGATTGATTACTTACAACAATTTGGTAAGGTCGGGATTTTTGGTTTTTGTTATGGCGGTCTCCTCACTTGGCGGAGTGCCTGCCAATTATCAGGTTTGTCAGCTGCAGTTCCCTACTATGGTGGCGGCGTTCAAAATGAATCGAACTTAGTCCCTAAATGTCCAGTCATGGCCCATTTTGCGCAAGAAGATGCGTATATCCCTTTGGATACTGTTGAAGCACTTAAAAAAGCGCGCCCTGAAATTACTGTTAATATTTTTCCGGGTAATCATGGCTTTAATTGTGATCACCGTGCTTCTTACTTTGGACAATCTGCCCAAACAGCGAGAACCATGACCTTAGATTTTTTCGCGAAACATTTGGCAAAATAACTCAACTACTTTCTAGGAGCCCCTCCAGTAAAGTATCCAATTTATCAAGGGTTTGATATAGTTTGTATTCATCTACTCTGAAATACTTTTAAATCTATGGATACTTTGTTGGAAGACTGGCCATGGTGGGCTCAAGTGGCAGCAGTTCTCCTTTTGTTGGCAACATCTGCTTTTTTTTCGATTACAGAAACAAGCATGATGGCAGCCAATCGCCATCGCTTAAAACATAAAGCTAATCAGGGTCATCAAGGTGCTAAGTTAGCTACCGGCCTTTTAGGTAGGACCGAAGAATTATTGTCCGTTATTCTTATTGGGAATAACGTCATTAATACCTTTGTACCGGTCCTTATTGCGGGCATAGCCCTCAATGCCTTTGGTAATAGTGGTTCAGTGCTATCTTTGACTACCGCGGTTGTCGCTTTTCTGATTATTATCTTTTGTGAGATTACCCCAAAGGTAATTGGTGCAGCATTTCCAGACAAAATTGCTTCCACTGTGAGCTGGGTTATCCGTCCTTTAGTTTGGCTAATGACCCCCCTCGTCATGTTCGTGAATATTTTTGTTTCTGCTTTATTAAAAATCATGCGCTTAGATACTAAGAACTCTATTGATAATCGCCTCAGTCCAGAGGAGCTCAGAAGCCTTGTATTAGAAACGAGTCACTTTATTCCATCGCAACACCGTAATATTCTGGTTAATTTATTTAACCTAGAACACATCACGGTCGATGATGTTATGACACCTCGCGCTCGTATGGAAACGCTAGATTTATCTCGCCCTATTCTTGAAGTTCTCCACCAAATGGAAACCTGTTATCACCACCATCTTCCAACCACGGATCAAGATCCAGACCGTGTGATTGGTATTTTGTCAGTACGTAAGGCAGTGTCTCTCATCGGGGATACGAATATTACGCATGATCAATTCAAGGCTTTATTGAATGAGCCTTATTTCATTCCAAGTGGTACTCAAGTTTTACAGCAAATCAGGTTCTTCCAAGATCTGCAACAACGTATTGGTCTAGTAGTCGATGAGTATGGTGTAGTTATCGGCTTGGTGACGATTGAGGATATTGTGGAAGAGCTTATTGGTGAATTTACAACTTCTCTGCCAAGCCTTGCAAATAAAACCCAATGGTTAAAAGACAATACCTATATAGCCTCTGGTAGCTCTAATTTAAGAGATCTAAATCGTCTATTAGGCCTGCATCTGCCTACCGATGGTCCAAGAACTCTGAATGGTCTTTTGATCGGTATCTTGGAAGAAATTCCGGATAATGACATCAGCTTAAAAGTTGCTGATTGTGTCATGGAAGTTATCCAATTTGATCAACAATCAATCAAAACTGTTCGGATCCATCGCCCTACTAAAATACTGACTCCATCCTAGTCGCATGCTTGGCCCTGCCATCTACTGTAGTGTAATCATTCTCGTACTCCTGGCTTTGGGCTATATCGATTTAAAAACATTGCGCTTACCGAATACGTTGACTTTGCCATTGATCGCCCTTGGCCTTGCTGTTAATCTTAGCAGCTATGGATTTTGCTCTTTTCAGTCTAGTCTTGCTGGCGCAGTTTTTGGTATCGTGATCATTTATGGTTTCAATTTCTTGTATAAGGCTTTTTTCAAGAAGAATGGCATAGGGATGGGAGATGCAAAACTCTTAGGTGGTCTTGGCGCAGTATTTGGCTTTTCAGCAGTGCTTCCCTTGTTGTTTTGTGCTGCTGTGGCATGCTTATTGATGATGTTATTTCAAGTTAAAAACAAAGACTTTGCTTCTATAATTGCATTTGGCCCCTATTTGTGTGGTGTAGGGATTTGTATGGCAATCTACCAATATTGGTCCTTGAATTCATGAATCCATTATTAGAGACGGCGGCGAAGCTTGTTCTAACAGGTGGTATCGGCAGTGGTAAAAGTGCCGCTGGGCTCGCTTTTGAGAAGTTAGGCATCCCTATTATTGATAGCGATGCAATCGCTCATGCCATTACAGCCCCGGGTGGCCTTGCTATTCCTCTGCTTATAAGTACCTTTGGTCAGGACTTTATTACTCCCGAGGGGGCTCTTGATCGTCCAAAGATGAGATCTTTGGTATTTAATGACCCTGCTAGTTTGAAGCAGTTGGAGGCCATTACGCACCCTCTCATTCGGAAATTAAGTGAGGAAGCGGCACTTGATGCTTTGGCTACAAAGCCCCCATATCTGATTTTCATGATTCCATTGTTATTTGAGTCTACTGGCTGGCAAGGTCGTTTTAATAAAATTATCGTTGTGGATTGCACGATTGATCATCAAATTCAAAGGGTGATTTTGCGTAACAAACTCCAGCAAGAGGAGATTGAGAAAATCATAGCGACCCAAGCCCCAAGAGTAATGCGGCTTCAATATGCAGATTATGTGCTAGAAAATAATAAATCCCTAAATGACCTGCATGAACAGGTACTTCATACCCATCAAAAAATACTCCAAGATCTAAAGTTATCATAGGGTTTATATGGACATTCTTTTGCTTGTGAAAAAAAAGTCCTGTTTTATTAATTTTGATCTTAGAATATCAATATCTAAAAAAATAATTAATTAAAGTGCTAATTTACGAATACCCTTTCAATGAAACTGTTCGCAGTTTACTAAGACTAGAATATTTATTCGAAAGGCTGAGTGTTTTTATTAACTCCGACCACCCAGAGCATCATTTGACTGCTATCAGTCTTATTTTTGATATTGGTGAAGTCACTTCACGTGCAGACTTAAAATCAAGTCTTTTAAAAGAATTAGAGCGTCAACGTGTGTTTTTGAACTCGTTCCGCTCACAAACATCCATCAATACCGAAGCTCTTGAATCTACAATTACTGAAATCGAAACCTGCCTTATTTCTTTAAATAATTTAGTTGGCAAACCAAGCGCCATCATGAATGAGAGTGAATGGCTCAGTATGATCAGGACACGCTTAAGTGTGCCAGGAGCAACTAGCCCTATCGATTTACCTAGCTTTTATAGCTGGCAACAACGCCCTCCCGAAGTACGTAGAGCTCAGTTAATGACCTATACACCTGCCTTTGCTGACTGGAAATTGACTTGCGATCTGTATTTAAGACTTCTGCGCAATTCTTCTGAGTTCCACGGCGTGGCTTCTGATAATGGTGCATTCCAACAGATGCTATCTGGGAAAACCTATCAATTGGTGCGGGTACGCATTGATCAAAATGATCTCATCCCTGAAATTAGTGCGAATAAGCACATGTTATGGATTCGTTTTTTACAAAATTCCACAACGGGCAAACCGCAAGCTTTTACCCAGAGCGTGGCTTTTGATTTAAATCTGTGTAATCTTTAAATCGGATTTTTTAGTAGTTTTTCAATGATTGTGATTGTCGCGGGTAGGAGTGGTTCTACGTCAGCAATAGGACTAGACTGCAATCCTTGCCAATGAAGTTCCTGCCCTTCTAGTCCAGTCGCTTGACCCTGCCACTCTTTTACAATACATAAATGAAGTCGTACATAGGCATGCGGGTAATCATGCTCAATCACTCCCCAAGCCTGACTTCCAAGAATCTGAATGCCTAACTCTTCTTGAAGCTCTCTTTTAAGTGCTTGATGAACGGTTTCCCCTTGCTCTAGCTTTCCCCCTGGGAATTCCCAATAATCGGCGTAAGGCTTGCCCTCGGGACGCTTTGCTAATAAGAATTGATCCGGTGAGCGAAAAATAATTCCAACCGCAACCTCAGTTACGGGTCGCTCTATTGGCGCCTCACTCAATTAATTAGCCCCAGCGTAATGCCTTGCAAATTGCCATGCCACACGTCCTGAACGTGAGCCGCGCTCTAAAGCCCAAACCAAGGCTTCTGGTTTTGCCGCAGCAATAGCATTTGGCGCAACGCCAAAGTGCGCTAACCAATGCGCCACAATGTCTAAATATTCATCTTGGCGTGGTGGATAAAATGATACCCATAGTCCAAAACGCTCTGATAACGAAATTTTTTCTTCGACAACTTCTCCTGGATGAATCTCTCCATCAGACATGTGACGGTAGGACTCGTTATCCGTCATGTATTCGGGTAATAAATGGCGACGGTTGGAGGTTGCATAAATCAAAACGTTATCCACCTGCGCGGATAAAGAGCCGTCTAGAGCTGACTTGAGAGCCTTATAGCCTGCTTCGCCTTCTTCAAAAGATAAGTCATCACAGTACACAATAAAACGCTCAGGACGGGTAGCTAATAGCTCTGTTAAATCCTGTAAATCTGATAAATGTTCTTTGTCTACTTCAATTAATCGTAGGCCGTCTTTTTCAAAATGATTGAGACACGCTTTTATTAAGGAAGATTTACCCGTTCCTCGCGCCCCTGTCAATAAGACATTATTGGCGGGCTTACCAGCTACAAAGTGCGCCGTATTGTTTAGGATAGATTCTTTTTGGCGTTCAATTCCCTGTAAGTCATCAAAGGACATTGGGGATAAGTGTTTTATCGGTTTTAAAAATCCAACACTGCCTAAAATACTTTGACGATGTTGCCATTTAAAGGCCTTGGCAGTTAACCAATCTTCTTGTGTGAGTGGCTTTGGAAAAAAAGCTTCCAAATGCCCCAATAATCTTTCCAAATTGTCAGACATAAATGTTTTTAGTTAGTGCGCTACCAGGCCCTAGGACCGATAGTCTGCGTTAATCGATACATACTCATGTGAAAAGTCACATGTCCACATTGTACGTTCAATTGCGCCACGACCTAAATCTACGGTGATTAAAATCTCAGCTTCTTGCATCACACGTTGTCCGTCTGCCTCAAGATACTCAGGATTTCGTCCACCATTTTTTGCGACCCATACATCGCCCAACCATAACTGCACATGGCTAACATCCAAGTCAGTAATGCCAGCATATCCAATCGCCGCCAAAATACGCCCTAAATTAGGGTCGCTTGCAAAGAAGGCTGTTTTAACTAGCGGTGAGTGTGAAATCGCTTCTCCAACTAACTTACACTCTTCAAGTGTTTTCCCACCCTTGACATGCACTGTCATGAACTTCGTAGCGCCTTCACCATCGCGCACGATCTGCTGCGCGAGTTCTTGGGCTGTCTCTAATAACATTGCCCTAAATTCAGTAAAACCGGCACTCTGCCGATTCTCGATAGCCAGGCCACTCTTGCCAGTTGCCATCACAATAAATGAATCATTTGTCGATGTATCGCCGTCAATAGATATTGCATTGAATGATAGGTCTGCAATTTCTTGCGTTAATTCTTGGAGTAATGCTTGAGGTATCTGTGCATCAGTTCCAATGTAACCTAACATGGTTGCCATATTGGGGTGGATCATACCAGCGCCTTTACTAATACCTGTCATAGTGACTTGTTGGTTCTGAATTTGCTTTTGTAAAGAGTATGCCTTCGGTAATGTATCCGTAGTCATAATCGCATTGGCAGCGTCAAACCATCCATTGCCAACTAATTGCGTGTTTGCCTGTGGCAATACATTTAAAATCTTTTGAAGTGGTAAAGGCTCAAGTATTACTCCTGTTGAAAACGGAAGTACTTGACTTTCTTGTATTGAGAGTAACTCGGCAACAGATTGGCAGGTCTTACGTGCATCACTTAAGCCTGTATCACCGGTTCCTGCATTTGCGTTACCAGTATTAATAATGAGCGCTCGAATATTATTTTTCAAGGCCAAATGCTCTTTACATACTTGTACAGGTGCCGCACAAAAACGGTTTAAGGTAAAAACACCCGCAACTGAGGTATTTTCTGATAAGGTCAGTAATAAAACATCTTTACGGCCAGGTTTTTTTATCCCTGCCATGGCATAACCCAATTGAATACCAGGTACTTCATGCAAGCTAGTTGCTTGTAATTGCGACAGATTGACGGCCATGTGTTCACCTAAAGAATGAGGAAATTTACGTTGTAAAAAACATCAGTAAATTATATGCCTGCTTGCGTGAATCTCTGATGAAGAGTCTATAGATCCATCTATCAGTTGGCTAACTCTTTAAGCTAAAGCACCATGGCAATGTTTATATTTTTTCCCGCTACCACAAGGGCAAGCATCGTTTCTGCCAACTTTTGGCATTGCGTTCACGATAGGCTTACTCTTTTGCGCGCCATCGTCTTCAGTTTCTGAAGCGTCTTGATTGACCGTTGCATCTGCGTGTTGGTACTGGACATCACCTAAATTTTCCAAATCTTCTTGTATAGCATCCGTTGCTTGATTTAATTGCTCTGCAGATGCAATTCGTACATTCATTGTCGTTCTGGTTATATCTTTTTTGATGTCATCTAACAAGTTGGAGTACAACTCAAATGCCTCGCGACGATATTCTTGTTTAGGATCCTTTTGCGCATAGCCTCTGAGATGAATTCCTTGACGCAAGTAGTCGAGTGCAGCTAAATGTTCACGCCAATGGGTATCTAGGCTATACAAGAATACTGAACGCTCAAATGCATTAAAGGAAGTGCTATCAGCTTGAGCAATTTTTTTCGAATATTCTTGTTGTACTGCGTCTTGTACCCACTCTTGCAAGTCTGTAACTTCAACTTGATCTTGATCTGCAACTCGTTGCACTAAAGAAACAGGCACGCTCCATTCGTTTTCTAATTCGCGCTCAAGGCCAACTAAATCCCATTGTTCTGGTAACGCTTGTTCATCTGCATATTGGTCAACAATCTCGCCAAAAACATCTTTACGCAAGTTCTCAGTCAATGTGCTGACGTCACTCGCTTCTAATACCTGATTCCTTAAATGGTAAGTTTCTCGGCGCTGATCATTGGCGACATCATCATATTCAAGTAATTGTTTACGAATATCGAAGTTTCTGCCTTCTACTTTTCGTTGGGCTGATTCAATGGCGCGAGATACCATATTGGCTTCAATTGGCTCCCCTTCAGGCATTTTGAGACGATCCATAATTGATCGCAGGCGATCTCCTGCAAAAATACGCAATAAGTCATCATCGAGGGATAAGTAAAAACGGGAGGATCCTGGATCTCCTTGGCGACCTGATCGACCACGCAACTGATTATCAATACGGCGACTTTCATGACGCTCTGTTCCGATAATGTGGAGTCCCCCAGCATCAACTACTTGCTGATGCAAACCTTGCCACTCATCTTCTAATTGCGAAATTTTGGCTTGCTTTTGTTCTTCCGTTAAAGCTTCATCGAGCTGAATAAATCCTGCTTGCTTTTCTACGTTTCCACCAAGAACGATGTCAGTTCCTCGACCAGCCATATTCGTCGCAATCGTAATCATTTTAGGGCGACCTGCCTGTGCAATGATTTCTGCTTCTCGTGCATGCTGTTTTGCATTTAATACTTGATGTGGTAACTTCGCCTTGGTCAACATCTCTGAAATCAATTCTGAATTTTCAATCGACGTTGTTCCAACTAAGCTTGGTTGACCTCGTTCGTAGCAATCCTTAATGTCAGCAATGACAGCGTTATATCGCTCTTGTGAAGTTTTATAGATTTGGTCATGCTTATCAAGCCTTTTACTGAGGCGATTTGGCGGAATAACTACTGTTTCAAGGCCATAAATTTCTTGAAACTCATATGCTTCTGTGTCAGCAGTTCCAGTCATGCCTGATAATTTGGCATACATCCTGAAGTAATTTTGGAAGGTAATGGTTGCCATGGTCTGATTCTCGTTTTGAATCGCCACACCTTCTTTTGCCTCCACTGCCTGATGTAGTCCGTCAGACCATCTTCTTCCGGTCATTAAACGACCTGTAAATTCATCAACAATAACAACTTCACCATTTTGAACAACGTAATGTTGGTCACGGTTAAATAATGTATGGGCTCTTAGAGTTGCTAATAAGTGATGCATCAAGGCTATATTTTGTGGGGCATATAAAGAATCGCCTTCTTTTAATACGCCGATTTGTACCAAAATATTTTCAGCTTTTTCGTGTCCACTTTCGGTCAAAAATACCTGTTGTGATTTTTCATCAATCACGTAATCACCTGGCTTTTCTACTCCTGTGCCGTCTACTTTTTCTTCACCAATCTGTCTTTCCAAATATCCCGGTATGACATTCATTTTGATATAAACGTCGGTGTGATCATCTGCCTGACCTGAAATAATCAGCGGCGTTCTTGCTTCATCAATCAAAATAGAGTCTACTTCATCGACGATTGCAAAGTTAAGGCCACGTTGTACGCGTTGGTTAACGTCATGCACCATGTTGTCACGCAAATAATCAAACCCGAATTCATTGTTGGTCCCGTAGGTAATATCGGATCCATACGCTTGTTGCTTTTCTTCGTGCGACATTTGAGATAAATTAATACCAACGGTTAATCCCAAAAAGTTATAGACTTTAGACATCCATTCTGCATCTCGCTTTGCGAGATAGTCATTAACCGTAATGACATGCACGCCCTTACCACTGAGCGCATTTAAAAATACGGGTAGTGTTGCTGTGAGAGTTTTTCCTTCACCTGTTCGCATTTCTGCGATTTTTCCTTGGTGCAATGCCATTCCGCCCTTGAGCTGAACATCAAAATGACGCATTTTTAAGCTTCGCTTGCTTCCTTCACGGACCAGTGCGAACGCTTGAGGCAAGATATCATCCAAGGTCTTTCCTTGGGCTAATAGCTCCTTTAATTCGGCGGTTTTTGCTTGCAATTGCGCATCACTTAAGCCCTGAAACTGTTCTTCTAATGAGTTAATTTCATTGACCGTTTTGCGGTATTGCTTGAGGAGTCGGTCATTCCGACTACCAATAATTTTCTTTAAAAGTCCTGATACCATGATTTTCTTAGTTTAAATTCAACTTATGAGTTTATCATTCATACATCTGGTTCTGATGAATGTTACCAAAAAGCCCTTTTTTTTCATTGTATTACTTGAAAAAGACATATGCCAACTATCAAAAAATCGTCTGAGGCTCTTGAAGTCGGTAAATTATTAGACGCCAACTCTTCTAATTCGCCGATTTCTCATATTGTTGATCAAATTCAAAAAAGAAATCAACTTCAGATTACCCTCAAAGACGCACTTGCTCAAATGGGACTTAGTCAATTTTCTGAGGAGATCTTTATTGGTGAAATTACTTTGATGGGTGAGGTTAAACTTATTACGCATCGTGCAGGGATTGTAAGTAAACTAAAAAATAAATTACCTAGCCTTTTGAACTTTTTGCGGGAATCTGGATTTCCTCTTAAATCTATTCAGTTAAAGGTGTCACCAAAACCAACGAGCGTTCAAACTTTGGATAAGGATACTAAAGAGGTTTTAACGCCTTTTGTCAGCAAGCCCTCACATAAATCTGCATGGACTGACCTTCTTCAAGATATCGATCACCACTCACCTGTTCATCAAGCGGTTAAAAATCTTATCAAAAAGATTAATTAAGTTCAGAGTGAAGGGCTTGAAAGGCTCGTGGTGCATTGCTTATTTGATCAAAACTAACGATTTCATAAGCGTCTGGCTGACTAAATAATTTGCGCAGTAATAAGTTATTGAGCGCATGTCCTGATTTTTCTGCCACGTAAGCTCCAATGATAGGATGTCCTGCCAAGTACAAGTCTCCTATAGCATCCAAAATTTTGTGTCGCACGAACTCATCTTCATAGCGAAGTTCTTCATTGTTCAAAATACGGTGCTCATCTAATACGATCGCATTATCTAAGCTTCCACCTCGGGCTAAACCAATTTCGCGAAGAGCCTCAACCTCGTGGGCAAAGCCAAAAGTCCTTGCTCGGCCAATTTCTTTGGCATAGCTTGTCTCATCAAAGTCAATGACGCATCGCTGACCAGTTTTATCTAGTGCTGGATGCTTAAAATCAATGGTGAAATCTAGCTTAAATCCAAAATGCGGCTCTAATCGTGCAAATTTATCACCTTCAACCACTTCAATCACACGATTGATTTTAATAAACTTTTTAGGTGCGTCTTGCACGGAGATTCCGGCCGACTGAATTAAAAATAAGAATGAGGCGGCACTGCCGTCCATGATCGGAATTTCTTCACCATCAATTTCTACAAGTAAATTATCAATTCCAAGTCCTGCACATGCTGAAAGTAGATGTTCTACCGTTGATATGCGACTTTCACCGATTTGTAAGACACTCGCTAAGCGAGTGTCTGTAATATGTTCTGCTTTGCCAGGAATCATAATTGGATTCTCCTGGTCTATACGTACAAACGTAATCCCTGAATTAATCGGTGCAGGCTTTAAAAATAAGTTCGAGCGTGTTCCAGAATGCAGTCCAATACCAACTGTTTTTATGGGCTCAGTAATGGTTTGCTGTTTCAACATATTTTTTTCACCTACACCAATTGATCTTATACGTTTGCTAAAACGGCTTGCGCACTACTTACTTCAAATTTACCAGGGGCTTCTACTGCAATATGTTTAACAACACCATTGTCTAAAACCATGACATAACGTTGTGAACGAACTCCTAAGCCTTTTGCTGTAAGGTCAAACTCTAAGCCTAAGGCCTTTGTCCAAAGCGCACTGCCATCAGCCATCATACGTACTTTTTTACCAACTTTGAGATTGTCGCCCCATGCGCCCATTACAAACGCATCGTTAACTGATACACACCAAACTTCATCAACGCCTTTAGCTTTCAACGCATCAAAATGTTCCACATATCCAGGTACATGCTGTGCTGAGCAAGTTGGAGTAAATGCGCCAGGTAAGCCAAATACAACAATTTTCTTACCTTTTACAATTTCCGCTACTGCAAATGCATTAGGTCCGATGGTGCAACCCGGTGTTTCATCTGCAATATATTCAAATAAAGTGGCTTCTGGTACTGCTTGATTTAAAACAATCATCTTTCTCTCCTTTTAAAAAAATAAATCCCTTACGAACCATGATAGTAGCGCAGTAGTCGTCATGAGGAAGTGCACCGCCCTCAAAAATTCGTAAGAGATTGATTTTAAAGGATGTCTTTAATCAGCCTGTTTCCTCAAAAATGCAGGGATATCATAAAAATCCGTCCCTTTATCAAGCAAATTTCTTGCTTGTGGTGAACTAGATGCTCCTAAACTTGGTGGTGCACCGCGATTAGGGGATTGTCTCATTACGGCAGGCATAGCAGGTGATGCTTCAGCCATTCCTACATCAGGTATCGCCTGACCCAGCGTCGGAATGCTTGATGCATATCCTGTTGTCACATTATTTAAGGCTTGTGCAGCAATCGGACTTGTCGGTTGAAATGCCTGCAAAGTTGTCATTCCAGGTGAGGCGTTATACGTACCTGTTGCGCGCGTATCATGCCAAACGACATCCACCAATCCTGCGCGTTGCTTGCCACCATTTAAACCCGTTGCCACAACTGTTACGCGGATTGCATCTGCTAATGATTCATCGTAGACAGTTCCAAAGATGATGGTTGCATCTTCAGCTGCATAGCCACGAATAGCTGCCATCACTTCTCTTGTTTCAGAAAGCTTTAATGAGCGACTTGCCGTAATGTTGACAAGGACTCCTCTTGCTCCTGATAAATCAACTCCTTCTAAAAGTGGTGAGGCTACTGCTGCTTCTGCGGCCAATCTTGCGCGATCAACGCCTGATACTGTAGCAGTTCCCATCATGGCTTTACCCTGCTCACTCATCACTGTCTTCACATCTTCAAAGTCCACGTTAATTAAACCGTGTTCATTAATGATTTCAGCGATTCCAGCAACTGCATTGTGAAGTACATCATCAGCCGCACTAAAGGCTGTATGCATTTCAGCATCTTCACCCATGACTTCAAATAACTTTTCATTCAGAACGACAATCAGTGAGTCAACATGTTGCTCTAACTCACGCGCTCCATCTTCCGCTACTTTAGATCGTTTCGCACCCTCGAAGTCAAATGGCTTACTCACAACTCCAACCGTCAGAATACCCATTTCTTTCGCAATTTGCGCAACAACCGGTGCGGCCCCTGTACCAGTTCCACCACCCATACCAGCAGTAATAAATACCATATGCGCACCTTGCAAGGCATCTGCAATTCGCGCTTTTGCTTCTTTAGCTGAGGTTTCTCCAACTTCAGGTTTAGCACCCGCTCCAAGACCAGTCGCTCCTAATTGCAAATTAACTTCTGCCTTAGAACGCTGTAATGCTCCTGCATCTGTATTCATGCAAATAAACTCAACGCCTTGTACACCACGACGAATCATGTGCTGTACAGCATTGCCGCCTGCGCCACCGACTCCGACCACACGAATGTTAGTCTTGCCAGCAACAGTTTCATCCACTATTTCAAAGTCCATACTTCCTCCAAGGTTAAATACCACAATTGACGACTACTTTTTCAAAACAACTTCTTAAAAATTTCCTGTAAACCAATCCTTGATACGTTTAGATACACCGCCTAATGGTTTTGATTTACTTGCTTCTTGTCCACGAACAATCTGTGCACGTCCTTCTCTTAAGAGACCGATGCTTGCTGAATATTTAGGATTGCGTAATACATCTTTGAGGTGGCCACTATATTCAGGCATCCCAATCCGTGCTGGCTTATTAAATACTTCTTCTGCGAGTTCAACAATTCCGGGCATGCTTACTGCGCCGCCAGTAAGAACTACCCCCGATGGAACTTTATGTGTAAAACCAGAATGCTCTAGCGCCTCGACAACAAATCGAAATAGTTCTTCAACACGAGGCTCTATTACTGCGGCTAGGGATTGACGCGAAATCGGTTTAGATTCTCGATCGCCAATACCAGGTACATCAAGCATGGCTTGGGGATCTGCTAGCGATTGTTTTGCAATACCGTGTTCAATCTTTAAATCCTCAGCATCAAGCGTCGGTGTTCTGAGTGCCATCGCTATGTCATTGGTAATTTGATCACCCCCTAAAGGAATGACTTCTATATATCGAATCGCACCCTGCGAAAATACTGCGATATCTGTGGTTCCACCACCTATATCTACGAGGACTACGCCTAGTTCTTTTTCATCTTCTGAAAGCACAGCCAAACTTGAAGAGAGTGGCTGAACGACTAGTTCATTTACTTCTAATCCACAGCGGCGAATACATTTAATGATGTTTTGAATCGCACTATCAGCCCCTGTAACGATATGTGTTCGCACTTCTAATTTTTGCCCACTCATACCAATCGGATCTCGAACGTCTTCTTGGTTATCAATTAGATACTCTTGAATCAACATATGAAGTACCTGCTGATCTGTAGGTACATTGACTGGCTTAGCATTTTCAATCACTCGATCAACATCTTGTGCCGAGACTTCTTTGTCCCTGATGGCATGCATGCCGGGACTATTAAAGCTTTGCACGTGATTGCCAGAAATAATCGCAAACACAGTGTCAACACGACACTCCGCCATTATTTCTGCTTCTTCCAA
>Ga0114959_10002166_pt1 | contig 16457 bp, 12 predicted proteins | sample C_130625_EF_Meta_FD_87317 | JGI IMG/M metagenome (GOLD analysis project Ga0114959, IMG submission 87317) | Freshwater microbial communities from Lake Croche, Canada to study carbon cycling - C_130625_EF_MetaG | ecosystem: Environmental > Aquatic > Freshwater > Lake | place: Lake Croche, Canada...
ACCAAGAGGGATCACTATTGACAGTTGGTTCAGGCAACATAAAGAACTCTTCTAGCTCCTTGAGTCCTTCCTTAAGATATGCCCAGTTTCTCTTTCGGAGCTCTATAAATGATTCCAAACGATCAAGCTGGGCGAGTCCGATGGACGCCTGTATATCGCCAGACTTTAAATTGTATCCAAGGTGTGAATACGTATATTTGTGGTCGTACCCTTCTGGTAATTCTCCCAAAGCCCATTCATAGCGCTTCAAGCATGTGTTATCGCAACCGGAAGGACACCAGCAGTCTCTGCCCCAATCACGAAACGATTCAACAACTGTTTTGTATGAGGCTTTCTTAACAAGCACCGCACCCCCTTCACCAGTTGTAATGTGATGAGCTGGGTAAAAGCTAAGGGTTGACAAATCTCCAAAAGAACCAAGATTTTGACCTCTATAAGTTCCACCTAGGGCGTCACAACTATCTTCAATAACCCACAGGTTGTGTTTTTCTGCAAGCTTTGTAACTAAGTCGAGATTAAATGGATTTCCAAGTGTGTGCGCCATCATTATCGCCCGTGTTTTATCTGAAATAGCAGCTTCGAGCGCTGCTTCATTTGCAACGTACGTTCCCAGTTCTATGTCCACATAAACCGGAACTAAGCCATTCTGAAGAATTGGAGTGACCGTTGTAGGAAAACCTGCGGCAACTGTAATTACTTCATCACCCGATTGCAATGCACGATCACCATGTTTAGAGCTTGTCAATGAGCTCAAGGCTAACAAATTGGCAGAGGATCCAGAATTCACCATGAATGCGTGGCGCATTCCGACGACCTGCGCGAGACGCCTTTCAAAATTCTCTGAATAAGGTCCAGCTGTAAGCCAAAAATCCAAACTTGCGCGCATCGCAGCAACAAGCTCTTCGCTCCCAAAAACTTTTCCTGTGACAGGAACCTGCGTCTGGCCGGGAACAAAATCTTTTGTAGCATGGAGTTCAACCATTGCCGATTTAGCAAGACCTTGCAAAATCTCTGAATATCGGTGATCCAAAATTTACCCAACTCTCAAAGAAGCCCTCTTTTGAGCCATCTTGGTTGGATGAATACTACTATTTGAGCATGGTCGGAAAGATAGGCAACACACTAAAAAGGCAAGCGGGTCCAGTACTCGTCACGGGGCATACTGGATTTAAAGGCACTTGGCTGACACTTTTGCTTGAAGAACTTGGGGTAGAGGTAGTTGGGTACTCCCTTCCCTTTAAGGAAGACTCGCTTTTCAAAATGATAAAGCGAGAAGGAAGAATTAACGAGAAATTTGCTGACATAACAAATCTCACAGAAATTACTGATTTCGTACACAAAATTCAGCCCTCCGCGATTTTTCATTTAGCAGCGCAGCCATTAGTTTTAGAGTCTTATAAAAAACCCTTGGAAACTTTTGTTACAAATGTTATGGGAACAGCAAATCTATTGCAGGCTGCGTTCCATGTAAATTCCGTTAAGGTCGTAGCAGGAATTACCACTGACAAGGTATACCAGAACAAAAATTTAGGGCGCAGATTCGTTGAGACCGATCCTCTCGAAGGCAAAGATCCCTATAGTGCGAGCAAAGTAGGATCTGAGGCAGCAATAAGTGCGTGGCAGCAAATACGGAAAATTTCTGGGGGCCCACACGTTATTTCTCTCAGAGCAGGAAATGTAATTGGGGGAGGGGACATGGCTGTCGATCGATTAATTCCCGACTTAGTAAGAGCAGTACAAATCGGCAGCAAAGTGACTATTCGGAGCCCAAAAAGCACAAGACCATGGCAGCATGTTTTGGACCCATTAATTGGCTACGTAACCGCTGTCGAAAAATCATTCTCTGGCATCGAGCAAGCTTCCTTCAACTTTGGACCGTCTGAGAAGAGTTTGGAGGTAAATGATGTAATCAACCTCTTCAAGAAAAGTATTGGATGTGAGACTGAAGTTGAGATTGTAGAAGAAATGAGTGAAGCCGAATCGAGAATTTTAGACTTAGACTCATCCCTTGCTCAGAGTTTACTGGAATGGAGCCCGCTCTGTGATCAAAAAGAAGCCATCCAGCTGACATTTAAGTGGTGGAATTCTGTTTTGGCTGAAGGAAAAGACCCTGAAGAGGTTACTAAAAAAGAGATAATCGAATTATTGACTAGAGTGAGATGACCAATATTCATTCATTACTAACTTGATAAATAAACCACTCTTTATATTCAGAGCTTTGAAAAGTTGCAGATAAAGCAATTTTTCGTCCAAAACTTGCAACAATCTGATCCCTGATCTTCTCTTGTTGAACTCTGAGTGCAGGTGCATGGGTTAGGTCACAACTGACGATGTAATCGGGGCTCGAGTCTTTCATTGCACTAAAAATGACGTCAGTATGTGACATCTGCTCAGCCCAGAAGACGAAGAATCTGGAGGCTGGGATGAATTTGGGCGCCGAGAAAAAAACATTTGTATCATCACAAAGGTTCAGAATTGACGAATCAGCATCCATATTCACATTGAAGAAAATTTGAAGTTCTTTCTGCTCTAAAACAGCGGAGTTTTTTGAGTATATTTTTGCGCCAACAGCAGATGGATATTCAATTTTATGCTTAGTGATTTGATTGAACCAAGGAACAATAAGTGAAAAAGTCACCAATATTGCCAGAAGGGCAACGCAGTAGCGCTTGATGCGATGCGACACCTCCAGCTCACTAGCAAGATTTCGCACTACTAGAGTAACCACGAGAAAACTGATTGGTGAACCCCACCAAAAATGCATTTGATCGAATAAGGGGTATGCTTGAGATTGCATGACAACTGCAAACACCAAAAGCACAATTGATTCCTTGTGCATCCTAAGAAAGACCCTGGTCCCTGAAGAGCTACGTACGGCATCGACTCCAGTTTTAAGTGAGAAATAAGTTAACGCACCCAGGGTGACCACAATCCATATCCTACGAGTTATCAAAACTTGGATTGATAGGAAGTTTAAGTCACGAGTCCAGATAACGTAAATGAAAAAAGCGAGAGCTGTGCTGGCTATAAGGAAAATAATGTATTTCCCTCTTTTACTCAACGAAAGAGTATTCGCACGCATGCTTGATAGGCAGGAAAGCGCCGACACAACTAAGACAATTCCAATAAATGTAAAAATAGGTCTAGGGAATGTTGATTTATCAGCCGACAAGTAAGTGAACCCAAAAACCAACTCATCATAAAGTGCGGAACTAAGCCAACCTAGCCTGAGTAAAATTAAAAATGTAATAAGAAAAGAAGCTGTTAAACCGAATAAAAACCAAAGATAATTTCTTTTTTTATGACAATAAAGTAAAACCAGAAGCACCCCGGTTAGGGATAAAACACCAACCTGAAAACGCGTAAATAGAATTAACGGAACGAGAAAACCAAGAAGGAACGGATGTTGGATTTTTTCCTCGGCTTTCAAGCACAGCAAAGCATTGTGAAACAATAAAAGAATTAAGGGCATGGCCACCGCGGAAGGCCAAGGAACGAGATCCGAACCAATATCTGAAACAAATGGCTGTGAAGCTAGAAATAAGGCAGGGGGAATCCAAGCATTGCGAGTTAAGAACAATTTTGAGGACTTGAATAGAATTAAGGAAGAAATCAAATAGAAGCCAATAGTCAAAAAGCGCATTGCTAGAAAGAGGTATTCATCACTTGCCAAAAAACTAATTACTAGGAATGGAGTAGCCCAAAAAGGTCCATACTGGTTGAAAGGGTACTCACCGCCATGGAGCAGGGACTGTTTGGTCAACCGGACTGTGGAGAGAATCAATCCATCATGGTGAGAATCGAAATTTAAGAATGCAAGAGGTAACCATATCAATGAAAGCAACGAAAATAATACAACATATTTGACTTTAGATTTTAAAGCTAGTCCGATTTCTGAAATTGAATTCACAATAGACTTCAGAAAATTCGATTTCAGTTGAAATGACAATAATCGCTTTTCCAACATAGTCCGCATTATACTGTTAAAATTACTTAGACTTGTAGCCTCGGATAGGAAAGTATATATGTCGAATTGGGCGATAATAACTGGTTCTACTTCTGGGATTGGGAAATCCTTTTGTGAACTTTTAGCCTCGACAGGATACAACCTGATTACAGTTGCTCGAAATATTGATCAGTTGAATGATGATGCCATTGAGCTCTCCTGCAAATTTGGAATCAATGTAAGAACTTGGTGTTGCGACTTATCAAGTCCGGAGGACTTAGAGAATTTATCTAAATTCATACTTGAGTTTAACCAGAATATCGAGGTACTCGTCAACAATGCAGGCTTCGGCATAAATTCCACTTTTCTAGAGAGCGAAGCTTCGCGACAAGCTGAAATGATAAACACCATGATCATGGCGCCTATGCATTTAACACATTCTGTTGGCTTGAAAATGAAGGAGAGGTCAAAGGGTTTCATTATCAACATTAGTAGCGTTGCAGGATTTATGGCCGGAAGTACATATTGTGCAGCTAAGTCCTGGCTTAACGTATTCACGGAGTCAATCCATGAGGAATACAATCAGAATGGTGTAAATGTCCACGCAATATGCCCTGGGTTCACCAGAACAGATTTTCACAAGAGGTGTAACCAGGATGTATCTGGGGTGCCTGATTTCTTTTGGCTAACTTCGGACTACGTAGCAAGAAAAGCCTGGGAGCAAGTATTAAAAGGAAAAACTATGAGCGTTCCGACTGTTCATTACAAACTACTCGTTGCAGTCCATCAATTCGCGCCAAGGTGGCTTGTGATTGTCTATGGAAAAATTGCAAAGGCTTTCTTAGCACGTTCCACAAAAATCTAGTTCTTAGTTTTGAAATCTTGCAGCAAATTTTCAAATAGGTAGTTGGCATTCCACCCAGGGACCGCGGTCGGGAAGTTCACTTTTGGAAATGAATCGTCTACCTCGACCTTAATAGAATTGAATTCTACAAGCTGTCTGAGTGAAGGTTTTAGAAGTGAACCCACTAGTTCCTGAATTCTTCCGTACCAGATCGGTGTGGCAGAAGTGTCTACTAAATTGGAATTTATTGCGCTCCAAATCGCGTTACATGCGTCGCTCACATGAAGTATCGGAACGAACTGCATTCCGTTAGAAAATTCAACTTTGGAGTTGTTAATCTGGACCTTCCTTATACTTGGAATCAAACGCGAAGGTCGCTCGTCTAAACCGAAAACATGCGGAAGAAAAACATTCTTCACGTCTATCAAGCCTTTTTCATTCAAATCGTATAAAAGTTTGCGAAAAACATCCTTACTCTTTGAGTAGAAATCGCTTCTTCCCATAGGAATCTGTAATTCGTAGTAAGAGGAAAGTTGAATCCAAGTCAATCTCATTTCTGACGTCATGGCATATTTCAAGAATTCTGTTTGGTAAAGAAAATTGGCATTTATAGAATCTTCAAACGAATCATTTAGTCCAGAAGCGCTTGAATTGATAATTACATTAGGTCTGGTTCGCGCCAAATTTTCGGAGACTGCTTCAGCTCCCCTTGGATGAGAATAAATATCGGCTCTCGAGTCTAGGAATTTGTTTAAATTTCGGCCTATATATCCGCGAGATCCAAGAACTAGTATCTTATGCTTCATGATTGTGGTTAAGTATAGACATATCAGGCGTAGAGAACACACGTTAGGAACTAAACATGGAGAATTGGATCGCAATTACCGCCGGATTTAGCCCTCAAGAAATACAAAAAGCGGCCAGAAGAGTCAAACACGACGCTTCGAGTCTTTTCAGTTTCTCAAATCATTTAGTGATTACTCCAGAAAATCTCTCTAATTTTGCTCCGACTACTCATGATAAGTACAAAGAATACCTAAATGAGAATTCTTTTGGCTATGGGTATTTTGTTTGGAAAGCCGAGATAGTAATGAATGTCCTGTTGGGTGAGCATGGCAAGTGCGATGGCATCGTGTGGATTGATGCTGGATGCGAAGTTTTTGTGAGTCCATGGACTAAATTGAAATTCAAGAATAGTTTAAGTAAGGCAAGAGAATCTGGTTACATGTTCTTTGAGTTGAATACCCCTGAGGCCCAGTACTCAAAGAATAAAGTGCTTCGATATTTTGGGAGTAAATTCATTTATGACCTTTCACCGCAAATTCAAGCCACCCACTTTTTTCTTCACGGAGAGCAAGGAAGCGCCATTGCAAGAAAATGGTTTGCTGCGTCCATGCAGGGAATCGATTTCCTTGACCATACCCCCTCGGAATTTTCTGAAATCGAAGGATTTGTTCTGCACAAATCCGATCAGTCTCTCTTATCCCTGACTGTAAAGTCTCTTAACCTAATGGAGCGGACGAAGGTGCCTCCGGCCGGGAATAGGGGTTTCATTTCCAGATGGTCGGCATCTCGGGCGCCAATTTGGGTGAGCAGAAATAGAACTGGAACAAGCATTCAAAGCAAGATTCAAAGACTTTTTGTCAATTTTTAATCAGGTGCAACATTCTCAATCAAACTTGAAAGAAGCGACCTTAATTGTTCTATCTCAACAAAGTAGTTATCTCTGAGAGCATTTCCTTTAGAAAGAAACCCAAATCTTTTCCCCTCGAGTAAGAAATGACGCATCCCCACTACATTCAGCATGAGATTGCTCTCACTGCTGCGTAAAAGGTCAGGATGTCGAATTTCAATAAGACAGACTTCCCTATTCGCAAAATACGCGTTAAAGATCCCCGAACCAGACTCTGCGACAATGATCTTGGCGTTACTAAAGGTACTAACTCTTTCATCAAGAGGCATATCTGTTGTGTACACTTTCTGGAAACCGAAACCTGCCAACAGTTTTTCAAGTTGCTTCTTATTATGAAGATTTCGGAAAAGTCCTGACTCTCTTGCCAAATATATCCTTTCGGGCAAAGGAACATCAATCTTCGGAAACCTATTTGATGACTTGAATTGTTTTAACAAATCTAAAGTGTCAGTACCAAAGTACTCTTGGCAACCAGCCAACGCTTCCTTTCGGAAATTTCGCAAAGTCACAGTGCTACAGGATTTTAAGCGATATTTGAATGCCGAATCCAAGGCCGAAGGAAACTCATCCATTAATCCATCAATGATTTCCAGTTGTACCTTGTCATAGAAGTACGTGTAGATGGGTTTAATGACGGCACCACGATGGTCCTTGAGTAACAAAAACCGAGGCACTTCTTCTTCGAGGAAATGTCCCCAACCTGAGTTACCTATGGCTATTGAAGAATTGATAAGCAATTCTTCACCTAGAAAATTTGGAACCGCTATGTAGTCAGAGTTGCCTGATCGCCAAAATTCGTTAGGCCAGAATAAATTTACAGTTTCACTTACTTGCTTAGATTTTGTGGGCAAGACAATCTTGCCGTCAACTAGAAAGAATTTTCCCAGAAGATGTGCGTCGTCAGGGATTTGGATAACATCGAAGTCAGTGTTTTGGGCAACTACATCGTGAGCCCTGGTCACGTCTTCTAGAGGTAAATCTGGCCTTAATGTATTACTTTCAGGTTCTCTTAAGAGAGGGTAAATATTAGTTGCACAGAAGATATTCTGATTAAATTTTAAGGTGGAAAAAGAGTGGACGTAGTGCCAGCTCGGGTATAAGCTAGCTAAAGTTAAGGCAGAGTCCATATCGTCAAATTCCGTAACCAAATCAAAAATACCCCGATGCCTAAATAGACGAAGTGCGAGAAGCCAAAAAGACCCCGCAGGCCAAATTTGTATCTCTGTTATAAAAATTCCATCTTTGAAGGTGCTTCTGCGGAAATCAAACTCCAGTTTCGCCCCCAATTCGGGATTGTAGAATCCTGATTTAGAGGCCGACCTAGAAATCCAAATCTTATTCCCATCGCGATTGAAGAATACCGGAACGGTCAAAATATCTTGACTCGTCACAAATAATTTAGCTTTAAATCCCGTTCTAAATGCATAGGAAAGTTTGTGAGATTGGATCGCAAGCGATGCGTACCTCTTGGCTCTAATCCAAACATTAAACTTATCTATCTTGAACTGCAACGATTTCTTCGTCCTCTGGAGTTCTGATTTTGAAGCACCCCCAAAATATGGACGAACACTTCGATGTATTTTGAGCGAAATATCGGCCGTAGAGTGAATCCGCAACGAATCAGAGCAATTCACGTTTCCAAAACCCGAAATAGCAATATCTATACCTGAAGGGACTATCTTTGAGCTCTTTATTTGCATCAGAATTCTACGTAAGAAGAAAAATTCAACCCTTGCAATTGGAGTCACATTGCGAGTATATCCGCACTCACTCAACTGAGGTGCTTTAATTGCTTGATGAGAATTCTGCACCTGGCAACTTCGACCGAAGGTGGTGCAGGCATTGCTGCACTAAGGAGCCACGCAGCCCTCTATGCACACGGAGTCGAATCCTCATTGTTAATGATTAAGGGATCTCCAAATAGCGATATAGCTGGAATAAATTTGATTAATAGAAGTAAAGGAGCGGAGCTGCTTTCTTCTGCATCGACACTTATTCAGAGCAGACTTATCCAGAACTCAGAGGATCTCCTCACGCCTTGGAGTTTAAGTCAACCGTTTGCAAAGACAGCGGAGTATAAAGAAGCAAGCGTGATTCATGTGCATGCATTCTACAACCTGCTTAATTTTCGGGATTTTGAAAACTTGCTGAATTCAAAGAAAAAAATTTTCATTACATTGCACGACCAAAGACTATTTACCGGAGGATGCCACTACTCAAGGGACTGCAAAAGGTATACATACGAATGCCGCAGTTGCCCTCAGAGTACACGCCTTGGTGTAGCACTTATTGAGAGGGCACATAGAAACATGTTCAGGACATTAGCTTTCAGAAAGGACGTTACTTACCTTGCGCCATCCCTGTGGATAAAGAACATGGCACTCGAAAGCTCAATATTGAATGATTCCAACATTGAAGTCGTTCGAAACCCGATTCCAGAAGAGTTCTTTTCCCAAGTAAAAACAAGTAATGAAGAAAAATTCCGGATTGGTTTTGTTGCACAGAATCTTGAAAATCCCTATAAGGGATTGGACACTTTAATTAATTCATTTGACAACATTTCAACTTGCCTACGCAGCCGCATTGAACTCATGCTGATCGGAAAATCCAGGAATCAATACAAAAATAGAAATGTGGACATCAAACAGAGAGAAATTCATAGTCAGCATGAAATGGCAATGACACTTTCAGGATTGGACTTAGTGGTAATTCCGAGCAACCAAGACAATTTCCCAAGCGTAATTGGAGAATCACTTGCATGCGGAACCAGGGTTATAGGAACAAAGATTGGGGGCATCCCAGAGGCCCTCGAAATATTTGGTCTACCTTCTTTCGAGCCTGACGACTCGAAGGAACTGGCAAGACTAATCGAGTCTGAAGTCTCTATGCTACAAAATAAAGTGGATAGACACATAGCTCTACGCGAATTCTCAGAAGAAAATTATGCCAAGAGAATGTTGGATCTCTACAAGAATTCTGACGAATTTGAATAATACCTGAAATCAGGAGATAAGCGAAGCAACAAAGGCTGCGGCTTGGCAATTTTCGCCCTTAAGGCGTCCAGCAATCGAGTCAGTTTTGTGGTGATCTGATGACGGACGCGAATCCCATAGAATTTCTTTTTGAGCCAATCGCTAGAATTGTAATCAATCTTGATTTCACTACAACGAATTTCAAAATGGGTAGTTGGAAAAAAAATCCAAATCGAATTTTTCTTTGTATGGGTAGAAACGTTATCTACTCCAATATTGGTTACCAAATTGCAATTAGATGCAAGTGTATATTTCTCTTTCTTCAACATCGCGGATGCTAATATAGTGTCCCACGCATCTAAATGCCCTCGTCTTGCCCTGTCCTCCCCTGCGCCCCAAAATGCTCTCTCTGAAAGATCAATATTTGAAGGCCAAGAGTCTTTCTCTGCACCAAAATATATTTTTCTGATTTCATTCCATTTAACCTTGCTTGTAGCCCAGCCCCATATTTGAGGATATTTGAGCAAAACTCTGTCCGAAGCTATCAATTCCTTGGGAACAAATTGAGTGCCGGAAATCAACCAAATTGAATCATTTACTTCAATATCGAAGAGACTGCACCTTACGAAATCAAAGAATGAATTATCTGGGATACAGTCATCTTCTAAAATGACTCCGTAATTATTTTTTTCATAAAACCAATCACAAGAAGTAATTACATTTACAGCAGAGCCAACGTTCTCACAAGCTACACGAAACGACAAATTAATTCTTTTGTCGAGAGAGATTAGTTGTAAATACTGAAGTATTTCTCCGTGCCTACTCAGATGTAAGGTATCGGAAACTCTTGGGTAATCTATAGAGACATAAATAGTTTTTATCCCATTCTGAATACATAATTCAACTATCTTTTGTACCCCAGAAAGTCTCTGATATCCAATTATTAGCGCTGCAAGTTCTTTTTGCATACTAGGCAACCCTCTTGAAAAGCCCTATTTTTTTGGAAAGAAGAGATACAAAAACCATTACAGATAATCGATAGTGTGGAGAGAATTCCCCGAACCTAAGAAAGTAAATTACTCGTAAGTTCTTTACTGAAAAGAAAATAGGTCTCTTTGAGTGGAAGTGAAGTGAATACAGAGGCAATGAGGATATGCCTGTTCTAACCTGAGGAAAGCCTCGATTCCCACTCCATTCAAGTATTTTCGACCGAGTAGATAAGTACCTACTACTCACTCGTGATCGCGTTTTGCTTATACCGTAGGAATTCCTGGGATCAGTGCCAAAGTAAAATTGGCCAAAGGAATATCCATCGAAATATCCACCAAAGTATTCGATATTACGAACTAAACTGCTTTTCCAGATCACATCTAAATTTGGAAAATCAAATGTCACCATTTCTACTGGCCCAATAGGCAAAATTAAAACTCTTTCTGGGAACTTCTTTTGATACTGACTTAGCAAGGTCATATCGGTCGAAGTAAAATCCTTTTCGATTATTGCCGAAATCTCAGTAAGAAAATGTTGCAAAGCCTCAAGGCTCCGAATGTAAAGTGTGCTCGCAATACCGCGATCACTGTCGACGAGTGGAAATGCAATTGACAAATTTTGATCGGTGAATTTGCCAAATGGGAAATCATTAGAAATTCTTACGTCAGATTCAATGTGAAGAATTTCACCTGGATGCGAGCACATGTATTTTTCCAAAGCAAAAAACCTAAGAATTGTGAAATACCAAAAACCATGTCTGAAGTTCTTGGGGTGATTTAGAACCAGAAGTTTCGACATCAAAGAATTATCTAAATCTATTGGGAAAACTTGAAGTAGTGGTATACCTATAGAATCTACTTTGGCATCAGTAATTAGGACCACCTGCATATCCGGGAATTCATTACTAGCGCACTTGATGTTATTCAAAACATATTTGGGGATTTCTTTCCCGAAATGCACAAAAACGATTTTCACTCCCCATAGGCTACATATTCATTCGAAAATAACTTCAATAAAGGTGGCTAACACGCCGGTATTCAGAATTATCTTACGGTTTCAAAACGTTCCATCGGACCCTTGAATTTAAGGAACAATGGTCATGAAGTTGAGATATCCACAACCCTGCTGAATTAGGAAATTAGTTAAATTCCGAGAATAATTACACCATATCTGGAGCATTAGGCGCTCTAATTTCGTACTCTATTCTCTATACTAGGGGTTAACGGAAAGTAGAAATGAAAAATACACATGACTAGAACAATTAAAGCCGTTACCCCTGTCGCATGAAATCAAACCCAGGCTTCATTAATGCACTTGCGAATCTTCAGAAATTTCGGGAATTACTTGACCTACCATCGAGAATTCTCTTTAAACTAAGAAAAGAGCTAAAGAAGTACAGATCTGATAAAAGTTCCAACGAATTAATCAAGAGTGATTCGGAGAATCTAGAATATGCGCACTATGTAAGTGAAGTAGTGCGAGATAAAGACAAACTAAAGAAATTTAGAAGACCATACAAGTATCGTCAAATATTGGAACACGTCAACTGGGTAAATGGAGAGAAGTATCTTGATCGCTATTTTGCCCTAGGAGGGTCCAAAGAAGATTTGATGAAATTGCCAGCCGAAGATTGGGTTGGTAAACCTAGAAAATATTTTTATCCAGGTTATGGATGGTTAAGTACAACTCAAATTCGATACCTAGCGGTGCGAGAAGAAATACGCGGAATATTTGGTTTTGAGGAAATTGAAACCATCGGAGAGATTGGCTGTGGGTTCGGAGGTCAATTCCTCGCACTTTCTCATCTTGAAACCATCAAGACGTACTCATTTTATGATCTTATTGATGTACAAAAAATTATTCAATATTATCTTTCCAATTTTACTTTTTCCACAAAAACTTTGTTCCCTGATGTTTCTAAAATTGAGTCCAAAAAATTCGATCTTGTTATAAGTAATTATGCATTTTCCGAACTACCCAGAATTGTTCAACTTGAGTACGTGGAAAAGATTCTATCGAATTCAGTTCGAGGCTATATGATTATGAATAGTGGATTGAATAATGAAACAAGGCGTAATAATGGAAAACTGTCATTAAGGGAAATACGTGCGCTGATTCCTTGGATTAACACACTAGCCGAAGTTCCACTGACCGGGCCCGACAATTACGTGATTTATTGGGATCGGTCAAAAGGAGATAATAATGCTTTCAATAGTTATGCCATGCCATGACCCATCTGGTAGGGAAATGAATTTTAAGAGCACTCTTGACGAGATATGCACCGAAGATATCCAGTTGATATTGATCCTAGATAGAGTAGATGAAGATTCTACGAATCGTATTCTCAGAATTCTGGGCGAGTTTCCAAATTTAGATTACGAACTGATATCCGGCAGCTACGGAAACCCCGGAGCTGCCCGAAACGCTGGACTCAAGTTAACTAAAGGAGATTGGGTAGCCTTTTGGGATTTTGATGACGTACCAAATTCTCGGTCATTGCGAACAGATTTCTTTTGTGCAGAGAAAGAAGGATATGACGCGGTGATTGGAGGATATGAGGTAATAGATTTTAGCAACAGCAATAAAACTGTCGCTCATTACTTAGGGCCAGACTACCTGGCGAAAATTGGTCTAAACCCAGGCATTTGGCGTTTCATATTCTCTAAGAAATCAATCAAGAATTTGAATTTTCCGGATATCAGTATGGGTGAAGATCAAGTCTTTATAGGTCAATTTTTCAGAAATTCACCAAGAATCCTTGTTTCAAAAGGTATTTTTTATCGATATTTCGTTGGTGACCCAAGGCAAACCACCAAGAATAGAAGGCTTTTGTGGGATTTAATGATTTCTTCAGAAATTTTACTTAAATCAATAAATGATAAGACTGCACAGAATAAGAACTTGATTGCCAAGCTTGTAATTAGACAGTTAGTAACCTCAATAGTGCGTGGAGAAATCAAGCTTAAAGTAAGAGCGATTTGTAAACTAATTAAGAATTGGCGAGTTCTAGAACTCTCATTGCGATCTCCGAATGAGCGCAAAGTCATGGTTCATCTTACCGGTGGTCTTGGAAACCAACTTTTTCAATTTGCCGCTGCAACCTCCTTCTCGGGAGGTAGTGGAATTAAACTAGAAACCACTTTTGGTAGACCAAGGATGAACCAAAAGTGTGAACCAGAAATACTTTCTTTTGAATTACCGAACACATGGAATATCAGAAATAAAAGATTTGGCTCCCAAATTATTTCGAAGGTACTGGGATTTAATCTTAGAAAAGGAATTAATCCATCGAGACTTGAGGAAAGAACACCAATAGAATTTCTGATTGGCCTGCTATCTGACCTGATTCTAACTCTATTCCTAAAAACCACTGTCCATGTAGAGGCTTCAAATGGTGTTGGGTTCTCAAGTCCGCGGCTTTATCCCAATAGAACCAATTACTTAATTGGCTACTTTCAAAGCTACAAATGGGCTTCAAGCCTAGAAGTCTTGCCTCAGCTTCAACAATTAAGATCTAAGGATTGGAATCTCTCCATCGAAAAATGGGCGGAAATCTCCAAAATTGAGCGCCCGCTCGTAGTGCACTTTAGGCTGGGCGACTATAAATTAGAAAAGAATTTCGGAAACCTTAGTAAAGGCTATTACGAAGACGCAATTAATCTCGGGTGGGAGATGGGAAATTATGGGAAAATCTGGGTATTCTCAGACGAGATAGAGTTAGCAAAAAAGTTGTTCGATATAGAGATACTTGATTCAGCACGGTGGATTGATACATCAGCGGAGTCTTCTGCGAATGTACTAGAGATTATGCGAATGGGATACGGCTATGTTATTGCGAATTCATCATTTAGTTGGTGGAGTGCGTTCTTAAGCCACTCAGAGAATCCTGTGGTCATTGCCCCTTCCCCTTGGTTTAAGGGGGAAGCGGAGCCCGTAGACTTAATCCCTCCACACTGGATGAGGTTAAATGCCAAATGGAATTGAAACTAAAAACCGCATCAAGATTGGCGTCCTTAAGTTGAAAATAAAATATTATTGGAGCCAGTCAACAATTCGACGCGCAGCCAAAGTCTTGACTACTAAAGACCAAAAGAAAGTCCTCGCTGTAATTTTAATTCAAGTATTTTTAGGACTTTTAGATTTACTTGGAGTCGCCCTCGTCGGGATATTAGGTACTTTGGCTATCTCAGGAATTCAATCAAATCAGCCAGAGAGCAGAGCAAGCGCTGCACTCGAGCTGCTTCACCTTGAAGGATTTAGATTACAGCAGCAAGTTGCATTCATGGGCATGTTTGCAGCTACTGTACTAATTAGCCGGACTTTGTTTTCAGCAATATTGATTAAGAAAATTATGTTCTTCTTAAGCAGGAGAGGAGCAGTTGTTTCAGGGGAATTAGTGTCTAAATTGTTTTCTCAATCGATTATGAAAGTTAATTCCGTTTCACATCAAAGTTCTCTTTTTTCAGTCACTACAGGAGTTAATTCAATCACAAATGGGATTTTGGGCTCTACCGTTGCCTTGGTTTCTGACGCATCACTTTTGATTATTATGTCGGTCGGACTATTTATTTACGATCCATGGATATGCATAAGTTCGTTTGCTCTCTTTGGCTTGGTGGGCTACCTGCTTTTTAAATCCATGCATGAGAAGGCTAGAAATTTGGGCTCAACGAGCACCGTACTAATGATTGAAAGCAACGAACTCATAATCGAATTGTTGAATTCTTATCGCGAGGCTGTGGTTAGGAAAAGACGGCAATATTACTTCAATAGTTTTTTTGAATTGAGAACAAAACTCGCCAATTCGGAAGCAGAATTGAATTTCATGCCGAACGTCAGTAAGTATGTTTTCGAGAGCACCATGGTTTTTGGAGCTCTGATAATTTGTGGCATTCAATTCGCACTCAAAGATGCGCCACACGCTGTGGCTACACTGGCAATATTCATTGCTGCAGCAACCCGAATAGCCCCAGCCATTTTGAGAATGCAGCAAGGAGCTCTGCAAATCAGAAATGGCTTAGGAAGTGCAAGTGCGACACTCGATTTAATTGAAGAGCTTGAAAATTCTCCGACATTGGAAGTCGCCTCTGACAAACTTGAAACTAATCACCGAGATTTTGAATCATCAATTCTTCTAAAGAATGTTTGTTTTTCTTACAGCCAAGATCAAGAGGATACGATTTCTCAAGTATCGGTAGAAATCAATCCTGGTTCATTCTGTGCCATAGTGGGACCGTCTGGAGCAGGCAAAACCACCCTCGTGGATTTAATTCTCGGCATCCTTACTCCAGATTCGGGAGAGATATTTATATCTGGAGTCCCAGCTGAAACCTCTATCGATAAATGGCCTGGGGCTGTTGCATATGTTCCACAGGAAACCTACATTGCAAACGGAACAATCCGTGAAAATATTCTTCTTGGCTATCCTCAGGATGTCATCAACGACACTTATCTGGAAGAAATTTTGAAACTGACCTCACTGTGGGATTTGGTTTCCAACATGCCTGAAGGCCTAAATACTCACTTGGGTCAAAGTGGTATGCGTTTAAGTGGCGGACAACGACAACGGCTTGGGATTGCAAGAGCACTTATTACGAATCCCGCAATCATTGTTCTGGATGAGGCGACGAGCGCCCTAGACGGGCAACTTGAAGCAGAAATCACCGCAGCGCTAAGTAAGCTTCGCGGGCAAGTCACAATGATTGTAATTGCGCACAGGTTATCGACTATTCGGGATGCGGATCGGATTCTCTATTTAAACAAGGGCAAGCTCTTGGCGGAAGGAAACTTCCACGAAGTCAGAGACCAAATTCCTGATTTTGATGAACAAGCAAAGCTTATGGGGCTTTGAGTTATCTGAACCCCACCGACAAACGTTTGGAGAGTAAAATGTCCGTTATGTCCGCTCTTCGGGACAATGTAGGGTTCCATTCGTAGTAGGGGATAGAGGCAGCGACGGTTGCTTCTGCAATACAAAACCGGTTACCAAAGGATCAATACAGTGGCACTGAG
>Ga0114959_10002167_pt1 | contig 16456 bp, 24 predicted proteins | sample C_130625_EF_Meta_FD_87317 | JGI IMG/M metagenome (GOLD analysis project Ga0114959, IMG submission 87317) | Freshwater microbial communities from Lake Croche, Canada to study carbon cycling - C_130625_EF_MetaG | ecosystem: Environmental > Aquatic > Freshwater > Lake | place: Lake Croche, Canada...
GCCCTAATGGCGGGGGGTGGGGGGCGTGGTAGTGAAGTTGTGGTGAAAAAATTACAAGCGTTTTATGGGGGAGAAACGGCCCCCCCCCAACCCCCGGGGGCCCCCCCGGGGGGGGGGGGGGGGGGGGGTCATATTTAGGAAGGCCTGTAGATTTTCTAAATTGTCCGAAAGCCTAATCTCGGACTTGCCTCGCATGTCTAGCCCAGGCGTATTGACCGCCGCATTGAGCCAATCTTTATTCTCATTCCATAGATTTCTAGCTATGGTGGCTTCGGTGACAAATAGCTGCATATCCCTACCCCTAAGCTTCAAGGTAAACTCGACCTTTTGCCTATGTCCATTTTCTGTCAGGTAATCATTACTAACTATCAGCAAATCCCCTGGGTTGACTATCCGATCATCAAAGCCGTACCCAAACAGCTCTAACTTACCCTGCATCGTTGCAGTAGAGGTCACGCTTACGAAGCCTTGCGGCTGCATTTTCGGTGCGCCCATATTCAGCCCTAACTACTAAATATCCGCGTGTCGCTTCTTGTTTATTGTCTGGACTTGTCCGTACAATAATTGCCAAGTGAGTGGTAGCACTCATTTAACACCGTCAGATAGAAGTTCGGCAAGGGGATTCTGATAACTTTTAGTTATCCGATTCGTTACATTATGTAAAGCTAGAATGAGCGCAATACTCACTAGCTAGGTTTACATAATATGTAGCAGCCCTTACTTTCCTTCGATTCTGACCTTACCAGTCAGGGGCGCATTAAATGAGTTGGACGGTATCAATACAGATATTAGTTTATATGGGAGTGCTGGCCTTCATTTCGGCAGCATGGGGTTATTCAAAAGGTTACAAAGAAGGCCGTGCGTTTCAACGCAAGATTACCCATAAGTATCGCGAGCAGGCGGTGATTACCCGTGGCTCTAAGTAAATCTGCTCAGGGTGTTTTCTGCGATCACTGCAAGATGGAGTATGGCACCTATAACTCCGAATTTAATACATGGTCATTTCGTCCACGCCGCAAAGGTGAAGGCATTATCGACCCACAAGCATACTTGACAGTTGTAAGCGAAATGTCTAAGTCCAATGGCGCCGTGCGCCACTATTGCCGTTACCACCTACAAGAAGCTAGTCGCTGGTCAAATGCCGATGGTGTCTCTATCTGGACTATCGAGGATCAACTGGCTTACGCAAAGCAAATGGAAATGGCGGCCGCCAATGTTTGATTTAGAGAGCTATGAAGATGTCAACAGCCGTATCAAGCGATTTAGAGAAACCCATGTATCCGGTCGAATTGAAACCCAAATCATCGACATCGACATTACAAAGGGTTACATACTCATACAAGCGAGTATCTATCGAGAGCATGAAGATAACGTGCCGTCAGCCATCGATTACGCATTTGAAATCCGTAGTGATCGTGGAGTCAATCGTGACTTCTGGGTGGAAAACGCAGTTACCTCAGCTGTAGGTCGGGCTATCGGTTTGCTTATGCCGTCGGACAAGCGGCCAACTAAGCAAGATATGGAGAAGGTTGAGCGGTTATCGCACGTGCCCGCTCAATCTGATCCGTGGGCTACCTTCTCGGTTTCGACCGAATCAGCCGAATCCGTTGGACAGGTGTTACAGCTTGTATCCGAACAACTGGGCGGCGAGATTGTGGAGTCCACTCCCCTATGTGCCCACGGTCGCATGATCCATAAGTCCGGCACATCATCAAAGACAGGAAAGCCATATGAAGGCTACGTCTGCCCTAGCAAGGTAAAGGCAGACCAATGTGCGGCGGTGTGGCTATAAATGGGCGAATTACAAATCATTCGAGGAAACGTCGCTACGACTATCCATCGAGACGGTAGTCAGACCACTACCCCAGTAAAGAGATGCGATGAGTGCCTGACCGACCAACCCGCGGCCGGTGGAACTAGCACATGGTATTTCGGAGATGAAATCCTATGGATCTGCGCCTCGTGCAGAACACCCAAATAATTCTTGATTACGCGCAAGAATGTGATGCGGCGGGTGTGGCTTTAGCTCGAATCCTCGAGATTAAAGCTACTCCCCTGCATGACCAACGCTGGAATCAATCGGTGAACTTTCACGAAATGATTGCAGAGTGCGCGGAATCGGTAGGCGCTGAGATAGCCGTAGCCCAGTATTTTGGAATTAAAGGCTTTAAGCCGACCATCAACACCTTTAAGCAGGAAGCCGATGTGATGGCTCGCCTTGAGGTCAAATGGACTAAACACAGCGCTGGGCATTTGATTATTAACGCCACGGATAGGCCAGATGACGTAGCGATGTTGGTAACGGGTAAATCACCGGTCTATCAGCTCGTGGGTTGGATCCCTATCAAGATGGCTCGTCATGAGCTATTTAGGCATGAATCTCAGGATAACTACTGGGTACCTCAGGGCAAGCTCTATCCGCCCGAAATCTTAAGCAATCGTGTCAATGGTAATCCTCAAAACTGATTGTCGGATTTGCAAGAAAAAGACCAACCATAAAAAGATGGACGAATTTGAGAATTTGCCGGCCTACGTGGTCGCTCTTATGTGTCAGGGCTGCGGCGTTATGGGTATCGTCTTATTGGAAGATACAAAGGAAGTCGATTGTGAGTAGCTGCGACACGCCCAAAATCACGCTCAATCTTCGGAAATGCAGACCCCAGTCGGTACGCTTCGTAGCCTCGGAGCGAGCCGGTGTGCCGGATAGCGAGAGCCGAGTCACGGAGCTAATGCTCGAGCTATGTTTAGTAATAGCAGCATCACTACTACCACTATCTACGGCATCAGCAGATACGTTGGGTGAGCAAAAAGAATTATATAAAGTCTATGCTCATACTCAACTACTCAATGATAAGCAGTATCAATGCTTAGACAGATTATGGGATCGTGAGTCACGGTGGGATCCAACAGCTCGTAACAGTAAGTCAACAGCCTATGGGATACCACAGATACTAGGCATGAAAGAGACCAACCCCTTTAAGCAGATAGACCTGGGGTTGAAGTACATACACACACGTTGGCACACACCATGTAATGCATATATACATCATATGAAGGTAGGCACCTACTGATGTCAACTACTAAAGATAATCCAAGATCATCAGGTGAATGGAAGAAGATACGACTACGCATACTTAGTCGAGATCAATACACTTGTTATTATTGTGGCGATGAAGCCAATCAGGTTGATCACATCATTCCAATCAAAGATGAACCATCGATGGCATTTGATGAATCTAATTTGGTTTCAGCTTGTCGACGTTGCAACCTTGCGAAAGGCAGTCGCTCTATGGCGGTTTTTTTTGAGCGTAGTTCCACCCCCCCTGTTCTCAAGACTTCTTTCTCCCCGCAGACCGTGGGAACCGTCCTAGATAGCCCCATGTCAGGGCACTCAAGGCCGTCTCAGCCATGACTACAACCGAAGCTAAACCGCGACTATATGGGGATTTGAAACCGCGGCTACACAGCCCATTTTGGACGGGCAAAACTCGAGGTGCAGAAGTTGCTGATCTAGCCAAGAAAATTAACAAGCCTTTACTGCCGTGGCAGGAGCTTGTGATGAACGATATGTGCGCGGTGGACGACGAAGGCCGCTTCGTGCGTAAGTCAAACCTTCTTCTCACGGCTAGGCAGTCCGGTAAAAGCCACGTAGCTCGTATGCGAGCGCTGGCTGGCCTGTTTCTCTTTGATGAGGCCAATATTTTGATTATGTCCTCAAAGATGAAGATGTCGATGAAAAGTTTTGAAATGATGGTGCAAATCATCGAGGATAACGAATTCCTGCGATGTCAGCTCAAGGGTGGCGATGTGGCTAAAGGTGTGCGCCGGGCTAATGGATCCGAACGCATTTTGCTCGAGAACGGCCACATGATCGAAGTGGCAGCCGCTACAGCTGACGGCGTTCGTGGATTTACAGCTGACTTTCTATGGCTGGACGAATTGGGTAACGTCACAACCGACGCTATGGACGCGGCTAAGTCGGTGACGCTGGCACGGCCTAATTCTCAGCGGCTCTATACCTCAAATGCCGGCAACGCAGAAAGCAAGGTGCTCAATACCATGCGCGAAAAAGCGCAGTACAAGCCGCCTAAGTCATTTGGCTATTACGAGTACAGCGCTCCGGAGAATTGCGACGTAATGGATCGCACCGGTTGGGCTGCGGCCAACCCGTCGCTCGGTTATCTCATCGATGAGGATTCAATTGAGGAAACGATTGCCACCTCAGACATCAACGCCGTCCGGCGCGAAACCCTATGCCAGTTCGTGACCGGTGGCGTAGCTAGTCCGTGGACTCCCGGATCATGGGAAGCAGCCGTTGACCCGAACCTTGTCATGGAACCCGGCGCTATCACGATGTTCGCTTTCGACGTCGATCCACATACGAAGAAAAGCGCCTCGCTCGTTGCCGGTCAGCTGCGCGATGACTTGTCAATAGCGCTATCCCTAGTCATGATTTGGGAAGATCCTGTAGCCGTCGATGAATTGCAGATTGCTAAGGACATCATGGAGTATTGCATCACGTGGCAGCCTCGACTTGTCCTGCACGATAAGTTCGTGACCAGCGCTATCGCCCATCGACTTAAAATGTCCGGCATAGCCGTTGAGGATTGCTCTCAAAATGCTTTCTATCAGGCCTGTGCCTCGTTTAAGGAAGCGATGGATAACAAGCGTTTAGTCCATATGGGTCAGCCCAACCTTGATGCCCAGATGGATAACGTGGCTCCGAAATGGAATGACAACGGCTGGCGAATCGTCCGGCGCAGCTCTTTAGGATCCGTGACCGCCCCTATCGGGCTGGCGATGATTGTGGCCGAGCTTTCCAAGCCTCAGTCATACCCTAGAGTCTTTATTTAGACACGCGCTTCAATAATGTCTAAAGACTAGACAAAACCCTAGAATAAGTCTATGGGATTACTTGAGACTTTAGGCTTACGCGCAAAAGCTGCTCCAACCAACCCCACAATATTAGCTCAATTAAATCCACCCGTTATGGACGCACCATTTGGTACATATTGGGGTGCAGGTTCATATGGTGGATATAACAATTACGCGAATTCAATTTTGCGCCAAGATGCTGCAAGCGTTCCGGCTATTGCGCGTTGTCGTAATTTAATTGCTGGAACTATTGCATCAATTCCGCTTGAAACTTATTTGACGTCAACCGGTGAAGAAATCCCTAACCTGCCGTGGGTCGATCAACTTGATAAGCGTCAGCCAATGGAAGTCACGTTAGCGTGGATTGTAGATTCACTCTTTTACTATGGAGTTGCTTACTTAAGAGTAGAAGAAGTGTATAAAGATGATAATCGTCCAGCACGATTCTCATGGGTGCAAAACGATCGTGTAACCGTTAAATACACATTCGATAATTCAACCGTTGATTATTACATGGTCAACAATATCCGCGTTCCAGATTCAGGAGTCGGTTCCCTTGTCACGTTTCAGGCTTTCGATCAAGGATTATTGCTGCGTCAACCAACAACTATTCGCGCCGCTATCGACATCGAAAAAGCTGCTGCTATTGCAGCTCAAACTCCAATGGGTTCTGGTTATATTAAAAATACAGGTGCGGATTTACCGGATCAACAGGTTCAAGGAATTCTCAACAGTTGGAAAACGGCTAGACAGAGTAAAGCGACTGCGTATCTTACATCGACGTTAGAATTTAATCCTATTTCATTTGCACCAAAAGATATGATGTATAACGAGGCTAAAGCGTATTTAGCACTTGATTTAGCCCGTGCTTGTAACGTACCTGCAAACATGATTGACGCAGAAATGATTCGCACCAACACATATCAAAACGTATTGGATCAGCGTAAAGAATTTGCCGCTTACACATTGATGCCGTTTATTAACGCTATCCAATCTCGTTTATCAATGGACGATTTATTGCCACGCGGTCAGAAAGTTCGTTTTGCAGTTGATGAAACATTTTTGCGCGTTGATCCAACTGCACGCCTTGCCGTAACAGCGCAGTTACTTGAATTGGGGCTTATCGATCTCAACCAAGCTAAAGAGATGGAAGGCCTAACACCCGAAGGAAGTGGAGAAGTAGATGATTCTGAACTTTAGTAGCGAGATTGAAGCAGCTGACGTTGAACGCCGCATTATTGCTGGCATCGTCGTACCGTTTAATAAAGTCGGTTATACCTCAGTCGGCCCAGTCGTTTTTGAATCGGGTTCAATCAAAATTGAAGATACAGCCAAAATCAAATTACTTGCGCAGCATGATCCAACTAACCCAATCGGTCGCGCTCAATCCTTTCAAACCAGCGAACAGCAAATTACCGGCACATTTAAGGTATCCAGTTCTGCTACCGGACAAGATTTTCTCATTCGCGCTAGTGAAGGCCTTATCGCTTCACTTTCTATTGGCGTCGAAGTAATCGCATCAAAGCCGTCAAAGGACGGAACTCTTTACGTACAAAGCGCTGTAATGCGCGAAGTTTCTTTAGTCGAATCACCTGCGTTTTCGGACGCAGTCGTAACTAAAGTCGCAGCTTCCGAAGGTGAAGTTGCAGAAGATAACCAACCAACAGAAAGCGAGTCCGACGTGACTACTGCTCCAATCGAAGAAACACCTGTTGAGGCAACAGAGGAAGCTCCAGTAGTTGAAGCCGCCGCCGCTCGCCCAACAATTAAAGCAACACAGCCTTACATCACTTCCAGCGTCCGTTCCCCTATTACATCTATGGGTTCATATGCACTCCACACAATCAAGGCCAAATTAGGCGATGAAGATTCTGCGCTCTACGTTCGTGCAGCAGCAGATTCAACTTCAACTAACCCAGCGTTCAACCCAACTCAGTACCTTTCAACTTTCGTATCTAACACAAACTTTGGTCGCGCAGCGATTGACGCTTGTACTAAGGCAACACTTCCTGCCGCTGGTTTTACAATCAACGTGCCATCACTCATCACTCCGTCACAGACAGCGCCAACAGTTGCAGCTGCAACAGAAGGCGGCACAATCAGCAATACCGGAATGACATCGGCTTATCAGAGCTATACCGTATCGAAGTACGCTGGCCAGCAAACCGTCAGTTTGGAATTAATTGACAGATCTGACCCCATCTTTATGGACGCCTTGATGCAGCAGCTCGAAAGAGCTTATTTGAAGGCTACAGATGCAGCAGTTATCCAAGCATTTATCGATAACGGCACAGCAGCTACAGCTACAGCTAACACAGCAGCCGGACTTATCTCATTCCTTTCAACAGAGTCAGCAGCCGCATACGCAGGTACAAGCTACTTTGCTAAGAATGTCGTAATAGGTTCAGGTACATGGGCAGCAGCTATGGGTTATACCGATAGCACCGGGAGACCAATTTTCAATACCACAATTCCGGGATCAAGCGGATACAACGCAGCTGGACAAATCGGCAGCACAACACTTCGCGGTAATTTGCTCGGACTCGACAGCTACGTAGATGTTTACGCAGCTTCAACAGCCGGCGCAGATAACTCAGCGTTCATTATTGCTCCTGAAGCAGTAACAATTTATGAAAGCGCTACAGCGATGTTCTCCGTCAACATCGTAAACACAGGTCAGGTCAATCTGGCTATCTATGGATACATGGCTCCTGCGATCTTGCAGGCTAAGGGTGTCCGTAAGTACAAGACAGCGTAATCACCTCGGGACGCTCCCTGTCGTTCACAGCCCTTAACGACAGGGAGTCTTAGGTAAGGAGAAGGTAATGGCAGCGACATACGTAACAGCGGCAGAGCTGAGGACTAACCTCGGTATTGGTTCGCTTTACTCTGATTCAATCGTTGAAGAAGTCTGCCAAACCGCTCAGGATTTACTCGATCAATTCCTTTGGTACGACTCTTATCCGGTTGTCGGTGCTGCTCTTTACAATAACACCGGCATGGTCATGATTTCGGCGCCTGTCTCATTCGTAACAGGTCAGACCATAACCTTGAGTGGGTGCGGCTCAACTTACAACGGTTCCCGCACCATTACCGGTACTTATCCGTTTACCAATGGATCCGTAACAATCCCCTATTACATCAATTTTCCGTATAACTACTTTACGTTTCCTCGTGGATTCTCTTTAATTCAATTTGCCCTTACTGGAGCTAATGACAATTACCATCAAGTCGTTCCCTACGGCAAAGCTCTAGGCGTCGATACAAAGACAACTACATACGCTTCTACGCCAGCCGTGCGCGAGGCCGCCATGATTCTTGCAGTACAGATTTGGCAATCCCGTCAGGTGCCCAACGGCGGCGGCATGGATCTCGCTATGGGGCCAGCGCCTTTCCAAATTGGTAACAGCCTTATGGCTCGCGTTCGTTCGCTTATCGCGCCTTATCAATCACCACGAAGCATGGTCGGGTAATGGCTACCGCATCGATTACTACTTTAAGAAGTGACTTAGCCGCAGCCCTAGCCAATCCAAGCGTCTGGTCTACTTTTTCATTCCCGCCATCAACCCCTATTGCTAACAGCGTCATTATTTCACCCGATGATCCCTATATCGTGCCTTCAAATAATACGCAGATTCAAATTAATCCTCGAGCTAATTTTAAGATTACCTGCCTAATCCCGGCTCTCGATAATCAAGGCAATTTAGCCGGTATTGAGTCAACCGTCACAGCTGTATTTACGCTGCTCGCGAATTCAGGTATCACGATGGTAGCCAATCAAGTTTCCGCACCAACCATTTTAAGCCTTCCAAATCTGGATTTACTGGCCGCGGATATATCAATCACCATACTAACAAGTTGGAGTTAAAGAATGACAGACGAACAAATCATGTGGGAGTGGTTGATAAAAGTCGGCCAAGTACCCGAAGGATCTAAACCACCAGCACCATCGACAATCGCAGATAAGGAAGTTAAATAACAATGGCAATTTATCTAAATAATAACGTAGGAGTTAAATTGGCTACTGCCGCAGCTCCTACTGCACCTTCAATCGACATCACCTCATACGTGACTGCCGTTACCCTGACTCAGCAATTTGAAGAACTAGATGTGACCTCAATGGGTCAGTCTTATCGCGCTTTCGTTAAAGGCCTTGAGACAGCACAGCTTCAAATTAGCTTCCTCAATGACTGGGCAGCATCTCAAGTGATGACCACGCTTAATTCGGCATATGGTCTAACTCTTGCAGTCTCCATGATTACCGTTAAGGGAACAGCCGTAAGCGCGACAAACCCTTCATATCAGTTCAATGTGTTGGTCAATAACCTCACACCGGTTGGCACAGGCGGCGTCGGAGACGAAGCCAGTTCCAGCATCACATTCACTATCAACTCACAAGTAACAGTATCCACAACAGTAGCGTTCTAAGGGGCAGAAAATGGCATCATTAAAGATAACTAGGGCTGGCGGGAAGATGAGCGTACATCGCATATCTCCTTCTCTTGAATATGCCTTTGAGCAGGAATTCAAAGGCGGAATCGCCAAGATTTTGCGCGACGGGGAACGTCAATCAGATGTTTATTGGTTGGCACACAAAGCGTTGCTCAAGTCTGGCGAAACCGTTTCTTTGAACTTTATGGAGTTTCTTGACGAACTCGATACCGTTGAAATTATCGATGACGAAAAAAATGGATAACGCGCGACTCCTTCACGTATTTAATAGCTCAGTTGGCTATTGAGACAGGAATCGCGCCGCAGTATTTGATAGACGCTGATACAGAGATGATTGAAGCGATGATTATGGTGTTCAAGGATCGAGCGAAAGAGGCGCAACGTGCCAGTAGAAGTAAAAGGCGTTAAGGAACTTCACGCTGCGCTCAATCGTTTTGACCCTGATTTGAAAAAAGAATGGGATAAACAAATGAGAGCGGCGATGCTTCCTATTCGCGACGCTGCTCGAGGATTCGTACCTGATACACCTGTTGGATTGCGCGGTTGGACTCATAGGCGTAAATTCGCCACTACTGGCTCCTACAGACCATTTCCTCGATTTAGTGCGGCAAAGGTACGCGCCGGCATTATTTATCGTGCAGGGGCTAACACAGCCAATAAGAATGGGTTTCAATCTTTATTTTATGTAGCCAACACTTCTCCCGCCGGTGCAATCTATGAAACAGCCGGCCGTAAAAGTCCATTTGGTCAACCGTGGGTCGGCCCTGTTCCCGGCGGCGGTGGCGATCACGACTATAGCCACAGCTCAAATCCTGACGCCGGTACCCATTTCGTGCGGTCTATGCCGCCGCTCTATGGCAAAGATAAACAGCGTGGGCGCCTCATTTACAAAGCGTGGGAAAAGGATCAAGGCAAGGCTCAAGACGCAGCTATCAAAGCTATTCAAAATGCTTGTGATGCCTTTAACCGTTTAGGTCAATCGAGCTACGGACTGGCCGCGTAATGCCAAATCTAATAGTCAGCGCTACTACCGAATGGAACGGTAAAGCCTTAAAACAAGGATCTAAAGATATTTCCAGTTTTGAAAAAGGCGTATCAAAATTAGGCAAAACTTTAGCTGCCGTTTTTGCGACTGACAAACTCGTACAATTTGGCAAAGACTCTATTAAGGTATTTTTAGCTAATGAGGCCTCAGCCGTCAAACTTTCAAAGGCTGTTGATAATTTAGGTTTATCATTTTCTAACCCTGAAATTGCAAAGTTCGTATCAAAACTATCAGAACAATCTGGAATCGTACAAAATGATTTGCGTCCAGCGCTTCAAAGCCTACTTACAACTACCGGCGATGTTACAAAGTCACAAACGCTTTTGCAAAATGCCATCGATATATCTCGGGGTTCTACCGTTGATTTATCAACCGTTGCTTACGATTTATCTCAAGCTTACGTAGGAAACTACAAAGGATTGAAGAAATATGAATTAGGTCTTACTAATGCTCAGATGAAAACAGCCGGATTTACGGGAATCATGGAAGCCCTAAATAAACAATTTTCAGGCGCTTCCGCTGCATATTTGGATACCTATGCTGGCAAAATGGATATATTAAAAACCGCAGCCGATGAAGCAAAAACCACCATTGGACAAGGCCTTGTAGACGCTTTAGTGGCTTTAGGCGGTCAAAAAGGGAATGTTGAAGGTATAGCCAATGTGATGAAAAATGGCGCTCAATGGACTGCTGACTTTACAACTGGCGTTGGATTTTTAATAAATAAATTGATTACGCTAGGTGGGATTATTCCGCAAGATATGAAATTTAGCGACACTTTGGGAGCCAAATTATTGGGCATGAGTCCAATAGCGTTAATTGCAAAATTGGGTAAATCAAAACGAACTACACCAACAACAGGCTATGGATCTAGTACCGGCACAATGGCCGATTACGCTTATTCTCAAAAACAAAAACAAGATGCAGCTGCAAAAATTAAAGCTGACGCCAAAAATCTTGCTATTCAAAAGTCATTAAACGTAGTCAATCAAAAGAATTTAGCAGCTCAGAAACAAAGCGCCCTTACTGCAAAGCAGCAATTACTATTTAATCAAAACGCAATCAGCGAAGTAGCCGCTCTCAAGGGCAAACTCAGCGATGAGGAGCGTAAAAAGGTTGAGCTAATGCTGGCGCTCGAAGTTGGCAATACGGATCAGGCAGCTATCCTCAGCCAACAGGTAGCCCAGGCTTATGATCAGACAGGTCAATTAGCCGCTTACCTTCGCGATTTGCCGGACGCAGCTAACCCATTTGCTTATTGGGATATGTACCTCAACGGCATAGCTGCAAAGGTCAATTCAATCACCGCTCCGGGCACAGTATTAGGCGGCATCAACATAGGCGGTCAAAGCAGCGGTGGTGGATCAACTACCACCACAATCCCTACTCCAGTCGTTCCAGCTGCAACTTCACCTATGGATCTTGTAACCCTTGCTAATCAAGGCGCCGGAGCTTCTGGTGGATTTTCATCTCGCGTAGCTGACGCTATGGCGGCAGCGGGTAACGTCGGAGCCGGTGGCGGCAATCAAAGCATTACTTTGACTATTACGGGCGGCGACGCATTGACCAACGCAATCGCTGACAGCTTGCAAAACAGTTCATTATCCACAGGGAACGCGGCTTACATCAATCGCCGTACTGGGGGTTTTGAGTAATGGCTCTACCTGCTCAGATTTCGGTTTCGTTCGACTTTAGCTCCGGTGCGACTTTTGGAATTCCATTTACTATCGGTGACTCTAAAAACGGTATTTTGGGCACTTCTACTTTAGGTGGGGCAATCACTCCCCTGCCTACCGTTGACCTCACATCGGTTACTTACTCCATTCAAATCATTCGGGGTCGTAATATCCTAAAGGATCAATATGACGCGGGAACTTGCACAGTCAGGGTTTTAGATCCACAAGGTAATTTCAATCCCCAAAATCCTTCATCGCCTTATTACCCGTATTTGACTCCCCTACGTAAAGTGCGCGTAGCTGCGACTACTGCCACAACTCAAAAGTTCCTTTTTAGCGGTTATGTAACAGATTACCAATATCACTTTCCTGAGAATCAACAGACCGCCTATGTCGACCTCAAATGCGTCGATGGTTATCGATTATTTCAAATGTCTAACGTGGCCACAGTTACCGGTGGCACAGCCGGACAAACGACCGGCGCTCGCATTAACGCCATTTTGGACACTATCGGGTGGCCTAACTCGATGAGGACAATTAGCACCGGTCAGAACACCTGCATGGCTGACCCGGGGACTACGCGTACATCGTTGGCAGCTCTTAAAAACGTAGAGTTTTCCGAAGGCATGGGCGCTTTCTATATGAACGGTGCCGGCACAGCTATTTACAAGGATCGCACGTCCGTTATCAGCTCGCTGGCGGCTTCTACAACTGCTTTCAATCAGACCGGCGGTATCCCTTACAGCTCGGTTAAATATGCCTTCGATGACAAGCTCATTATCAATTCCGTGACTTTTTCTAAAATAGGCGGCACGGTTCAAAATATCTATAAGCAATCTTCTATCGATACCTATTTTCCGCATAGCCTCAATCAAGACAGTCTCGTGTGCGAGACAGATGCCATCGTTAATAACGTAGCCCGTGAGTACGTGGCGACTCGAGCTGATACGACAATCCGCATCGATCAGATGCTCATTGATTTACTCAATACGTCAGTACCGACTGACACAATCTTAAATCTGGATTATTTCAATAATCTGCTGATTACCAATACAACTCCACAAGGATCCACAATTACTAAGAATTTGCAATATCAAGGAATCCAATGGGATATAGCGCCTAACCGTTTTGACGCGACCATTACGACCCTTGAGCCTATTGCAGACGGATTTATTATCGGCAGTGCGTATTACGGCGTACTGGGAACTAACACATTGAGCTACTAGGAGACAATCATGGCAACTGGATTACCCGCGGCAACAGGCGATATTTTAACGGCCGCCACCGTCAACGGACTTATCACCTTTACGGTTGGTTCGGATCAGACAGCTGACTACACGGCGGTATTGACCGACCAATATCAGGTGTGTGTGCCTATGAACAAGGCAACAGCAGTAGCCTTCAAAATCCCTACCAACGCCTCAGTAGCGTTCCCAGTAGGCACAGCCATCACAATCCTTAACAAGGGCGCAGGGCTTTGCACAATCTCAGCTACTACCTCAGGTACTACCACAGTCCTATCAGCAGGTGCGGTAGCAGCTTCTCCTACTTTGGCTCAATACAAGACAGCCGTCTGCATTAAAACTGCTACTGATATTTGGTACGTTGTAGGTGGCGTTGCATAATGATAGGCGCAATTACAGCTGGGCTATTTAGTACAGGGGTGGCAGCTTCGACGAACTCTTATGAGTCCATCGCGACTACGGTCGTAGGTTCAGGCGGCACTAGCACAATAACTTTCTCGTCAATTCCTAGCACCTATAAGCATTTACAGATTCGTTATTTTGCTCAAACTAATAGAGGAACTTACGGCGTAGATTCTTCGTTAGTTAGAGTAGGAGCATCTTCAGCTGATACTGGCGCTAACTACAGCCGTCATAATCTTTATGGCGATGGTTCTGCGGCTTACGCTGGTGGTACTGCCTCAGCAACTTCATGGACTGGGGTCAACGATTTTGGTACTTCTACAGGTGGGATATTTGGCGTAGGTATTTTTGATATTTTGGATTATCAAAATACTAATAAAAATAAGACAATGCGTGAATTATCAGGTGTTGATCATAACGGCGCTGTAGGTGGATTTCAGACTGGCACAGTAACCCTTAATTCTGGCGGCTGGTACAGCACTACTGCTATTGGCTATATCGAAATTAAATCACAAACTGGGAACAGTTTTACACAATACTCATCATTCGCGCTCTACGGAATTAAGGGGTAATCATGGCAGCAGGATCAACTTATACCCCGATAGCAACCACTACAGTATCGGGCATTTTAACCACAGTAGTAACATTTAATTCAATTAGCGGCTCATACACAGATCTTGTACTTGTCGCTAGTGGTAAAAATGGAGTGGCAACCGAGAACCTAGAATTGCAAATAAACAATGATACGGGTGCTAACTATAGCCGTACAGTTTTGAGCGGTAATGGAACATCTGCTACATCTTCTAGAGCCACAGGGCAGACTAAAATACGTCTTGACGTAACCGCTTATTGGGATACTACAAACATTTCTAACGACGTTATCCAGTTTCTCAATTACTCAAATACCACGACATATAAGACAGTTCTATGTAGAGCCAATAACGCTGGAATAGGTACAGATGCAACTGTCGGCTTATGGCGTTCTACCGCAGCTATTATTCGTTTAGACCTTTATCCAACAATAGCGTCTGGCGATTACTTTGCAGCGGGATCTACTTTTACCCTATACGGAATCGCGGCGGCATAATGGCTAATACATACACTTTAATTTCATCTACAAATTTAAGCAGTGCTGCGACAAGCATCAGTTTTTCTTCAATCCCTAGCACCTATACAGACCTGCAATTAGTAGTAAGTGCAAGAGGAACTACGACGTTGGCTAACGGCGGATATGTATATCTTTTCTATCCTAATGGGGCAACTACCAACCTAACGTCTCGATATATCTTAGGCACAGGGTCAGCAGCTTCTAGCGTGACTGATACCGCGCCTTTTGTGTACATGACTCCTAGCGACTATACGGCTAATACTTTTGGTACATCTTCAATTTATATGCCCAATTACGCAGGCTCAACAAACAAATCATTCTCTATTGAGTCGGCTATGGAAAATAATGCTACAGCTGCACAAATGAATATTTTTGCTGCACTATGGTCACAGACAACGGCTATCTCATCGTTAACAATAACTGCCGCAGGTGGCAGTTTTGCAATAAATACAACCGCCTATCTATATGGAGTCAATAATGCCTAATCCAACACGAATCGAAATCAACTGCGAGACAGGCGTGGAGTCAGTCATTGAACTTACCGACGCTGAGGTTGCTCAACTCGAGAAGGATCGAGTAGCAGCAGAGCAAAAAAAGAAAGCCGAAGATGCAGCTGCCGCTGCTCTTGAGGAACAGAAACTCGCGGTGCTTAAGAAGCTAGGCCTTACCGCAGACGAAGTAGCCGCGCTCCTTTCATGACTGTCTCACAAAACGGCTGGCCAGCCTCAGCAAATCGCGCAGACATTAACATTAAGTCCTACGCCGTACCCGGGTGCAAAACTGTAATCGCCTGCGCTGACAAAGCTGCGCCGCTCATCGTGGCTTTCATGGCTGAATTCCATAAGCTGATTGAACCCATTGATGAAGGCCAGTTAGATGACTGGGGTTATCACTTTGCGCTGATTCCCGGATCACAGGATTACAGCAATCATTCCTCGGGCACGGCCATCGACATCAACGCCACTAGACACCCGTGGGGCAAAATTGGAACTTTTGAGCCGGGCAAGGTACCCATGATTCAAGCGCTCGTCAAGAAATATGGCCTGCGCTGGGGTGGGGATTACCACGGGAAAAAAGATGAGATGCACTATGAGGTCATTCTTACGCCCGAACAAGCTAAGAATCTAATAACTAAACTAGGGCTAGAAGCGAGTCACGTATGAATAAAGCACTGATAGCAAGCTGGGGGCGTTCATTCCTTGCGGCTGTATTAACTCTAGTCATGGCAGGTCAGGTCGATCCTAAGACTTTAGCTATGGGCGGCGCAGCTGCCGTAATTCCTGTAATCCTTCGTTGGCTTAATCCCAATGATTCAGCGTTCGGCGTTCAGGGGAAGTAATGTCGCAACAGATGCTAGTAACAGGGGTGGCTATCGTCACCCTTGCTACTGCATTTGCCGGCGGCGTCCGCTTTTTAGTAAAGCATTACCTTAGTGAACTCAAGCAAGATGGAAACGGAGGCCATAATCTCAGGGGCCGCGTGGATCGCATTGAAGTTCGAGTCGACGAAATATATCGACTGCTATTGGAGCGAAACGGCTAGCCCCTAAGCCACGAGATCTACCTCAGAGTCGGGGGGGGGGGGGGGGATTTTTTGGGAGGCCGGGGAGTTTTTCAAATTTTTCCGAAAGCATATCCTGGGCTTCCTCCCCCGC
>Ga0114959_10002170_pt1 | contig 16439 bp, 14 predicted proteins | sample C_130625_EF_Meta_FD_87317 | JGI IMG/M metagenome (GOLD analysis project Ga0114959, IMG submission 87317) | Freshwater microbial communities from Lake Croche, Canada to study carbon cycling - C_130625_EF_MetaG | ecosystem: Environmental > Aquatic > Freshwater > Lake | place: Lake Croche, Canada...
CAACTAAGTCAATTGCTTTGTCTGGCAAGAAACGGTCGCTGATGTATCGGTCAGCCAAAGTTGCCGCAGCAACAAGCGCAGCATCGGTGATTGTCACGCGGTGATGGTTTTCGTACCGATCGCGCAGACCCTTCAGAATTTCGATGGTGTGCGCAAGATTTGGCTCGTTCACCTGGATTGGCTGGAAACGACGCTCAAGCGCGGCGTCCTTTTCGATGTACTTGCGGTACTCGTCAAGGGTAGTCGCACCAATCGTCTGGAGTTCACCACGAGCAAGCATCGGCTTCAAGATGCTAGCGGCATCGATAGCGCCTTCAGCGGCACCTGCTCCAACGAGCGTGTGCATCTCGTCAATGAAAATGATGATGTCGCCACGAGTGCGAATTTCTTTAAGTACTTTTTTCAAACGCTCTTCGAAATCACCGCGGTACCTTGAGCCAGCAACAAGTGCTCCAAGGTCAAGTGAATAAAGCTGTTTATCTTTTAGGGTTTCTGGCACATCGCCTTTAACGATGTTCTGTGCAAGGCCTTCAACTACTGCGGTCTTGCCAACACCAGGCTCACCAATTAGAACTGGGTTATTTTTGGTGCGGCGTGAAAGTACCTGCATAACGCGTTCAATCTCTTTGGCACGGCCAATAACAGGATCAAGCTGACCATCGCGAGCTGCCTGAGTTAGGTTGCGACCGAACTGGTCAAGCACAAGTGAAGTCGAAGGCGTACCTTCCGCAGGACCAGTGTTTCCACCCTGGTTCTTTTCACCCTGGTAGCCCGAGAGCAACTGGATAACTTGCTGGCGGACCCGGTTCAAATCTGCGCCAAGTTTTACAAGTACCTGTGCGGCCACGCCTTCGCCTTCGCGAATTAGACCAAGCAAAATGTGTTCGGTGCCAATGTAGTTGTGGCCAAGCTGCAATGCTTCACGTAATGAAAGTTCCAGGACTTTTTTGGCACGTGGAGTAAAAGGAATGTGACCGCTTGGAGCCTGTTGCCCCTGACCAATGATTTCCTCAACCTGGGCGCGAACGGCTTCAAGTGAGATGTCCATGCCTTCAAGTGCCTTGGCTGCAACGCCTTCGCCTTCGTGAATGAGGCCAAGCAAGATGTGCTCGGTGCCAATGTAGTTGTGGTTGAGCATCCGAGCTTCTTCTTGGGCCAAAACCACTACTCGACGGGCTCGATCAGTAAACCGCTCAAACATGCGCAACTCCTCCTTGAAACAACTCTTGTCTTAATGTTAGACCGCATGGGTGACTCTCACCTGCGGTCTTGGGCATCTTCTGGATGCTTAGCAATAGTGTTCCCACATATTTGGGGTTTTATCGTAAATGTGTCCGCTAGAGGCGAACAGTTAAGACCGTTAAATTCAGTCGTCTCTCAATAATTATTGGGACGAAATTTATTTACTAACGAATTAGATCGCGAAGTGCAATTGTGGCATTGCGATCTTGGCCAACACCGATGGCACTGATCTGCGTGCCACTGATGTCTTCAAGGAATTTCACGTAGCTCCGTGCATTAGCTGGCAAGTCTTCAATAGTCTGAGCACCGCTGATATCTTCAGTCCAACCAGGCATCATTTCGTAAATCGGTTTTGCATGATGGAACTCAGTCTGAGTCATAGGGAGTTCTTCACTACGCGTGCCATCGATGTCGTAGGCAACACAAACAGGAATCTGTTCAAAACCAGTAAGTACATCCAGTTTCGTTAGAAAGATATCCGTTAGGCCGTTGATACGAGTTGCATAGCGAGCGATTGGTGCATCAAACCAGCCACAACGACGCGCGCGTCCAGTCGTAACACCGCGTTCGCCACCGATTACGCGAAGGCGTTCGCCATCTTCATCCAAAAGTTCTGTTGGGAACGGACCTGAGCCAACACGAGTTGTGTAAGCCTTCAGAATTCCAATTACGCCGCTAATTTTTGTTGGACCAATTCCAGAACCAGCACAGGCGCCACCTGACGTTGGGTTACTTGATGTCACGAATGGGTAGGTACCGTGATCAACATCAAGAAGTGTCCCCTGGCCACCTTCAAGTAAAACAACTTTGTTTTCATCTAGTGCGTTGTTAAGAAGAAGTGCCGTATCGGCAACGTAAGGTCGCAAGCGTTCTGCGTAACCAAGTAATTCTTCAGCAACTTCATCGACAGAAATTGCTCGGCGGTTGAAAACCTTAACAAGCACTTGGTTTTTGCTCATGAGTGAGCCTTCAATTTTTTCGCGCAAGATCTTCTCATCGAATAAATCTTGAACGCGCAAACCTAAACGAGAAATTTTGTCGGCGTATGTTGGTCCAATTCCCCGACCAGTAGTGCCGATTTTTGACTTGCCCAAGAAACGCTCGGTTACTTTATCCAAAGTGACATGGTACGAAGTGATTAAATGTGCATTCGCACTTATAACTAGGCGGGAAGTATCAACACCCTGTGCTTCTAGTCCATCGATTTCCTGGAATAAAACACCGGCATCGATAACAACACCATTTCCAATTACGGGAACAACTTCTGGAGTCAAGATACCACTTGGAAGCAGATGTAGTGCGAATTTCTTGTCACCGATAACTACTGTGTGACCTGCATTGTTGCCACCCTGATAACGAACTACGTAGTCAACCCGACCGCCTAAAAGGTCAGTGGCTTTGCCTTTGCCTTCATCGCCCCATTGGGCACCAACGAGCACGATGGCTGGCATGGAATCTCCTTGACTGTATTTAGGCTAATTGCGGTGTAACAATCCCTCAAGATTAGTGGACAAATAGCAATGCGCCCACAAAGTCTCCTTCGCGGGCGCATTTATGGCTATTACCTATAGCGCGATGTCCAAATCGACGATCTGGCCAAGTTCGGCTGCGACATCAGTTCGAGATGTACCGCCGGGAATCAACGCCACAACTGTCCAAGTGCCGGGCGCGGCAAAGAATCGAAACTCGCCTCGCTCTGACAGTGGAACTTCTGCAACAAAGTCACCATTCTTGTCATTCAGGCGCGCGTAACCAGTTGCTGCTGGCCCAACTGAAGTGCTGATTACACCTTGAATAACCGCCTGCTTTGTAACATCCACATGGTCAAGAGATACGCCGCCGACTACAGCTCCGCAAGAACTCATGCTTGACCCGGCGCATCGCCAACAGCTACTGGCACATCGACTAATGAGCCGTATTCTGTCCAAGAACCGTCGTAGTTGGTGACATTCTGGATGCCAAGAAGTTCGCGGAGTACAAACCAAGTGTGTGAAGAACGCTCGCCGATGCGGCAGTAAGCAATCGTGTCCTTGGCTAGATCTACGCCTGCGCCTTCGTAAAGTGCCTTTAGTTCATCATCCGACTTGAAAGTGCCATCATCATTTGCGGCTTTGCTCCAAGGGATATTCACCGCTGTTGGGATGTGACCTGCAACTTGTGATGTTTCCTGTGGCAAGTGCGCAGGTGCAAGTAAACGACCTGCGTATTCGTCCGGAGAGCGAACGTCGACAAGGTTCTTGGTTCCAATTGCGTTCAGTACATCATCCCGGAATGAACGAAGCGAACGATCCTGTTCGGTTGCAACGTAAGTTGTTGCTGGGCGCACTGTTGGATCGCTAACAAGTTCTAGACCATCGAGTTCCCACTTTTTGCGTCCGCCATCAAGAAGCCGTACATCTTGATGACCGTAAAGCTTTAGGTACCAGTAAGCGTAGGCAGCGAACCAGTTGTTGTTGCCACCGTATAGAACTACGGTGTCATCGTTTGCCACACCCTTTGCGGAAAGTAGCGCCTCAAGTGATTCCTTGCGGATGAGGTCGCGGCGAACGCCATCTTGCAATTCGGTGCGCCAATTTAGGCCAACTGCGCCACGGATGTGGTTAGCTTCGTAAGCTGCAGTATCTTCGTCTACTTCAACGAAAACAATTTTTGAATCATCGAGGTGGGCTAATGCCCACTCTGTGTCAACGAGTACTTCGTTGCGTGCCATTTTTTCTCCTTGTTTTTTTAGGTGTGATTTTGGTTTAGTTGGAAATGATTCGTTTGCCAATTAAGTACATTTGGCACCCGAGGCAGAAGTTGAAAGCTGCATTTAAAAATGAGGCGGCTAGGTGTAGCGCCACAATAATTTGGGCAGCCACAGTTTGATCTAGTGCTAGAGCGATAAGCGCACCTGCTGCGAAAATGAAGCCAACCAGTTGAGCAAACTTGGGCGGCGCTTCAGCTTCAAGTTCAGTTGGCTTACCCAAACGTGGCTGAACTAACTTGCGGTACAAAATTCCGTAAGGCTGAGATGATAGCCCAACGAACGCACCGAGTGCATGTGCCACTAATTGAAGTGCTAGCAAAATTATCGTTAAATTGCTCGGCAAGGTTACGAGCGCCGCGGCCACTACGACAGTTGTAATTGCTGCCCCGAAGCGTGGGCCGCGTGGATCCATTTGCTTGCTCATTAAAATTCCTTGTGTTTGATTTCGGCTGGCAGACAGCCATAAATCATGACTGTGGAATTAAGGGCGACAACACGTAGATGAACCTAAGCGACCAAAGTCAATGACCCGGCGCTTGGTTAGAAAAAGACTACGTGGCATGCCCTTACTGTAAGTGACCAAGCCAAATGTCGGAAATTCGCATTCTGCAATTGCGAATCATTCGCAGAAAGTATGAGCGCAGGATACCGATAATCTAGAAATCCAATTGAATCGCCAATAACTAAAAGATGGAGGCTGCTATGAGTTCTGGCTTAAAGCTACTTCTGTTGACCTTGGCAATCTCCAGCATTTTTGGAGTGATAATGCATTTTCGAGCCGGGCACATTCGCAAAACAAGTAAAGAAGTTTTACTGACTTCGCAAGACTTGGGCCAGCCACTCGCGGCTAAAGTCACTTTCGTGCAGTTCTCTACTGCATTCTGTCAACCGTGTCGAGCCACCAAACTGCTGTTGAACTCGATTACCAAGGACACCGCCGAAATTGGTCACATCGAAATAGATGCTGAATCACATCTTGATCTAGTCCGAAAATTTCACATCACCCGCACCCCAACGACACTCGTGGTTGATCGCACCGGTCGCGTTATCGGCAAAGCAGTGGGCCTGCCCAAGAAGCAGGAAGTTCTTGCCACAATTGCTGCGCTTCTTGGTACCTAATTTGCCGGATATGCCCTAGTTAATTCATCAAGGTAAACTTGACTTATTCAAGAATTCCGAGGCAGGTGAAGTATGGCGAGCATTTTGCTACTGACTCGAGCAGTTACGCCATCTTCTACAGTTCTTCCAGGATTAGAACTTCTTAGCCATCATGTGCAGGTAATGACGCCAGAGCCAACTGCGCTTCTGACGGCCCCACATTGCGGTTTAATTTTTGTTGACGCGAGAATTGACCTGCCTGCTGCGCGGAGTTTATGTCGGTTGATGGAAGCCACCGGAAATACCTCCCCGGTTATCGTTATTGCAACCGAAGGCGGACTCGCTGCAATCGCCCCCGACTGGGGAATCGCTGACGTTATTTTGGACAGCGCTGGTCCAGCAGAGATAGAGACTCGGATTCGCTTGGCGGTTGGCCGAACCACAGTTGATTTTGCCCAAACTTCGCAAACGGAAATTCACGCTGGCGAATTAGTAATTGATGAAACTGCATACTCAGCCAAACTGCGTGGAAAAATTCTTGATCTGACCTACAAAGAGTTTGAACTTTTGAAATATCTTGCACAACATCCTGGCCGAGTATTTTCTCGCTCACAGCTTTTGCAAGAAGTTTGGGGTTACGACTACTTCGGTGGAACTCGAACCGTAGACGTACATGTTAGGCGTCTTCGAGCAAAGCTCGGTGTTGAAAACGAATCCTTGATCGGCACAGTCCGCAATGTCGGATACCGCTTCGTTGCGGGACGTTCCGACACTTCTGAAGATTCGTTAGTTTAAGTCGGGTGCGTGGCATGGAGTTTTTCATCACGCAACATAATTCGTTAACCCTGCGCGAAGTAGCTGAAGTTAAAACACTGATAGCTGCGGTTGCGATTGAAGACGGTCTTGCTCCACTTGGGGAACACGTACTAATTCATCTGCACCATGGTGGTGACCAAGATGCAATCCAATTACTAGCTCGCAATGAAGAAAATGAGTTGATTGGTTACCTGCACTTAGACACAACAGATACAGTTGCTGGCCCAGCAGTTGAAGTTGCTGTTCAACCAGATGCGCGTGGCCAAGGACTTGGAACCGCGATGGTAAAAACTGCGGAGACTTTAACCAATGGTCAACCAATTCGACTCTGGGCACACGGCTTGAATGGCACAGCACATTTCCTTGCTAATGCGCTCGGCTACGCAAAAGTTCGCGAGTTATGGCAAATGCGGCGGTCCTTGTTTACTCCGTTTAACACGTGCAAAGTTCCTGATGAAATTAATATTCGTAATTTTGTTATTGGACAAGATGAAGACGCCTGGCTGGCTGTAAATAAGGAAATTTTTAGCCTTCATCCAGATCAAGGATCTTGGACTAGAGAAGACCTTGAAATCCGAATTAGTGAATCGTGGTTTGACCCGGCAGGTTTTTTCCTGGCTACCGATTCGCATGACAACATCATTGGATTCAATTGGACCAAAATTCATGGTGGCCACCAACATGGTGATCATCAGCATCCTGAGATGGGCGAAATATACGTACTCGGAGTAATGCCGGGCTCTGAAGGCAAGAGTCTAGGTCGTGCTTTAACTATCCATGGTCTCGAATATCTGCGTGACCATGGATTACCGGCTGTGATGCTATACGTTGAAGCACAAAATGAGCGTGCGATTAAGTTATATGAATCTATTGGTTTCAATCACTGGGATACGGACATCATGTTCCGGGAAAACTAATTACTCAGTAACTAGTTTTGAGCCAGTTGGGAATTCAACCCGATGACCTTCCACAAATAACCAAGCTGACTGACGCCCTTGAACTTCCCATTCATACGGACCGCCAACAATCGCGGTGTCTTCATCGATTCCTACGACCGTGACTCCAGCAGGAACATTCATAAACCGAGCAAAAAAATCTGGAACATGCGAGAACATACGATCAAAATGTGGCAGAACTCGAATGTGCGGCAGTGTGCCCAAACCCTGAGTTGGGGAATGCGAGGTAAGACGCAATCCAGGTATGTGATCGGCTAAAGCCATTGCGCCAGCGCTACATCCAGCGAGTGCTGCGCCATTGCGCCAAGCGGAGTCAATCGCTTTCCAAAGCAGAGTGTCTCTCAAGGTATTGGCCAAGAAAGATGGATTGCCGCCAGATAAATAAATCAGACCAGCATTATCAACTTTGCGAGCCAGCTCTGGCGAGTCTGCATCCATTCGTGAATGAGCAACTACTGGAACCGCCTCAACGCCCATGCGTTCTGCTTGTCGTATGCCCAAGTCGACCCAATAATTTACGCTCTTTTCGCCTTCTGGCGCGGCGGCAGTTGGGATTTGAACATACTTCGGACTACGTCCAGCAATTAAATCGGCTTCGACCTGCTGCATGACTGGTAGGTATTCGCCTGAACCCACTAATGCGATCGGGCCCGGTGTACTCAATTCAACAACTCCCAATTAGTTGTGTCGGAAGAATCCTTAATGGCAATATTTTGAGTGAGAAGTGAATCCCGAATCAGGTCGGCGTCGGCCCATCGCCCCTCTGACCTAGCGGACTGACGAAGTTGCAACAGCATCTCAACAAAAGGGGAAATGATTTGATCTAGATCAACTTTTGGAGTGGCTGCTAACTCGCCTATTTGCAAAACAACAGCGTGAATTTCACGACGCAAACTCTGATCACGTTCTGGGGTATCTAGTTCAAGCAATGCTGATACCGCCTCGGGCACTTTGCCTGAATCTAGAAGGGCGCTGACCATGGCGATTGAAGATTCGTTGTTACTTGCAGTTGTTGTCGAACGTGGCACGGCAACGGCAGCAGCAATTTCATCCCAAGTTATTACTGAACCTGATTTGAAAGTTCTACTATTGTCACCTTTGCGAAGTGTTAGAACCCCTCGACCGAAGACGGTTGCAGTTTTTTCGTCGATATCAAAACTGACACCCGTGTGCTCATCGATACCGAGGATGAATGTGTCCGCTGGTAGCAGTTGTTCCAGCAGGGCTAACCGAGTTTCACCTAAATAGCAGAATCGGGTGTCATGGTTTGCACCTTCGGTGTTATCAAAGTGTGGAATTACGGCTGCTTTGAGACCGGTGTATTTCTCCAAGATATTTAAACCCGACAACCAAAATGGATTCTGGCCTACTTTGTAGATTTCATAAACCGGGACAGTATAAGAACCAAGTGTGAGCGCAGCTGCTGAAGCAAAAACGGCTGATCCACGTGTTAGTACATCGCCGACATGCTCCGCTAGGCCGGTGTTCTGCCAAGTGCTCAATGCATAGGTTGGACTGCCTGGGCCAGCAAACAACCATTTGGCTTGCTTGATGGCGGAAATGGCCCGTGCAACTGTTGCTTCAGATTGGGTATCCGAACGCATAGTAACTAACTGGATATCTCGGCCTACGGAGTTCTTAAAAAAGTCAGAAATTCGTGCACTCAAATCATCGGCATTTTCTTGGAAGCCAAATGGAGTGTCAAGAAATACGGCGGAATGCATATCTGCGGGAACATTAGCCAAAATCTTCTGGTGAGGGGTGACCATAGTCGGGCTGGTTTCTCCGCTACCCATGATCACAAGTTGTCTACTCACGCTTAAATCTTGGCATTTATGTGCACATTCGTCACATCCTGCCGAGTAAATACGCTGTAGGCGTTATGCAACTAGACCTTGTTAACCTTCCTATGCCACGCTTGTCCCATGACAACTCCAGAAACTGTGCGCAAGTCTTCAAGCGGCTTGCCAACAAATCGCTTTTTAGATCGTGAATTATCTTGGCTGGCATTCAATAAGCGGGTGCTTGAACTTGCTGAAGATCAGAATTTGCCGTTGCTCGAACGCGTTAAGTACCTTTCAATTTTTGCCAGCAACTTAGACGAATTCTTCATGGTTCGGGTGGCGGGACTAAAGCGTCGGATTGCGACAGGTATCGCTGTTAAATCTGCCAGTGGCCGAACGCCAATTGAAGTACATGAATCAGTTCTTGCTCGCAGTCACGAGTTGATGACTGAGCAGTCACACATCTTTAGATCAGAGATTTTGCCAGCATTAGTGGCCAATGGAATCGACATCTTGCGCTGGGAAGAACTAACGACAGATGAACAAGAAACCCTGACAAAACTTTTTAACGAGCAAGTATTCCCAGTCTTAACACCACTTGCTGTTGATCCATCACATCCATTCCCTTACATATCCGGTTTGTCGCTGAATCTGGCAATCCTTGTGCGTAATCCGGAAACTCAGAATGAACTATTTGCCCGCGTAAAAGTTCCTCCATCATTACCTCGCTTCCTACAAGCAAATAAACAGCGCCTAGTCCCACTTGAGGATGTAATCGCGGCACATTCCCACATGCTGTTCCCTGGGATGCAAGTAGTTCAACAACATACTTTCCGTGTCACTCGTAATGAAGATTTAGATGTAGAAGAGGACGACGCTGAAAATCTACTGCAAGCCCTAGAGCGTGAACTCATGCGTAGACGATTCGGCCCACCAGTTCGACTTGAAGTAGAAGATTCAGTTGACGAACATGTTCTTGAACTTCTCATCAGCGAACTTGGAATTACCGAGAATGAAGTGTTCCGCCTTGAAGGTCCACTCGATTTGAAATCTCTAATGGAGTTGTATTCAATCAACCGTGGTGATTTGAAGTCGCCACCATTTGTTCCTCATACCAGCACAGCGTTGGCAGCAGTTGAAACTGCCAGTGCGCCTAATGTTCTTGAAGTTATGCGGAGTAGAGATGTACTACTTCATCACCCTTACGATTCGTTTTCTACCAGCATGCAGTTGTTCCTGGAACAAGCCTCTGAGGATCCGCACGTTCTCGCGATTAAGCAGACGCTCTACCGTACTTCAGGTGACTCTCCTATCGTGGACGCACTAATCAATGCGGCCGAAATGGGTAAGCAGGTTCTAGCTGTTGTCGAAATCAAGGCACGATTCGACGAGCAAAACAACATTGATTGGGCACGCAAACTTGAAGAGGCCGGTGTACATGTTGTTTACGGCCTAGTTGGATTGAAGACCCATGCCAAACTTTGTATGGTTGTGCGCAGCGATGCCGGCAAACTGCGCCGATACGTGCACATCGGCACTGGTAATTACAATCCAAAAACTGCGCGTATGTACGAAGATTTTGGTTTGCTAACTACGGATCCACAAATTGGTGAAGACGTAGCTGGCTTATTCAACCACCTATCTGGTTACGCCACTCAAGGTGATTACCATCGCCTAATGGTTGCGCCTGGTGGATTACGTCAGGGACTAATTGAACGCATTAATCGTGAGGCAGATTTCGCAAAATCTGGTCAAGCTTCAACAATTCGAATTAAGTGCAATTCAATCGTTGATGACGCAATTATTGATGCGCTTTACCTAGCATCCCAGGCTGGAACAAACATCGAAGTTTTAGTACGTGGAATCTGCGCTCTTCGTCCTGGTGTTGCTGGACTTTCTGAAAACATTAAGGTGCGATCAGTGCTGGGCAGATTCCTTGAGCACAGCCGAGTATTTGAATTTAACAACGGCGGTCAACTGGAATCATGGATCGGTTCAGCTGACATGATGCACCGAAATCTAGATCGACGTGTTGAATGTCTCGTGCGCTTGGGTGATTCAGATGCACAGACGGTGAAGCAAGTTCTTGATCTCGAGTTATCTGACTCCAGCGCCTCGTGGCATCTAGACCAAGAAGGTGCATGGATTCGTCACTATCTTGATGCTGAAGGTGAACTTCTTGCCGACAGTCAGGAGAAACTGATTGAATCGCATCCATCAAGCCGGGCAGTAATTACAACACCTACCCCACGTAAATTAGAAAACATTCTGAATAGAGTTGGCTTGCGAAGTGTTCGATGATTCCATAATTGCCTCCGGTGCTGTTCCCACTCGACAAGGCGAATCTGGTCCTGAATATTTACTAATACACCGCGCACATCGCTCTGACTGGACACTACCCAAAGGCAAAGTAGAGCCGGGCGAGCACGCAATTGCAGCTGCTATCCGTGAAGTCCGCGAGGAAACTGGCTTCGCTGTGGTGTTAAGTGCACCCTTACCTACCCAACATTATTTAGTTAGAGGTCTGCCAAAAGTTGTTTTCTATTGGCATGCAACTATCGTTGGCGGCTCATTTGTTCCTAATGATGAAGTTGATGAAATCCTGTGGTTGCCACTAAGCGAGGCTATAGAGAAGTTAACTTACGAACATGATGCTGATGTCTTACGCGCTGCCGCAACCCTCGTGCCAACTACTCCGTTCGTAGTCCTTCGCCATACCCAAGCAATGAAACGTGCCGAATGGCAGGTATCAAATGATGCTCTCGCGAATAACGATGCGAGTCGGCCTTTAACAGCAGTTGGTCGGATACAAGCGCATGGACTAGCCAGCGTGCTTTCCGCTTTTGGTATCAATACCATTCATTCATCAGATTCCAGACGGTGCCGCGACACAGTTGGACCATTTGCCAGTGTACGAACTCTGCCAATTGCGTTGGAACCATCACTTAGTGAAGAGCGACATACTGAAAATCCGAGGAATGCTCACGAGCGTGTTAGCCAACTAGCAGCTGCGAGTGACCCGCTTGTTTTGTGTACGCACCGGCCAGTGATTCCAACGGTGATGCAAACTCTTGCGGAGAAATTCAATATCAACCAAGTAGTTGATGATGCCTTTGACCCAGCATTGGCACCCGGTTCTTATGTGGTTTACCACCGAGCAAATCATGATTTACAACAAGTTGTTTCGGTAGAACGACATCGACTAAGCGACTAGTTTTAAAGTACTCGCTGGCCTTTGCCTAAAACTACTATTCCGCCTTCACTTACGGTGTAGCGCTGGCGATCCAAATCAATGTCAACACCAATCTGAGCTCCGTCAGGCACAATTATATTCTTATCTAGAATTGCATTTCGAATTACAGCGCCGCGACCAACTCGGACCCCAGGCATAAGTACCGTGCCATCAACATAAGCGCCTTCTTCTACCCGCACTGCGTTTGCAACAACCGAGTTGCGAACATGAGCACCAGCCAGAATTGAACCGGCACCAACGATGGACTCGTGCGCCGTTCCGCCCTGCACAAATTTGGCTGGAGCGAGCGATGGCATGTTCGTTAAAATCGGCCAATGATCGTTGTACAGATTGAAAATTGGATGCACTGAAACTAGATCCATGTGTGCTTCGTGGTAAGTATCAAGAGTTCCAACGTCACGCCAATACCCACGGTCACGTGTGGTTGCACCAGGCACTTCATTCAAATCAAAATCGTAAACTGCTGCTTCACCAGCTGCAGTCATCATTGGGATGATGTTTGTTCCCATGTCATGAATTGAGTTTTCATCAGCTGCATCTTTTTGCAATGCAGAAATTAAGGCGTCGGTATTAAAAATGTAATTACCCATTGACGCATAGGCCTGATCTGGCGAACCAGGGATAGTTGGCGGGTTAGCAGGCTTCTCATGGAATCGGGTAATGCGCTGCCCTGATGCATCAGTTTCGATTACGCCGAATTCGCTTGCAGATTCTTTCGCGACCCGAATTCCAGCAACAGTAACGCTTGCGCCAGATGCGATGTGCGCTTCCAACATTTGTGAAGCGTCCATACGGTAAACGTGATCGGCACCGAATACCAAAATGTAATCCGGCAATGAGTCATAAACCAAGTTAAGGCTTTGGAAAATTGCGTCAGCTGAACCGGTGTACCAACGAGGACCAAGACGCTGCTGTGCTGGAACCGAAGTCACAAAGTCGCCAAGTAAAGTTCCAACTTGCCACGAAGTCGTGATGTGTCGGTCAAGTGAATGTGATTTGTACTGAGTCAATACACAAATACGCAAAAACCCTGCGTTAACTAAATTAGAAAGTACAAAGTCAATCAAGCGGTACGAGCCACCAAATGGAACTGCTGGCTTTGCTCGGTCCGCAGTTAATGGCATCAGTCTTTTGCCCTCGCCACCGGCGAGAACCATACTGAGAACATTTTGACGACGGCGCACAGCCCTAGCCTACTCAAAGGTCTAGGCTTACAGTGTGCGGATATCAATAGTCACCCGAGAATGGCCACCTGATGTCTACGGTGGCGCAGGCGTGCATGTTGAGCACCTAGTTCACGAACTTAGAAAACTGATCAATGTTGATGTGCACTGCTTTGGTGATACCAAACCCGGGGCTACTTCTTACCCAATTCCAGAGAACTTGAACTCGGCCAACCCAGCGATCCAAACTCTAGGTATTAACTTGGAAATGCTAGGAAATTTTGCGGATGCTGATGTTATTCACACCCACACTTGGTATGCCAACATGGCTGGCCACCTTGGGGGCTTGCTCCATGGGCTGCCGCACATTGTTACAGCGCACTCACTCGAGCCACGCCGTCCGTGGAAAGCTGAACAATTAGGCGGCGGTTACCAAATTTCATCATGGGCTGAACGCACTGCCTACGAAGCAGCAGATGCTGTGATTGCAGTTAGCAACGGAATGCGTGCTGACATTCTCGAGTGCTACCCCGACTTGGATCCAACAAAAGTAAAAGTTGTTTATAACGGCATTGATACGCAGGCGATTAATCCGGTCTCTGATAACTCGGCTCTTGTCGCAAATGGCATCGATCCTCGGCGCCCGTACGTGCTGTTTGTTGGGCGCATAACCCGACAGAAAGGCATAATGCATTTATTGCGAGCTGCCGAACAGTTGCCCGAAGAAGTTGCGCTAGTAATTTGTGCATCATCACCTGATACTCCCGAACTTGGCGAAGAAGTATCCGCACAAATTTCCAAACTGGCCCAAAGCCGAACCGGGGTGCATTGGATTAAAGAGCAATTACCTCGCCCTGAATTAATTCAAGTTCTCTCACATGCTGCGGTGTTTGCCTGCCCATCCATTTATGAACCACTTGGGATAGTGAACCTCGAAGCTATGGCTTGTGAGATTCCAGTGGTTGCAAGTGACGTCGGTGGTATCCCAGAAGTTGTCGTTGATGGAACTACTGGTTTGCTTGTGCACTATGACGAAACTGAGGCTGCAAAGTTTGAAGGTGATTTCGCCCAAGCATTGATCAAAGTTCTAGCCGACCCGAGTGCTGCGAAACAAATGGGTTCAGCAGGCCGAGAACGTGCGGTTCAAGATTTTGGTTGGGACAAAATCGCAAATCAGACAATCGAGATTTATGAAAGCGTTCAGCGATAAATAATTTCGCAAATTTTGTGTGCAACAAATTTCCCGAATAAAAATTACGAATTATTGAAAACGTTTCCCAGTGAGAGTCTCGTACGCCTGGACATAACGCTCACGAGTTTTTTCAACAACCTCATCTGGCAACGGAGGCGGTGTTGCGCTAGAGTTCTTATCCCAGCCTGACTCATCCGAAAGCAGCCAGTTGCGGACAAATTGCTTATCGTAAGAAGGTTGTGCCTGACCTGGAACCCATTGTTCAGCTGGCCAAAATCTGGAAGAGTCTGGAGTCAAAACTTCATCGGCTAGCACAATGCGATTGCTGTAAGCGCCCTTAATTCCGATACCAAATTCAAATTTAGTATCTGCCAAAATGATGTCACGCTTAAAGGCGATTTCGGCAGCGGTTTGATAAATACTCATTGTGATTCGGCGAAGCTGCTGCGCCTCTTCTTGGCCGATAGCAGTCATGACTTCATCGAATGTCACATTCTCATCATGGTCTCCCATGGCTGCTTTTGTTGCTGGAGTAAAAATTGGCTTGGGTAAGCGTGAACCATCGACTAACCCGGGTGGTAGACCAACACCGCAAATCGAGCCGGCTGCTTTGTAATCAATGAGCCCCGATCCAGTTAAGTAGCCGCGAGCCACACATTCAATGGGCAGCATCTCGAGGCGTTCGCAAATTGTTGCGCGGCCATTTACTGCAAATGGAACGTTAGTTGTGATGATGTGATTTGGCACAATGCCTTGTAGTCGGTCAAACCACCACAACGACATTGCAGTAAGGATGCGGCCTTTGTCGGGAATCTCAGTTGGTAGCACGTAGTCAAAAGCTGAGATGCGATCGGAAGCTACAAACAGCAACTTGCCATCAGGAGTTTCAAACAGGTCACGAACTTTTCCCGAATAGATGTGGGTGTACTCGGAATCGAGTCCATAGTTATCACTTACTGTTGTCACAGGATTGGCTCCGGCCGGTAGATTGCTGCCTCGGGTGAGGATGAAACTAGTATGGCAACTTGCTGCGCGATGTGAGCCACCTGAGCGCGAGCTGCTCCAGTGAATTCAAGCGGATGCTCAATTAGTGCGGATAAATCATCCAGACTTAGGCCAAGGCGACCATCTTGCGCCAGGCGGTCAATCAGTGCGGCGCCATCTCCACCAGCGTTGCCTCGCATATCAAGTGCAACTTGGACTGCATGCTCTTTGATGACTTCATGGGCTGTTTCGCGTCCAACACCATTTCGTACTGCAGCCATCAGGATTTTAGTTGTGGCCAAGAATGGGAGGTAGCGCTGAAGTTCACGTTCGATAACAGCAGGGAATGCACCGAACTCGGCCAGCACGGTCAGTGTTGTTTCGAAGAGACCATCAATTGCGAAGAATGCATCAGGTAAAGCAACCCGGCGAACTACTGAACAAGCAACATCGCCTTCATTCCACTGCGAACCAGAGACTTCGCCGGCCATACTTGCATAGCCGCGAAGAATTACTGCGAAACCATTTATGCGTTCACAAGACCGGGTGTTCATTTTGTGCGGCATAGCACTTGAACCAACTTGGCCTTCTTTGAAACCTTCAGTAACAAGTTCATGGCCAGCCATCAAGCGAATGGTTGTGGCCAAACTGCTTGGACCAGCTGCGATCTGTACCAATGCTGTGATGGTGTCGTAATCTACCGAGCGTGGGTAAACCTGGCCAACACTTGTGAGCACGTTTGCAAAGCCGAGATGACTTGCAACACTTTCTTCAAGTTTTTGCAATTTATCTGCATCGCCGCCAAGTAGGTCAAGCATGTCCTGTGCAGTGCCAACTGGGCCTTTAACTCCACGAAGTGGGTAGCGAGCGATTAGATCGTCCAATCGGGCAATCGAAATCAAAAGTTCATCAGCAGCCGAAGCAAACCGCTTCCCTAATGTAGTTGTTTGTGCGGCAACATTATGACTGCGTCCAGTTAACGCTACATCGGTGAAGCGAACAGCTAGTTCAGCCAATACTGCGGCAGTTGCTACTGCTTTTACGCGAATAAGTTTTAGTGACTGCACAATCTGAAGTTGTTCAACATTTTCGGTTAAGTCGCGACTGGTCATGCCCTTGTGAATATGTTCGTGTCCAGCAAGTTCGCAGAACTCTTCAATGCGAGCTTTCACATCATGACGCGTTGTCGCTTCACGAGCAGC
>Ga0114959_10002173_pt1 | contig 16428 bp, 19 predicted proteins | sample C_130625_EF_Meta_FD_87317 | JGI IMG/M metagenome (GOLD analysis project Ga0114959, IMG submission 87317) | Freshwater microbial communities from Lake Croche, Canada to study carbon cycling - C_130625_EF_MetaG | ecosystem: Environmental > Aquatic > Freshwater > Lake | place: Lake Croche, Canada...
CCCACGGTGCCGGTGCCATCGGTCCGGGCAATGCCTGTGGTGCCCGGGTTAATCCCGGTCACGGCCCCGCTGGTGGTGCCGGCAGTACCGGCCGCACCGGCCAACTGGGTGGACCGCAGCTGGCCCTGAACGGTGCCGGTGGAATAGGGCAGCGGGCTCGGGTTGGTATTGGCCGTGCAGCCGGCGAGCAGGGCGGCGGCGAGAGCGACGCCCCCGAAGGCGCGAATGGAAGACATGGCGATCCCCTTTGCTTGGGTCTGGCGTGGAACCAAAAGACTCATATAGCGTAGCCGATGGTTTCGCCGACGCGCAATCGGCCTCCTGCCCGAAGGCGTGTCTTTTTGGTCACTGTTGCAGCTTTGCCAAACTCAACGCCCACCCCTGGCCTTGCGGGCCCTGCGTGCCATCATGGGGCCATGAGCCTTGCCGCCGACCAGTTGATCGACCGCCGTCGCATCCGCCGTAGTCGCGCCTTCTGGCGCGCGGCCAGCATTCTGCTCGCCCTGACGGGGGCGCTGCTCTGGCTCGGGCGCGGCGTCTTGAGCCGCGCCGAAGGCCCCTATGTCGCCCGCCTCGCGGTCGAGGGCTTCATCGGCGATGACCGCAAGCTGATCGAGGCGATCGACGGTCTGGCCAAGGAAGACCGCGCGAAAGCCCTGCTGGTCGCAATCGACAGCCCTGGCGGCAGCGTCGGTGGCGGCGAGGCGTTGCATGGCGCGCTCGTGCGCCTCGGTAAACGCAAGCCAGTTGTCGCGGTGATGCGCGGCACGGCCGCATCGGCCGCCTATATGGCCGCGGTCGGCACGGAACGGATCTGGGCCCGCGACTCGACGGTGACGGGATCGATCGGCGTCTTGTTGCAGACCCTCGACAGCTCTGAGCTGCTCGCGCGCCTCGGCGTCCGCGGCGAGGCGTTGGTCTCCGGCCCGCTCAAGGCCCAGCCCAACCCCTTCCAGCCGCTGAGCCCCGAAGGCCGGGCGGCCCTGCAGGGGGTGATCATGGACCTTTACGACCAATTCGTCGCGATGGTGGTCGAGGGCCGCAAACTGCCCGAGGCGAAGGTCCGGGCGCTGGCCGATGGTCGGGTTTTCACGGGTCGGCAGGCCCTGGCGGTCGGGCTGATCGATGCCATCGGCGGCGAGCGTGAGGCACGGGAATGGCTCGCCACTGAGAAAAATGTTCCGAATATTCTGCCACTGCAGGAGGTCCAGACCCGCAGCACCGTCGACCGCTGGCTGCGCAGCACCTGGCAGGGCTTGATCGAAACCCTTGTGACAGAAGGGCTTCGCGTTGACCGGCTCGCCGGCCTCTGGCAGCTTTCGCGCTGACGCACCCCCCCCGGGCGGATTGACCGATGACCAAGAGCGAACTGATCGCCGCCCTGGTGGCGGAAAACCCCCATCTGCGCCAGCCCGATATCGAGCTGATCGTGGCGACCATATTCGATGAGATCACCGCCGCCCTGGCGCGCGGCGACCGCGTGGAATTGCGCGGCTTTGGCGCCTTCTCGGCCAAGCAACGCGACCCGCGGACCGGGCGCAATCCGCGCACCGGCGCCGCGGTGCCGGTGGCCGCGAAGGCCGTGCCCTATTTCAAGCCCGGCAAGGAATTGCGCGAACGGGTCAATGGCGAGGCTTCGGCCGCGACCGGCCCAACCGCTTCCTGAACCGCGCCCGGAGGAAATCCCGCCATGCAATGGCTGATGCTGCTGCCCCTGTTGCTGTTCCTGATCGTCTTCAGTGTGTCCAACCGCCAGGAAGTGGCGCTAACGCTCTGGCCCTTCGATCTGGCCTGGGTCACCCCTTTGGCTGTCGCGGTGCTGCTGTTCAGCGCGGTCTTCTTCCTGTTGGGGGCGGCGATCGCCTGGACCACCGGCCTCAAGCATCGCGGGCGGGCACGCGAACTCGAACAGGCCGTGCGCGTACTCGAAGCCGAGGTCGCGGAACACCGTGCCGTGCAGGCGACGGACCTGGGTGCGGTACCGCCGCCGCCCGGGGCCGGCCTCGCCCTCATGCGGCGTTAGGGCAGCCTTGCTCGCCCGGCCCGGCCATCCCGCCGCGCGGCTGATTCCGGCGATCGATACCGCCGATCCCCGCCGCGCCGCCGATCTCGCTGCCAGGCTGCTGGGGCATTGCGGCGCGCTGAAATGCGGGCTGGAGCTGTTCGCAGCCGAGGGACCCGCCGCGGTTCGGGCGATGCCGGCGGTGCCGATCTTCCTCGATCTCAAGCTGCACGACATTCCGAATACCGTGGCCGGGGCGGTGCGCGCGCTGCTGCCTCTGCGCCCGGCGATGCTGACGCTGCATGCGGCCGGGGGGCAGGCGATGCTGGCGGCGGCGCGGGAGGCGGCCGAAGCGGCGGGCGCCGAGCGGCCGATCCTGCTTGCGGTGACGGTGCTGACCAGCCTCGATGCCGCCGCCCTGGCGGCGATCGGGGTCGGCGATCCACCTGCGGCGCAGGTGGTCCGGCTGGCCAAGCTCGCGCTCGCCGCGGGCGCCGATGGCCTGGTCTGCTCGCCACGGGAAGTTGCACCCATCCGCGATGCCTGCGGCGCCGCACCGCTGCTCGTTGTCCCAGGCATTCGCCCGCCGGGCAGCGCGGCGGGCGATCAGGCACGGGTTGCGACCCCGGCCGAGGCCGTGGCGGCTGGGGCGGATTGGCTGGTGATCGGCCGGCCGATCACCGGCGCGGCCGATCCGGCCGCCGCAGCCCAGGCGATCGCCGCCCAACTCCCCCGATGATCGAGGTCAAGATCTGCGGGATCAACGATGCCCAAGGGTTCGACGCGACGGTGGCGGCCGGGGCGGATTTCGTTGGTTTCGTCTTCTACCCCCCCTCCCCCCGGGCGGTCGGTCCGGCGGCGGCGGCGGCCCTCTCCGCCCGCCATGCTGGCGGACCAGCCCGGGTCGGTCTGTTCGTCGATCCGACGGATGCTCTGATTGCTGCCGTCCTCGCCGCACTGCCCCTCGATCTCATCCAACTGCACGGGGTGGAGGACCCGGCGCGTTGCGCGGCCATCCGCAGCCGCTTCGGACGGCCGGTGATGAAGGCGCTTGGCATTGCTGTGCCAGGGGATCTGGCCGCGATTGCCCGCTTTGCGCCGGCGGTCGACCGTTTCCTGTTGGATGCGAAGCCGCCGCCTGGCGCGGTGCTGCCCGGTGGCAATGCCGCCGCCTTCGACTGGGGGCTGGTCGCCGGGCAGACCATTCCCAAGCCCTGGTTGCTGGCGGGCGGCCTAACCCCGGGCAATGTAGGAGAGGCGATCCGCCGCACTGGCGCGCCAGGCGTCGATGTGTCCTCGGGGGTCGAGCGCGCCCGGGGCGTCAAGGACCCGGGCCTGATCGCCGGTTTCGTTGCCGCCGCCCAGGGAACGGCCGGCTGATAACAACAGCATGAGGCTTTGACTGGTGCCGAGCGCCCGACCGGGCGTCGCGGCCAATGCCGCGCAGTCCAGGCAACCGGAGGTTGCCGCCCGGCGATTGAGGGCCAGAAAAAACAAGGCCAGCGGTCAAATCCATAGCCCGCTGGTATGAGGCCGCACGTCCGGGCGTTTCCAGGTGGCCGGGCAATGCTCTAGAGCAGCCTCCGGTGTGATGGATCACGGGGTGATCCATCACACCGAAGCTAACCTGCTCCCGATATTGAATTTTCAAAGCAAGAAATCTGCCCAGACGATTCCTTCGGGACGGGGATTGCTCTAGAAAGTCGCCTGCGCGAAGGAACCGCCGTGAACAAGCCTCTGCCCAATACCTATCGCCAGGGCCCGGATAGCCGAGGTCGTTTCGGCCCCTTTGGCGGGCGCTTCGTCGCCGAGACCCTGATGCCGCTCATCCTGGAAGTGGAAGCCGCCTATGAGGCGGCGAAGAAGGATCCTGCCTTCGATGCCGAATGGCGACGGCTGCTGACCCATTATGTCGGCCGGCCGAGCCCGTTATGGTTCGCGGAACGGCTGACCGAACGGCTCGGCGGCGCCAAGGTCTATTTCAAGCGCGATGAGCTGAACCACACCGGCGCGCACAAGATCAACGCCGTGCTCGGGCAGATCCTGCTCGCCAAGCGGATGGGCAAGACCCGCATCATCGCCGAGACCGGCGCTGGCCAGCACGGCGTCGCCACCGCGACCGCCTGCGCGCTGTTCGACCTGCCCTGCACCGTCTTCATGGGCGCGACCGATGTTGAGCGTCAGCAGCCCAACGTGTTCCGCATGAAACTCCTGGGCGCTGAGATCGTACCCGTCACCTCTGGCGCGGCGACGCTCAAGGACGCGATGAACGAGGCGCTGCGCCATTGGGTGGCCCATGTCACCGATACCTATTACTGCATCGGCACAGTCGCCGGCCCGCACCCGTATCCGGTGATGGTCCGCGACTTCCAGTCGGTGATCGGCGCCGAGACCCGCGCGCAGATGATGGCCGCCGAAGGCCGCCTGCCGGATGCACTGGTCGCGGCGATCGGCGGGGGCTCGAACGCCATGGGGCTGTTTTTCCCCTTCCTCGATGACCCGAGCGTGCGGATGTACGGCGTTGAGGCGGCTGGCCATGGGCTTGATACGCCAGAGCACGCCGCCTCGCTCAGCAAGGGCCGCCCCGGCGTCTTGCACGGCAACCGCACCTATCTGCTGCAGGACGCCGACGGCCAGATCACCGAGGCGCATTCGATCAGCGCCGGGCTGGATTATCCCGGCGTCGGGCCGGAGCACGCCTGGCTGCACGATCTCGGCCGGGTGAACTACGTCAGCGCCACGGATACCGAAGCGCTCGACGCTTTCCAACTCTGCTCGCGGCTAGAGGGGATCATCCCGGCGCTGGAGCCGGCGCATGCGCTAGCTTACGTGATGAAGCTGGCGCCGACGCTGCCACGGGAGGAGATTATCGTCATGAATCTCTGCGGCCGCGGCGACAAGGACATCTTCACCGTGGCGCGGCATCTGGGATTCGCGATGTGAGCCGGATCGCCAAGCGCTTTGCCGCGCTCAAGGCCGAGGGACGCGGTGCCCTCGTTACCTATCTACAGGCATGCGATCCCGACCACGACACCTCGCTCGCCATCCTGCGCGGTCTGCCCAAAGCTGGCGCCGACCTGATTGAGATCGGGGTTCCCTTCACCGATCCCATGGCCGATGGCCCGGCCATCCAGAAGGCCGCGCTGCGGGCGTTGCGGGCCGGTGCGACGGTCGCCGGCGTGCTGGAGATGGTGCGGGCCTTCCGGGCCGTTGATGACCAGACACCGATCGTGTTGATGGGCTACTACAACCCCATTCTGGCCTTCGGTGTGGAGCGCTTCTGCGGCGCCGCGGCAACGGCTGGGGTCGATGGGCTGATCATCGTCGACGTGCCGCCCGAGGAGGCAGACGAGGTGGAGCCGCATACCCGGAGCCTGGGCCTTGACCTGATCCGCCTGGTGGCGCCGACCACGGATGAGGCGCGGCTGCCACGTGTGCTCGCCGCCACCTCCGGCTTCGTCTACTACGTCGCCATCGCGGGAATTACCGGGACCAAGAGCGCGTCGAGCGACAGCTTGGCCGAGGCGATTCCACGTATCCGCCGCCACACGGAGCTGCCGGTCTGCATCGGCTTCGGCATCCGCAGCCCGGCCCAGGCGGCCGAGGCGGCGACGCTTGCCGATGGCGCGGTGGTCGGCACCGCCCTGGTGGATGCCCTGGCCGGGACTCTCGATGCCGATGGGCGGGCCAGCGCCCGGACGGTACCCACAGTGCTGAGCGCCGTGCAGGCGCTGGCGGCGGCGGTCCGGCTAGGCCGCACGTCAGGCTGAAGCCGGAGGCGGGGCGATGAACTGGATCAGCGAATGGGCGCTGCCCAAGATCAAGACGCTGTTCGGCGCGCCACGCGAGGTGCCGGATAACCTCTGGCGCAAATGCCCAGCCTGCGAGCAAATGCTGTTTCAGCGGGATCTGGATCGCAATCTGCATGTCTGCAGTGCTTGCGGCCACCACCTGCGGGTCGGCGCGAAGCTGCGACTGGACTACACCATGGACGAGGGCTGGCAGCGGATTGAACTGCCAAAGGCGCCACCCGATCCCCTACGCTTCCGCGACCAACGCCGCTACGGCGAGCGGCTGCGGGAAGCGCAGACGAAATCCGGCCAGGATGACGCGGTCCTGGTCGGCCACGGCATGATCGAGGGCCGCCGCGCGGTCTGCGCCGCCTTCGAGTTCGCTTTCATGGGCGGGTCCATGGGCGCTGGCGTGGGTGAAGCGATCGTCGCGGCCGCCCGCCTCGCCGTTTTGCAGGACGCGCCGCTGATCGTCTTTACCGCCTCGGGCGGGGCCCGGATGCAGGAAGGCACGGTCAGCCTGATGCAGATGCCGCGCACGGTCATCGCCACCCGCATGGTGAAAGAGGCAGGGCTGCCCTTCATCGTGGTGCTCGCCGACCCCACCACAGGGGGCGTCACCGCCAGCTTCGCGATGCTCGGCGATGTGCAGATCGCCGAGCCCGGTGCGCTGATCGGCTTTGCCGGCGCGCGAGTGATCGAACAGACCGTCCGCGAAAAGCTGCCCGAAGGCTTTCAGCGCGCCGAATACCTGCTGGCGCACGGTATCGTCGACATGGTCGTGCCGCGCGGGGAGATGCGGGCGACACTTGGGCGGCTGATCTCCCTGCTGCGTGAGCCGGAGCAATCGGGCAACGCCGCCGCCGTCGAAGTGGCCGCGGCCGCAGGCGAGCAAACCGCGTGAGCGGTGCGCCGAGCGAGACGATCCTCGCGCGGCTGGCGCAGTTGCATCCGCGGCTGATCGATCTCAGCCTCGACCGGCTGCAGCGGCTGCTCGCCAAGCTCGGTCACCCCGAGCGGCACCTGCCGCCGGTCGTTCATGTCGCGGGCACCAACGGCAAGGGCTCGACCTGCGCCTTCCTGCGGGCGATCGCCGAGGCTGCCGGGCAGCGGGTGCATGTCTTCACCTCCCCGCATCTCGTGCATTTCCATGAGCGCATCCGCCTGGCCGGCCGGTTGGTTGAGGAGCCTATGCTGACCGCTGCCTTGGCCGAGGCGGAGGCCGCCAATGGCGATGCTTCGATCACCGTCTTTGAGATGATCACCGCGGTCGGGCTGCTGCTGTTCAGCCGCGTACCCGCCGATCTCCTGGTCCTGGAGGTCGGCCTTGGCGGGCGGTTCGATGCGACGAATGTCATCGACCGGCCGGTCGCCACGGCGATCACCAGCCTCTCGATGGATCACATGGAGTTCCTCGGCAATACGATCGGCAAGATCGCGTTCGAGAAGGCCGGCATCCTGAAGCCCGGGGTGCCCTGCGCCACTGGCCGGCAGCCAGAGCAGGCGCTCACCACGCTATCCGAGGAAGCCGCGGCGCGCGGCGCCCCGCTGCTGATACGCGACCGCGACTGGGCGGTGGAGCCGAGCAGAGCCGGCATGACCTATCGCGCCGGGGAGGTACATTTGGACCTGCCGCCGCCGGCTTTGCTCGGCGCGCATCAATTGGAGAATGCCGGGATCGCGATCACCGCACTCCGCGCCTGGGGGCCGTCATGGCTCGATCACCGGGCGGTCGCGGCCGGCCTCGTCGCAGCGGAATGGCCCGGACGGCTGCAACGCCTGCACGGGCGCCTCGCTGTTGGCCTGCCAGCCCGCTGGGAACTCTGGCTGGATGGTGGCCATAATGCCGGGGGCGGCGCCGCATTGGCCGCGCAACTCGCGGCATGGCGGGACCGGCCGGTGCATCTGATCATCGGCATGAAGGGCAGCAAGGCGGTGGAGGAGTTTCTGGCGCCGCTCCTGCCGGGGGCGACCAGCATCTGGGCGGTGGCCGAGCCAGGGCAATATCAGGCGCTGCCAGTCGCACGGATCGTCGCGGCCAGCGGTGGCATCGCCCAGCCAGGCCCGACCGTCGCCGCCGCCCTCGCGGCCCTGCCACGGAACGGATCGCCCGCCCGGGTCCTGATCTGCGGCAGCCTCTACCTCGCGGGCGAGGTGCTGAAGATGGACGCGCTGCCACGCTAGAGCGGGATGCGTTGAGGCGGAATCGCCGATAACGCTCAATCCCGCGATCCAACAAAGGCTAGAGCGGGCTGCGTGAAGGCATGTGAACGCAGCATGCTCTAGCGCAAGACAGCCGTTCAGATGATTTCATCTGAACGGATCTTGCTCCAGAGCGGTATGCGTTGGGGCGGAATCGCCGGAAACGCTGAATGCCGCGACCAAACAAACTTCCGAGCGGGTTATCTTGCTCTAAACGCGGTGTCAGAAGACTCGGCGTCAGACGCGGCGGCGGGTCCGCTCGCTCATCACGCAGGCGGTGACGACAGTGACCGCCCCGGCCAACATCGCGCTGCTTGGCGAGACGCCCCAGAGCACGGCATCGAAGAGGATCGAGGCCGGCAGCGCGACAAAGGCATAGGGTCCAAGCCGGGCCGCGTCAGCGTAGCGAAAGGCGGCCGCCGAAAGCACGATGGCACTGCCCGCCAGGATGCCGTTGAGGCCGAGGCGCAGCGCATCAACGAGCGACGGCGGGTGCCAATCCAGCGCGGCAAGCGGGCCGAACAGCATGAGCCCGAGCAGCCCCGGCCACAGCACCAGCGCGCCCAGGCTATTCTCCCCCCGCAGGCTGCGATTGACCGTCTGGGTCACGCTGAAGCCAACGACACCCAGCAGCATCCAGACTGCGCCATCCAGCGTCTGGCCCTCCTCGGTCAGTCGCGGCAGCATGGCCAGTGCGACGCCGGCGAAGCCGACGCCGCACCACATCCAGGCGCGCGGCGCCACCGCCTCCCGCAGCACCAGGGCGGCCAACGCCAGGGTCAGGAAGGGCGCTGTGAAGAAGATCAGATAACCCTCGGCCAGCGCCATGTGGCGAAAGCCAAGAAAGAAACTGCTGGCCGAGACCATCATGCAGACTGCCCGCAGCAGGTGCAGCGCTGGCCGGGTGGTGGTCAGCGGCCCGCCAAGGCCAGGCCGCAGCGCCCGCAGCAGCAGGAACGCGGGCACCAGGACCAGAAACCGGAAGAAGATCACCTGACCAACGCCGTAGCTGCCCGAGAGCAGTTTGGAGTTGGTATCGAGCAGGGTGAAGACAATGAGCGACGTCAGCATCAAGGCTGGACCCTGCACGTCGTTCCCTCCCCAAGTGGCAGGGAGATCGGCCGGCAGCGCGGTGGCGTCAAGCGGGGCTTTCCTTGCCCGGCCGGCTAAGGCAGAGAGCAGCTTATGACGCCGGCCATCGCCTCTGCGCTGCTGCCCCTCCTCAGGGGAATCGACCCGGAGACGGCGCATGGCTGGGCGCTGCGCGCGCTCAATCTCGGTCTGTCTGGCAAAGTGGGCCGGCCAGACGATCCGGTCCTCGCCAGCCATGTCCTCGGACTGGATTTCCGTAACCCGATCGGACTGGCCGCCGGCTTCGACAAGAATGCCGATGCGGTGGCGCCGCTGATGCGCCTTGGCTTCGGCTTCGTCGAAGCGGGTTCGGTCACGCCCCGCCCGCAGGTGGGCAACCCGCGGCCGAGGCTGTTCCGCCTGACCGAGGATCGGGCGGTGATCAACCGCATGGGGATGAACAATCGCGGCCTGGAGAGTTTCCGCGCGAATCTTGCCCGGCTGCCGCGCCCCCGGCCAGCGATCCTCGGGGCCAATATCGCGGTCAACAAGGACGATGCGGTGCCGGAGCGAGACTACCCCGCGCTCTATCAGTCGCTCGCCCCGCTCGCGGACTATATCGCGCTCAACCTCTCCTCGCCCAATACACCAGGCCTCAGGGACCTGCAGGGAGAGGCACGTCTGCTGGCGATCCTGCAGGCGATCAACGCGGTGCGCGGCGCGGATAGTCCGCCGCTGCTGGTCAAAATCGCCCCGGACCTCGCCGAGGATGCGCTCCCGCCCCTGATTGAAGCCTGCATCGCCGAACGGGTCGCCGGCCTGATCGTCGCCAACACCACCATCGCCCGCCCGAAAAGCCTACGCAGCCGGCACCAGGCAGAGACCGGCGGATTGTCTGGCGCGCCGCTCTTTGCGCCCTCGACGGCGTTGCTGAAGCGCGTGCATCGGCTGGCCCAGGGGCGCCTGACGCTGATCGGCCTGGGCGGGGTGGCGAGCGCGGGCCATGCCTATATGAAGATCCGGGCCGGCGCCTCTCTGGTGCAACTTTATACCGCCTTCGCCTATCGCGGGCCGGCGCTGATCCCGCGCATGACGGCCGAGCTCGCGCTGCTGCTCAAGCGCGATGGCTTCACCCGCTTGGCCGATGCCGTCGGCGTCGACGCCTGAGGGAGAGAGAGATGGAGATCCTCGAGGGCATCGCCCCGATCGCCGATCGCTACGACGGCTATGTGCTCGACCTCTGGGGCGTCGTGCATGACGGCAAGCGTCCCTATCCTGGCGTGCCAGAAGCACTCGCCGCGCTCAAGGCGCGCGGCAAGCGCGTCGTCTTCCTGACCAACGCGCCGCGCCGCGCGTGGTTCATCCAAGGCATGCTGGACCGCATGGGGCTCGATCGCGCCCTTTACGATGGCATCATCTCCTCGGGGGAACTGGCCTGGCGGATGCTGAAGGCGAAGGATCATCCCTGGTTCGCACGCCTTGGCCCCAAGGCCTTCCATATCGGCCCCGAGCGCGACCTTTCGGTCGCTGAGGACAGCGTTGCGGTCCTGGTGCCGGAGGCCTCGGAGGCGGATTTCCTACTTAATACCGGCCCAGACCCAGACCGCGGCTCCCACGACGTCAAACGCTATCTGCCAGCGTTGGAGGCCGCGGCGCGGCACCGGCTGCCGATGGTCTGCGTCAATCCCGACCGGCATGTGATGGTCGGCGCCGAGCGGCTGATCTGTGCCGGCGCGCTGGCTGATCTGTACCGACCGCTCTGCGATGACATCTTCGAGGTCGGCAAGCCCGACCCGGCGGTTTACGGGCCGGTGATGGAATTGCTCGGGATGACCGATCGCACCCGGGTGGTGGCGATTGGCGATACACCGCATACCGATTTAGCCGGTGCGCAAAGGTTCGGGATCGACGCGCTCTGGGCTCTGACCGGTCTCGCTCAGCATGCGCACGGCGAAAACCCAAGCGCAGAGACGCTGCGCGAAGTCGCCCGACATGAGGGGGTGGAGCCGATGGCCGCGCTACGCACCCTCCGCTGGTAACCGCCGAGGCTTTCCCCCGGCCTGGGCATCCTGCATAGGGGGGCGGTGATGGACGGTAGTGGCTCCGCATCCGATTGGGACATATTGCTCGCCGGCGGGGTGCCGGCCGGGCCCCTTGGCACGTTGTTCGGGCCGGTGCTCTTGCCGCCTGCCGCCGCCCATGGCTGTCGGGTGATCGGCCGGCTGGCCCAGACGCTGGATGGCCGCATCGCGACCGATGGTGGCTCCTCGCAATGGATCGGCGGCGACGGTGACCTGCTGCACACCCACCGGCTGCGCGCCCTTTCCGACGCGGTCGTGGTCGGCGCCGGCACGGTGCGGCACGATGATCCACGGCTGACCACCCGGCTCTGTCCCGGGCCGAACCCACTGCGGGTGGTCATCGACACCGATCGCCGGCTCGGCGCCGATTACCAACTGTTCCGCGACGGGCTGCCGACACTACTGTTCTGCGCCGATGATGTCCCAGGCCCAGCCCGCCTGGGCGTGGCGGAGGTGCTGGGGCTGGCGCGCGCGCCGCAGGGCGGGCTGGCGCCGGCGGCGATCCTCGCTGCGCTCGCGGCGCGCGGGCGGACCCGTATCTTCGTTGAGGGGGGCGGCCTGACCGTCAGCCGCTTCCTCGCCGACGGTTGCCTGGATCGGCTGCATGTCACGGTCGCCCCCGTGCTGCTGGGCTCCGGCATCCCCGCCTTCACCTTGCCGCCAGTCGCGCGCATCGCCGATGGTCTGCGCTTCGCCTGGACGGTGCATCCGCTCGACCCCGATGTCTTGTTCGACATCGCGCTGGACCAGGCACGACCCGGGGCGGCGGCATGACGGCGCTGTGGTATGTGGGACCGGGCCGGGTGGAATTGCGTCCGGCACCGCTGCCGCCGCGCGCCGCCGATGAGGCGTTGGTCGTGATGCGTGCCTCCGCGCTCTCCCCCGGGACCGAACGGCTGGTGCTGGCCGGACGGGTGCCCGAGAGCCAATACGCGACGATGCGCGCGCCCTTGATGCAAGGGGATTTCCCCTATCCGGTGAAATACGGCTACGCGGCGGTCGGCGTCGTGGAAGACGGGCCCGGGCCGTTGATCGGCCAACGGGTCTTCGTGTTGCACCCACACCAGCGCCGCTTCGTGGCACCGGCCGCGATGTGCATCCCCATCCCCGATGCGGTGCCCGATGCCCGCGCCGTCATGGCCGCCAATATGGAAACGGCGCTCAATATCCTATGGGACGCCGCGCCACTGCCCGGGGAACGTGTGCTGGTGATCGGTGCCGGCATCGTCGGTCTGCTGGCCGTGGCCTTGCTCGCCCGCATCCCCGGCCTGACGCTGACGGTGATCGAGCCCGACCCGCGCCGCGCGGCGATGGCCGCCGCGCTCGGGGCGGAATGCTGCGCGCCGAGCGCGGCGCCCACCGGGCAGGAGCTGATCCTGCACGCCAGCGGCGCGCCGGACGGGCTGGTCCTGGCGCTTGGCGCGGCCGGCTTCGAGGCGCGGATCGTCGAAGCCAGCTGGTACGGCAGCCGGCCGGTGACGCTTCCCTTGGGCGAGGCCTTCCATCAGAAGCGACTCCGGCTGATCTCCTCGCAGGTCGGCGTGGTGGCGCCCTCGATGCGCGGTCGGCGCAGCCATGCTGAGCGGCTCGCCCTGGCGCTGGCGCTGCTCGCCGATCCACGGCTCGATACGCTGCACGGCGTGGTCGCCCGTTTCGAGGAACTGCCCGACCGGCTGCCCGAGCTGCTGGCGCCTGGTGCCGAAGTGCCGCCCTGTCCCGTCATCCTCTACCCCTGAGGTATCCGATGTATGCACTGACCGTCTCCGATCACATCATGATCGCGCACAGCTTCAAGGGCGAGGAATTCGGCCCGGCGCAGCGGCTGCATGGCGCGACCTTCGTGGTGGAGGCGGAGTTCCGCGCCCCGAAGCTGGATGCCCTTCACCTGCTCGTCGATATCGGTCTCGCCAAGCAGGCGCTGCGTCGCGTGCTCGATACGACCGACTATCACAACCTGGACGAGCTGCCGCAATTCAGCGGGCTGAACACCACGACCGAGTACCTCTGCAGTCATATCCACACTCTGCTCGCCGCGGCGTTGAGGGCCGGCGAGCTGGGGCCACACGGCACCCAGGTCACCGCGCTGAAGGTGCTGCTGCGGGAAAGCCCGAACGCCTGGGCCGCCTATGAGGCGCCGGTCTGATGCGTTGCGCGCTGCTCGTCCCAGGGCCTTTCGGCGCGATCTCAGGCGGCTATGTCTACAATGCCCGGATTATCGAAGGGCTGTGCAGCCTGGGACATACAGTCCGGGTGATTGAGCTTGGCGGGCGGCACCCCCTACCCGATGCAGCGGCCGAAGCAGCAGCGCGACAGGCACTCGATGCGCTCAGCCCGCAGGAGCGTCCGATCCTCGACAGCCTCGGCCTGCCTGCCTTTGCGGGCTGCACCGAGGAACTCGCCCGACGCGGCGCGATCGGTCTGATCCATCACCCGACGGCCCAGGAGCATGGCCTGCCGGCTGCGACGCAGACCGAGCTCGCGGCCCGCGAGGCGGCGGTCTACCCGCGGCTCGCCCGGCTGATCGCCACCTCCCGCTTCACTGCGGCGGGGCTTGCCGCCACGCATGGCCTCACCCCGGCGCAAATCGGCGTGGTGGAGCCGGGGACCGATCCGGCCGCGCGCGCGGGTGGCTCCGGTGGTCCAGGGATCGCCCTTCTCTCGGTTGGCAATCTGCTACCCCGGAAGGGACATGACATCCTGCTGCGAACGCTGGCTGGGCTCGCCGATCTCGACTGGTCGCTGAGCATTGTCGGCGCGCCGCTCGATCCTGTGCATGCCGATGGTCTCGTGGGCCTTGCCGGTGAGCTCGGTCTCTCCCAACGCGTGCGTTTCGCCGGCGGGCTGACGCCAGAGGGGTTGGAGGCAGAATGGCAGCGCGCCGATGTCTTCGCCCTCGCGACCCATTTCGAGGGCTACGGCATGGTCGCGGCGGAGGCCCTGGCACGTGGCCTGCCGGTTGCCATCACCGCAGGCGGCGCGATCGCCGATGTCGTGCCGGTCGAGGCGAGCGTCGTCTCTCCGCCCGGCGATGTTGTATCCTTCACGAAAGGGTTGCGCCGGCTGATCTTCGATGGGGCGCTACGCGCCGACATGGCCGCAGCCGCCTGGCACGCCGGGCAACGTCTGCCGCGCTGGCCCGAGCGCGCCGCCGCCTTCCTCGCCGAGTTGGAGGCCGCATGACGACCGAAGAATTCGACCTCGAGTGGCTCGATTTGCGCGAGCCCTTCGATGCCTTCGCCCGCAACGAGGCGCTGGCCGATGCCCTGGTCGCGGTGCTGCCGGCCCGGCCCCGGCTGCTCGATCTTGGCGCCGGCACCGGATCGCTGCTGCGCTGGCTGGCGCCGCGGATCGGCCGGCCGCAGGCCTGGACGCTGGTCGATGCCGACCGGCTGCTGCTGGAGGCCGCTTTCGACACCATCGCCGATCGGGCCGAGCAGGTGGGCTATGCGGTGACGGTGCCGAATAAGCGGACCCTGCTGGTCCATGCCCCGGGCGGCGCCTGGCGCATCGAGACGCTGGTCGCCGACCTCGTCGAAGCGCCGCAAAACCTGCCGCTGCCGAATACCGATGCGGTGGTCTGCTCGGCGCTCTGCGATCTGGTCTCGCGCGCCTGGCTGGCCCGGCTGGCGGCCGCGCTGCGGGTGCCGTTCTATGCCTCGCTGAACGTCGATGGGCGGGATCGCTGGATGCCGCCACACCCCGCCGATGCGGCGATCGCCGCCGCCTTTCGCCGCGACCAAGCGCGCGACAAGGGCTTTGGCGGAGCGGCCCTGGGCCCGGCCGCGACGGCGGCCATCGCTGCAACCTTCGCCGCCCGGGGCTTCACCGTACGCAGCGCGCCGAGCGATTGGCTGGCCCGCCCGCGGGGGGCGGCGCACCCGCTGCTGCGCGAGCATGCCGGTCGCTTTCTGACCGAGTTGGTGTTGGGCCATGCGGAGGCGGCCCGCGCCGCCCCGCCGCGTGGCCATGCCCGGCGGGAGGCGTGGCTCGATACGCGCCTTGACCAGATCGCCATCGGCAATCTGGCCGCGCGGATCGGTCATCGCGACGTGCTGGCCTTGCCGGGCAAGCCCGCCTGAGCGAGGCTTGGGGATCACCAGGGGGAAACACCATGATCCACGTGCTCGCCATGATCACCGCCAAGCCCGGCCAGCGGGAGGCGATCCTCAAGGAATTCCGCGCCAATATGCCGGCGGTGCACGCCGAAGCCGGCTGCATCGAATACGGCCCGGCGATCGACGCCGAGGGCATGGGCGGCTTCCAGACACCCTTCGGGGCCGACACCTTCGTGGTGATCGAGAAGTGGGAAAGCCCGGCACATCTGGCCGCGCATGCCGCAGCGCCGCACATGAAGGCCTATGCCGGGAAGGTGAAGGATCTGATAGCCGGCCGCGTCATCCACGTCCTCTCCCCCGCAGGCTGAGGCGATGCGCATCATCGATGCGCAGGTGCATCTTTGGCAGAGCGGGACGCCTTCCGGCCATCACCGCCAGGTGCCGGCCTATGGGGCGGACGAGCTTCTGGCGGAGATGGATACGGCCGGGGTGGATGCGGCCATCATCCACCCTCCCATCAGCTGGGACCCGGGCAGCAACGACCAGGCGATCGCCGCCGCAGCGCAGCATCCGCGACGGTTCGGGATTCTGGGACAGGTCCCGCTAACCCAGCCGGTGGAAGGCGCGCAGCGGCTGGCCAGTTGGCGGAAGCTGCCCGGCATGATGGGCCTGCGCTACCCGCTGATCCGCCCGGAACAAGCGCGCTGGCACGAGGATGGCACCATGGACTGGCTTTGGCCGGTCTGCGAACGGGCCGGCCTGCCGATCGCCACCATGGCCGGACGCTTCCTGCCAAGCTTTTACCGCATCGCCGAACGGCACCCGGGCCTGCGTCTGATCATCGACCATCTAGGCCTGGTGCGGAGCGAGCAGGACGCGGCCGCCTTCAGCAATCTGGAAGCGCTGCTGGCCCTGGCCAAGCTGCCGAATGTGGCGATCAAGGCAACCGGTGCGCCAGGCTATTCTACCGCGGCCTATCCCTTCCGCAACCTGCATGACGGGCTGCAGCGGATCTTCGACGCCTATGGCCCGCAGCGGTTTTTCTGGGGCACCGACATCACCCGCATGCCTTGCAGCTATCGGCAATGCATCACGATGTTCACCGAGGAACTGCCCTGGCTGCGCGGCGATGACCTGGAATGGGTGATGGGCCGTGGCGTCGCCGCCTGGATCGGCTGGAATTACGACTTTGCTTAGAGCGCGATGCGTTGAGGCGGAATCGCCGA
>Ga0114959_10002178_pt1 | contig 16422 bp, 23 predicted proteins | sample C_130625_EF_Meta_FD_87317 | JGI IMG/M metagenome (GOLD analysis project Ga0114959, IMG submission 87317) | Freshwater microbial communities from Lake Croche, Canada to study carbon cycling - C_130625_EF_MetaG | ecosystem: Environmental > Aquatic > Freshwater > Lake | place: Lake Croche, Canada...
AAAAGAGATGGGATATCGAGTAAAAGTTATTGAAAAAGATATGCCTATTCTACAAAGTATTAAATCATCTAAAATACGTCATTGGATATTCACAGGAACAACTATGCATAAACAACCGCTTCCTCCGCCTGTTCCAACAGAAATATTCTCGTTAGCAAATAAGGTATTTTTACTTATTTGTTATTCAATGGAAAGCGCATTACAACAATATGGGTATCCTCTCTTAGAACGTCATGTAAAGAAAACAGAGTATGTGAAAATACCATTTGATACACAATGTGTCCTCTGTAAGGATATACCAAATCCAATGAGAATATATAGAAATCATTCTTTATTTATTCCTGCACGAGCTATACGTATGAAAGTATTAAGTTCATATGAAGGAGAGGCAATGATTGTTTTATATAAGAATTCTTTATTAACACAATTCCATCCCGAGCGTTCTGTCCACGGAAGGATTCTCTTAAAAAATTGGCTATACCTTACATAGATGGAGTATTATAAAAACTTTGAAGTTAAAGAAACACTAGGAGATGGTTCGTGTTTTTATAGTGCGCTGTATAGGTCAGCAAGAGATACATCACCTAGGCTTTTACAGAAAATATATATGATATTTGACTTAAAATACAAAAAGGGTGGTAATGATACACAAAAAGAAAAGGCTTTTATAAATGATGTATCTTCAGGAGTAATGAATGCTATACGTGGTTGTGTCTATATAGGATTCACGCAAAGTAAAGGTAAAGGTAAAATGGATGAAACTATATTTAAAACTTTTTATACTGAGAGTAGTAATAATAAAGTCTTGAAGGAAGAAGGAGAAACGGATGATGCTTTTGAAAAGCGTAAGGCAAAAATAACAAATGTACAGAAGGGTTCTAGTGACTCCTCATTCTATACAGCATGGTGGGAGGAAGCAGCAAGCGAATTACAAATTAAGTTCCCTCGAAATGAAAATGAGTTTAAGGAGAAATACCCTGATACAAAAGAGGGTGAAATACATTTTTATAATGATGTGGCAGATGTATTACAATTAAGAAACAAATCCTTTGTATTTGCAAGTATGATTGATATTGATGTTGTAACACACATTCTATTATATAATAATATTAAAGTGATGCGTGTGACTGATATAACAGATATACGAAAAGAATATGAAGAGAATATGCCAACGTTATGGTTACATCGTAATAATGAACACTATAATTACTATATAACGAAGCCACTACGCCCTCCCCGTTCCACTAAGTCACACCTTAAACAAGTACCAACAATACTCTCACCATAATCATCAACATTAATACCACCAACAGCAGGCTCAACTTCAACAGGAGCAACCGGTAAAATGTCTGAAACACACAACATTTATAATAAAAAATGAAAAATATACTTATAGATAGCGATAGTATATATACAATGACTGCTGAAATGTGTGCTAGATATGGAATTCGTGATTTACTCCCACATGAAAATATATTAAACTTTCATGTTGGTGTTCCTGTCATTCCTTCTTTTGCACAGAATATTAGTTTAAAGGGTATGCTTGGTGCAGGTGATTTAAATCAAGGTGGTATATTAAACGTTAATACATTTACAGACTTTAATGTTTATATTTGCTACCCATGGGATAATAATGGTAGCCTTCGTGAAAATGTAGAAGCATTTCTTAAAATGGAGAATAAACTTTTATGTTTTATTGATTTGATGAACACTACCCAACTTAAGAATTTTACAACTGTCTTTAAAAATAAGTTTACAATACTTGAAGGATATGGCCCACATACTCCACATTTAAATATAGTAGATATTTCGTGTATTTTAGTAGAAGGAGGGAAAGCATCAAATATATATGAACGTGGGGCAAATATAACATCTGTACCCGTTGTAAGGGAATGGTTACAGAATCCTTTTCCTAATTATATAGCTAGAGGTCATATATTTGATATTGATGATAGGGGAACATATAAATATATAACAACTCCTTTAAAGGAAGAACTTGCATATTTATTTCGCGAAGCTATTCGAAAACGTCATTCTATAAATAGATATGTGAGAATAGATGAGGCATATTTCTCAACGATAGATTCCTGGTCTTTAGAACAGTGTCAATCGGTCTTACACGGTCTATTATTCGAAGAAGAGACTCCTGTTAATATGATTGGAATTATTCAACAATTTATACCGTCATGGAATTCTTCTTCTACAGCTGAACTTATTTATACAAAAGTATCACCTGATTTCTGTGATTCAGCTGTAGATATCTATATAGAAAAACATGGTAAAGATTCAAACGTGGAACGTTTGCACATGATACGTGACAAGATTCTTGAAGATATTTCAAAGCAAGCTATATATGGTGGAAAAGCGAAATATAATACGTATCGAAAACAACTTAGTACAATGTCACTCCATAAAAATTGATATTTATAACTCTCATAAAATATATCACATCTTTTTTACAATGCGAGTATTGATATTTGATACGGAGACAACGGGGTTACCTAAGTTAAGGAGAATTAGTGCGATGGATAACAAAGATAATTGGCCTGATTTAGTTTCTATCTGTTGGCGATTATTTGATGATGGAAAAGAAGTGAAAAAAATGTATCATGTTATAAAGCCAATGGGATGGACTATTTCAGAAGAGGTTTCCGCAATTCATGGTATAACAACCGAGAAAGCAATGGAAGGAGATGATATGCGAACTGTATTATCTATATTTCGCGAAGATGTTCGAACAGCAAATAGGGTTGTAGCACATAATCTTGATTTTGATAAGAATGTTATATTACATGCATTTCTTTGGCGTTTAGGAGAACCAGTTACATTTTGGCCTGATAGGGCAGACTTTTGTACTGGAGAAATGACTAAAAATATACTAGAGTTACCAAGTAAGTTCCCAAAACGAAATGATTTATATAAGATTCCCAGTTTAAATGAATTATACGAGGCAACATTTCAAGAACCAGCTCCACCGAATGACCATAGTGCAGAAAGAGACGTAGATGTCTTACAGAAGATATATTGGAAACGGTGGGGCTAGAGGTAAAAGGCCTAAATAGCGTATATAAGGAAACGTGATTATACTACTTTTTTAAAACAGTCATTTACATCACATCCAGTATACCGTGGAGTTCTAGAGCATGTTTCTTATGAGCTCGGACTTGAATACTTAGTATTTTGTATATTTTTAAATTTTAATAATATCGACACCACTATACGATGTCAGTTGTTTGACTAATTCATCCATATAAGGCCCTCCCCAAACATAGACTGTGCTTTGTCTATATTTTGAAAGAAGTTCAAACGGAAACACATAATAAGGTGTGCCATATACACGTAACCCCTGTTTGGCTGTATCATTATCTAAAAACCCAATAATATTCGCTTCAGTAAAATAATGAAAAAGTTGTCCATATAAACCTGCAGGAGCAAAGAATGAATTTTCTTTTACAATAATACCCTCTAGACGAGCTTTTTCTTCTTCATATATTTCTTTCATTTTGATAGGAATATCTGGACGATTATATAAAGATATTGACATGGGTTGTGTAGTTAATTCAAAATGAAAGAAAATAGAATGTGTTTTGAATTCTTTATACAAAGCTAAGCGATACCCATAATTAGCAAACATCCATTCTGTATATATACGGTCTACAAAATATGTATGTTCATTATGTAATATATTTGGATTTCCTACATGGAGCATAGCATTCATATTTGGAAATGTAAGGATAACATTTTCTACGCCTGCATTTGAGAGTTTTTCAATAAAACCACGTGGATTATATAAATGTTCAAATACATGTGACATAACAACTGTAGTATGACCTTTAAAATCATATGTTTCGCAATTTCCTTTAAGATATCTAACACCATCGAGATGAATCATTGGGTCACATATATCAAGGGATGCATAAAAAATATCAGGTTGTTCATTTCGTATAAGAGAATATAATATACCTGTCCCACCTATTTCAAGAATAGATTGTGGGAGAGTATTTAAGACAAATTTTTTAAATTCAGTATGATGTTCTTTCCATGTAGGAGTTTCTCCGGTATTATTATGGGGATTTGCATATAATATATTCGGATCAATTAAGTTTCCGGCAATTTGAACACACGAACATGATGTGCATGTTGCGAACGTTTGGTCCTGAAACCCATCCTTGCTCGCATCCCCCTGTATGGGTGATATAGATATAGGAAATGCTTTTCTTTCATATAGAGTTTTTAATGGATTATAACAAATAACACATTTTGATCGAAACATGCTATATAGTATTAAACCCTTTCTTTATATTGTCAGTCTATTAGATGGAAAATTCAGTTGTACCTGTAAGTCAGCAGTTAATAAATCATATACGGCAAAGGGAACGGTTACTGGACAAAGATTTTATGAAGTATCAAAGGCAGATAAATGTATGCGATAGTATGAAAGATGCTTTTGGTCTAACGGGTGAATGTAAAGAGTATTTTAAGGGTATTATTGAAAGGTTATATACATATACACTTCCATATCAATATACAAAGCGTTTACATGAGATGGAACATGAAATAGATCTGAACGGTGCATTAGGTCTCCCTCCCGAATCTATATCATTTTTATATTTAAAAATGAGAAACTCCAACTCCAATCTAATGCCTACAGAAAACCGTTTACCAGAATATGTTGAGTATGCTGTTCAAGATTCTGGATATAATCCTATGTCTATTAAAAACGATATTAAGATTCTCCTTTTAAATTTTTCAGAATTTGATCCTGCAACAAGAGAGACGCAAAAGGTTACACATGATTCGTGTATACTCGATCAAGTTGATGCGTTAGATATTAAAATAATGGAGTTACTTGGACTTCCTGATACAAGTATTACTTGTCAGTGTGAAACTGAAAATCCAAGAAAGTATAAGTTAATAATATCATATAATGGAATTCAATTCGGAAATTCGGTTACCATAGGTTCTCCATCTACATTTACTAATAATGATAATAATTACTTTCTTGGAAATAAAACAAAGAACGACGCAATTACAAAGTTATATACAGAGAAAGCAAAATCATTAGACGATGAAGTATTAAAATATGCTATTGCAAAGTTATGGGGAGATAAGGGTCAAGTTATTGGAACACTTATATATATGATTAGAAATGATATAATGAATGATCAAGTATGTATGTTTACTACCGATAATGTTGTATCTATGTTATGTCGTATACTTGGGATATCGTGTTGTGTTCAAGACCATGGTGAAGAAGAAAAAGAAGGAAAAGAAGAAACAAAGTTAAGTCGATGTAGAGTAAAATATTATGCTTGTAAGCAAGATGCTACCACACTATTTAAAGCACAAATAAAAAATGAATACGAAAGGTATATAGAACATAATAATCGTGTGATATTTCAAATAAATGCTGCATTGGCCATTCGTCGTGTACAGGTTGGTTCAGAGGAAGTTGTTATACCTGTTGAAAAAAATAACATTCAAAGCTTTTTCGAGCAAATTACAACAACTATACAAGGGGAAAACGCTAAAGTGTTAGACATGTACAATAGTCTGGTCAATGAAGAAAAAGAGTATAATACAAAATTTAATGAATTTAAACTTTTTTCAAATGAGCGTAAAGCATTTTTTATTATATCACCTGTAAAGGATTCATATAAAGCATTGCAATCTGTACGAAGGCTTTTTCCAGGTAATATAGAGAATGATCTTATTCATGCTACAAAAACAACATTTGGTGCATATTTATATACGTTAGCAAAGTCTGATAAGCAATATAGTAAAGTATTTTACAGACGACCACGCGCTCAAGGGGGAGGGGGAGACGCGTTAGAACATATAAATAATAAAGATATATCTATTGTTACAGATACATTTCTATTTTATGCAAAAGAGGCGATCGTTAATATTAATGAGAACTTAGATAAGTTTAATGATTATATTGATAATATATATACTCAAGAAGGGGTTTATACTCCATTAACTCCTATGGAAGAGGGAGAGGGAGGTCGTATTGTAAATACTCAAGAAGGGGTTGATACTCCATTAACTCCTATGGAAGAGGGAGAGGCTCAACAAATTGAAGTTATAACGGGTAAAAAAAGAGTTCGTGGAGAGGGTGGTGAAGAAGAGGGTAGTGAAGGTACTCAAGGACATGTTCCTATACAACTATTTGTACATGCTGGGGGTGGAACAAAAGAGTTATATGAAGATATTAAAAATTTGCTTGAAGAAGACTCAACCGTAAAGGGTGACCTAATATTGGATAAATATGTAGGTTTACTCGAGGCGCGTGGTATGGATGAGTATGATATTCTTTACATATTATATCCTTTATTTACGTATATTGGAGAAACTCCTTATAACAAAGATGTTATAGAATATTTAATAATATATATATGTTTGAATCCTCATACATTTGATATATATAACTTTGAAGAATTACAAGAGCAATATTATAAGTTTATAGAAAACCAAGGTGCTAACCAATCTGAAGGACAAGGAGCTACACGCCCATCTGAAGGACAAGGAGCTACACGCCCATCTGAAGGACAAGGAGGAGCTACACGCCCATCTGAAGGACAAGGAGGAGCTACATACGGTGGTGCATATAAGAGAAAAACACGTAAAATACATAGGAAATTAAAGGGTATTTTAAAAACACGAAATAAGAAACGAAATATACGAAAGACGTTGAGGGGACATAAGAGGAATACACGAAAATAAGTAGATGAATCCTCTTATTTTAAGCACGTTACCGCATTTATTGACAGTATCGTATACATTGAACAATAGGTATTATACAACCTTAGTTGTAGGTGGAACATTGGCATCTGTTATATGGCATACATATCCTTCTTCTAAACTTCTATATGGAATGGATGCATTGCTAGCTATCTTATGGTTTCTCTATGAAATGAGATTAGCTTTTAAAAAGGGATACACGCAATATGTTATATCATCATATGGATTAGTATTTTTTGTATATGTATGTGCCGAAGTAAGTTCAAATTATATTGCATTTCATACTATATTTCACCTCGTTTCTTCTATACGTTCCTTTTATACAGCAAAACTCTTATATGGATATAAGTATTATATTTAATACTTCATTTATTTCTCCTTTTGAAAGGCTTCTTGGACCAACTGTATTTGTAGGGAAAGTATGTGAATTTACTTCCTCTAGAATGGTTTGTATATGAGGGATATATATATCATCTAATTTTAAAAAATAATGATAGTTTGGATTAAAATCTCCTTCTGTATAACATTTTCCAGCAAGACCTCCTACTCTTTTACATGCAATATGAAATGGTTCACCAACTTTTACATATTGAAATCCTATTTCAGTCTCTTTTTGAGAAATGATTCTCAATGTATTTCTTTTTTCCCATATTTGAAATATACATGGAACATCATGCTCCATATTATTTACTTCGAATGAATTTTTTTCCAATTCACATGTGTATACACAATGAAAGTTCAATGGAAATGCTCGTGACATGCTTGGTTTTATAAAAGATCGTGGTAAAATAAAGGCAATTATATTTGCATATTTAGCAGCATGTTTTATAAATGCTTTTGCTAGAGAACTTTGTCGTCCAAAAGGGGGATTTCCAAAGAAAATACGGTTTGCATCACCTATAGGAGACCATGTAAGAAAATCAGCTTCTTGTATAGATGGATATTTTGGTTCTATATCAATCCCTAGAACATGAAATGTAGAAGGAAGTCTTTTTAAAAAGACACCCTTCCCAGCAGATGGTTCTATCCATTCATATGTCTGAATATTCGGGTACATATCTATGATTTTTTTTATACATCCTTCTGCAATAGACTCTTTTGTATAGTACTGGTCTTTTGTATTCTTTCTAAATTTACCTGTATCTTGGGGCATCTAATACATGTGAGAAGAATCATCTTTAAGGCTAAAAAATTGAAAAAACATATATATATGTAACATGTAACCCATCACAATGCCAGAAGATATGTACACAAGTATAGTAGAATGGTTAGAGTTAGCAAATGGTGGGTGCGAATGTTCACAGTATAATATAGGAATGACATGTAAGATTGGTTTTCCAGGATTTCCACCTAGTCGAAAACAAGCGTTTTATTGGTTTGACATTGCAGCAAAAAATGGTTCTCATGATGCAATGTATGAATTAATAGAATGCTATTCAAATGGATATGGTGTAAAGAAGAATGAGTATATGGCAAGTCTATGGGAGAATAGGTTAGAAAAGTCGCATTCTAAATTGGCTGGATTACTATAAAAGTGAAGTGTATTTTTAGGAAAAAGGAAAGTACCTATGGAACCTCACAAACGTAGTATAAGCATTGATATTCAAGTTATAGCCTATTTAGGAGATTACTTGAATTTATATAAAAAATCATTAGAAAAGCATATAAGAGTTAATATCCAGATGCCCCACGAGCCTGTGCAAACTGCCCCTGTAAATATTGCATCCTCTCGTAATCTGTCTTAAATGTATATGTACTAGAACTTCCTGCTGCTTTATATGCTGCATTTGTCGTACTTGCATATGTATATACAGAATTGGCTGCATTTTGACTGCCAATGCTTTGAAACACAAATACTGTGCTAAGGGTACCGCCATTTGGTAATGTAACCGTTTGCGGAGATGCGACCGTAGCATCAGGGAGCCCAGCATTTCTTCGCGATGAAATACTTGTAGCGGCTCCTCCTGCAGCCCCTATTTGTCCTGCTAATGCTATAGGCCATGGAGAAGGGGCAGACATTCTATTGTGGCATTATAAATTGTTGTACAGAAGAAGGATACGCAATAATATGCGCTTGTTGTCCTCGGAGAAATGATAGATATTCTTTATTTGATACAAAAGTATATATATTCGCATGAGATATTTTTGAAGCATTTATTGAACTCACTGTATAATTAAAAGCCCATATATTATTAAAGGTAGTCCAATCATCTGTGTAATCCATATATTGCTGAGATGTCATATCATTCCTTATTTTTTTAAGGGGATACGATGTGAGAGTAGATATAGCTTTCAAATAATAAGAATTTTCCATGTCTATTGTAATGTAAATAAATATAAAAGCCGCTGTAACACAGCAATTATTTCATCACGAATATTAAAAAGTTCAGAATGTTTTTTCGTATCTAATCCCTTATTAAATGTCGGACTTTGGAGATATAGACTTGCTTGTTCAAGCATCTTTATCATAGATTTCCTTGTATGGCTTTTGAGGCTTATACTTGCTCCTGTAGAAAAACGGGGACGAGTAAATCTTGCAATATAGACTTCAACATATTGATCCACAAGTAGATCCAATTCTTCAATTGCTTTATCAATTGCGGTATGTGTGCTAAATTCATGAGTTTGCCAGTGATGTATCTTAAGGGTATCCCTTATAGTGAAAAAAAATTGAATATTTTGTCCTGACATAACAAGGTCTACTTATTCTCACGATAATAATGTGTTCATATTGCTCACATTTACTGTCATATGTAACAATTCCTCATACAGCTTTGGAATGTAATTATAGACGAACAATGATGTGTAATGTATGTGACCGCGGGGGGCATACAAGAGAAGATTGTCCAAATAAAGAGGGATGGGCAATTCGTATGGGTAAACCTATTGTTGAGAAAAATCTTGTTTTATATGTTAAGGATGCAAATGATGATATTAAGGCAGTATTAGAGGAGCATGGTGTTGAGTCTAGAAGTAGAGCACCGGAGAATCGAAAGTTACTATATGATTTAGTTGATACAATGAAGCCTCCTCGTGTTTTAGTATTTCTGAATAAGAAGTAGAATGGTTGAGCAGAGGAAAATGCGTAAGACACGTAATACACGTAAGGCACATAAGGCACATAAGGCACATAAGGCACATAAGGAACATAATACACATAAGACACATAAGACACATAAGACACATAAGGCACATACACAAGTGGGGGGATCTGTTCCAGAATATGCTGTTTTAACAAAATCCATTAAATGGGAATATAAATAAGTACAATAACTCAGTTTTTTGTTCAAAAATTGAAAAGTATACATGTGTAACGATGGTTACTCATACGAACAATGCCACCAAATAAGGGAGGAAAACGCTATAAGAAAGGAAAACATGGAGGGGAGGTATTTGCCGAAATGGTTAGTATTAACGAAAGTGAAGGTCAAATGCTTGGTCGGGTCATTAAAAGTGTAGGGGATAGACGCTTCGCAGTATATTGCAATGATAATAAAGAGCGTCTATGTCGGCTTCGTGGTAGTTTTCGCAAAAATACATGGATTGAAAAAGGTTCAATTGTTTTATTATCATTGCGATCATTCTCCTTTATAAAAAAGACCGATGTTGAATCCAAAGGGGATATGCCCCCTCTTGATACTTTACTCTCAAAGGAGGATAAACCGCTAAAGGAGGAAGGTTCAAATGATGAGAGTGAATCTGACTCTGATTCGGTCGATACAGAAATATGTGAAGTAAATCCAGTTGATAAGCTGGGTGATATATTATTCCTTGTTGATCCAAGCACGTATAATAAAGTGAAAAAGTTACCCGGCGTAAACCTTATACTCTTTGAAAATCTCGAAGGAATGGAGACATCTTTCATACAACGGCGTGTAGATAAAATGTCTAAAGGCATTGATGAAAATGAAGCAGGGTTTATATTTGACGCGGATGCTGATATGGCTGATACTGTAGAAAAAAATGGTGAGGAAGAAAAAGGTACAGATTTAACAAAAGAAGATAAGAAATTAAAAGAAAGGCTTACAGATCTAACAAGGAATAAGGCAAGGCTACAGAAACATATTACATTAGATGAGTTATAGTGCGGACTGGTATATATTTATGAATACTACGTTTATACAGAATGAATAATGAATATCCTCCAGGAAATTTTTCATTAGATAGTCAATATGCATCTGCACAATTTGGAGATGCTGAAGATACTCGCCCTACTGCTGCCTTTATGGAATCCTTTGGTGGACATGAGGCAATAAATGGTATAGTGTCACAAGCACTGGCAAGACATGTATCCGAATCAACACCTGCTACATCAAGTCCATTATTAACATCTATGACAACTAATACAAATAATTGGAGAAAAAAACTTCGTGAAACAATGATTAAACAGAATGAATCAGTTTTAGAATTTTTAATGAAACCATCTACAGAACATCCTACAATTGGTCCGGTTGAAATGGCACTTCGACGTTATGCTGTTCGTCATGATGTAGATACCAATTCTTTAAAAACATTGGGCGAATTATTCAGCACAACAGCACCCATCGATGCTGTTCAAGAAGAAATTCGAACATGTATTTCACAAAAAGGTCTTTCTTCAATGGAAGAGTTACGAGCCCAAGTCAATTCACTTATTGAACTGTATAAGGAAACAGGTGAGAAGGTTCTTGAATGCGAGAATCAGTTGAAATTAAGATTAGATAAATTGGATAAATTACATAAACGTGTTGCTGTAATAATGGAATTACAAAAAAATGAAGCGACGGGTCCTCTAATAACTGCATTAGAACAATATATCAAAATATCATTTCGTGATTCAGGTATTGAAACATATTACAAGGATATGATTTGTTTATATCAAAAACATATAGCGCTGAGGGAAGCAATTCAATTATTTAAGACAGGAACAAGTCTTCCGAGTGAACCAACGTGCCCTATATGTTTGGCAGACCCTATTTCAACAGCAATTGTACCGTGTGGGCATACATTTTGTGTAAGCTGTGCAAGACGTATGGCATTGGAATGTGGTATATGCCGTGGAAAAATAAGAGATAGATTGAAATTATTCATGACGTAATATAACCTTATAATCATTTGGACGAAGAAATAATTCATTAGCGGTTGTCCATTGGTCTGTATCCCATTCATAAAGTTCTCCTGCCATTTTTACAATAGACTTGGCAAGAGTCCACCATATCAATTCAGCAAAAGCTGCTCCTTCCTGTAGTCGCTTAGATTCCATTGTGTGCCTGTTTGGATAGTATAGGTGAAAGTCAATTTTTTATCAAAGGTGTACGTAGTAATGGAAGGGACAGGTCAGTTAGAGCAAAAAAGCCAAACTCAAACTCGTAAACGTAGGGTTGGTATGGAGCAAGTACGTGATGCTGTAAAGGATATAGAAGAAACGGTCATGCGCTTATCTGAAACAAATAATCGTATTCTCAAAAATAAATTGGATGCATTACAGTCTCTTGTTGGGAAACACTGTACTCAACCTGTTGTAGCCCCATCTTTAAAAAAGTCTTCTGTAGGTACACAAGCTACAAATAAATCTATGGTGCCTAAACCTACTATGCTTTCACCTATTCCTGAAGAAGAATCACCTAAAATGACATCAAAGGCAAGGGTAATCGACCAGACGTTTAATAAATTTCGTAGTGAAATATCTGAGTCACTCAAATCAATGGGTGCACCCCTTACCACACAAGGAAATAAAACAATATCTAGTATATGGAAGAGCGCTAAAGCTGGTAAAGAAGGTGAGGTAAAGGAATCATTAAAGGGTCTTGGTCTTCCTGAAGAAAAACTTGCACCTATGGCAGCAAAAGCAGTTGAGGAAGCTAAATCATATTTGGCTCGTGCAGAAACACGGAAGGTAAAGGCAACCCCAATGAAGACACCTGGAAAGACACGTAAAGTCTCTATGAGGAAAAAGAGTCTTGTCGTGCCTCCTCTTTCTGCAGAAGTAGGAACGTCACCTGAAGAAGCTACTACTAAAAAAGAAGTAGAGTTTGAAGGTAAAAAATACTATGTCATGCCAAATATGGCCGTATTTGAAAAGAAGGATGATGATAGTATAGGAGAATCAATGGGGACATGGGATGAAGTAGAGCAGAAAATTATTTCCTTGTGAGGCCCCAGCCTAAACCCCCTGTGAGGCCCCAGCCTAAACCCCCTGTGAGGCCCCAGCCTAAACCCCGGTCGCATGAGAAAAGAAGGATGGAAACAGAAGGAGATTTACAGCAACTGCCACAAATGATTGTTCAATGGAAGCAAGTTCAAGAAGAAGGTCGTAAATTAAAAGAGCAAGTGCGTGAGAATAAAATTCGTGAGAAGGCGTTTAGTGAGATTATTCTACGTGTCATGAAGAAGAATAGCATTGGTACTCTTGATTTGAAGCAATCGAAAAATCGTATTTTGTGTCAAACAAAGCAGAAGAAGGGTTCCCTTTGTAAGAAAAATTTACAGACTATGTTATCTGAGTTTCTAAAATCAGATGATGCAGGAAAAAAGGCTATTGATTTTATTACAGAGAAACAGGGAATAACCACCGTTGAGAAGTTAGTATTAGAAAATATGTAGACTTAATTAGAAATGACTGCTGTAAGGGGTTTTGTAGGAGGAGTTGTCCAAGGTTTTGCGAATCCCGAGAATTCAAAGGAGAAGAAGGATGGATATGTTCAACTCGTTGTTGTCTTATTAACTTTTTTCATTTCCCTTGTTATATTATCACTCATAGGTAAGTTATTATGGAACTCTGTTGTAGTTGACTTAGTATCTGTAGCCCGGCCTGCCAAGTCTTTTTGGCAAATCTTAGGACTCTATGTCTTTACAGCCCTTTTACTTTCATAAATACTTCGTTTAAAATATCATTCTGAAGAAAGTATCTTTCATCAGAATGCCATGTAAATGCCGTGCACCTGTAATTGATTATCCAGACTCTGTTGATTGGGGTCCTATTTTATGGAAAATGCTTCATGGTCTTGCCGATAAATATGCAACAACAAATATGTATACAGATGAAGTAAACCTTTGGAAGAAATTGTTTCCATTGACAGGGGATATTATTCCATGTGATATATGCCGCGCTCATTATAAAGAATATATAGCGACTCATCCAGTTGTATCATTCTTTACAATGACAAAACTAGATGCTGCAATCGCCATTCAAACATGGTTGTGGAATCTTCATAATGAGATAAATGTGGAAAATAGTAAACCAATCTTTCCATTTCAAGATTTACATGTGACGTATGGGAATATAAACTTAACTGATATGTTTCAACAATTAGATGCTGTTATGAAACGAGCTCTAGAGGCAAATGGTGTAAGCTTTTTAAAATGGAAGGCATGGATTGTTGTATATAAGACACTTACTTCTATGTATTAAGTATATCTCTCATATAATCATCTTCATATCCTGGTCTAAAACTTCTTCTCCAATTACATTTTCCGTTTATTAATTTACAAAGCCTAGGCTTCTTTCTCGTTATCCTTTTTTTCACCTTCTTCCTAGTATATTTTATATTTTTGGGGATATAAAAGGATTTCCGGCTCTTCTTTCCCATCCTTTCTTATACATTAGATTTTCAAACCGAGACACTATCGACGAACCTAATAAAATCCATCATATTTACCATAATCTTCTTCTGAAGGGTTTGAATATGCATGAGGGTCACGAGGTCCAGGTTTACCAGCAATAAGAGGTTCTTTTTGTAAGCAGCTTTCTTGAGCATCATTGCGAATATCTCGTATGAAAAGATTAAATACACTTTGTGCTTTTGTTAAATCAGCAGATGGCATTCCATTGGCAGCTGCAATACTTTCTATAAGGGAATTTCCACGACCTGTCCATATATCAAATGATATTTCAAGGTCTCTAGGAGAAATAGTCTTTGCGAAACAACGGGCTGTTACTTCAGCAATAGGTTCTACATCATGTTGTGTTATATATGGTTGTTTTAATGTGGCATCAACTAAATGATTTGAAGAAGAAAGGTCTTTTTTGAAGCAACATAGTTTATTAAGTAAGCGATTGAATTCTATGTAATCGTCGGAGTTATTCTTTTCAAACATACTCAAAAGCGTCGTAGCAGTAGCATTCTGGTTTAGACACCGTTGAGCCCCAGCAATAGGTTCCGAGTTTATAATACCTCCTTTCTCTGTAGGGAGGGTAAATCCTTCGTTTGTAACAGTGAAACCACTCTTATAAGAAGGAAGGGGTACAGTAGAGAAACCATAAAAAAAGTACCTGGCTATAAATAAACCAAGGATTACTACAACCAGTATACCAGCCATTGTAGATGCACTAGGCCAGAACGAGCTACTTGATTCCATCTTCTATACCATGAGACAGAATTTCCCCTCTACTCGCCTTACTTAAGACTTCGCGAAGGATTTCCCCTTTTACTTTAGCATGCCCCAGCATCATATCGTCTATATTGATACTATCCTCTATTGCTAACATAAAGATGTAAACGTCTACAACCTCTTTTTGGCCCATGCGAACTGCTCTTGCAATAGCCTGATTCATCAATGCTTGTGTCCACCAAGGACTTATAAAGGCCACCTTTGTAAAATGTTGAAGGTTCAGCCCTACACCCCCTGATTGGAGTTGAAGGAGGAGGATTTTATGTTTTTGTATGGGTTCTTTTGTAGCAGCTATAATTCTATCTTTTATATCAATAGCAATGCCACCATGATACTGATATATAGACCCAATACTATCACTTTCATACAGGAAATCTTCTAATAAATCCATCTCATCGCGAAATTGGCAAAATACAATCCAGCGAGTAGGTGTTGTACTTTCTTCTATGGTCTCTCTCAGTTTTTGGAATTTAGTGCTAGTACCTTCCCAATTCTCTCGGTTATAATGTACAGATTCTCTCTTTTTGGCACTAATGTATATCTGTGGGTGGATAGAGAGTTGTCGGAGTTTCATAATCAGTTGAAACTGACCCACTACGTTATCTCTTTCTAAGGCTCTCCATTGAGCAACTAATCTCCCTTGAATACCATTATAGAATTCTTCTTCTTCTATGCTTTCAAAAGGAAGGACTTTTTTTAGTATCTTTGGGACAGGAGGGAGGCCTGGAATGAGAGTCCGCATTTCATCCATAGAGCGATGAAGCATACGTCTTTGAATTAGATCACTGGTATAGGTCGAGTCAATTAGCTTTACAGGGTCAAAGCCAACCAGGGAGAAGAGCGCACGTATTTCTTTTAAAGAAGAGATGGTCTTATCATTTTTAGAGGGAGTTGCTGTTATACACCAGGTACTAGAGCGTTCAATCTTCTTTATTGCCTTATATATTGCACCAGATGTTTTTGAGATTTCATGGGCTTCATCAATACAAACTCTCCCCCATTTCTGTTTGAATAAAGATGGACGGTAGAGAAGGGCATGATAGTTTACAATGTAGAGCCAGGGTTTTGTGGGGTAAAAGGGAGAAGGCTTTTTCCATCCATCAGCATAGGGTTCCACAATATTGAAAGAGCATTTGAGTGCCATATCACGCCACTGACTGATTACTGCTTTTGGACAAATCAGAAGGGTATGGCGAGAGATAGAAGGTGGGAGAGGTGAGTTAAGGATGAGACCAAGCGTAGATGTAGTTTTTCCAAGTCCCATATCATCACACATTAATCCACCTCTGGGAATTTGGGATTCTTGGT
>Ga0114959_10002180_pt1 | contig 16421 bp, 17 predicted proteins | sample C_130625_EF_Meta_FD_87317 | JGI IMG/M metagenome (GOLD analysis project Ga0114959, IMG submission 87317) | Freshwater microbial communities from Lake Croche, Canada to study carbon cycling - C_130625_EF_MetaG | ecosystem: Environmental > Aquatic > Freshwater > Lake | place: Lake Croche, Canada...
AAGAGTCTGGCGCTAAGTTTCCAAATCCATTAGTTTTCGATTACAGCAAGAATCCCACGAACGACAAAGTTGCTGCCAGCATTATGGCTTCATTGGCTCGCGTAGGGATTCGGGTTAAACCACATGGGGTAGAGACGAATGCTTATCTAAACTTCCTGTTGAATCCAGCAAGACAAGGTGGGATGAGCGCCGCTAGTTGGAATACCGATTGGCAGAATGCCTCCTCGGTAATTCCGGATTTGTTAACACCTACTGGCGGATTCGCGTTATCCCAATATTCGAATGCTAGTTGGGTAGCCAAAGTCGCAGATGCTAGAGCGATGACGGATCGAGGCGAGCAGGCCAAAGCATGGCAAAGTTTGAATAAAGAAGCGGTGCGTTTAGCGCTTGCTTGCCCCAATCAATTTGGGCTTGAACAAAGGCTAGCCGGGTCTAAAGTTCAAGGCGCATTTATCTGGGCGCCTTATTCCTCGTGGCCCTATGCCACACTTTCAGTTACTAAATGAGTCGCAATTAGATACTGAATCAGCTTTGTAGTAAGTGCTGTTTAAAGAAGGCAACCGACTGCAAAGCGATGTTTTCTGAAACAACTTCCTGTGGAGTCATGTGAGTAACGCCCGAAAGGGGTAGCACGCTGTGCTCGCCTTTGTTTGCTAGCAGATGACTAGATAGTTGCAGGGTGTGCGCGAAGACAACATTGTCATCGGCCGTTCCATGAATCAGTAGAAGTGGCTTTTGAAGGTTGCCTGGTTGCTCAAGTAGCGAATTGTGTTTGTAGACATCTGGATGCTCGTTCGGATGTCCAAGGTAGCGCTCAGTGTATGCACTGTCGTACAGAATCCACTCGGTTACCGGCGCACCCGCAACTGCAGCATGGAAAATTTCTGGTCGGTTTAGTACAGCTAGTGCAGCAAGGTATCCGCCAAATGACCAGCCTGTTATCCCAACCTTGGTGGCATCAACATCGTTTGGAAATAATTTGGCGATGTCTTCAATTGCACTCTGCTGATCATCAAGTACTGGTGTTACGAAGTCCTGATAAATTTCATGATCCCAAATCGGACCTCGACCTGGTGTACCACGATTGTCCGCAATGACTACACAGAATCCTTGATCGGCAAACCATTGATCTTCAGCGTAAATGTTTGCCACGTTCAAAACTTGCGCGCCATGTGGGCCACCGTAAGGACGTAAAAGTATCGGAAGTTTTTTGTTACCAAATTTGTGGTCTGTCGGGAACAGCACTGCAGTGTTCACTTTGTGTGGACCTGTTTCAAAAAGTTGAACCACTGGAGTGACGATTGACGCTTCTGCCTGTGAATCAAATTGATGAACAATTTCGTCATTGCGGTTCAAGCGATATGTGCGCTCGTGAGTCGCGAGTCTCGACTGAATTACTATCTGCCAAATATCTTCACCAATGGTCAAACTTGCCAAAGCAGATACGCCACCGTCACCGGTTAGTTCTGAAATTTCACCGGATGCGTGCACTCGAATCAATTGTCGATCTAACGCATTGTTTGTTGCCACAACATCTATAAATTGTTCGGATACTGAAACTACAGACATTACTTGCAGGCCAACCGGAGTCACTGTTCGTGCGCCAATACGTAATTCTCGAGTGTCAGTAGCGCGGTTATCCAGAACTGAAACCATTTCGTCATTCAGCCAGACCGGTTGACCAGGAATCACTTCAACGAATTGTGGGTCAGAAACGGTGTGAACAACTTCGAGGTTGTTGTTTCTCAATGTATGAGTTACAAATTCAGTTTGTGCTCGATTGGCCACGGTAATGAGTGGATTCTTGTCGGATTGCCAAGAAACGCTGATTAGGTATTCGTAGGCGGTGTTGTCCCAGGTGATAGGTGTTTGCTCACCAGAGAGTGCAAAGTGGTACAGGGCGACTTCTGCATTTACTGAGCCAGTTTGCGGATATTTCTGCTCGCGGGGAGTTAAGTGTGGGTTCGCCATATCGCTAATCCACCAAGTGTTGACAGCTGAGTCATCTGTTCTTTGAGCAATAAAGCCATCGCTATCTGGCGACCACCAAATTCCACGCATACGGCCGAATTCTTCAGCTGCGATGAAATCTGCGAGGCCCCAAGAAACATGCTCAGCAGTCTCATTTGTAGCGACTCGTTGGTTGCTACCGTCGAATGCACATAGATGAATGTTCTTACCGTCAGACCAAATTATGTGTGTGCCGTCGGGGGAAACTTGTGGATCAATAATCGGTCCAGATACTTCTAGTGCATAGATTTTTTCAGCCACGACATCGGCAGTGAAAAGTTTGCCAGCTAGTGCGAAAGCCAAATGTCGACCGCTGCTATCAGATGAGTAACTGGTAATGCCACCCGTTGTCTCGCGCATTCGTTCACGTCGAGCACGCTCTGCATCCGGAATGTCTTCTGTGTCGACTAAGAGAGTGCGTGGATCGGCAATCTTGCGCTCAACATTCTTATCCGTGTCGAACACCCAAAGTGAGTTGACGGAATCGCGACCGTGGTCGCTGCGAAGGAAAGTAACGCGGGATGCATCGGCCAAGAGGTTAAATCCTCTTGGTGCACCTAATTGGAATCGGCGGGTTGCTGCCATTTGACGTGGAAATGATTCGCTCATCCCTCGATTTTGCCATGTTCATCCGGTCTAGGTGCACTGCATAGGCAAATAATTCTCGTAAAGTGGAAGTGTGTCTGATAATCGACGTTTATTGCTAGTCCATGCTCATCCCGATGACGAATCAATTGGCACTGGCGCAACCATGGCCAAATATGTTGCTGAGGGTGCGCAAGTCACTTTGGTCACTTGCACTTTAGGTGACGAAGGGGAAATCCTGGTGCCAGATCTTGCTCATTTGGCGGCTCATGATCAGGACAAACTGGCTGGACATCGACTAGGCGAACTGGCTGAGGCCATGGCTCGACTCGGGATAACGGATTTCCGCATCTTGGGCGGTATCGGTGCTTATCGAGACAGCGGCATGATCGGAACGCCACCAAACGAACGACCAGATTGTTTCTGGCAGGCAGACCTTCTTGAGGCGGCAAAGCACTTAGTAACAATCATTCGGGAAACTAAACCACAAGTTTTAGTTACCTACGATGATTTTGGTGGCTACGGACATCCAGATCACATTCAAGCTCACCGAGTTGCCACCTACGCTGCGGCACTTGCAGCCGTTCAAAGTTTTGCACCAGAACTTGGTGCGCCTTGGCAGATTTCAAAACTGTATTGGACAGCCTTCCCAGTCAGTGTGATTCGTGCCGGTATCGAAGCATTGCGAGCCAAAGGCGAAGACTCAGGATTTGCCGCGCAAGATCCAGATGATGTCCCTTTTGCTTGTCCTGATGAATTTATTTCTACGGTTATTAATGCTGGCGAATATGTGGAGCAAAAATTCGCAGCACTTCGCGCACATGAAACTCAAATCAATGCTGAATCAGGTTTCTTTGCGCTGTCTAACAATCTTGGCTCGCAAGTTATGGGTTCTGAATATTTCCGTTTAGCATTTGGTGAACTTGGAACTCTTGATGCTGATGGGCATGAAACTGATTTATTTTCTGGAATAAAAATCTGATGCAGAAATTTTCAAATCTGCTTGTTGGACTGTTGGTCGGGGTAATCCTTGGAATACCGTGTGCATTTATCCAGGCTGATCGCATGCGGTTTGGGAGTCAAGTAGTTCCTTATGGCGCAGTGCTTGCTCTAGCGCTTATTGTGGCGGGCCAGCTTTGGTTAGCTCGCACCTCCCAAAGTAGGTTTTCCGCAATAGGTGTTGGTCTTGGCTGGGTTTTGGTTACCGTTTTGCTTGGCAAGCCATTCGGATCTTTCGAAGCAATAATTTTCTCTTCGTGGTGGTCCAAAATATACGTAATCGGTGGCGCGGTTGTGATCGGGTGCACCAGTACTTTGCCACCACTTCGTCCAATTGAAGTTTCCGAAGAGTTGCCGGTTCCATTCACAGATGGCATGCGAATGCAAGAGAGCGGCGATCAAGAAGCGAGCCAGGACTAATGCCTGAATTAAGTGTTGCTACGAGTCATAAAGGCCGTAACTTACTTTTTACCTTAATTGGCATAGCACTTGGATTGTCTGTGATTTATGCGGCAGCTGTATTTCATTACTCAGGACGTACGGCTGCAAAAACAAATGTGGCGGGTATTGAAATTGGCGGCTTGTCACTTAAATCTGCGCAAGCGAAGTTAGCCACTGACCTAATTCCAGTCGCCGGTAAGTCGATTACCGTGCAAGTTGTTAACCGCAAATTCGTAATAGATCCACAAACCGCAGGCCTGAGTGTTGATGTCGCTAAAACACTTGCTCAGATTCCCGAGCGTCCGTGGAGTCCACTTGAACTCTGGAATCGAGCAGCAGGGAAAGTTGAACTCGCGCCAGTTGTTCAATCTGATTCGGAGAAATTGACGACTGCAATATCTGCGATTGCTGCTCGCGTAGACAAATTACCTGTTGAGCCAAAAATTATCTTTGAAGATGCAGCACCAAAACTTATGGTTGGAAAATCTGGAGAAGTGCTCGACGCAGATTCAGCGCAAAGTTTGTTAGTTAGTACCTTCCCAACCGCATCGAATCCACTCATTTTGAAATTTTCTGCAGTTAACCCGTCGGTTTCTGATGCTCAAGCTCAAGAATTTATTGTGAAAGCAAAATCTGCTGTTGAGAATCCCGTCATAGTTACTGTTGGCAAGCAAAAGGGAAACATCCAGCCGTCAGATTTGGCGAAGGCACTGACCTATGTCGGGGTAGATGGAGTATTTGTTCCGCAGATTGATGGTGCTGTTTTAGTCGACTCGCTCAAATCGCAGATTAAAGGAATCGGCAATACTGCCGTCGATGCTTCGTTCAAAATTTTTAATGGTAAGCCGTATGTTGTACCTGGTAAGAATGGCACGGGCATTAATCCCGACAAGATTGCCCAAGCAGTGCGGCAGGTGCTTGATCAGCCAGCACCGCGCAGTGTTGAACTGGAATTGGGAGACACTGAGCCTGAATTCACTGATCAAGATGCAAGCGCATTAGGTATCACTGAAAAACTAAGCAGCTTTACTCAGAAATTTCCTTATGCTGCCTATCGCGTGCAAAACATCGGACAAGCTGCGCGTTACCTCGATGGAACCATAGTTAAGCCTGGTGAAGTTTTCTCTATGAACGACACTGTGCATGAACGCACTGCAGCGAATGGGTACACAGTGGGTTACATCATCGGTCCGGGTGGTCAATTCCTGAAGGATCTGGGCGGCGGAGTTTCAACCGCGACTACTGCCGTTTGGGCTGCGGCCTTTTATGCAAACATGGAGCGCGTTGAACAGCGGGCGCATTCAATTTGGATTCCAAGATATCGCCCTGGATTAGAGGCAACTGTCTCTTGGGGTTCACTTGATATGAAATGGCGCAACACCTCCAAAAATGGAGTACTGGTTAAAGCATCTATAACCAACAGCTCAGTCACTGTGACTTTTTATGGAACAAAAGAGTTTGAACGAGTTGATGCAGTTTCTAGTCCATGGCGCAACATAACTCAATTTGGGACTCTCAACAGCAACATTGAGGGATGTGAATATCAAGGTGGCCAAAATGGCTTCGATATCACAGTGACTCGTGTGGTTACCAGCGGTGGGCAAGTAGTTAAACGTGAACCATTCAATACTCACTACGCACCTGAGCCTCGGGTAATTTGCGGCAAACCAGCGAGCCCACATGCCAGTCCGCCCGCGAGTCATTCCTGACACAGGGGGGGTATGCGCAGGCGATATCGCCTAGGCTTCGGTAAGTTATAACTAGTGACTAATTCACTAACCCTGAGTTCTGGAGGATCATCATGACCTATGTCATCACACTCCCATGTGTCGATGTGAAAGATAAGGCCTGTATCGAAGAGTGCCCTGTTGATTGCATTTACGAAGGCGATCGCATGATGTACATCCAGGCAGACGAATGTGTTGACTGTGGCGCTTGTGAGCCAGTGTGCCCAACCGAAGCTATTTACTACGAAGATGATGTTCCTGAGGACCAGGAAAAATTCAAACAACTAAATGTTGATTTCTTCAAAGTTCTGGGTTCACCTGGCGGCGCTGCAAAAACTGGCAAGACCAGCAACGATCCTGAATTTGTTGCTGCGCTCCCACCACAGGAGTAATTCCTCTGTTCACGCCACTTGCACATGGGTTGCCAGATTTTCCTTGGGACCGTATTGCGGGGGCCGCTGAACTAGCCCGCAGTCATCCTGACGGAATAATCGATTTATCTATTGGCACGCCTGTTGATGCAACCCCAGACGTAATTACTGAAGCGCTAAAAGCAGCCGCAAATGCGCCGGGCTATCCAACTGCAGTGGGCACTCCAGCATTACGCCAGGCTTGGTCCGATTGGGCGCAAACTGCTCTCGGGGTAACAGTAGGACTTGATGAAATTTCGCCAACTATCGGATCAAAAGAGATAGTTGCTTGGCTGCCAACAATTTTGGGACTTGGACCAGAACACACCGTTGCAATTCCAGAGTTGGCCTACCCAACATATGCAGTGGGTGCCCAAATTGCTCGAGCAAAGTTTGTCACCTACAACGATGCCTCTGATATTCCGACCGAAACGGCTTTAATTTGGGTGAACAGCCCAAGCAATCCAACGGGTGAAGTGAAATCGGTTGAACATTTGAGCGCCGTTGTAGCACGCGCTCGAGAAATTGGGGCAGTCGTTGTAAGTGATGAGTGTTACATCGAACTTGGTTGGGATGTAGATCCTGTATCGATTCTTCACCCCGATGTAATCGGCAACAGTAACGAATCTGTACTTGCAGTGCACTCACTTTCAAAGCGCTCAAACTTAGCGGGCTATCGCTCTGGCGCCGTCTTGGGCGATCAGCGCTTAATCGCAGATATCTTGGCACTTCGCAAACATGCCGGCATGCTTTTGCCGAGCCCTATTCAGACAGCAACAGTGGCAGCACTGGGGGATCCAAGTCATGTTGCCAGTCAGCGTGATGTCTATCACAATCGGCGCGCAGTTTTAAAAGCTGCAGTGCTTGAATCCGGCATGCAAATTGAACACTCACAAGCAGGTCTTTATCTCTGGGTAACTGCTGGCAAACCTTGTTTAGAAACTGTGGCTTTGCTTGCGGATGTTGGTATTTTGTGTGCCCCAGGAGATTTTTATGGGCCGGCCGGGGCAGGTCACGTGCGGATGGCTCTGACCGCAACTGACGAAAGAATCGCTCAAGTTGCCCTTAGATTGGCTACCTTGGCCGATTGACCTGCCATTAGTAACAGATGGACAGGTGCTAGTAAGTTTAGGTTTATGCCTGATGCAATTTTGAATTTTGGAGACGCCCGAATCGACCTTCCAGAGGTCAAAGCAACTGTTGGTTCTAATGGATTGAACGTAAACAATCTGTTGAAAGAAACGGGCGATGTCGCCCTCGACTATGGGTTCATGAATACTGCCGCGTGTGCATCGAGCATCACTTATCTGGATGGCGACCAGGGCATTCTTCGGTACCGCGGGTACCCAATTGAGCAGTTGGCTGAAAAGAGCACCTTCACTGAAGTGTCTTACTTGCTTATCTACGGCGAACTGCCTACTCCAGCCCAGCTTGCGGAATTTGAATCACAAATCAGCCGACACACCATGGTCCATGAAGACCTCCGTCGATTCTTTGGCGGATTTCCGCGTGACGCGCATCCAATGCCAGTGCTTTCTAGTGCGGTTAGCGCGCTGTCAACTTTCTACCAAGATTCACTCGATCCGTTTGATCCTCGTCAGGTAGAAATTTCTACAATTCGACTTTTGGCAAAAATGCCGACACTCGCTGCTTACGCATACAAGAAAACTGTTGGACAGCCATTTGTTTACCCAGATAACAACTTAGGTTATGTCCAGAACCTGATGAAGATGACTTTCGGTGTTCCTGCTGAAGAATACATAATTGATGACGCTGTCGTTAAGGCACTCGACATGTTATTCATTCTGCATGCAGATCACGAACAGAATTGCTCAACCTCAACTGTTCGCATTGTTGGTTCCTCACACGCCAACCTATTTGCTTCGGTCTCGGCCGGCATCAATGCGCTATTTGGTCCACTTCATGGTGGAGCAAATCAGGCAGTGCTTGAAATGCTTACTGAGATCAAGGATTCTGGAGATAGTGTTCAGACCTTCATCAACAAAGTAAAGAACAAAGAAGAAGGCATTCGCTTGATGGGCTTTGGCCATCGGGTTTACAAAAATTACGATCCACGCGCTGCAATCGTTAAACGGCATGCTGAAGAAATTTTGACCCGACTTGGCGTACAGGATCCATTATTCGATATTGCCCGTGAACTTGAAGAAGCAGCTTTGGCTGATGACTTCTTTATTAGTCGCAAACTTTATCCAAATGTCGATTTCTACACTGGTCTGATTTATCGCGCAATTGGTTTCCCAACACCGATGTTCACGGTCATGTTTGCGCTTGGTCGTTTGCCAGGTTGGATTGCACAGTGGCACGAAATGATTAACGATCCATCCACAAAAATTGGTCGTCCGCGCCAGGTTTATGTAGGCGAAGATGCTCGCGACTACAAGGACATCACTAGTCGCTAATTAGCATGTAGGGCTGCATTTAAGCCGCCCCATGAGCCTTCCCGGGTCACAGCTTCAAGTGCGCCCGAAAGTGAATTACGACGGTATAACAATCCTGTTGCGCCTGAGAGTTCGCGACCTTTAACGACTTCACCGTCTGGCAAAGTAATTTTCGAACCACCGGTTATGTAGCAACCCGACTCGATTAAGCAGTTATCGCCAAGGGAAATACCAACACCGGCATTAGCGCCAACAAGGCAGTTCTTGCCAATCGTTATCATCTCTTTGCCGCCACCAGAGAGTGTTCCCATGATGCTCGCGCCGCCACCGATATCTGTACCGTCACCCACAACAACGCCTGCTGAAATGCGGCCCTCAACCATACTTACGCCAAGTGTGCCGGCATTGAAGTTAACAAAACCTTCATGCATCACGGTAGTACCGTCAGCCAAATGAGCGCCTAACCGAACGCGATCAGCATCCGCAATTCGCACGCCAGTTGGCACAACGTAATCAACCATCCGTGGGAATTTATCAATACCGAAAACTGTGATGTGCTGTCCTTTACTACGAGCGTGAAGTTGCGCACTCGAAAGATTATTGACGGCAATTGGTCCAAGTGATGTCCACGCAACATTTGTTAGCAGGCCAAAAATGCCGTCCAAGTTGATACTGCGGGGAGCTTTGAGTCGGTGTGAAAGTAGGTGCAGGCGCAAGTATGCATCAGCAGCGTCAATTGGAGCAGCAGCAAGATCGTTGATCACTGTGGTTATGACTTCCACACGCACTGCGCGGATGTCATCGGTATCAATGCCGCGTTCAAGTCCAGTCACAGCGGTCGCGTTTGCAGATAACGAAGGTTCCGGGTACCAAACATCGAGAAGTGTTCCATCTGAGTATGTGGCTAAACCTATGGCAGATGCACTTTCATGCTGTGACATGAGACTCCTTAAAGTGTTGGCTATTCGCCAATAAAACCGTTACACCACTACGGTAGTCGTGTGGAGTCATTGTTGTTGAACCTGCAGGGCGATGTCGCAGATATCACTGAGCAATTGGTCAATGTAGCAAGTGTGTCAGGTAACGAAGCGGCTCTTGCAGACGCAGTACAGATCGCATTGGAACAGTGTGGCTGGCTCTCAGTTACCAGAATCTCAAATACCGTTATTGCTCGCACACAATTGGGTCATGCAAAACGCGTTGTCTTGGCTGGGCATCTCGACACGGTTCCAGCTGCTGACAACATCAGTGCCATTCGGGTGCCGGCGGGTAACCAGCTTCCAACAGGCGAAGTTGTTGACGAAGAAGTCATCTTTGGTCTGGGCAGTTGTGACATGAAATCTGGAGTTGCAGTTGCCCTAAAAACAGCAGTGACTCTTAGTGAACCCAATATTGATGTGACCTACATTTTTTATGAATGCGAAGAAGTTGATAGTTCGCGTAATGGTCTGGATTTGGTTAGCAAAGTTGCACCCGAATTACTAGCCGCAGATATTGCAGTGCTACTTGAACCGTCGAATGCTGGTATCGAAGCTGGCTGCCAAGGTACATTGCGTGCGGTAATCACAACCAAGGGTGTTCGAGCCCATAGCGCCAGATCTTGGCACGGTAGCAATGCAATTCACGCCTTAGCTCCGGCACTGACGATCTTGGCAAACTTTGAACCCGACCGAGTAGAAGTCGATGGACTTGAATATCGGGAAGGACTAAATGCGGTCGGAATTAGTGGCGGCATAGCTGGAAATGTGATTCCTGACTTGGCTACGTTAACGGTTAATTACCGTTACGCACCAAGTGTTAGCGCGCAAGATGCAGCAACCAAAATTGTCGATTTGTTCTCTGGATTTGATGTTGAAATAGTTGATAACGCACCTGGCGCATTACCCGGTTTAAGTGAGCCAGCTCTAGCGAATTTGTTGGAGCAAGTTGGTGGCGATGTAGTTCCTAAGTTTGGCTGGACGGATGTTTCTAGATTTGCCGAACTAGGAATCCCAGCTGTCAATCTTGGTCCAGGCAACCCAGGTTTGGCGCACAGTGCGAGCGAACATGTTCCGGTGAGGCAGATTTATCGCACGGCCGACCTCATCACTCAGTGGCTAGCTAAATAACGGACTCGGGTTGCTGTTAGGCACTAGCGTGGAACTATGAATTCACGTGAGCCAAAGAACGAGTCCCAGCGCCAAGGCCCGGTAATTCGGCGTGGCCACGCAAAACGCAAGGGAACAACAGATCAGCGACTTTTGGATAGTCATGGTCCTGCTGAATGGCTACACGAAGACCCTTGGCGGGTTATGCGGATTCAGTCAGAGTTTGTTAACGGTTTCGGGGCACTTGCAGATCTTGGCCCCGCATTCAGTATTTTTGGCAGTGCCCGCACTCCAAAAGATCATCCTGAATATTTGCAAGCAGAAGCCTTGGCTAACAAACTTTCGAACTTGGGTTACAACGTTATAACTGGTGGCGGCCCTGGAATTATGGAAGCCGCCAATAAAGGCTGCATGACTGGTCCTGGAATTTCTGTTGGGCTCGGTATCGAGTTGCCATTTGAGCAGAGTATGAATGAATACATTGAACTTGGCATTGATTTCCGCTACTTCTTTGCTCGCAAAACTATGTTCATTAAGTACGCACAAGGTTTCGTGGTTTTCCCTGGCGGATACGGAACGTTTGATGAACTTTTTGAGGCACTAACTTTGGTGCAAACTAAAAAAGTTACTTCGTTCCCTATCGTGCTAATGGGCACTAAATATTGGGGTGCGATGGTTGATTGGTTGAAAGCTACTGTTGCCGCTGATAACAAAATCTCACCTGAAGATGTCGACATGTTGCACATAACTGATGATGTTGACGAGGCAATCAAGTATCTGATGCAAGCGGAATCTAATCGCAAAGCGCTCGTTGACGAACGCGGTGTTATCCGCGGTAGTACTAATTAGCCCTCATCAGGTACCTTGTAATAATGACTCACTTGGAATTACGCGTCGACATCCAGGCTCCAGCTCAAGCGGTTTGGGATGCGATGACAGCCTGGACTAAGCAAGGCGAATGGATGATGGCCACGAAAGTTGAGTCTCTGGATGGAGATGGCCACCATGTTGACGCTCGGATCAAAGCGTTTACTGGATTCGGACGAATTGGCATCCTGGACACCATGACGGTAACTGCGTGGAATCCACCAACATACTGCGCCGTGCTACACACTGGAAATATTGTTCGGGGGACTGGCGAATTCAAAGTTGAGACCATTAACGAGCATGCGGCTACGTTTATTTGGGCTGAGGACTTAGAAATTCCCCTTGGAATCATTGGGAAATTCGGCTTTTTATTGATAAAGCCAGCTTTTTTGTTCGGAATTAAGCGATCACTAGCAAAATTCGCTCATTTAGTGGAAATTGGCCAAATTTAGGGATTTCTTTACCGCCCGATTCTTTGGGATAATAGAAGTTCTAATTACTTGCTCTAATCGAAAGAGGTCCTCTTATGGCTGCAATGAAGCCACGTACCGGTGACGGTCCGATGGAATGCCCAAAAGAGGGACGTAGTTATGTTTTGCGAGTTCCACTTGAAGGTGGCGGACGTTTAGTAGTTGAACTGAACGCGCAAGAAGTAAAAGATTTAAGTGTTGTTTTGGCTGAAACCGTAACTGGTATGCCAAAAGCTCCAGCTAAGAAAAAGTAGTTTTAACGTCGCACTGCGACTAATAACCCATCGCCAATCGGAATCAATGATCCGATCAGTTCATCATTTTTCGCTAATGCATTGACTGCTGTTCGAACTGCGATTGTGTCCGCATCTCGCGCTGCCGGATCAGCAACCCGATCTGACCAGAGTGCGCGATCAACAATTAGTAGGCCACCCTGTCGAAGTAGCGTCATCGCACTATCGATATTTGATTCAAGATCTAATGGGCGGCCAGAAATCAACACTATGTCGTATGCGTATTCAGTGAGTCGATCCAGAACTTCACTAGCACGCCCATTGATTAAACGAACTCGTTTTGCTGGAATTCCAGATTCAGTTAACGCATCCTTTGCGATTACCTGATGTTCGGCTTCGCTGTCAACGCTGGTTAATACACCATAAGGATTCATGCCCTCAAGAAGCCACAGAGCAGAAATGCCTGCACCCGTGCCAATCTCAACCACGTTGCGGGCATCTATCGAAGCAGCTAACAAGCGAAGTATGCTGCCAGCTCCGGGACTAACGGCTGCGCAGCCAATCTCAGCTGCCCGTGAACGCGCTCCAGTGCGAGCGGCATCCTCAGGTGCCCAAGCTTCAGCGAAGTCCCATGAGGCCTTGTGGAGTGCCAAAATACGTGGATCTGTTGGTGCCATGTAAGTAAGCGTACGACCCATGTTTGGATTCTGTGAAGATTGACCCACCACTGACCCAAATCGTGTTGTTATGGGTAACAATTAGGTGTAGCAAAAAGTTACTTGCTCGCAGAAGTTTTAAGTGAGGAAATTGTCGCAATGACTGAGAGTCATAATGAGTCCACGGACCTTCCGGAAACTGTTCAAGTTCCAGTTGGTGGTTTGTCGCCAAATTCAGATGATGCAGTGCCAACTGTTCACACTGACGCTTTAGCTGATTTGCCGCAGGTTCCAGATGGCTCAGTGGCCAGTCCTGTTCCCAGCGCAACTGCTTCAACCGAAGTTGCTGCTGCAACAGAGGAAACTCAGGTTGCAGGTAGCACATGGGTGTTTGAGCCAAAGCCAGATGCTCCGCAATCTAAATGGAGTCGCCCAATACTTGCCGCAGTAACTGCCGGATTAGTCGCTGGATTACTAGGCGGTGCTGTGGGTTATCAGTTGTCTGCCTCATTTGCTAATAATTCTGGAATATCCACCAACCTCGTTTCAGTTCCCGGCGATACTTCGCCGCGGCCAGACGGATCAATTGCCAGTATCGCCAAAAATGTATTGCCAGTCGTGGTTTCTATCGATGTAGCATCTTCGTCGGGTGACGGGACCGGTTCTGGGGTCGTAATCAAAACCACCAACACTTGGTCTTATGTTTTGACCAATAATCATGTCGTTGTCGGGGCAGGCGCTAATGCTCGAATTACTGTGCACTTTCAAAATCTGAAATCAATCGGCGCGAGCATCGTAGGTCGAGATCCGTCATACGATCTGGCTGTGTTAAAAATTGCGGCTGGCAACTTGCCCGTTGCAACGCTTGGTAACTCCGATGATGTAGTTGTTGGCGATACTGCGATCGCTATCGGCTCACCGCTGGGCTTAAGTGGAACAGTAACGAGCGGAATCATCTCGGCACTGAACCGACCAGTAACTGCAGGTTCAAGTGGAGACTCATCATTTATTAATGCAATTCAAACTGATGCCGCAATCAACCCAGGTAATTCGGGTGGCCCACTGGTTAATGCGCAAGGACAAGTTATTGGCATCAACTCAGCGATTGCCACGTTGGGTTCAAGTCCACTTAGCGGTGAATCTGGCAGCATCGGACTTGGGTTCTCAATTCCAATCAACGAAGCTAAGCGAGTAGCAACTGAACTGATCCGAACTGGATCTTCCACCCATCCAATTGTCGGAATCGCGGTAGACATGCGCTACACCGGGGTTGGTGCAAAAGTCAGCGAAGTTACGCCAGGTGGACCATCTGCTAAAACAGATCTCAAGCCCGGCGATGTAATCACCGCAATCGATGGCGAACCAGTCAACGATGGCACCGAATTGATTGTCAAAATTCGGGCGCGTAATTCAGGCGATAAAGTGGTACTTAGTCGGCGAAATAACGCTGATGTGACAGTTGTTTTAGGGTCTAAAGCGTCTAATTAATTAGGGAGGCACACTTTGTTATTCGGTGTTGGCTTTCCCGAACTATTCACTATCGCTCTGATTGGACTGATTATTTTCGGCCCAAACCGGTTGCCTGAAATTGCGCGCAGTGCCGGTAGCGGTATTCGCCGAGCGCGAGCATTTCTCGCTAATGCTATGGACTCTCTTGATGAAGAGACGAAAGGCATTACAAATTTTGCTTCAGATCTTCAGAGTCTTACCCCTCGGGGCATAATGACTCAGGTTTTGGGAACAGATAATTCAGTGGCACAAACGAGCGATGTTCCACCAGTACGAGTTAGTCGCGCGAATTTGCGAACTGATTTCGATCCAGACGCAACTTAAGAAATAACAGTAAGTCGCAGATCACTCAAAGCTCGTGGCCGATTCGCCATTCGCTTGGCTAATTCGCCTAATTGAATTGCTGCTTCGGATTCAGGATGATCAACAACTAGCGGCAATCCGTTGTCGCCACCTTCACGCAAGCGTGGGTCAAAGGTTATTTGCGCTAGAAGTGGAATTTCATAGCCCAGATTTTCCGTGAGAGTTTTAGAAACAGACTCACCACCACCACTGCCGAATAACTCCATCGCTTCGCCACAATGTGGGCAGGTAAGTGATGACATGTTTTCGACAACACCAAAAACTTTTTGATCAAACGCTGGTGCCAACATACCTGCGCGAATTGCAACATCTGCTGCAGCTAGTTGTGGGGTCGTTACAACAATGAGTTCAGCATGCGGCAGGAGTCGGGCAACACTCATTGGTACGTCACCAGTTCCGGGCGGCATGTCGAAAAGGAGAACATCCAGGTCGCCCCAGTACACATCAGTTAAGAACGCCTCAACATATTTGTGCAGCATTGGGCCACGAGCGGCAATTGGTTCGTGGCGGCCACCTGGTTTGAAAGACAACATCGACATCACGCTGATTCCACGTGCCGATTGCGGCAACATCATGCCATCAATTGGAGTTGGTCCTCCAGTCAGGCCAAGCATGTCTGGAATGGAATGTCCATAAATATCTGCATCGAGAATACCGACAGATTTTCCTTGCGCTGCAAGGGCTGCAGCTAAATTTACGGTAAGGGAAGACTTACCAACGCCACCTTTGCCTGATGCAATTGCATAAATTCGGGTGAGCGAATCTGGCTGAGTGAACGCAATCTTTTTCTGTGGACCCTGCAACAAATTACGAAGTTGCTCGCGCTGTTCTTCGCTCATGGGTTCCAGCGAAACTTTTACCTCTGTTACACCTTCGACCGCGCCAACTGCTGATTGCACGCCGCCAGTAATCGCATCTTTCATCGGACAAGCAGCGATAGTTAGGTACACATCAACGCTTACCGTTGAGCCCACGATCTCAAATCCTTTGAGCATGCCAATCTCAGTAATCGGACGGCGAATTTCTGGGTCGATAACTGTTGCAAGTGCAGCCTGAACTGCATCGCGCGAAATGCTCACGAATTGATCCTTATTGATTAGTTGCTTGACGGTGAATCTTTATCATCATTATTAGAAAGTTCACCAAGTTCTTCTAATAATGACTTTATCTCGCCACGTAGGTAGTCGCGAGTTGCCAGTTCACCAATAGCCATGCGAAGTGCAGCAACTTCACGTGTGAGGTAATCAGCATCAGCCAACAGACGCTCGGTTTGATCGCGATCTTCTTGGAACTGCACCCGGTCGCGGTCAGCCTGACGATTCTGCGCAAGCAAAATTAGTGGTGCTGCGTACGACGCTTGAAGTGAAAGTGCAAGCGTCAAAAACAAGAATGGGAATGGATCTAGCCGAGAGTCTTTAGGTGCGACAATATTCCAGACCAACCACAGAACAATGACTAGTGTCATGTAGCCCACAAAGCGCCATGAACCCAAGAACCGAGCTACGCGCTCACTAAGACGGCCGGCAACATCTGAATCAAGAGTTGGGCGAAGTGAACGTGAGCGCTCTTTTGGCTGATCCAGACGTGGACCGCGTCGTTCGTTGCGTGCCATAATCAGCCCTCCTCATCGTTCTCGTTTTCCCGCCAATCCTCCGGCAGCATATG
>Ga0114959_10002181_pt1 | contig 16417 bp, 13 predicted proteins | sample C_130625_EF_Meta_FD_87317 | JGI IMG/M metagenome (GOLD analysis project Ga0114959, IMG submission 87317) | Freshwater microbial communities from Lake Croche, Canada to study carbon cycling - C_130625_EF_MetaG | ecosystem: Environmental > Aquatic > Freshwater > Lake | place: Lake Croche, Canada...
ATCGCCGTCAATCCAGTGATTGGATTGAGTACTTTTTTAGCGCAATTGTTTTTGCGAACACCCTTGTCGAAAGCGACAACACAGTCCTTCGTGATTGATGGGACTTGGTCGAACCCCAAGGTCACCAAGGTTGACAGCTTCAAACCCTCAAGCCCTGTTGGCGTGCCTTGATATTGCCGTTTTTCAGAGGCTGATTTTGTATGCAAACGCTTAAGGATGGGGCTGCACAATGGATTCGGTGGGTTCTTTTCCTCTGGCCATTGCGAGACCGTCGTTTGTACCTTTGGGCGGCGTTGGTCGGCTTGGTGACGGCGGTCTTGATCACGCTGGTTTGGCTGGCGGGTCGTTACGAAACCAGCCAAGTTCAAGCCACCTTGGAGCGGGACACGGGCGATGCGGTCAATGACATTCGAAGCGGATTGTTGCGCGATGTGCAAGCCTTGCAGGCTCTGAACGCCAATTTCACCTCTCCGGTTTCTTGGACGCCACAAGCCGTTGGTTTATTGCGAGAACACCGCGAATGGCTGCGCATGGAATGGCTGGATGCCAGGCTGCATGTGCGCGCCGCTGCAAACTCACCTTTGCGAACACCCTCGTTTTTTAAAACGCCGCGCAGCAACGTCCAAAATGAAGTGGTTCAGGCCTGCCAACGCGCTCGACGCTTGAGTGGTCCCGCCTATTCGGGCAGTTATTTTGTACCGCAAAATGACGGACTCGGGGTGGAAGTGATGGACCTGTGCCTGCCCATAGCCAAGGCGGGGGAGGGGGTCGAATTCGCGGTCATTACCTACAGTCTTCAAGAGGTCATGTCTGAGCGCCTGGGACAGACGTTTGGACGGCGCAATGAAGTCTCATTCAATGAGCCCGACGGAACGCGGCTGGCCGTGATTGGCAACCACGGGCGGGGCGTTCGCATATTTTCTGCGCAGCAATTGCTGGATTTGCCGGGCTTGACGCTGGTGTTGCGCATCGAGGGTCGACGCGGGGCGCCCGACCTGTTTCCCAATGTCATGACAGCACTGGTCACGGCCATGTCCATCGCCTTGATCTCGGTGCTGGTCTTGTTAGTCAAAGACTCTCGAAAGCGCTTGAAGGCCGAGCGGGATTTGGCGGATGCGCTGGCCTTTCGCAAAGCCATGGAGGACTCGCTGGTGACCGGCTTGCGCGCGCGCGATTTGCAAGGGCGCATCACTTATGTCAATCCCGCGTTTTGCCAAATGGTGGGCTTTGAGCCAGCCGAGTTGTTGGGCCAAAAAATGCCCATGCCTTACTGGCCGCCAGAGATGGTCGGCGAGTATCAACAACGCCAAGACATTCGTTTGGCGGGCAACGCACCGCCGCGCGAGGGTTATGAGTCGGTTTTCATGCGCAAAGACGGAACCCGTATTTCGGTGCTGATCATTGAGGCACCCTTGATCAATGTGCTGGGCGTACAAACCGGGTGGATGAGCGCTTTTTTGGACATCAGCGAACAACGCCGAGTCGAAGAAATGTCCCGCACCAGCCAAGAGCGGCTGCAGGCATCCGCACGACTGGCTACCGTGGGCGAAATGGCATCCTTGCTCAGCCATGAACTGAACCAACCTTTGGCGGCCATTGCCAGCTATGCCGCGGGCTCGTTGAATTTACTCAAAGACCGGCATGCCGACACTGCGACACAAACTTTGCAGGATTTGAATCTGGCGTTGGAGCGCATTGCAGAACAAGCGGGGCGCGCCGGCAGAGTCATCAACAGCGTGCACGACTTTGTGCGTCGACGCGACCAAGAAAGAGAAGCGGTCAGCCCCAAAGCCCTGATCGATGCCATCATGCCCCTGGTTTTTTTGCAGGCGCGCAAACTGAACGTCAGAGTGATCACCAAGCTGGACGACAAGCTGTTCACGGTTTGGTGTGACCGCACCATGGTTGAGCAGGTGCTCCTCAATTTAGCCCGCAATGGCATGCAGGCCATGGACAGCCCCGATTGCACAGACAGGACTTTACGCATCGAGGTGCGACGCGCTGCCTCCAATGAAAACAAACAATGGGTCGCATTTTCCGTCACCGATGTGGGTGGCGGCATCACACAGGAGGTGGCCCAACAACTTTTCACGCCATTCTTCACCACCAAGAACGAAGGCATGGGCTTGGGGTTGAGCTTGTGTCGCACCGTGATCGAACAACATGGTGGCCACTTGGGGTTTGATGCGCATGCACCCAGAGGCAGCATTTTTCGATTCACGCTGCCAGTGTCGGGGCTGCACGAGACTCACTAGAATTGACGCATGCAACCGACTGTCAATGCCACCGTGTACATTGTTGATGACGATGCCATCGTGCGAGAAGGGATGGCTTGGCTGCTGCGCTCTCGTCGCCTGATCAGCGAATCTTTTGACAGTGCTGATGCTTTTGAGCGCATGCTGCATGGCGATCCTTCACCTTTGTCAAATGGCGCTCCTTTGCAAGCCGGATGCATTTTGCTGGATGTGCGTATGCCGGGCCAAAGTGGTTTGGCACTGTTTGAAAAGTTGATTGCGTCTGGATTGGCACGTGCCTGGCCGGTGATTTTTTTAACCGGCCACGCCGATGTACCCACGGCCGTGGACACGGTCAAGCGGGGCGCTTTTGATTTTTGCGAAAAGCCATTTTCAGACAACGCCTTGGTCGATCGGGTCGAGCAAGCTTTGGCGGTGTCTGGCGCCTGGCTGGATGCGCGACAGATTCTTGCCGAACGCCAAACCCGTCTGAGTGAATTGACGGACCGTGAACGCGATGTGATGCAACTCGTGATTGAGGGCTTACCCAATAAGCTGATTGCCGATCAACTCGATATCAGTGTGCGCACCGTAGAGGTACACCGCTCGCGGGTATTTGACAAAATGAACGTCAAGTCGGCGGTCGAGTTGGCCAACTTTTTGCGTGAGGTGTGAATGCCCTTATTCCTTGTGAGGGGGCAACGCCTCAGGATCGTTGTGCCCACTGGGTTGTGAAGGTGGCAACAAAGGCGAAACCTCACCTCTTGTGCGGCCCGAAAACATGGTCCACCAGACGATGAACAGCAAAATAGCCAACGCCAACAAGGCCTCCAACAACAGCGCAATCATGATCCGACTCCCTTGGTCACCAGGCAAACGCCTTATCCACTTGACGTGTGTGCTGATTGTAGGCAGCTTGGGGGCTTGTGGGTGGCTGAATCCGGCCTATCCCCCGGCGAACAGGCCAACAAATACGCCGGCAGCAGGACCTCAAGTCCCTGGATCGGAAGTGGTCGCCGGGCAAGCGCCTTACACCCGTTCGTCACCGCTGCCGCCAGCGATCACGCAAGCCAAAAGCCGCTGGACTCCCACGCCATGGGCAGAGATGCCAGGCTGGCCGCAAGATGGCTTGCAGGAGGCCTGGGCCGCATGGATGCAAAGTTGTCAACGCACCGCAACAGCAACCGCTGCGCTCTGTGGCCGAGCGCTGGGATTGAATGGCGCGGGACAAATGGCACAACAGCAATGGTTGGAGCAGAACTTTCAGCCCTACCGTGTGGAAACTTTGCAAGGCCAAGCAGAAGGCTTGTTGACCAGTTATTACGAACCCGTTTTCGACGCCTCACGCCAATTGCGCGCAGGTTTTGAAGCCCCCATTTACGGACTTCCGAATGGATTGAGCCTGCGCAAGCCTTGGTTCACACGCGAAGAAATGGAGCGCAATCCCCAAGCGCGGAGCGCTCTCAAGGGCAAGGAACTGGTTTATTTGGCGGACCCGGTTGACGCCATGGTGTTGCAAATTCAAGGCACAGGCCGCGTGCGGGTGATGGAGGCCAATGGCCAAGTCCGCATGGTGCGCCTCGCTTTTGCAGGAACCAACGAGCAGCCCTACAAGAGCATTGGCGCTTGGTTACTTGAGCAAGGCTTGACGCGTGATGCAACCTGGCCGGGCATCAAGGCCTGGATCACCAAGAACCCCCATCGGCTCAACGAACTGTTATGGAAAAACCCCCGCATGGTTTTTTTCAAAGAAGAATCTTTAGCGGGTGCAGCGACGGACATGGGCCCCAAAGGGGCGCAAGGCGTTCCTTTGACTGCAGGTCGCTCGATTGCGGTCGATCCGGGCAGCATTCCTTACGGCACACCCGTGTGGCTGGTGTCCAACGGCCCCCAAATCCAATTGCAAAAATTGGTGGTCGCGCAAGATACAGGCAGCGCGATTGTGGGCGCTGTTCGGGCAGACTACTTTGCTGGCTCCGGAACAGAAGCTGGTGAGTTGGCCGGACGCCTGAAACAGCCCCTGCGGTTGTGGGTGTTGTGGCCCAAATAGTCATGGATTGCACCCTTGTTTTTTGTGCATTTCCAGACTACCTTGTGTCTCTCCTTTTCATGACCCCACTGACAAGTCACTTCTATGAACCATTGGACAGATCACAGCGGGACCACTTTTGCCACCGAGAAGCAAGCGGCTCGCGCATCGCGTGGCATGGTAGTCACCAACCACCCTTTGGCCTCTGCTGCTGGTTCAGAAATGCTGTGCGCCGGTGGCAACGCCGTCGACGCGGCCGTGGCTGCACTGTTCACTTTGAGTGTGGTCGAGCCCATGATGGTGGGCCTGCTCGGCGGTGGCTTTGCACACCTGCGTCATTCCGATGGGACGCACACCATCCTGGAAGGCCAAGGCACGTGTCCGCAATCGGTTGGCCCGCACACCTTCACACATGACGCGCTGGCGCCCGCTGGGTCGCTTGAAAGCGTGGGTCGACAACACAGCTTGGGCCGCGCAGCGGTGGCCACGCCCGGCAACCTGATGGCTTGGTGCCAGATGCTGTCACGCCATGGTTCCATGTCATTGTCGGAAGTGATCGCACCTGCAGTAAAACATGCATCCTACGGATTCCGGGCCACCCAATACCTGAGCGACTGCATCGCTGAAAACGCGGCTGATTTGGCGTTGGACTCCGAAATTTCCCGACTTTTCTTGCCCTCAGGACAGGCGCTTCAAAAAGGCGAACTATTGGTACAAGGCGCCTATGCGGAAACCCTGAAACTGGTCGCCCAAGAAGGTGCGGACGCTCTCTACAGCGGCGCACTCGGGCGCGCCTTGTGTGCCGACATTGCACATCACCAGGGCTTTTTAAGCCTCGAAGATTTACGCCGTTACACCACACGGGATCCCGCCGCGTTGCGCAGCCATTACCGCGGTTTTGAAATCATCGGCCCACCACCGCCGTGCGCAGGACCTTTACACATCGGGCAAATGCTCAATGTGCTCGAGGGTTTTGATTTGAAAGCCCTCGGCTTCGGTACCGAACAAAGCATCCATTTGCTAGCGGAAGTCATGAAAATGGCTTTTGCGGATCGCTCTGCGGTCACGGCAGATCCGGATTTTGTCAATGTCCCGATCGACAAACTCTTGTCCAAAGAATACGCCGCCGAACGCCGTCAACACATGGACCTGCAGCGTGCCAAAACATGGTCACCCGGCTTGGCCCCAGCGGAAAGCGCCAACACCACGCACATCACGGTGGCCGACAGCGAAGGGCGCATTGTGAGTGCCACGCAGACCATCAACTCGGTCTTTGGTGCGCGCTACATGGTGCCCGGCACCGGCATGATTCCCAACAATTACCTGTATGTTCTCGATCCCAGGCCGGACCGCGCCAACTCGATGGCCCCCGGAAAACGCGTGACATCCTCCATGGCCCCGCTGATGGTGGTCCAGAATGGCAAACCCCGCTACGCGCTGGGATTGCCGGGTGGCTTGCGCATCTTCACTTCTGCGCTGCAAGCCGTGATCAACCTGATCGACCATGGCATGCGCTTGCAAGAGGCGGTGGAGGCCCCGCGCATCTGGACCCAAGGGTTCGAGCTGGAGCTGGAGCCAGCATTTTCGACAACGCTGCACAGCGCACTTCAAAGTCGCGGTCACCCCGTTGTGCCTGTGCCCAATGTGGGCGGCGGCATGAATGCGATTGAATTCCTCGAGGATGGCTCCCTTGAGGGCGCCGCCTGCTGGCGGGCGGATGGCACGCCCATCGGTATCGGGGGTGGATTGGCACGCAAAGGGGTGCGCTTCTTGCCGGAAACACGCAAAGTCTGAACGGATTTATGGCGGTACACATCGCGTCGCGTGAATCCTGTCACTTAAAGCTAGTATTTGTCATGCCAGAGCTTCTACACTGTCGACCTACGTTGGAGTCCGCCTCATGAACGCCCCCCTGCCCGATTCAATTCGCAAAGCACTTGAAACCGTCACCTTGGACGACAAGTACAGCCTGGACACCGGTCAAGCCTTCATGAGCGGCGTGCAAGCCTTGGTCAAATTGCCGATGTTGCAGCGCCAGCGCGACGCCTTGCAAGGCAAAAACACCGCGGGTTTCATCAGCGGTTATCGCGGCTCTCCTTTGGGCAGTTATGACCAGTCGCTTTGGAAAGCCAAGGCCTATTTGCAAGCTCAAAACATCGTATTCCAGCCCGGCGTGAACGAAGAATTGGCGGCAACGGCTTTGTGGGGAACACAGCAACTGGGTTTTGCACCTGCGGGCAGCAACCGCTTTGACGGCGTTTTTGGCATCTGGTACGGCAAAGGCCCTGGCGTGGATCGTTGCTCAGATGTGTTCAAGCATGCCAACATGGCGGGCACCACGCCCTGGGGCGGTGTACTTGCGGTCGCCGGTGACGACCATGTGGCCAAAAGCTCGACGGCTGCACACCAAAGTGACCATATTTTCAAGGCCTGTGGTTTACCGGTGTTTTTCCCCGCCTCGGTCCAGGATGTTTTGGACATGGGTGTGCACGGCATTGCACTGAGCCGCTTTGCTGGCATCTGGTCGGGCATGAAAACGATTCAGGAAATTGTGGAGTCCAGTGCCACCGCGCAGATCGATCCCCACCGCGTGAAAATTATCCTGCCCGAATTCGACATGCCCGCCGGCGGTCTCCACATTCGATGGCCAGACCCGGCGCTTGATCAAGAAGCCCGTCTGTTCGATTACAAATGGTATGCAGCCTTGGCCTACATTCGCGCCAACAAGCTCAACCACAATGTGGTTCAGGGGCCAAACGACCGGTTTGGCATCATTGCCAGCGGCAAGGCCTACAACGACACCCGTCAAGCCCTGCTGGACTTGGGCTTGGACGACGCCACCTGCCAACGTCTGGGCATCCGGGTCCATAAAGTCGGGGTGGTTTGGCCACTTGAATCGCATTCGACGCGTGAATTTGCCACCGGCTTGAAAGAAATTTTGGTGGTGGAGGAAAAACGGCAACTCATCGAATACCAAGTCAAAGAAGAGCTCTACAACTGGCGTGACGATGTGCGTCCCAAAGTACTGGGCAAGTTTGATGAACAAGACGGCGAAACTTCTGGTGGCGAGTGGTCACACCAAAACCCCCACAACCACACGCTGTTACGCGCCAATGCAGATTTAACGCCGGCTTTGATCGCCAAGGCTTTGGCCAAACGCTTGAAAAAACTGGGCCTGGACGCGGACATCACGGCGCGCATTGACACGCAACTGGCGATCATTGACGCCAAAGAAAAATCACTTCAGGAATTGAACATCCACACCATTGGTGAACGCACACCCTGGTTTTGCTCCGGTTGCCCACACAACACGTCCACACGGGTGCCCGAAGGTTCGCGCGCAATGGCCGGTATTGGCTGTCACTTTATGAGCGTGTGGATGGACCGCAGCACCGTGGGTTTCACGCAAATGGGCGGCGAAGGTGTGCCTTGGGTAGGTCAACAAGCCTTCAGCCACGATCAGCACATGTTTGCCAACGTGGGCGACGGCACCTACTTCCACAGTGGCATGCTGGCCATTCGGCAAAGCATCGCTGCCGGTGTCAACATCACCTACAAAATTCTCTATAACGACGCTGTGGCCATGACGGGCGGCCAGCAAGTAGGCGAGCGCCCTGAAGGGCACAGTGTGGTTCAAATTGCCCAAAGTATGCGCGCTGAAGGCGCTGTGCGCATCGATGTCGTCACCGATGAGCCTGAAAAATACGATGGCGTCACCCTGGCCCAAGGCGTGACGGTACATCACCGCGACGAGCTCGACCGCATTCAACGCGAGATGCGCGAAATCAAAGGTTGCACCGTCATCATTTACGACCAAACCTGCGCAACCGAAAAGCGCCGTCGCCGTAAACGAGGCACCCTGGTGGACCCTGCGGTTCGCGTAGTGATCAATGAGCTCGTCTGCGAGGGCTGCGGTGACTGCGGCGTGCAGTCCAACTGCTTGTCTGTAGAGCCTCTTGAAACCGAATTGGGTCGCAAACGCACCATCAACCAAAGCACGTGCAACAAGGACACCAGTTGTCTCAAGGGCTTTTGCCCTAGTTTTGTCACCGTCGAAGGCGGACAGCTCAAAAAGAAGTCTAAAAAGCAAACCGCCACACCTGCTGACTTGGGCGCGCTGCCTGACCCCACATTGCCTGTGATTTCCCAAGCCTATGGCGTTGTGGTGGCCGGTGTTGGCGGTACCGGTGTGATCACAATCGGTCAGTTGCTGGGCATGGCAGGGCACATCGACGGCAAAGGCATCATCACGCAAGATGCCGCAGGCTTGGCACAAAAAGGGGGTGCCACCTGGAGCCATGTGCTGATTGCCAACACACAAGACGACATTCGCACCACCCGCGTGAGCATGGCTGCCGCGGATTTGATCATCGGATGCGACCCGATTGTGACCGCCAGCAAAGAAACGGCTTTGCGCATGCGCGAGGGCCGGACCCACGTGGCCTTGAATTCACATGGTTCGCCTACGGCTGCCTTTGTGAAAAACGGCAACTGGGACAACCCGGCTGAACAATGTCTGGCAGAAATCACCCAAACGGTCGGCGTTAATTCAGTAGGCGCTTTCGATGCGGATGCAATGGCCAATCAGTTGATGGGCGACACCATTTATGTCAACCCGATGATTCTGGGCTACGCATGGCAAAAAGGATGGATTCCCTTAACCCGTGAAAGTATCTTGCGCGCCATAACGCTCAACGATGTCCAAGTTCAAAATAACCAAACCGCTTTTGAATGGGGTCGACATGCGGCCCACGATGCGGCTGCAGTTCTGCGCATCCTGTCGCCTTCACAGGTGATTGAGTTCAAAAAGAAAGACTTGCTTGACACCTTGATTGAGCGGCGCGTGGCCTTTTTGACGGATTACCAAAATGCGGCTTATGCGCAAAACTATCTGGCTTTTTTGATGCAAGTACAGCAAGTTGAATCGAAGCTGGGAAAGACTTCTTTGACCGAAAGCGTCGCTCGTTATTTGTTCAAGTTGATGGCTTACAAAGATGAATACGAAGTGGCGCGCTTGCACACAGACACCGCCTTTTTGTCACGCATCAATGGCATGTTCGAAGGCAACTTCACCCTGAATTACCATTTGGCACCACCTTTGATATCCAAGACCAATGACAAGGGAGAGCTTGTCAAGAAAAAGTTCGGGCCTCTCATGTTCACCGGTTTCAAAGTATTGTCCAAGCTGAAGTTTTTGCGTGGCACCCCGTTGGATATTTTTGGGCGCACACACGAGCGGCAAATGGAGCGCGCCTTGATTCAGGAATACAAGCGCAGTGTGTCCATTGTGCTGAAGCAGTTAAACACAGAGAACCACGCTTGGGCACTCGAGTTGGCGCGTCTCCCAGAACAAATCAAAGGTTTTGGTCATGTGAAAGAGCGCAACGTCAAGGCTGTACGCATGCAATGGTCCGCCTTGATGGCTAAATTCAACGCTTGAAAGCGGACACCCTGAAATGAAGAAGGGCTCTGTCATCCAGAGCCCTTCTTTTTTATAAAACATGCGTTATTTAACGCGCGTCAGGCAGTTCGATTTTGACTTCTAAAACTTCCAAATTATCCTGCCGCTCTAAGTTCACCTTGATGTCGTTTGGATTGATCTTGATGTATTTGCTGATCACGGCAATCAATTCGCGTTGTAAATCGGGTAAGTAATCCGGCTCTGCGGCGTTGCGTCCACTGCGTTCGTGCGCAAGGATAATTTGCAATCGTTCTTTCGCCACGCTGGCCGTTTTTTTCTTTTCTCCAAGAAAGAATGAAAGGAAGGACATGGTTTATTTGCCTCCAAAAAGGCGTTTGAAAAAGCCCGTTTTTTCTACATCGATGAATCGAAGTGGTTTGTCTTCACCCAAAAATCTGTCAATCACATCTTTGTAAGCTTCGGAAACATCCGCTCCATTCATGTGAATGGCCGGTGTACCTTGGTTAGAAGCTTGCAAAACGTTTTCGCTTTCGGGTATGACACCAATCAAAGGCACACGTAAGATGTCTTGTATGTCTTGCAATGACAACATTTGACCGTCTTCCACCCGATTGGGGTTGTAACGGGTAATGAGCAAATGCTCCTTGATGGGATCCAGTCCCTCAATAGCCCGCTTTGTTTTACTGCCCAACATGCCCAAAATACGGTCAGAGTCGCGTACAGACGAAACTTCCGGATTGGTGACGATCAGCGCTTCGTCGGCAAAGTGCATGGCCATCAATGCACCGGTCTCAATGCCCGCTGGAGAGTCACAAACAATGTAGTCGAAGCCCATCCCTGCCAAATCGTCCAAAACCTTTTGAACGCCGTCCTGGCTCAAGGCATCTTTGTCGCGTGTCTGAGATGCCGCAAGTACGAAAAGATTTTCACATTGCTTGTCTTTGATCAGCGCTTGGTTCAGGTTGGCTTCGCCTTGAATCACGTTGATGAAGTCATACACCACACGGCGCTCGCAACCCATGATCAGGTCCAAATTGCGCAGACCCACGTCAAAATCAATCACAACCGTTTTGAATCCCCGAAGGGCCAAGCCTGTAGAAAAACTGGCGCTGGTGGTGGTTTTACCGACTCCCCCCTTACCAGAAGTCACAACAACTATTTTTGCCATGGGTAATGAGTCTTTCTGTGAAATTAAAAAATACAACAAATAAATTCAATGATCAGGCTTTAAGGGCTTGTATCATCAATTTCTCGCCTTCTGGGCTGGGTTTTAAGCGTACTTGGGCTGCCTTACCCCAAATGTCTGTTGGTAATGCATTTTCACTGGTCCTGTACACGCCTGCAATGGAGAGTAATTCAGGCTCCATGGATTGCGCAAATATCATGGCCTCACTGTTGCCTTTAGCGCCTGCAATGGCTTTGCCTCGAAGCGCTGAATACACATGAATGTTGCCATCGGCAATGACCTCGGCCCCCGGATTGACCATGGCCAGTACAACCAAATCTCGTCCTTTTGCATACACCTGCTGACCCGATCGCAAAGGTTTATCGATCACCAATGCACCTAAAGAAGCCGACTGTGTTTCTTGTGTTTTAACAGCAACGGGTGCAACAGCGACACTGATTTGAGGCGACGGTACAACAACAGGTGCTTTCAATATACGTGCATAAGTCGCATCGATCAAACCCGCATTTTTTCCTGCTTGCATTTGCGCTGGAGTGCCAGAACGTAAAGCGATGGGATGCATTTGATGGGAGCGCAGCAGGGCTAAAAGCTGATCAAAGTCAATGGCCTGGTTGTGCTCATGCTCAGGCAAACCACTCAAATCAATGACAACAGGTTCCTGATCGAAAAAATCAGGCGTGTCTTCCAGTTGTTTTTTCAGATCGGACGCCAAGGATTCCATCTTGGCAGTTTTAAGCAATAAAGCGACCAGTGCCAAATCAGCACTCTTGATTTCATAACTGATCGATGCGCTTGAAGCTGACAACATGTATCCAATGTGCTTTGAAAGTGGCAAATTTTAACAGTGACAGTTGTTGCTTCTTTATATCTTATTGTTTTATATAAAGATAGTAGTAGTAGATAAGGAAGACCCCTTTCTGTGGACAAGGGCAATACTCTGATATTTTTCAAGCACTTACATGGTTTTGACACATGTGTAAGAACATGAAGCGGTTTGTATCTTGAAAATGAACAACTTTTCTTTTTAAGGAAAGTTGTGGATAACTCGTTTTTTCAAGACGCTTTATCCCCAACTTTATACAATGGTAAATTCGTTGCAAACGCAGTAGACACAGTGCTTTAACTTATCAATTTAAGGGCGACATGTGTTGATGCGGACCCAATGGCATTTTGGCTATTTTGTGCATGAATTTGGCCGTATGTTGGTCAAATGTTTTTTGCTGATCCAAGCTTAAAACAGCATACAAAGCTTTGGTGGCCTCTGATCGTTTTTGTAATTCTGCATCACGTTGGGCTTTGAAAGCCATCATCTTGTCAATGCGTTCAGGTGTAGTCAATTGATCCATGTTTTGCATGGATTCTTTACTCGGGTGCGGGCCAGTGGGCTTCATGCTGCTGACAAAAGCATTCCAGATGCCTTCTTGCTCTGGTTGCAGTTTCAAGTTGGCTTTGAGTGCTTCCAAATGCTGGGTATGACGTTGAAACATCATGTTTCGCATTTTCTGCATCATTGCCGGGTTGTGCGCGGGGCTCATGCCTGTTGCTTGACCTTGGGGTTCTGCGGCAGGGTTATTTTGTGCAAAAACACTCCAACTGAACAAAAGGCTCGTGGACATCAAGACGAAAGGCAGTTTCATTGTGTTCTTTCAAATTTCAAAAAAATTGAATTGCGGTTCAAGCGGATAACCAGTATCGGCAATCGATGTATCCGTTCTTTAGCTGTTGTGTGTGCCTTTGTAAAGTTCACGCATTGAACAGGCCTTTTTGATAATCTTCAACGGCTTGCATCAATTCTTGACGTGTATTCATCACAAAGGGGCCGTGTTGCGCAATCGGCTGGTGCAAGGGTTGACCTGCAATCAGCAAGACCCGCGTGCCCGGGCTGCCACGGAGCTGAAGGAGGTCACCTTTGTTTTGCAAAATACCCAGGCGATGACATGCCACTTCTTCTCCCAGTCCATCTTGCGCTATCACTTCAGCTGAACCACAGTAGGTATAAACAAACGCATTGTGATCCGTGCTCAGAGGCTGCTCAAATATGCTGTTCGCCTTGAAATGGATGTCCAGGTAGAGCGCTTGTGTCGGATAAAGCGCTACTGGACGTTGCATTGCGCCACATATACCGTGGCTTGTGCCGGAAATCACACGCACTTCAATCCCTTGTGCGGTTGTGAATTCTGGAATTTCATGGCTTTGAATATCGCGGTACCAAGGTGTGCACATTTTTTGATGGGAGGGTAAGTTCAACCACAGCTGAAAGCCTTCCATCACGCCAGCCACTTGTTCAGGCATTTCACTGTGAATCACACCTTTGCCAGCCGTCATCCATTGAACCCCACCGTTTTGAAGTAAACCTTCATGACCGGCACTGTCTTTGTGTCGCATCCGCCCGGCAACCATGTAAGTGACAGTTTCAAACCCTCGGTGGGGATGGTCAGGAAAGCCACCGCCATATTCCTTTGGGTCGTCGCTTGCAAAATGATCTAACATCAAAAAAGGATCGAGTCTATGTTGCAAGTCTTGCGTCAAAACGCGTGTCAGCTTGACGCCATCGCCGTCTTGCGTTGCACGGCCAGCGACGAGGTGTTCCAGTTTACGGTTGCTGCTTGTTGGCGAATTGATGGATGTTGTGTTCATGTTTGAAAGATGCCTTCATGCGGATAATTTGTCGATTCCCACAACCTCAAGCCTGGATTGTGTAGCCCTCATCTGCAATGACCTGCCTTAATTTATCGCGCGGTTGCGCAGAGTCGACTTGAACTTTGTTTTGACTTCGATCAATCGTGATTTGGGCTTGGGGGTCTAAAGTCAGTAAAGCTTTGGCGACTGCTTTTTCGCAATGACCGCAAGTCATTCCTTCGACGTTGAAGAGCTGGTTCATGGTCGTTTCCTGTTGCAATGTGAATCCAGAGCATAAACTTTTCATGAAAGCAATGCATGACACAGATCAGTCCCCAAACCTGTTCCATTGATATTTCTATAGGTGGAATGACCTGTGCTTCGTGCGTCGGTCGTGTCGAAAAAGCACTGTCGCAAGTTGCTGGCGTCGTGACAGCGTCCGTTAACCTGGCCACAGAATCGGCCCGTATCGAAGTCACAGAGGATCCGACGGCGGAAGCGCGATTGAGGCGTGCCGTCCGGGACGCTGGTTATGAGCCGCGTTCGGCTGTGCAAGCCGACGAAGCCTTGAATGCTTCGCCGTGGGCGGGATTCCATGCGGTGGCCTGGGGATTGGCCCTGTCCTTGCCCCTTGTCGTGCCTATGCTGGGCGATCTTTTCGGTCGGCATTGGATGCTGCCTGCTTGGGTGCAATTCTCCCTTGCCACCCCCGTTCAATTTATTTTGGGTGCCCGTTTTTACAAAGCGGGTTGGCATGCCCTGAAGGCCTTGACTGGCAATATGGATTTACTGGTGGCCTTGGGAACTTCAGCAGGGTGGTTGTTGTCGGTGTGGCTGTGGTTGACAGCGGCACCAGACAGCATGCCGCACTTGTATTTTGAAGGGTCTGCGGTGGTCATCACCTTGGTGTTGCTGGGCAAATGGCTCGAAGCGAGAGCCAAACAACAAACCACATCGGCCATTCGCGCTTTGCATGCATTGCGCCCAGAAACTGCGCACTGGATGGGCCCCGAAGGTTTGGTCGACGTGCCATTGGCTGAAGTTTTAGTCGGGGATGTTGTGACGGTATTTCCGGGCGAACGCTTCCCGGTTGACGGTGTGTTGCTGGAGGGGTCCACGCTGGTAGACGAGTCCATGCTGACAGGGGAGTCGCAAGCGGTTCCCAAGAATACCGGCAGTTCGTTGACCGGTGCATCCATCAACGCAGAGGGCCGGGTGACGATGCGCGTCACAGCAGTTGGCAAAGAAACTGTGTTGGCCCACATCATTCGCCTGGTGGAAGATGCGCAGGCCGCCAAAGCGCCGATTCAGCGCTTGGTGGATCAGGTTTCTGCGGTATTTGTACCCGTGGTCATGGCGGTGGCCTTTTTAACCGGTGCAATTTGGATCTGGCACGGCGTTCCTTTTGAAACGGCGGTGATTCATGCTGTGGCCGTGTTGGTGATCGCTTGCCCTTGCGCTTTGGGTCTGGCTACGCCTGCGGCCATCATGGCCGGAACTGGCGTGGCGGCCAGCAACGGTATTTTGATCAAAGATGCGCAGGCACTAGAGCTGGCCCATCAAGTCGATACGGTTGCTTTTGATAAAACCGGCACCTTGACGCTGGGACAGCCCCGGGTCATTGAGTTGTGGACACAAAGTCCTGACGAGGCGGCGCAATGGCTTGGCGTGGCCGCCGGCATTCAAAGCGCAAGCGAACATCCCTTAGCCCGTGCCGTGCTGACTTTGGCGCAGATGCAGCAGGTCCGTCTTGCCAAGGTGGAGAGCGCACACAGTGTCGCCGGACGGGGCGTAGAAGCGCAGGTGGATGGCCGTCACTACTTGATAGGCAGCTTGGCCTGGATGCAAGCAGAAGGTTTGATCATGGCGCCCTGGCAGGCGCAAACAGACCGCTTGCATGCTCTGGGCGCCACCTTATCGGCCTTGGTTGAACGCACACCGCAGGGGTTGAGCTTGCATGCTTTGTTTGCCTTTGGCGATGAGCCCAAACAAGGCGCGGCCGAAGCCTTGGCTGCATTGCGCCTAAGAGGTATGCGTCTGGTCTTGATTTCGGGGGATAACAAGGCGGCAGCCGATTCGATGGCACGTCGCTTGGGTTTGCGGCCTGAAAATGGCGAGGTGCATGCCGAGGTGCTGCCTGGTGACAAGTCGGGTTTGATCGCGCAACTCAAAGCCGGAGGGCACATTGTGGCCATGGTCGGCGATGGCGTGAACGACGCACCTGCGTTGGCTGCCGCGCATGTCGGTATGGCCATGGGCAACGGCACCGATGTCGCCATGCATGCGGCAGGCATCACGCTGATGCGCGGTGATGTGTCTTTGGTGGGCGATGCCTTGGATATTTCGGCCAAGACGGTCGCCAAAATCAGGCAAAACTTGTTTTGGGCGTTTTTCTACAACGTGGCGGGCATTCCATTGGCCGCCATGGGATTTTTAAATCCCGTGTTGGCGGGCGGCGCCATGGCGATGAGTTCCGTCAGTGTGATGTCCAATGCCTTGCTATTGAAACGCTGGAAACCGAGGCGTCATTGAGACGTATCAACATGGAGACGTATTTGTACAGGCCCAGTGTTTCAGTTGGCGTAATCACTGTGTTCGCGTTCAAGTTTGCGCAGCAGTGAAGGCCAAACGAATTTTCCACCCAATCCATCGGTTTGAACTTTCATGGCGTGTGCAACGCCATTTAAGACCTGAGGGTCGATGTTCGTGAGGCCGTTCGCTGTCACGTTGCCCGCCAAAGCATCCACTTGGATGCGGCAGGTATTTTCGAACGTGTACATCGATAAAAATGCGTCAGCAATGGTTTTGCCAACGGTGAGTAAACCGTGGTTGCGCAGCATCAAATAGTTGGCATGTCCGAGGTCCGCTTGAAGGCGCGTCTTTTCGTCGTCACGGATGGCGACGCCCTCATACCCGTGGTACGCCAG
>Ga0114959_10002182_pt1 | contig 16414 bp, 16 predicted proteins | sample C_130625_EF_Meta_FD_87317 | JGI IMG/M metagenome (GOLD analysis project Ga0114959, IMG submission 87317) | Freshwater microbial communities from Lake Croche, Canada to study carbon cycling - C_130625_EF_MetaG | ecosystem: Environmental > Aquatic > Freshwater > Lake | place: Lake Croche, Canada...
AACTCCTAAATCTAAATACTGTTCAGGATCGCCTTTTAATCCCATTACTTTAATAATCTTTTTAGCAACTATTAAATTTTGTTCTTCGTAGTTTCCTGAAATATTGTAAATTTCATTTACAACACCTGTTTCAATAATTTTAATAACTGCCGATGCAGTATCACTAGCATGTAACCAAGTGCGGCGTGGCAATCCTAAATCGTGAAGAGGAGCAAGTTTTCCAAGACTTAAATGTTTAATTGTGTGAGGAATAAATTTTTCCGTATATTGACCAATGCCGTAATTGTTTGTAGGACGAACTATAACATAAGGAACTCCGTAAGTTCTAGCCCAAGCTGTTACTAGCATGTCTGCCGCTGCTTTGGTAGCACTATAGGGATTGCTAGGTTTCAGCATGTCTGTTTCAGTATGAGCTCCTTCTACAATATCACCATAGACTTCGTCTGTGCTAAAGTGCAGTAGGGTAGGCATCTTAAACTTATATTTCTGCTTAATCAATTTAAGTAAATTATGAACACCATCAATGTTGCTACGAACAAATTCATCACTTGATGCAATACTATTATCTACATGAGTTTCTGCTGCTGTATTAATAACATAATCACATTCATAAATAATATCAATATCATTAATATCAGTTTGTTCAAATACAAAATTAGGATATTTTTCTAATGATGGCAATAAGTTTATATTAGCAGCATATGTGCATTTATCAATGCCGCGAACATACCACCCTTGGTCTAAGCAGGCCTTGGTTACGTGATAACCAATAAATCCAAGACACCCTGTTACGTATACAATTTTTTTCATATTATTTTAATTCTTTATTATATATTAAATTTTCAAACTTGTCTAGATTATCAACAATATACTTAGGATGAGTTTGTTCTGTAATCTCTACCTTAGTAACTGGATAGTCATGGAAAAATCTTTCTACAGCTTCTTCTTTTGTTGTATGATCAAATTTAGTTTTCATCCCTGGATACACATCTTTAGAGTGTGCCCAACTACGCTGTTTCTCTAAAACCATCTCACCGTCTGTATTATCTAAAAAGGTAAAGTGCCAACCTGCATCTTGAACATGTGTATGTGTGCATATACTTGCCTGTCTAATTGTAGAAGGTAGAATTTTCTTAAAATTACCATATTCGGTTAATGTGCCAACAGTGTGGTCTGTCCAATGCTTATGCATTAAATTAATTTTGTATGCATACAGATAAAACTGTAGAAAAAAGATAGGACGTAATCCGTGTATGTAAATTGTTGATTGATCTGCAAAAATAGGAAGGCATTGTTCGAATGCTGATTTCTTTAAGATCTCGTCAAGACACGAAATGTATACAATATCACTATCTTGTGCACCTAGTTCAGTAAGCACTTGAGTCATGTAGTTGTGTTGAAAATGATCTCTTTGCCAATCTTTAGGATCAGGCTTATAGTTATATGCAGTCATTGCATGATTGTCTAACAAATGCGGATACTTTGGAATTTCTTCTTCGAAGCTAGCAAATGTTCGATATTCTATTTTACTTGCATATGGCTTAAATCTTTCGTGGTCAAACTTTAATGTCTTTTTAAGACCCGTATGAGTTTCACCTGCTTCTACAACAATAAATTTATCTACAAAATCCCAATGTTGATTTAATCTAATTTCGAATAGATCATTTTCGTTTAAAAACATGCAGCAATCGTATACTGTCATTTATATCTCCGTAAAATATTGTCCAATGCTAGATTCAATACCATTTAATTTTATTCCTAAAGAATCTAACTTCTTACTGCTGCCTGTGTAATTCATATTGCTAATACTTGTAACATTAACAATAGTATCTACACCGTGTGCTTTTCTGAAAAACTCAAGTAACTCACTAACAGTGTGTTTATCTTGATAAACGCAATTGATATCTTTTATTGGCTGATTGTGAATATTTAAGTAATAGTCAACTACTCTAATGAAATCCTGAAGACCAAAGTAATCAACTTTTCTATCCACTATGTCTATACTACTTTGATTTACAAATCTGCTAAACAATCTGCGAGGTAGTTCTTTAACTCCAAAACAGCTAAACAATCTTAAGTTATAAAATTTATCTTGATCAAGGGTAAGTCTAGCAATAACATTTTTACTGTATCCGTAACTGTCCTTTGGACTAACTTCTAGTATTTGTTCTTCGACTACACTGTCCAATGATTCCTCACGACCAAATTCGGAACCACTTGCTACATTAATAAATCGATCAAAGTAATCACTGTTGTTATAAAAATTAAGAAATACGTTTAAGTTATTTAAAATGTCATCATAACATCTATCATCGGCACGATCATTACTAGTAACTGTTGCACAATTAATTATAACATTGGGCCGAACAGATTTCAACCAGTTTGTTACTTGACTATAGTTAGTAAGGTCTAGGTCTTTTCTTGTAATGGAAATAATATCGTGCTTATTAGATAGATTACGAACTAGGTAACCTCCAATGAATCCACTACCTCCTAACACCGCTATTTTCATAGAAGTGTTAAGTTTGAACCTGTAACACTTTCTGTTTTTTGTTTTGATGCTAGATATTGAGCAACTTCATAGATAAGACTTTCTTGTCCAGCTACTGCATTTCTTTTTCCTAACTCAAAGAAAATATCTCGACCATCTACATTGTATTCTTTTGCAGCTTTGGTTACATGTTTGGCAAATCCTGAAAACACTCCGGCTAGTCCACTAACAATAGAGTTAGGACTGCTGAATGGTGCAATAGGGTTAAATTCTTTTTCTGCAAGATCAGCTAGGTCTAACGCTTTGTAAAGATCAATACCTGTATTCCATCCATACTTCTCAAACACTGCTAACATAACTTCTAGTTGTGTATTTCCAGCGCCTGCACCGAAGCCTCGAATAGATGCATCAATCATAGTTGCACCTGCCCTAACTGCTACAACAGAGTTATACACTGCCATTCCTAAATTATTGTGACCGTGAAAACCTACAGGCACATCTAAATTATCAACTAACGCAGAGATGCGAGCTGTAACATCTTCAGGGAAATAATGTCCCGACGAATCCATAATGATAATACCTTCTGCACCGTATGATTGCATCTTCTTCGCTTCTTCAACTAGTTTAGATATAGATGCCATATGGCTCATCATTAAAACACCGTAGGCTGTCTTATTGGTAGTTCTTACATATTCAATATGACGCTGTGTAATATCCGCCTCCGTGCAATGACTAGCAATTCGAAATATATCAACACCTAAATCTACTGCCATTGTTAAATGACGATTGATTGTGCAGAAACCTGGAATAACATGTATGCCAAGTTTTGATGTTTTTAGATTAGCTCTACTAATGGTTAAGATATCTTCGTCTTTTGTTTTCGCTAGTCCAACTAGTATAGAAGATGCACCTAACCCGTTACCGTGTCCTACTTCTACAATAGGAACTCCTGCTAGATCAGCTGCTCTACAATATGCAGCAAAATTTTCTTTTGATAATTGATGTTGCACTGCGTGATTGCCGTCACGTAGTGTTGGATCAGTAATAAGTATATTTTTCATTGTAACCTTAATTTTTTGATTTTGCAATAAGCTCTAATACTGCAATTGCTGCACAGTTAATGATATCTAGATTTCCTGCATACTGCGGCAAGTAATCTCCTGCACCCAATACCTTAACGGAAATGACAACAGTGTCTCCATTAACTACCGGAGGAACTACTAATTGATAACCAGGTGAATACTGACGAATAGTATCAATCATGTGTTCAACTGATTTTTGTATACGGGTTAAGTCTGGATTTTTAATCTTTGCATAGATAGTTGTTTGCATATAGATTGGAGGAGTTGCTGGATTCAATACAAGAATCGCCTTTCCTTCTTTTGCACCAGAAAACTTTTTAAGTGCATCTGTTGTAGTTTCTACATACTCATCTAAATTTTGCCTTGTTGCAGGGCCTGCACTTAGAGAAGCGATTGTAGACACTACTTCAATATACTCAATTTCTTTATGAACTCGACTTAATGCATATGCAATAGGAATGCTTGTTTGTCCACCGCACGTAATCATATTAATATTTTGTGCAGGTTCGCTAATGCTGTTGTCAGTTGCAATTGCAGGAATGCAAGGATATCCTAACTTTGCAGGTGTCATATCAATAACAGTCTTACCGAGCTCCTTACAAATATTCCAATGATATGCATGAGCTTGAGCAGATGTGCAATCAACTACAATATCACAGCAATCAGGATTATCAATAATAGCTTGTATGCCTTGATCCGATACTGGTATATTCAATTCTTTAGCACGTTCCATTCCTTTAGAATTAGCAGTTCTACCTGCAAACAATGTGCAAGTTAAATGCTCTGACCTCATAATTTTAATTAAGAGATCAGTTCCTATATTTCCTGTTCCAATAATAGCAATTTTTAATTTCATGTTTATAGTCCATCTGGCGGGATTGCATCATAAAAGGCTTTAACTCTACCTTTTGATTTTTCATGTAGGCCTATGATCATAGCCTTGTCTAGTTTATCACCGGGGATGAGTGGTGATAGATCTTCTAGCGGACTTGACACCTGAGTGCCGTCTGGTAATACTGTCCATCCTAATTTAGGAGAGAACAATTGATTAGGATGCATGAATACTTCACATATAACAGGACCGTTTGTGCTTTGAACTTTTTCAAGTATATCGTCGCATGTGTCCCAATCTCTAATTTGGTATGAAGGAATATCAAATGCTGTTGCTAACTTACTAAAGTCTGGACAACTAACACCAGTAGCCTTGTCAACACCAATTCGATTACCTTTAAACAGTGCAGTCTGTGTATGCTTGATCATTAGGTATCCATCATTATTAAAGATGAATAACTTAATTGGTAAATTATAATGAACTATAGTTTGCAATTCTTGCAAATTCAACATCATGCCGCCGTCACAGTTTAAACACATAACCTCGCCATAGTTACTAGCAATGCTTGCACCAATTGCTGCTGGTAATCCATAACCCATTTCGCCGAGGCCGGTGCTAGTCATAAACCGTTGTCCAGCTTTAAATTTTAATACCTGATGTCCGCTTAACAGTGCGGTGCCCATATCAGTGACCACAATTTGATTAGGTTTAAAGTGTTTGTTGAGACGTTCCATAAACGGATAAGAATTAATGAATCCGTCCTTATCTTCATGCTCATCATCTACCCAAGGGAATGTGTATCTGTAATAATCACATCTAGCAATCCATTCAGTTTTTAATGGCAGCTCAATTGTCTCTAACTTTTTCATTAACAAATCTATAAACACTCCTGCATCGCATACAATGCTTTCTCTTGTTCTAGATTGATTTTTAGTAGATTCAGTTACATCAATATCAACTACATCAATATCTGCTGTTCTAGCCAGCTCTGACAAATTGTAACCAATTTGAGGAATAGCTAGTCTAGTGCCAATTGATAAAACATAGCTACTATTTTGCAATACAAAATTTGCAGACCTTTGTCCATACACACCAGCTCGACCATAGACTAAAGGATGATCGCTATCGATCATATCAATGCCTGCCCAGGATACAAGTGCAGGAACTTTTAATTTATCTAACAGAGACAATAACTTGTTATCAGCACCAGCAAGTTTAATACCGTGTCCTAACCAAAGTATAGGGCTCGGGCTGTTGACTAGTTTATCAATTACTTGATCAATCTGATTTTTTAATTGCAATGTCTCATAACTTTTTGTAGATGGTTTAATGAATGTATCGCACATTCCTGCATCGACCATACTACTTTGAATATCCATTGGAACTTCGATCCATACAGGACCTGGACGTTGATCCAATGTGATGTATGCAGCTTTTTGTAATTCATATGGAATCTGTAAGGGATCTAATATTCTATTAGAATATTTGGTAATCTTTTCTACCATATGCACACTGTCATACCCTTGGACACCCCACATGCGATAAGGACTATGTGATTGAGTATGTTTTGAGTTTTCATTACCTGCAATGATAATACCAGGAATAGAATCTGCCCAAGCTGACAATACACCTGTTACACCATTAGTTGATCCAGCACCTGTTGTTAAAAGACACGCAGATATTTTTCCACTGGTTCTATAATAGGTTTGCATGGCCATTGCTGCTGCCTGTTCGTGGTGCACACAGATAATTTCAGTGTAACCGTGTTTAGCTATGGATTCAAAAATATGAACATTGCCTGCACCAATAATTCCAAAAGCATGAGTAATGCCTAATTGCTCTAATGTTTCAGCAAGTAGGTCGCTAACTTTAATTTTACTATTTGACATGTTGTTCCTTAAACAAATGGCTTCATAAATTCATCAACCTTCTCACCGATATAGGCAATCTGCTCTGGAGTAATAACAGGGCTTGTGCCGTGGAAGAAAGTATGTGTCATAACGTGTGTAGCAACAGGGAAGTTATCACGAGCATCTGCGGGATTCATTAAATGACTATAAGCAGGCTGCAACATAATGTTACCAGCAAAGTAAGGACGAGTTTGAATTAGATTGTTCTCTAAATAATCAACAATATTAGTTCGATTAAAAGGAGCGCCTTTCCGAATAGTGAGGGGGAAAGCAAACCATGAAGGATCTGCTTTTTCTTGTGCTCTAGGTAAGTGAAAGAATTGTTCATACTTTTCATAGATAGCAAACAACAATTTATAGTTACGACGACGTAGTGCATGAATTTCATCTAGCTTGTCTAATTGCACTAGACCCATAGATGCTTGCAGTTCAATAGGCTTTAGGTTGTAACCAATTTCATCATAGACATACTTATGATCAAAAATCTCACCCGGTAGTTCTGGAATCCATTCACTAAATCGACTCTTGCAAGTACCGCATTTTAGTTTGTTAGCTTCTGGACCAACACAATAACAGCCACGACCCCATTCGCGGAATGCACGTAGGATTACTTCTTGAGCAGGAGTGTCGGAGGCAACGAATCCGCCTTCGCCCATGGTCATGTGATGTGCAGGATAGAAACTACAGCTAGCCATTTCACCGTGACTACCTAGTGGTTTACCGTCATATGTAGATCCGAGTGCATCGCAGCAATCTTCTAATAGAATCAAATTGTGCTTCTTGATAACTTCCATTAGACGATCCATATTAGGCGAGTTACCTAACACGTGAGCAAATGTAATTACTTTAATTTCTGGATCAGCAGCAAGTGCTTGTTCAACAGCATCGATGTTTAAGTTTAATGTATCAATTTCAATATCTACAAAAACAGGAACAAAGCCTACTTGTAATGTAGGATTAAGTGTAGTAGGAAAACCTGCAACTGGCATTAGAACTTTAGTTCCTTTGGGCAAGTTATGTCCACGCTTGCTAGTAAGGCTTGCCATCATTAATAGATTAGCACTTGATCCCGAGTTAGTTAGAACGCCATGCTTTTTTCCAAACTGCTGAGGAAATTTTTGTTCGAATCGTAGACTCTTATTACCCATTACTAACCAACCGTTTAGTAGTGTTTCTGCTGCTGCAACATACTCGTCGGCATTAAAATGCGGACCTGCATAATTGACAAAGTCCTTACCTGCGACCCAAGTCTTTTCAGCTTGTTTCTGTTCGATGTATTGTTTGATTTGATCTAAGATTTCTTTCATAATTTATTTTACTATGTGTTGCATATAAAAGCTAGACAAATGGAGACGATGGTCTAGACTAGTTGCAGGCCAGTGAATTAGCCAATCTCCTACATTCCAGTTTCCGTCGATGCCTAACTTATCACGTTGATCTGTATAGTGGTATAGTTGATAGTTAAAACTATTCATAAACCGTTGTGGCATTACTTTAACAATAGATTCTGCAGATTCCGAAACTGGAGCAAATGGGCTCATTGGCCAAGGCTCAGGAGGAACTGGAACACCCATAACTCTAGCAATAGCACGTTGTTCGCAATCCCAATGCTTAGAAGATTCTTCTTCGATTGCAATAACATCATCTAAAAATTTTATTGCTTCTGGACTATTTCTAATTAACAAGCTGTCTGCATTAATGCCGTTGACATCGACGCAGATCATAAAGTGATAATTGTTATCAATACGATCTTCAATCTTTACAGCAAAATTTGTAATCAATGTGTCAGTTCCAGTCCACCAAATCCATTCTAATTCTGGATTTGTTTCTAAGACTTCTTTGGCAAAGTAGATTTTTTGATAACCTATTCCGCTACCTTCTCTAAAACCATCAGTTTTGCATATAGCTGCATAGCCGTGTCTTTCTGCATAGACTACTTTGTTCTGAGTCCATGTGAGATCAGCAAGTGGTTGATATGCTTCGTTGTGTAGTGTTATTAATCCATACATATTAAAAGTAAAATCCGTTAATTCGCGGAAACCAAACATCACCGTATCCGCCATGTGGTGTCATTGTAGAATGATAATCGGCTCTAGTCTCGCACCAAAATGTTTTGCCAAGACCAATAGCTATGCTTAATGCAGAACTTTGATTTCCGATAAATTGTTCACAACCTTGTATGTATTGTGCTAGTTCCAGCAAATCATTCGTTGGTTGATATTGAATTTTTAATTTGAACTCATCTTGAAATGCACTGTGTTCTTCTTCGGTTCCTACAAATGCTCCGTAGTCAGCTAGACCGTTTTTAATAAAGTCAGTCCATCCACTACCATCACCTCCGAATAAGTGTCTACTAGTTCGATTTACTACAATGGGTTTATCTTTAATTTGAATTGGTGTTACTGGAGTAAGCCAAGGTTCAAGCAATAACTTTTTACGATTTTCTGGCGCATGAATGTTTAATCCAACTGTTAATGCATAGCATTCAGTTTGATTTCCTTGCCACCCCTTTTGCATATGCATTTTCCAATGATCATCAAGTTCCGGAACAGTGATAGTTTCATTGTTCCAAACTGCTACGTTAGTTAGATAATCTTGCGATTTAAGTAACGGCTCAAGCATATCGTAATCACGCTGTGTATATCTTCCTTGGGCTGGGCCTGCGTTTGGCCAACCAAAATGCGTTCTAGCAAAATCATCAAGCGCATCTAACTTTACATATAAGTCACCGCCGCCTAACATCTTCATAACGCACAGACTGTAAATGGTGTCACCGAAAGTGCCCATTGTTGAAAAAGTTTGTGTAGTCATTATAATCCTTTTATTGATACATTATATACTATTAAAAATAACTGAGCAACCATTACTGGGCGTGCCCATACGTAACTAGTTTGTGATTGTCGTAATGATATACGCCGAATCGTCTTGCACCGCTTCTTAAAAAATTCCAAATAGGATCGTAACTTTTTTCTATCTCTGTCCAATTTGGGTTACCTGGATAAGGTGGCTTAACTTTAGTAAACCTAGTTACACAGTTAGGGTTAGCTACAATCTTGTAATCATTTTGATTTAATTTTTGCCCTAACCATCCCGGAACAACTCTTGAGCTCCATTCGATATCTTCTGCTTGTCCCCAAATTAAATTTTCGTCTAAGGGTTGTTCTAGCATGACTCGTTTTTTAGCAACCCAGAATCCTCCTTGGATAGCCATGTATGGAACAAAGCAATCAATGTCCCAGGGGATAGTCATACAAAATGGAATTTCTGGATATCCGGGAATCATGCCGGTGCGCCAGCCATTACATCGCATACTTCCTTGTTCTGGAAGAGAAAAGGTTTGTTGAACACAAATATCCCAATCTTCACCAAACTTTACATATTCCTCATACCAATTAGGGTCATACGTATAGTAGTCATGTTGAATAACAACTGTGTTATATTTGCTAGCCTGCACTCCTAGATTTTTCTTGCGGGTAATCCACGGTGCTGACTTGATGCTTTCGTCGAATGGAACATGCACTAAATGTTGTCCTGTTAGCGTAGTTGTTTGTCCACCTACTACGATCACTTCGTAATGTGGAATTTTTAAATTCTGTATACTATCTATAACAGGTTGAACATGCTGATCGTTTGCACCAGAGGTTGTTATAATAAAAGAAATTTTGTTCATTTAGAGTTCTCTATCCATAGTTGACTGATAAATTGATCTTTAAATATATTACTGGGATACGCATTAACAGTAGTAATGTGTTTTCCGGAAATAGGATAAAATGCTTTATCATACAGATGCTTATCTCTTGCTTCTCTTAACGCTTCAAGGTCTGCTGCTGGATTAATATCAATTTGTGAAATCTTTCCTTTCCATACCATCGGTATATCTTCCAATGCAAATTTATAATCCATTCCGTCACTCGAATGTGACTTATAGTTAGGATATGCAGGATTGATGTTTGTCCATCCTTCTCTTACGCTATCATAACCGTAGGCAATTTTAATTTGATTTTCAAAAAACCCATCTGGAATTTCCAAAGGAGGAGCTAGGTTATTCCAATCAGCTGTATTGTTATAACCATCGAAGTGTCTCACTAATTCTCTTATGGGAACAAATTGAGTTGCACCATTTGGTAATACATTTGTTTCTATCAGCACATCAGTTCTAAAAAACTTGTCTCCGTTCGCAACATTAGACAAATAAGGAGTTGATGGATCAATTCCTACAGCACCGTCATTGAAATCAAAATCAAACCAATAGTGCTTCCATCTTTCTTTTTTCATAACATCAGTTGCCATCATTTCTCGTGTCCTACCATAAATGCAACTAAGGTCTTCAGTGAGGGCATAATGAGCATTTGCTCCTAACCGTAGTTGCTCCGAGTAATGCGAATACATCAAGTGTGCATATGGGTCAGAACAATTTTTTAAATTTTCTAGACTTTTTTCTAGCACGGTTAAATTGCTATCAAAAAACAAATGATCATCGTTGCCTAGATTAAAAATTAGATTATCGTCAATTGGCTCGATATCTTCTATATAGGAATTTCTCCAATCTTGAATTTTTGTATTCCTATGCCATCTTAGTATTAGTTTATCTTTGGGAAATAACTCTTTGATAAAAGTTTCCAATGCTGGCTTATGATGCTCGCATTCTTTATCAAATGCAATGTATAATACAACTTTGCTAATTAATGGCAACACAGGTGCATAGCTAGCCAGTGTATATTTTGTTATATCTATCCGTTCTGGATAATGTTTAAGATTTCCTCTGTTGTGATGTCCAACTAGTCTAGCCTCGCTGATTTTAAAATTTGCTAAAAGTATCATTTATTTTATCCTTAGCTCCATCTGCCAAAATCGACTCCATCGGCAGCTGATTTATATTTTCTTAGTATACATTCAAAATTAGTCATTGGAGTTACAATACTATTTCTATGTAAATGTTCGCTTAGTAAAGTCTCTGCGTGAAAGGGTAACCCATCATCATTGTAATTTAAAATACGATCAAAACAATTTGCATATATTGACATAGTTTTACTATTGCCCATTAATACTAGATCACTTACTGAATGTCCGCCTAACCCTGTCCTACCGTTAGCAGATGTTAAAATATAATTTGGATATAAATCTAATATATTTTTAACCACTCGGCAGTCTACTGGAGTGATACCTGTATCCGGTCTATGTTTGATCACAATATCATAAGAGCCGTTGTGTGTTTCGTATTCTTCTCTTGCTTGATTTACTAATTTGATTCCAAGAAAACTCCACCATATCCTCGGAGGGTTACCCCATGGCACTGAATTAAACTGCCTTCCTTCGTGTGGATAAACAGGCATGGGCTGTAAATTCAAATAAGCAATGTTGTTGTTGGGAGGCAGATTGGAAGAAATCTTTTCTCTAATTTGATCAGTTGAAAGATCTGTCCATAATGGATTAACATACGGATCTGAGAAATCATTCCATAAATGAAAGAACCAATCTACTTGATCATACCCAGTTAAATTTGTTAAAATATCATCAAACTCTCTGCAAAATCTAGGGAGTCCGGATATCATTATTGCAACTTTCATATTTTTATCCTTTCCGATATTTATGTATTAAATACACACATAATAAAATTTGTTAAAATATCATCAAACTCTCTGCAAAATCTAGGGAGTCCGGATATCATTATTGCAACTTTCATATTTTTATCCTTTCCGATATTTATGTATTAAATACACACATAATAAAATTAACATACCATGTCAATACAAATTAAAAACTTCGAGCAGGTCAAGGCTGTTTCAAAACCTTGGGGACAAGAAAAATGGATTCAACCCGGAGAGGGCAATCATACATATGTCTTAAAAGAAATCGTGCTTAATCAAGGTTTTAGAACCAGTATCCAAGTGCATCAATTTAAAGCTGAAACTAATTACATCTTAGAAGGCACTGGAGAAATCTGGTATAGTGAAGACTTCTTTGATTGTGAAAAATATGAAGCTGGTGAATACAGTAAAGAAGACATTGCTCAATTTATCAATAATTTGAAAGTAGGACAATATGCTCCTGGATCAGTTATGACTATTGAGCCGGGAACTATTCATAGAATGGTTGCTACGACAGATTTGCGATTTGTTGAATCTAGCACATGCCACTTAGATGATGTAGTTCGTTTGCAAGATGATGCAAATCGACCAGATGGTAAAATTGAATCAGAACACAAATAATATGTTTACAGTCGTAATATTAGCTGCCGGATACGGACGTCGAATGGGACCATTTAGTCGTATGGTTAATAAAGGTCTCATTCCATATGACAACAAACCGTTGATTAGTCATATAATGGAAAAGTTTGACCTTGATACTAAATTTGTTATTGCCTGCGGACATATGGGACAACAGGTTAAAGACTATGTTAGTTCTGTTCACACAGACAAGCAGGTTGTGTATGTAGATATACCTGATTATAGTGAGGGCAATACAGGCCCTGCAACTACTATTCAACAATGTTCTAAACATATTCAAGGACCGTTTTTCTGGTTAACATGCGATACATTATTTGATTTTGATTTTAGCAGTCACTTAGATCATAATTGGATTGGTGTTCATCCTGTTAACAGTAACATCGCACAAGACTACTGCTGGGTCGAGCGTGAAGGTGAATCCATAACTATTATTAAAAATAAACAGACTAGTAATCTTGCAGTTGATGCATTTATCGGTCTAATGTATTGTGTTGACTCTACTTATATAGATAATTTAAAGAGAGTTAACGCACGAGAAGCATACGAAGGGTTCGAAGATAATCTTAAATTACAGGCCCATACAGTGCGTGGATGGAAAGATTTTGGCACCTACGATAAATGGATTGAACTAAGCAAAGATCTTAAAGAAGTTAGTTTTTCCAAACCAAATGAAATCTTTTACAAAGACAATGGTAAAATTGTTAAGTTTACAGTAGATAGCACACTTACTGATCGCAAGGCAAATCGTGCATTATTGAATGCAAAAGTAATGCCTGCAGACATTCGGCGCAGTGGTCAATTCCTATCTTACAAATATGTCGATGGTGATATTATTTACAGCCAAATAACTCCTGAGTTATTTGATAAGCTGCTAAACTGGAGTATTACTGATCTGTGGAAAACTAAATGGTTTCCTAACACTGACAAAACTTGCCAAGAGTTTTATTATAAGAAAACACACGATCGACTAAATCAATTCCGTGTTAAGTATAATGAGTGGAGCGAGCCTAGGGTTGTTAATGGAGTTAATGTTAAACCAATCGATGAATATTTAAAAATGATTGACTGGGACAAATTATGCACTAATACTAAATGGGCATTTATCCACGGAGATTATCAATTTGAAAACATCATTTATAATCCCAAATCAGATAAGTTTACCTGCATCGACTGGAGAACAGATTTCGGTAGGGACAGTTACGGAGATCTGTATTACGATTTAGGTAAAATGTTAGGTGGTATTTTGTTAGACTATCAAGCAGTTAAAGAAGACAAATTAGAATACAGTGAATACAACGAAATTGCAACATTGAACAACTGTAGCATTCCTGATGCTGAAACGTATGCCGATCTTCTTAATAACTTTTGTAAATCGTCTGGGTTAGATTGGGATAAAGTATCGTTGTTAGTTCCTATCATTTATTTGAATATGAGCCCTTTACACGAATCACCATTTGACAAGTATTTGTTTGCTCTTGCACAATTACATTTTGCGAGGTACTTTGATGCACGTGAGTGAAGCGATTGCTAATCAAACAAAAGATAAACTGTTTGTTAGTCTTGCGTTAAAACCTGGAACAACTGGAACTCGAGTCTACACTAAAATATTTGAAAAATATAATATTAGTGCAGAATATGTAGCATGTGAATGCACTGATCTAGAGGGTGATATGGAATTGGTTAGACAGCACTGTGCAGGTGCTAGTGTTACCATGCCATACAAGCAAACGGTTTCTCAATTCGTCGACGTTAATTATAGTCCGTTTACTCCTGTCAACACAGTGGTTAATACACACGGATTCTTAGCCGGATACAATTGTGATTTACTGGGTATGAAAGATCTGTTAGAATCAAAGATTACTGATAAAACAGTAAAGATACTTGGTTCAGGCGCAATGAGTCAAAATGCACAAATCCTTTGCAACGAGAAAGCAAAATACTTCAAGGTTTACAGCCGTAGTCAAGAAAATTGGATGTTGCGTAATACAACATACGATGTTCTGATCAATACAACTAGTATTGGTATGAACGGAGTAGACTCTCCGGTAGAAACTATTAGAGCTGATTTAGTGGTTGATTGTGTAATTGGGCAGACTCCGTTAATTAATCAGGCTGCTGCTGCTGGAGTAGAATCAATTACGGGTTACAACATTTACCTTGCACAGTTAAAACATCAGGTTAAGTTGTATACAGGGCTAACGATTGAAAATCTTCACGAATTCCTATAATGGCAATTAAAACATTTATTAGTGACGTCGATGGATGTTTGAACGACGGTCGCATCTATTGGGGTGCAGACGGGCAAAAGCCGTTTAAGGCATTTGGCAACTATGATCACGACGGTGTTAAGCTGTTACGAGATCATGTTAAACTAGTCTTTATTAGTGCTGATAAGCACGGTTGGGACATTTTGTATTCACGCATCGTTACCCATATGAATTGTGACTTATTTTATGTTCCTGAAAAAGATCGCTTTGAGTTTGTAAAGTCTTACAACTTTGACGAACTAGCGTATATGGGCGATGGCATTTATGATGCCAAAATTATTAAGCAGGCTTGCATCGGTATTGCTCCGGCGCAAGCAAGAATAGAAGCAAGAAATGTAGCCGATTTTGTAACTCCAAGTAACGGAGGAGAAGGCGCTTATCTAGATGCGTCTGTTCACATTATGAAAACAATGGGAATTCCTTATGAATTTTAAATTAGGTGTCGGACCAATGAGTCTGATGATTAACGATATATTGGCCAAGTATGCTAAAGAAAATGAACGTCCTTTGATGTTCATTGCCAGCAGAAACCAAGTAGATGCTGCTAGCGGATATGTAATGACAACTTCAGAGTTATCTAATCAACTAAATCCGTTGCGAAGTCCTTATCTGATGCTGTGCAGAGATCACTGTGGTCCGTATTTTTTAGACAACGAAAAATCTTTAGATCTTAGAACTGCTGTAGAAGCAACTAAAAAAACTATTGAGGGCGACATTGAGAACGGTTTTGATCTCATACACATCGACACTAGTCGTTGTGAAAACCAATACAGAGTAGCTGATGAACTTTTTGAATTTTGTTTAAATTTAAATCCAAATATTAAATTCGAGTTCGGAACTGAGGAAAATGTCGGAGTTGCAGCAGGTGTTCAAAAATATCAAGACGATGTTAACTTTGCCAAACAGTATGCAAACATGGTATTTGTAGTAGCACAAACTGGAAGCCTAACAATGGAAGATCGTCAAGCTGGCGGCTTTGATATTGCACTAGTAAACAAATTAGTTAGATTTGCCGAAGATGCAGGTGTTAAATTAAAAGAACACAATGCAGATTACTTAACAGCTGATCAAATCAATTTACGAAAACAGGCAGGTGTTCATGCGTGTAACATTGCTCCTCAGCTAGGAGTTATCCAAACTAAGAAAATTTTAGAACTTGCTAATACATATAACGTAGATAGTTCAGAATTTAGGAACACTGTGTTAACCAGTGGTAAATGGAAAAAGTGGATGATCGACGGTGGGGACGATGTCCGTATTAACGTTGCGGGTCACTACTGTTTTGGGCATGATTCATATAAGCTGCTTGAAGATAAGTTGTCAACACATTGTAACGTTTACAACGAAGTTAAGCAGGAAATGGTAAGTTGTATGGATCTATACCTTAACAATTTGGATTAAATTTTCAAAAACACTTGTTGACAAAGCTAAATAAACACTATACAATAGAGACTGTGTTTAAGAAGTTGTATGTTGATTTTATCAAGATTGCCAACTAGGTTGACAGCGAGACTAAATAAACATACAATAAAGACATGTTGCAACACTAATTTGCTCAGCAATGCAAATAGGGGTTGACAATAATGATAAATAAATGTACAATTA
>Ga0114959_10002184_pt1 | contig 16400 bp, 18 predicted proteins | sample C_130625_EF_Meta_FD_87317 | JGI IMG/M metagenome (GOLD analysis project Ga0114959, IMG submission 87317) | Freshwater microbial communities from Lake Croche, Canada to study carbon cycling - C_130625_EF_MetaG | ecosystem: Environmental > Aquatic > Freshwater > Lake | place: Lake Croche, Canada...
TCATCATGCGCTCAACCACCTGGATGGCTGTTTTACCAACTTCCCCAGTGCTTCTGGTGTTTTTGACGGTTTTGCTCGTGCTCATGGGGTTTATTGTAGCGATTTCAGATGCGATTGCATATTATGAAATCCTGCTGGAACGATTCCTGAGCGTCAATACTCAGTATTCAGAGGTGATTCTAGGATTGTCTGAGGGCCATAGCGCACTCATTTACTAGATCTGGACCCCGGTAGATTAGGCCGGTATACAGCTGCACTAGGCTGGCGCCAGCCATGATTTTTTCTCTTGCATCGGCTCCTGACAAAATGCCGCCAACACCAATGATGGGAAGATTGTTCCCCAGCCGTGCCTTCAGTGTTTTGATCACCTGATTCGATGCAGCGCGCACTGGAGCGCCAGATAATCCACCAGCTTCACCACCATGATTCATCCCTTGTACCGCATCACGACTAATGGTGGTGTTGGTAGCAATGATGGCATCGATACCAAACTCTATGAGTAGATCTGCAATCAAATGAAGGTCGGTAGCATCTAAGTCAGGTGCAATTTTTAAAAAGAGCGGTTTGTGAACGCCATAACGATCGCTTAAACATTTTCTGGCTTCATCTAAGTCACCTAATAAAGAGCGCAACATTTCTTCTCCCTGGAGAGCCCGTAGGTTCTGGGTGTTAGGGGAAGAGATGTTGACGGTAATGTAAGAGGCGATTTCATAAACAGCCTCCATTGCCAGAATGTAATCACTGGCCGCATCTTCAATTGGCGTACTGGCATTCTTGCCAATATTCATACCCAAAACACCACCCTTTTGCCAAAACTGGGAGCGACGCACGCGCGCAACGCAAGCTTCAACACCATCATTATTAAAGCCCATGCGATTGATGATGGCCTGAGCCTCTGTGAGTCTAAACATGCGGGGTTTAGGATTGCCGGCTTGTGGGCGCGGGGTAACTGTGCCGATCTCTAAAAAGCCAAATCCAAGGGCGGCAAGTGCATCGATATGCTTGCCGTCTTTATCTAATCCAGCAGCTAAACCGACTGGGTTTGGAAAAGTAATTCCACAAATCATATGTGGGTCAAGCACCGGTTTAGCAAGGAAGCGTTCAAGAAGGCCCCAACGCTGAGCACGATCTAAATTACTGAGGGTGAGGTTGTGGGCTTGTTCGGGATCTAGGCAAAAGAGCCAGGGACGCAAAAGAGAATAGCGATCAATCATGGGTAGATATTATGACCCAGTCAACCCAGACAAAGGCTGCCAGTGATCATCAATCAAACCTTCCATAGGCTGATACTTGGCCTTATAGGACATTTTTTCACTCTCTTTAATGTAGTAGCCAAGATAGAGATAAGGAAGTCCGAGTGTTTTTGCCTGCTCAATTTGCCATAGGATGCTGTAACTGCCGTAGCTAGAGGCATGTACAGAGGTATCAAAGAAGGTATAAACCGAAGAAATGCCCTGATCCAAGATATCAATCATGCTAATCATGCGCAGGCGGCCAGGGTGGGGGTCATGTGGCCCATCGCGAAACTCCACAATGCGTGAGTTCACCCGGCTTTGCAACAAGAACTGCATGTATTGATCTTGGTCTTCGTTATCCATTTCTCCGCCAGCATGTCGTTGGTTTTGATACTGCTGGTACAGCTGGTAGTGCTCATCTTGATAGCCTAAGTTGAGAACGGATACTTCGAGGCCGAAGTGTTTTTTCCAGGAACGACGTTGACTGCGTGAAGGCATGAATTGATTCACTAAGATGCGGGTGGCGATACAAGCTCGGCATTCATCGCAATATGGGCGATAGGTGTAAAGACCGCTACGACGAAAGCCCGCATTCAAAAGCTCACTGTAAACATCCGCATGAATTAAATGAGACGGCGTAGCCACTTGGGAGCGCGCCATTCTGTTGGGTAAATAAGAGCAAGGATAGGGCGCCGTTGCATAAAACTGTAATGCGGTGAGCGGAAGTTCTTTGAGCTGGGTCATAGCCAGTGGGTCAAGATTGTTTTATCAAAAGTCCAAGATGATTCCATCTTAGTTTGATTTACAGATATTTGCAGTTGCTCTAAAAATTGTCCCCTAGCAATCGGGCTAGCACCCAGGGAATGCAGGTGTTCCGTCTCTTGCTGGCAATCAATCATGGCAATCTCGTTCTGAAGGCACCAGGCACTTAAGCTCGCTAGGGCAATCTTCGAGGCACCCGGTTTGCGGCTAAACATCGATTCCCCAAATACCATCCCGCCAAAGGATACGCAGTAAAGGCCGCCAATCATCTGACCCTGTTCAGTCACAGCGATGCTATGCGCATGACCTTGTTCATGAAGTTCAGTGTAAGCATCCATGATTTCATGGGTGATCCAAGTGCCATCTTGATCTTTTCGACTACTGGTAGCGCATGCACGAATCACTGCACCAAAATCTACATCTACCGCAATTTGTGAGTGAGCATCTTGGCAAAAAAAGCGAAGACTCTTTTTAAGGGAATCACTGCATTTAAATTGCGCAGGCTTGAGAACCATCCGGGGATCTGGTGACCACCACAAAACGGGTTGATTATCGGAGTACCAAGGAAAAATGCCTAACTGGTAAGCCTGGGATAATTGTCCGGGATATATCCGTTCACTGACGGCAATTAATCCAGGTACGCTGGGATCGGGATCCGGATGAATCAGCGGGTTTGGAAAGGAATCGTTTGGTCCAAGCCAAGCAATTTGACTCATGCCTTGACCCCTAACTCGACCCATAGCTTAGCCACTAAATTCTTTCAGAGGGCAAAACGTCGCGACTCCGTACATGAAATGCTTTGCCTTCTTCTAATAGGCCTGCAGCACGATCAGCAAAGAACCATTCCAGCGTTTGTTTAACCGTTGGAAAGGCTAATTCTGCCCAAGGAATCTCATGCTCATCAAAGAGAGCTACTTCAAGACTCTCCTCGCCGGCAGAAAATTCCGGTGAATCCATTCTTGCTAAATAAAACAGGTGCACTTGTTCTGCATGCGGAACATTGAGCAGGGAGTAGAGCGGTCCAATTTCTACATGAGCACCCGCCTCTTCATGTGTTTCTCGAGCAGCGCCATGACCAGTACTTTCACCTAATTCCATAAAACCCGCAGGCAAGGTCCAATAACCAAGACGTGGTTCGATGGCACGGCGACATAGAAGCACTTGCTTACCGTAGATCGGAATGCTACCCACTACATTGCGGGGATTTTGATAATGGATGCTTCCACATGCTTCACATACATGGCGTTCACGAGAATCATCGGCCGGAATCTTGATGGTCAGCAAGGTGGCGCAGTTAGGGCAATACTTCATACTGACTTTCTAGAAATGGGCTTTGAGAGTGCCACGTAGGGCATTGCTAAGGATAATCTCATCTGCCATTGAAACATCATTAATAGTCAGGTTGGCTTCGCGGGCATTGAACATGGGATCGGCTAGTAGGTTTGCGCGCAGTACCCCTGGTAACAAGCCTGCTGAAACGGGGGGAGTAAGCCATTCAGAGCTACCTTGAGGTTTAACAAAAATGCTAGTTCTGCCTCCTTCAGTAACAAAGCCTTGCTCATTAGTAAAGAGGGCATCAAAACCCCCTAATTCGGTGGCGGTCTGCCAAGCAAGATCGTAGAGGTGGCGGTTGCTCACCTTGTGACGCAATAAAGCATCGCCAGAAAACATTCGCATATCGCCAGAAAGAATATCTTTTGCCCAGAAAATTTTGACGGGTTCATGAAGACTTTCGAGAACTCCAATAGAGGCTGACAATTCACCGTTGGGAGTAAGATCAAGTCTTAGTCTAAAAGAAGTTGCGGGATTGAGTGATGAACATGTATTTATAATCACTGCTGTTGCGGCAGATCTATGAAATGGAATTCCCAAGGCTAAAGCGGATGACTGCATGCGATCTAAATGAAGCTCAAGTTGTTGCGGATTTCCTTCGGCAATGGCAATCGTTTCGAATAATCCGGTAGCAGCGGAAAGATTCTTGAAGAAGGCGGATTTAATTTGGCACTCTTGCCATTCTTGTTTTGCATCAGAATCATTAGTAATGCCAGCACCGATTCCCAGGGTAAAAGTGGAGGCATGTGACTGAGTATCTTCTGTAATCTCAACCGTGCGGATGGGAACGCTAAAAGCAAAGTCTCCACTGGGGTCTAGCCAACCTAAGGCACCACAGTAATAGCCGCGATCTTCAGGCTCTAACTCTTGAATAATTTCCATGCTGCGTTTTTTGGGCGCACCTGTTACTGAGCCACAAGGGAAGACAGCACTCAGAATATCAAAGAGAGCAGTATTTGGTTTGGCTTGGCTCTGAACAGTTGAAGTCATTTGCAATACATCACCATGTCTAGCAACTTCAAATAAATTAGGTACCGTGACCGTGCCAGGTAAAGAGACGCGGCCAAGATCATTACGCAAGAGATCCACAATCATGACATTCTCGGCTTGATTCTTCGGATCGTCTGATAAAGCGCTTGCTACTTCAGATAATGCGCTGGCAGTGCCTTTCATCGGCATTGCTTTTAAGGTATCACCTTCGCGGGAAATAAAGAGCTCGGGAGATTGAGAAAGTAAGTAGCTGCCAGAGTGTGCGATATATGCCCCAAACCTACCGGGCTGACGCTCACGTAGGCGACTATATAAAGCCAGTGGTGAACCATATGTCTTGCCAGAAATTCGGTAGGTATGATTGATTTGATAGCTATCGCCACTGCGAATGTATTCCTGAATGCTAGCGATATCAGATGAAAACTGCACTTCATTTAATGACTCACGAATGTCGAGCACACCAGCAGTCTTCTGGCGATCCTCGAGCATCGCAATCTGCTTAGCGATGAAGGTATCCACTTTAGTCTTGGATAGCTTGTCATAGCCTTTAAATGACCAAGCCTCGATCAGCGGGTGTGAACTTGGACTAGCCCCTGATCTTTGTGGAAGCTGATGAATTTGTCTGCCAAACTCATACGCAAATGCAGCAACTACAAACTCGCCTCTAGCAAGCGAAGCAGTAATCTGGGTTAAACAGGCCTGAGTCGCAGCTAGATCCTGAGCATTGTCACCACTTGTAAGCACTCGCCAATACTGCAGTGGGTTTTTATAATGACGACTAGATGGCTTAGCTGCTGTACTTTGCGCATCATCGAGCAAAATCATCGCAGCTAACCTAATGTCTTCTAGTTATTTTAGAAGGGTGGCAGATTCAATAGTGACAGTCTTGGATGGCACATCAGCCATTCTGCCCATTCGTGGGGCTGGCGCCACCATGGTAGGTAGCTTGCGAATGGCATCGATGGTTTGCATCCCAGAAATCACCTTCCCAAATACGGTATAGCCATTGCCCATTGCATTCGGGTAGTCCAATGCCGCATTATTGTTAACGTTAATAAAAAATTGGGAGGTCGCAGAATCAGGGTCAGCAGTACGAGCCATTGCAATGGTGTATGTATTGTTCTTGAGGCCATTGTTTGCTTCTGATGCAACCGGTGCATCAGTCGACTTTTGCATCAGATCAGGAGTAAAGCCGCCACCTTGAATCATGAAGCCATCAATGACGCGATGAAAGATGGTGCCATTGTAAAAACCACTTTTGACATAATTTAAAAAGTTAGCGGTAGTCTTTGGGGCTTTCACATCATCGAGCTCTACTACAAAGTTGCCCATGGTGGTTTTGAATTCAACCTTAGTGCCAGCAATAGCAGCTTGGCTAGCAAAGCAGGCGGCAATCAGAATGAGGCTGGTAAAAAGCTTACGCATAAGGACTCCTTGGGTGAGATAGATACAACAGATTGTATTGTGCAACCGCATTAAGTCAGTCCGTTTGGGACATTGCCAGCATAGGCATAGGAGGCTTCCTCGAACATGCCTGGCCGATTGAGGTAGTCCAGCGCCCAATCAATGGTATCGACGCCCCAAAAACAATGTTGCTTCAGTATCAGGGCCGGCAATCCAAAGGCGCCATCTGCTTTAGCCTGATCGGTATTGGCAATGAGCCTAGATTTTACTTCTGGGCTTTCTGGTTTTGCAGTATCTGCTGGCAAACCTAAATAAGTACAAAACTCGGACCAAGAAAGATTGGGATCTTTACCTTCCATCCACACATAATCAAAGGCGCGTTCAAGCATGGCCCAATCTGCATTCTCTTGTACAAGAAGACGCTGAGCTGCAACTGTCATAAACGGGTGGTGTTCAGGAAAGCGAAATGGGATGCCTAACTTTTCAGCTTGCCAGACACAAAATTGATATGTATGCGGACGCTTGGCGGTGATTTCACCAGGACCTTTATTGTCAGTGGCCCTTAATAGGCCGCCTAAGAGAATCGGGACGGGTGTGATGTTGAGTTTGTCTTCTAAACGCTGCCTTTGCTTAATATACAAATAAGCAAAAGGTGAAATGATGTCGTAGTAGAGGGTGGCTGCTGTTTTCTCACTCATAGAGTCTGCCCTATTTCCCTTTGTACTCAGCATCCAGTTTTCGTAAGAAAGCCAGTTTTTCTTTAATCTGACTCTCCAGACCACGCTCCACAGGTTCATACCATTGTGTTTCTGGCATTCCTTCGGGCAAATAGGATTCACCAGCGGCATAGCCATGCGGTTCATCGTGTGCGTAGCGATATTCTTTGCCGTGTCCAAGCTCTTTCATGAGTTTAGTTGGCGCATTGCGCAAATGATTGGGCACCGGCTTAGATTGATCTTGGGCAACATAGGCTCGCGCAGCATTAAATGCCTTGTAACTAGCATTACTTTTTGAGGCTACCGCCAAATACACTACCGCTTGACCTAAAGCCAACTCACCTTCGGGCGATCCTAATCTTTCAAATGTTTGGGCGGCATCGTTTGCTAATTGCATCGCTCTGGGATCAGCTAATCCAATATCTTCCCATGCCATGCGAATAATGCGGCGCGCTAAGTAACGCGGATCTGCGCCACCATCGAGCATGCGACAAAACCAATAGAGTGCTGCATCAGGGTTGGATCCCCGCACTGATTTATGGAGCGCAGAAATCTGGTCATAAAACTGATCGCCACCTTTATCAAAGCGACGTGCCTGGACAGTAAGCGCATTTTCAATAAAGGCTTGGTCAACAACATCAACAAGAGCGTTAGGTATCAAAACGGCATTACGAACTTGCTCTACTAGATTGAAGAGTCTTCTAGCATCGCCATCAGCATTAGAGATCAGAGTATCTATTGCGCTATCGTCAAATTTGACATTGGGCATAGCATGCTGATGTGCGCGAATAAATAGCTTCTTCAGTTCATCTGCAGTTAATGATTTAAGTACATACACTTGTGCGCGAGATAAAAGTGCTGAGTTCACTTCAAAAGAAGGATTCTCAGTAGTGGCGCCAATAAAGGTAAACAGGCCTGATTCAACATGAGGTAAAAGGGCATCTTGCTGACTCTTGTTGAAGCGATGAATCTCATCAACAAACAAAATTGTTTGCTTGTCATATTGCGCCATGTTTTGTTGCGCTTGTTCAATGGCTTCGCGAATCTCTTTGACGCCAGCTAAGACTGCAGAGATGGCAATAAATTCGCGCTCAAAGGCTTTTGCTGAGAGGCGTGCCAGCGTTGTCTTGCCTACGCCTGGAGGCCCCCACAAAATCATTGAGTGGGGCTTGCCTGAGGCAAACGCTAGATTAAGTGGCTTGCCGGCCGCCAATAAATGGGTTTGCCCAATCACTTCTTCAATGTTTTTCGGACGCAAAGCTTCCGCTAGTGGCGGCGGAGGGGTGCTCTCGAAAAGACCGCTCATTGAACAGTCATGCTTGAATAAAGAGAATGACGATGGCTGCCCAGCTTAAGCAAGCCGCGGCAACATAAGTCAGGCGATTGCGGATCGTCATAAAGGTGCTACGTGCGGCTTCATCAGAAAAATAATATTGATAGGTGCTCTGATCAATATTGCGCTGAATGATTAAAGTGGATGCCAAAATCAACAGCCCCACCGGAATATAAATATGCAAGGCAACCCAGGCAACTAGAGCGGGAATCACACCCCAAATCCAAGCATTGCGGTCAACCCAACGATCACCAATAGGTGCTTTGCCTAAGTGATGCAAGTTAGCGCCCCAATGTAAAGCACCCATAAAGGAAGTAATCACTGCCCCATAGCCCGCAAGAGACTCTGCACTTAAATAGTTCAGAGGCGTTGGCGCGAGCTGCACCATTAAAGCGAGGCCAATAAAAGGAATGAGACCAGCGTAAGCCAGTTTACTAACTAGGGGTGGAATAGGATTCACGAGCACTTCAGTTTTAGTTGAGGTTAATTGGATTGGGAAATTATTTGTCGTAGGTATAAATGCCGCGACCGGTTTTGCGACCTAGATAACCGGCTGCAACCATTTCACGAAGGAGTGGGCAAGGGCGGTACTTGGAGTCGCTGAAGTTTTCAAAATAAACCTCCATCACCGCTAAACAAGTATCTAAACCAATGAGGTCTGCCAAGGCTAAGGGGCCGATAGGTTGATTACAGCCCAACTTCATACCGGCATCGATATCTTCTGGACTAGCAAGTCCTTCTGACAGCACGAAGAATGCTTCGTTAATCATGGGTAACAAAATACGATTCACCACAAACCCTGGTGAATTCTTCACGGTGATGGGTTCTTTGCCAATTTGTTTAGCCATCTCAATAATGGCGGCATGCGTTGTATCGCTCGTCTGCAGGCCACGAATCACTTCTACTAAAGCCATGAGAGGTGGCGGGTTGAAAAAGTGCATGCCAATGAAGCGCGCTGGATTTGAGTCAAGTGCAGCAAGCTTGGTAATCGATAAGGAGGAGGTATTGGTGGCAATGATGGTGTCTTTACCAACAATCTCATCTACTTGCTTGAGAATCTTTTCTTTAATTGCTTGATTTTCAGTAGCAGCTTCAATGACTAAGCCTAAGCCCTTGAAATCTGCATAAGAGGTACTGCCTTTAATTCGCTTGAGTGCTGCTTCTTTTGCATCGGCAGTGAGCGTTTCTTTCTTAACGAGGCGATCTAAGCTTTTACTAATTTGATCCAGCCCGCGTTGTACGGCTGCTTCGTTAATATCAACCATGACGACATCGAGACCGGCAACCGCACAAACCTGTGCAATACCATTACCCATTGTGCCCGCACCGACCACGCCAACTGATTGAATCTTCATTTCATTTCCTTTTTTGATACTGGGTTGAACCAAATAATTGCTCTCTAGCATTGTTGTCTGTCAAGGGCTTGCGTAATGCGGTTAATACTTCGCAACCACGCTTGACTGCTGGACGTTCGCCAACCTTTTCAAACCAATGCTTGAAATGAGGAAAGTCATTAATCTCAATACCTTGATTTTTCCAATTTCGCGTCCAAGGGTAAATCGCCATATCCGCAATCGAGTAGGTTTTACCTGCTATGTAAGGATTATCTTTCAGTTGCGCATCCAGAACTCCATATAAACGCTTTGCTTCATTGGTGTAGCGATGAATGGCGTAGTCAATTTTCTCGGGGGCGTACAGTCGAAAATGGTGGTTTTGCCCAAGCATAGGTCCTAAACCACCCATTTGGAACATGAGCCATTGCAAAACCTCATACTTAGCGCGAGTTGTTTTAGGAAGAAACTTGCCGGTCTTGCTGGCGAGGTAGAGCAAGATGGCGCCGGATTCAAAAATACTGATTGGCTTTCCATCGGGCCCATGGGGGTCTACTAATGCCGGAATCTTATTATTCGGACTAATCTTTAAAAAGTCCTTGGCAAACTGATCACCAGCGCCAATATCAATGGGATGGGCAACCCAATCCTTACCTAAGCGATAGCCACATTCCTCCAGCATGATGTGGACCTTGTGGCCATTCGGCGTTGGCCAGCTATAAACATCAATGACGTTTTTGGATTGCTTATTTGCCATGGGGGATCTCTCTATAAGTTTTGTAAGCGTTGTAAGGCATTCGATAAAGTCTGTTCTTCTTTGGCATAACAGAAGCGGATCACGCCAGATTCAGTGGGTTGATCATAAAAAGCGGAAACGGGGATAGCCGCTACACCAACTTTGGTGGTGAGCCATTGACAAAAATCTGCTTCATTCAATTTGGATTCTGGAATGCTCAGTGCAGAGTAATCGACGCACTGAAAATAAGTGCCAGGTGTTGGCAGTAGCTTAAATTGAGTCTTCTCTAAACCAGCCCGAAAAAAATCCCGTTTGGATTGATAAAAATCCGGAAGATTTAAGTAATGCGATGCATCTTCTAGATAGGAAGCGAGGCCATACTGCATTGGTGTATTTACAGTAAAGACATTGAACTGGTGAACCTTTCGAAATTCTTTAGTGAGAAAGGGAGGCGCTGCTACATAGCCGACCTTCCAGCCAGTAACGTGATAAGTCTTACCAAAGCTGGAAATTAGAAAACTCCTTGCAGCCAGCTCTGGGTGGGAGGCAACGCTGTGATGTACGGCGCCATCAAAGACCATATGCTCATAGACTTCATCACTCAAAATGAGCGCAGAAGTATTTTTCACTAATTGCGCTAGGCGATCTAAATCAGCTTCTTGCCACACCATTCCAGTAGGATTGTGCGGAGAGTTAATGATGAGTAAGCGTGTTTTGGAATGAATAGCCTTAGCCAAAGCCTCCCAAGGAATTTCATAAGAGGCCACTTGACCATTTGGGTCACGCTTTACTTGAAGTGATACTGCAATGGTTTTGCCACCTGCCAATTCAATTGAGGGTCGGTAGCTATCGTAAGCAGGTTCAATGATAACCACTTCGTCGCCTGGGCTCACACAGGCAAGTATTGCTGTGAGAATGCCCTGAGTGCCCCCCGCAGTTATCGTGATTTCTTTATCGGGATCATAGTGATGGCCATATAGGTTTTCAATCTTTTGGCAAATTCCGTTACGCAGTTCAGCGATGCCAATCATGGGGGGGTATTGGTTGCGATCGGCGAGCATCGCATCATTGACACTGGTAATTAATTTGCGATCACAAGGAAAATCTGGAAAGCCTTGTCCTAAGTTGATTGCTTGATGCTCCACTGCAAGCGCAGACATAACGGTAAATACCGTTGTTCCTACATTGGGTAGGCGACTCGGAAATGAGGGTGCGTGGTCTGGCGCGGTCATTTGGGGCAGGGAAGTCTAGTAGTCGCTAGAATGGTAAAAATACATATACAAATTGTGCCATGCTGATCGTACTTTCTCCCGCTAAATCCTTAGACTACAAGACCCCAGTCCAGGTCAAGGCGCCTACCTTGCCTGAATTTGTCTCGGAATCGGCCAAACTGATCGCTGACCTCAAAAAGCTGTCCCCTCAGGACCTAGCTAAGCTAATGGGTTTGTCCGATCCATTGGCAGCCTTAAATGTCGGCCGTTACCGGGATTGGTCTAAGAAATTTACCGAAGAGAACAGCAAGCCAGCGATCTATGCCTTTGATGGTGATGTCTATGACGGCTTTGACGTCAAAACCCTTAATGCCAAGGCAGTTGATTTTGCTCAAGACCATATCCGGATTTTGTCTGGTCTCTATGGTGCTTTAAGGCCCCTCGATTTGATGCAGGCCTATCGCCTGGAAATGGGCACTGCATTCAACAATATCAGAGGCAAGGATCTTTACGCTTTTTGGGGTAGCCGGGTAACGGATTCGCTCAAGAAAATATTGGAAAAGCAAAAGAAGCCTGCGCTACTCAACCTGGCCTCAGAGGAGTATTTCAAGGTCTTGCAGGCTAAAGATTTGGATTGCCCTGTTATTTCCCCTGTATTTCAGGACGTTAAAGACGGAAAGTACAAAATCATTTCGTTTTATGCCAAGCGCGCACGTGGGTTGATGGCGCGTTACGTAGTCGAGAACCGCATTACCGATCCAGCCGATTTAAAAGGTTTTCATTTGGATGGGTATAAGTATTTTGCTGCAGAATCGAAGTTAGACAAGCCGGTATTTAGAAGGGCAGAGAAAAAATAATGGCCGTACATCGCACGAAGTCTTCGCAACGCAGTTCTCCCGAAGTTGAAAAGCTGGTATCTGACGCCATTTCCTTGGCAGCCTCTGGCAGTCAGATTGAAGATCGCTTTTGGGAAGATCGCCTCAATATTCGTTTGATGCGTTTACTGAAAAGCCAAAATCAAAATGTGATTGATGCCGCTCTAGATCAAACTTTTCGCATTAACACGGTTGCCTTTGAAGTACTTGCGGATTCTGCAGAAACCTTGGCGGAGTCCCTGAGAATGGAGCATGAGGGGCAGGAGTGGGATGTTCTTTTATTGGCGATGCCGATTGTGGCGCATACCCGTTATCAAATTCCTTCTGGACCTTTACCGGCAAGTATTATTGAGGCGACTGCACAGGCCTTGAACGCTGCTATTGCTGCCCCTGATACCCGTCTTGCCATTGTTCCTTGGCTCTACAGCATTGATCAGATGCCTCACTCTCATTGTCAAACACGTGTCTTGACTGAGTCCTTGGCTAATGCGGCAATCTGCAATAAAGATGTCAAGCTTGAGTTGCGCGATATGTCTGAGACCATTGCAGTCCTGGCTGATCCCCGTTTCATTATTGCTGCTTTAAGTGCGCCCAGTGGAGCCCCTATCTTCCGTTGGCAGGCTGAGCCTCCAGCTCGGCAAGAACGTGGCGTGAGCTTGATTGGTTGGCAAAACGCAATGCAAGAGCCGATTGCTTCTTTGCTGCCAGGTTGTGAATTCGAACTCTTACTTCCAGAATCTTATTTCACAAATTGCCGTTTAGCCGATAAGCATGTTCGTCCCTTGAGTATTCGCGCAGCGGTGAACTTTTTAGAGAGCGGTTTAGGTATCTTGCCTGCTGGCTTATCTTGCGTAGTGGGTGCATTTGGAGAAGAGCAGGCTGATGAGTACCGCATTTCCTTTAGCGCAAAGGGATCCCCAGAAATTATGTATGGCGTGATCTGGCCTTTGTATGACCGCGAGAGCGTGGCGAGCGATGCCTTAAATGATCTGTCGGATGATGAAAGCCCAATCAAGAAAATATGCGATGCTTTGCATGATGCTGGCGTGGAGGATGTCTTTCGTCATGCAATGCTTTTTGAGCCAGAGTTATGTGATGACTGTGGCGCCCCGCTATTCCCCGATCGCTCAGGAGAGGCAGTGCATGCAGAGATGCCCGAAGACTCTCCAACCCAACAACCCCTATTTCACTAATACAAAAGAAAAAGCCGAGAAACTCTCGGCTTTTTAATTGATGCGTTGATGAAGCATTAGTTCTGAGTAAACGGCTCAGCACCAGCAAATAAATGCGGTAACTTGCCAGATCTCATCTCTGCGGTTTGGCAGAAGTCAGCCAGCCTGACGCCCGCTTTAATGTTAAACAACATTGCCTTGTTACCAAGCACAACAAGGTCATGCCCGCTGTTTGTGTTTTTGTAACGCAGACTGCCAGGCAATGAAGTTTGACGATCTAAGTCGAACGTTTTGGATTCCCAAGTTAAGCGAACTTTCTCGGTAGTGCCAGAAGTTTTGAACTGTTTACTTTCGCTGCAAGTCCAAGTGAAAACTTCTTCACTAGCGCTGACGTGTGCAGCAGCAAAAAAACTGGCAATGACAACGCTAATGGTAAGAAGATTTTTCTTCATGTGTAATTTTTCCTTAGGAGAGCAAATGCTTCACGCCAGCTTGCTCTTCAAGCAATTCATTGAGGGTGTGAGTCATGCGCTCACGGGAGAATTCATCGATCTCTAAACCTTCGATCATTTTGTACTCGCCGTTTTCGCACACTACTGGGAAGCCATAAATCACTTCAGCTGGAATACCGTACTCGCCTTTAGAAGGAATACCCATAGTGACCCATTTGCCATTCGTACCGAGCACCCAATCACGCATGTGATCAATCGCAGCATTTGCAGCAGAAGCTGCAGATGAGAGACCACGAGCGTCAATGATGGCTGCGCCACGCTTACCAACGGTAGGAATGAAGGTATCCTTGTTCCAGGCTGGATCGTTAATGGCGTCTTTTACAGACTGACCATCGATCGTTGCAAAGCGATAGTCTGGATACATTGTTGGACTGTGGTTACCCCAAACAATCAGTTTCTCAATGTCAGCAACAGGCTTGTTTAGCTTTGTGGCCAACTGTGAGAGTGCGCGATTGTGATCGAGACGCAACATTGCTGTGAAGTTCTTCGCAGGAATATCTGGAGCAGATTTCATCGCGATATATGCATTGGTATTTGCTGGGTTACCAACCACCAATACTTTGACAGTCTTCTTAGCAACTGCATTCAATGCCTTGCCTTGAGCCGTAAAAATTTGTGCGTTAGCAGAGAGTAAATCTTTACGCTCCATGCCAGGACCGCGAGGACGTGCGCCAACCAAGAGGGCTACGTCAATATCTTTAAACGCGGTCATGGGGTCAGAGTGCGCTGTCATGCCTGCCAATAGTGGGAATGCGCAGTCCTCTAATTCCATCATCACGCCAGCCAAGGCTTTTTGAGCTTTCTCATCCGGAATCTCAAGCAACTGGAGGATGACAGGCTGGTCTTTGCCCAAAAGGTCGCCATTGGCGATACGGAACAGAAGGGAATATCCGATTTGACCGGCTGCACCGGTTACAGCGACACGCATTGGGGCTTTTGCCATTACTAATAACTCCAGAGGAAGGTTAATTAATCAAAACATTTCTATTATCCATTCAAGTGTATGGACTTTCGCTTTACACTGTCAATGACGTCTTATATAAGACTAGAATCACCGTAAATTTTATCCAATTGCTATCGACTGGAGTCAATTTGTCAGAAGTCAATTTGCCTGTTGCCTCATTTAGCCCTCTGTACGAGCAGATCAAGTCAATGATTTTGGCTAGCCTGCAAGCTGCAGAATGGCTTCCTGGAGCAGCCATCCCTAGTGAAATGGAATTGGCGGCACGCTATGCCGTTAGCCAGGGCACCGTCCGCAAGGCTATCGATGAGCTGGCAGCCCAAAGCTTATTGGTGAGACGTCAAGGGAAGGGTACTTTTGTTGCCACCCATCAAGAAGACGATTGGCAATATCGTTTTTTACGCTTAGCCCCTGATTCTGGTGAGAAATTTCATCTCACTAGCCAGTTTTTAGCCTGTGTCAGGGCTAAAGCAAGTCCATATATAGCGGATTTGCTTAAATTAAAGGCAGGTGACGCAGTGATTCATATCGATCGTGTCCAGAGTTTTGCAGGTAAACCCATTGTTTTTGAAGAGATTTGGCTACCTGGAGCCCGCTTTAAGGATCTTGATCTCGAGGCGCTGAATACCTGGCATGGTCCGGTATACGCTTTCTATGAGAGTCAATTTGCGACACATATGGTGCGTGCAGAAGAAAAAATCAAGGCAGTAGCTGCTGATGAAGTCTTGGCGGGTCATCTCCAATTGCCACTTGGCGCACCACTGCTTTCTGTTGAGAGAGTGGCCTTCACTTACGGGAATAAACCAGTAGAAATTCGTCATGCCAGATACGACACTTCAGAGCAGCACTACGAAAATAAATTGAACTAAAAATATCCGTTAAAACCCCTATTTAACGCTTTTAAACACTAAAAAATCCCCACCACCCCTAAGGTTTCCAATAGAATATGTTGCGACACAACAAAACCACAATAAACCTCCACTTAAACATCGAGATTGCCCATGGTTGATGCACAACACAATGTAAAAAAAGATAAACCGGTTTATCGAAATATTGGCCTAGCCCAATTAGTGAAATATCGCCTTCCTTGGGCAGGGAAGGTTTCTATTCTTCACCGCATTAGCGGAGCGGTATTGTTCCTCTTATTGCCATTCATCTTGTATCTCTTTGATCAGAGTTTGGCTTCTGAGTTGAGTTATCAAAAATTCCAAGCTTTTACTAGCAACATTTTGGTAAAAATAATTTGCCTAGGCTTGATCTGGTCATTCTTGCACCACTTTTGTGCTGGTATCCGTTACCTCTTACTCGATTTGGAAATCGGGGTGGAGAAGTCGGAATCCAATCGCTCTGCCATCATTGTTTTAATTGTTGGCTTGGCTCTGACGGCAATCGTTGGCCTCAAATTATTTGACCTGTACTAAGCGCACATCACTTAAGGAAATTTCATGCCTATTTATCAAATTGGACCAAAGCGCTTAGTTGTAGGCGCCCATTACGGTCTTAAAGAGTGGATCATCCAACGCGTCACTGCGATTGTGATGGTGATATTTACAGTTGTTTTGCTGGTTGACTACTGCATCACTGGTAGCGCAACTTATGAAGGCTGGTCTGGTCTTTTCGCCAATCAGTTTATGAAGCTTTTAACCTTGTTGGCTTTATTCAGCCTTTTCTATCACGCCTGGATTGGTGTGCGCGATATCTGGATGGATTACATCAAGCCCGTCAGTATTCGTTTAACACTGCAAGTGTTGACCGTCCTCTATCTCGTAGCCTGTGCGGCCTATGCCGTCCAAATTTTGTGGAAAGTGTAATTCGATGACTGCAATTCAA
>Ga0114959_10002189_pt1 | contig 16386 bp, 17 predicted proteins | sample C_130625_EF_Meta_FD_87317 | JGI IMG/M metagenome (GOLD analysis project Ga0114959, IMG submission 87317) | Freshwater microbial communities from Lake Croche, Canada to study carbon cycling - C_130625_EF_MetaG | ecosystem: Environmental > Aquatic > Freshwater > Lake | place: Lake Croche, Canada...
TCCGGCCTGCATGTCGTCGGCGTTCCGCCGCAAGCCGCCGAGCGCGCCGAGATGCTGGATGCGGCGGGCATCACCGAGCCTGTGGAACGCGCCCGGCTGGATGGTCTGATGGCGTCAGACCCTGAGTTACCGGCGATCATGCATGCGCTGGATGGCGGTTATATCCGCCCGGTGCCCGGCGGCGATCTGCTGCGCACCACCGAGGTGCTGCCCACCGGTCGCAATCTGCATGGTTTTGACCCGTTCCGCCTGCCCAGCGTCTTCGCGTTGCAGGACGGCAAGCGACAGGCCGACCGGCTGCTGGCTCGCCATGCCGAGGCTGGGCAAGGCATTCCTGAGACGGTGGCGATGGTGCTGTGGGGCTCGGACAATCTCAAATCCGAGGGCGGGCCGATCGCCCAGGCGCTCTGGTTGATGGGCGCCGAGCCGCGGCTGGACGGGTATGGCCGGCTCTGCGGTGCGCAGCTCGTGCCGCTCGAAGCCTTGGGCCGGCCGCGCGTGGATGTGGTGATCACCCTCTCCGGCATCTTCCGCGACCTGCTGCCGATGCAGACCGCCTTGCTCGCCGAGGCGGCGTTGCTGGCGGCCAAGGCCGATGAGCCGGCGGATCGCAACTTCATCCGCAAGCATGTGCTAGCCCATATGGGCGAGACCGGTTGTGACATCGAAACGGCGGCGCTGCGGGTGTTCGGCAATGCCGACGGGGCCTATGGCGCCAACGTCAACCAGCTCATCGGCTCCGGTGCGTGGAACGATGAGGACGAGCTGGGCGACGCCTTCGTCCGCCGCAAGGGCTTTGCCTATGGCGTGGATGGCAAGCCGCGCCGCCAGGATGCGGTGCTGGCCGCGGCGCTGGCCACTGTTGAGGTCACCTATCAGAACCTTGACAGCATCGAGCTGGGCATCACCACCGTTGATCACTATTTCGACACGCTCGGCGGCATCTCGCGCGCGGTACGCAAGGCGCGCGGCGGCACCGCGGCCTCAGTCTATATCGGCGATCAGACGCGCGGCGACGGCCAGGTGCGCACGCTCAACGAACAGGTTGCTCTCGAGACCCGCACCCGCGCGCTGAACCCGAAATGGTACGAGGCGTTGCTCAAGCACGGCTATGAAGGCGTGCGCGAGATCGAGGCGCAGGTCACCAACACGCTCGGCTGGTCGGCCACCACCGGCGACGTGTCCCCCTGGGTCTACGAGAAGCTGACCGAGACCTACATGCTCGATCCGGCGATGCGTGAGCGGCTGATGCAGCTCAACCCCACCGCCTCCTCGCGCATCGCCAACCGCCTGATCGAAGCGCATGAGCGCAAATACTGGCAACCCGACGCCGCCATGCTCGAAGCGTTGCGCCAGATCAGTGAAGATCTCGAAGACCGTCTTGAAGGTGTCACCATAGGAGCCGCCGCATGAGCGTGATCACAGCCAAACGTCCGGTTCTCAAGGGGCGCGGTGACGGGGAGGGCAGCGTGCAGGTGCAGCTCGACCGCTCGATCCAGATCGGCAACGCGAAGGTGTTCGCGGTGTACGGCAAGGGCGGGATCGGCAAGAGCACCACATCGTCCAACCTGTCCGTGGCCTTCTCCAAGCTTGGCAAGAAGGTCATTCAGATCGGCTGCGACCCGAAGCATGACAGCACCTTCACCCTCACCAAGTCGCTGATTCCAACGGTGATTGACGTGCTGGCGACGGTGGATTTCCACGCCGAGGAGCTGCGCCCCGAGGATTTCGTGTTCGAGGGTTATAACGGCGTGATGTGCGTCGAGGCGGGTGGTCCGCCGGCGGGCACCGGCTGCGGCGGCTATGTGGTCGGCCAGACGGTGAAGCTGCTGAAGGAGCATCATCTCCTGGACGATACCGATGTGGTGATCTTTGACGTGCTCGGCGATGTGGTGTGCGGCGGCTTTGCAGCCCCGTTGCAGCATGCCGACCGCGCGCTGATCGTGGCGGCGAATGATTTTGACAGCATCTTCGCCATGAACCGCATCGTCGCCGCCATCCAGGCCAAGGCGAAGAACTACGATGTGCGGCTCGGCGGCGTCATCTGCAACCGCTCGGCGGCCACCGACCAGATCGACAAATACAATGCCGCGATCGGCATGGAAACCCTGGCGCATTTCCGTGATCTCGACGTCATCCGCCGCTCGCGGCTGAAGAAATCCACCCTGTTCGAGATGGAAAGCTCGCCCGAGCTGGAAGTGGTGCAAAATGAATATCTCAAGCTCGCCGCCACGCTCTGGGCCGGCACGCCGGAGCGCTCGCCCGCGCCCTTGAAGGACCGCGATATCTTCGATTTGCTAGGGTATGATTGATGTCCGGCGCCACAACCCCCGCCATGACCTACGAAAAGCGCCGCTCGGAGCTTGAGCAATATTTCGACCGCACCGCGGCGGCCGCCTGGGCACGACTGACCTCGGATGCGCCGGTCAGCGGCATTCGCGCCACTGTGCGTCAGGGTCGCGATGAGATGCGCAACACCTTGCTCTCCTTCCTGCCGACCGACCTGTCCGGCAAGCGGGTGCTGGATGCCGGCTGCGGCACCGGCGCGCTCGCCGTCGAACTGGCGCGGCGCGGCGCCGAGGTGGTGGCGATCGATCTCGCCGCGTCGCTGGTCAATGTCGCAGCCGAGCGCCTGCCCGCCGATCTTGGCCCGGGCTCGGTCGAGTTCCGTGTTGGCGACATGTTCGACCCGGCTCTGGGCATATTCGACCATGTGGTGGCGATGGACTCGGTGATCCATTACGTGGCACCGGACATGGCCAATGTGATCAAGGGCTTCGCCGCCCGCGCCCGCGTCTCGGTGGCCTTCACCTTCGCGCCGCAGACGCCGTTCCTGGCCATCGCCCTGCCGCTCGGCAAGCTGTTCCCAAGGTCTGACCGATCGCCCGCCATCGAGCCGGTGCGCCCGGCCCATATTGGTCGCAGGCTCACCGAGGCCGGGCTGAAGCTCGGCCGCACCCATCGGGTGAGCCGCGGCTTCTACACCTCCCAGGCGCTGGAGGTGCTGCGGGCATGATCATCGCCCTGAACAACAAGGCGGCGCAGCGTTGGCGGCGCATCTCAACGAGCCTTCTCCCGTTTGCGGAGATCGCAACCGTGGAGATGCCGCTGTCCAAGTTGCTGCGCCTTGCGTTGTTTCAGGTAACGGTGGGCATGACCATCGTGCTGCTGATCGGCACGCTCAACCGGGTGATGATTGTCGAATTGGGCGTGAAGGCCTGGGTGGTCGCGCTGATGGTCTCCGCACCGCTGATCTTCGCCCCGTTGCGCGCCATTATCGGCTTCAAATCGGACAATCACGCCTCGGCCTTGGGCTGGCGCCGCGTGCCTTATCTTTGGCTTGGCACACTCGCGCAGTTCGGCGGTCTGGCGATCATGCCGTTCGCGCTGATCATCCTGTCCGGTGACACCACCGGCCCGATACTGGTGGGTCAGCTTGGTGCGGCTTTGGCGTTCTTTCTGGTGGGGGCTGGGATGCACACGGTGCAGACCGTGGGGCTGGCTCTGGCCACCGATCTCACGCCGCCCAAGCACCATGTGCGGGTGGTGGTGCTGCTCAGCGTGATGCTGCTGCTCGGCATGGTGCTCAGCGCTGGCGTGTTCGGCCTCGCTTTGCATCCGTTCAGCGAAATCCGCCTCATCCAGGTGGTGCAGGGGGCGGCGGCCATGGTGCTGATCCTCAACACCATCGCATTGTGGAAGCAGGAGCCACGCCAGCCCGGCCGGGTGAAGCCAAACGCGATCAGCTTTGGCAGCGCCTGGACCGCGTTCAGCAAGGCCGGCCGCTCGACGCGCCGCCTGGTGGCGGTGGCCTGCGGCACGGCGTCCTTCTCGATGGGCGATGTGTTGCTGGAGCCTTATGGTGGCCAGATCCTGCGCCTGCCGGTGGCGGCAACCACGGCGCTGACCGCGCTGCTGGCGGTGGGCGGTCTGCTCGGCTTCGGTGTGGCGGCGCGTTCGCTGTCGCGCGGCAATGATCCGTACCGGTTGGCGGCGTTCGGCGCCATGACCGGACTGGTGGCGTTCAGCGCGGTGATCTTCGCCGATCCCGCGCAATCGGCTGCCTTGTTTGGCCTCGGCACCTTCCTGATCGGCTTCGGCGCCGCGCTGTTCGCCGTCGGTACCCTGATGGCCACGATCGGTCAGGCGACCTCCGGTCAGAACGGCCTGGCGCTCGGTGCCTGGGGCGCGGCACAGGCCTCAGCCGCCGGCCTCGCCATTGCCGCTGGCGGCCTGATCCGCGACGGCGTCGGCGCATTGGCAGACGCCGGCGCGCTCGGCGAGGCGCTGACCGGCCCCGGCGTTGGCTACAGCGTCGTCTACCATCTCGAGCTTTATGGCCTGTTCGTAACGCTCGTGGCACTCGGACCGCTGGTGCGAACCCGATCCATCGCTTCCGTTCCCGTTACCACGATCTCCCCCAGCCCCATTCCTCTTACCTGACGAGGGTCCCATGCACGCAGGCGCCATCACCGACCATATCGACGTCGCACAACTTGCCCTTTACCTGTTCTGGCTGTTCTTCGCCGGCCTGGTGATCGTCATTCGCCGCGAGGATCGCCGCGAAGGCTGGCCGCTGATTTCGGACATGCCCGGCCGTGTGCCGGTGAGCGATGCGATCATGCCGGCCCCCAAGACCTTCCTGCTGCATGACGGCACCACCGTGTTGGCCCCGCGCCCCGAAGTCGCTCCGCCGACCAACTCGGTGCCGCTGACCCCGACCCCCGGCGCGCCGTTTGTGCCGGTCGGCAACCCGATGCTGGCCGCCGTTGGCCCCGGCTCCTACTGCCTGCGCGAGGACGTGCCGGAGTTGCTGGTTGAGACCGGCGAAGCCAAGATCGTGCCGCTGCGTGTTGCCCCGGCCTATTCGATCCCTGTCGAGGACAAGGACCCGCGCGGCTTCCAGGTGGTTGGCGCTGACGGTCTGCTGGCCGGCACCGTGGTCGATCTCTGGGTCGATCGCGCCGAGACCATCCTGCGCTATCTGGAACTGGAGGCCGCCACTTCGAAGGGCCCGCGCCGCGTGCTGGTTCCGATGACCTTCCTCACCATCAGCGACTCAAAGCGCCAGGTGAAGGTGCGCGCCATCCTCACCAAGCACTTCGCCGATGTGCCGGCGCTGGCCAATCCTGAGCGGATCACCAAGCTCGAAGAAGACAAGATCGTCGGCTATTACGGCGCCGGCACGCTCTATGCCACGGCCGAGCGCAGCGAGCCGCTGCTGTGATACCCGAACAGCACCCCGACGCGCATCTGTATGACGCGGCAGAGCCGATCCGCGGCCTGCCGGCGCGGCTGCCGCCAGGAGAGCGCATTCTCTGGCAGGGTGCGCCGAACTGGCGCCACATGGCGCGGTATTCCTTCCATATCCGCAAAGTCGCGGCCTATTTCGGCGTGCTGCTGCTATGGGACGTGATCTCCGCCACCTATGACGGCGCGCTGGCCGAGGTCGCCGGGTCGATCCTGGAACTTATCGGCCTAAGCTGCGTGGTGCTGGCCATCATCGCGATCTTCTGCTGGGCGGTGGAGCGCACCACTGTCTACACCGTGACCTCGCGCCGCGTGGTGATCCGCGCCGGCATCGCGCTACCCAAGACCGTTAATATCCCCTATGTCCGCGTCGACAGCGTCGATCTGCGGCTACGCGGCGAAGGGCATGGCGACATCCTGCTGACCCCGCTGGCCACCGATCATCTGGCCTATCTGGTGCTGTGGCCGCATGTGCAGGCGTTCCAGTTCCGCCACGGCAGGCCGCTGCTGCGCTCGGTGAAGGATGCGCCTGCCGTGGCGCGGATCATCGGCCAGGCGGTGGGGGCCGTGGTGACCGCACCGCCTGCCGCAGCGCCGGTCATGGCCGGGGCCCCGGCATGAGTGCGAGCATGACCAGCCCTGTGCCCCGGCCGCACACCACGCGCGTCATGTTGCTTGCCCTCGGCAGCGTGGTGGCGTTTGCCATGCTGATGGTGGCGCTTCGCAGCGGTCACCAGCCGGTGACGGGCCTCGCCACGTCGCGCCCGCTGGTGGTGCGCGCGCTGCAATTCACCGACACCGCCGAGCACGGCGTGGCGATCGTCAACGCGCCAAATGGCCGCGTGATCGACATCATCCCGCCCGGTGCCGGCAATTTTGTGCGCGCCACATTGCGCGGTCTTGCGCAGCAGCGGTTGCGCGAAGGGGCGAGCCCGGACGTGGCGTTCCACCTCACGGCGTGGGAGGATGGGCGGCTGACGCTCGAGGACCCGGCAACTGGCCGGGTGGTCGAGCTGGAAGCCTTCGGCCCGACCAACCGTGAGGATTTCGCCCGCATGCTGACCCTGCCTGGCGGCACACCGCCTGTCGGAGGCAATCCATGAGCTGGCTTGCCCCCATCCGTGAAACCGTCACCGCGACCTGTGACGTTGACATTGAAAAGACTGTGGAAAGCTTTCACGCCTACACTGTGCCCTCCGACATCGAGCTGCGGCCCGGAGACGAGATGCTGGTGCATGGCGTGCCCTATGACATCGAATTCGGCGTGGCGCTGAGCCTGCAATGCAAGGCCACCGTCGCCCGCGCCACCATGCTGGAACGGGTCTGGACCCGGGTCACCAGCATCTTTCATCTCACCGGGCTCTACGAGGTCGGCTTTCAGCCGCAGGAAGAGCTCGAACTCAAGCCCCGGAGGACCCCATGAGCGCTGCCGTCATGTCTGACGCGACGATGAACGAGTCCACCGCGATCGCCAAACAGGACACCATCCTGACCCCGCGGTTTTACACCACCGATTACGACGCGATGGACAAGCTCGATGTGAGCGCCGTGCGCAAGGATTGGGACGAGTTGGTCGCCGAAATGCGCTCTGACCCCAATCGCGGCCATTTCCGCCGCAACGAGCTGTTCGATGTGAACACTGATGCGATGGACCCGGCGCTGAAGAAGGAGTTTCTGGAATTCCTGATCAGCTCTGTCACGGCCGAGTTCTCCGGCTGTGTGCTCTATGCCGAAATCAAGAAACGCATCACCAACCCCGATGTGCGCGAACTGTTCACCTTCATGACGCGTGACGAGGCCCGCCATGCCGGCTTCATCAACGACACGCTGAAGGATTACGGTGTCGGCGTGGATCTTGGCTTCCTCACCCGCGCCAAGAAATACACCTTTTTCCAGCCGAAGTTCATCTTCTACGCGACCTATCTCTCCGAGAAGATCGGCTATGCCCGTTACATCACCATCTTCCGCCATCTGCAGAAGAACCCGGCCAATATGATCCATCCGATCTTTGGCTGGTTCGAGCAATGGTGCAACGATGAGTTCCGCCATGGCGAGGCCTTTGCGCTGATCATGCGCTCCAACCCGAAATACCTCACCGGGTTGAATAAGCTCTGGATCCGCTTCTTCCTGCTCGCGGTCTACGCCACGATGTATATCCGCGACCATGCCCGCCACGAGTTCCACACCGCGATGGGCATCGACCCAACCGAGTATGACTACACGGTCTTCCGTATCACCAACGAGATCAGCAAGCAGGTGTTCCCGCTGACCTTGGACATCGATCACCCGATGTTCCGCCTCGGTCTGGACCGCATGCGGCGCATCACCGAGGCGCAGCGGGCCGCCAAGGAGCAGGGCGGGGTGATCGGCAAGATCAAGCATCTCGGTCTGCTGGCTGCGGCCGGTTACACCTTCCTGCGGCTCTACACGCTTCCCGCACATGGCAACGAACTGCCCGCGGAGATCCGCATGCAGCCGGCGTGGTAGGCGGAGCGCCGGTGGAATGATCCAGTTCGGGCTGCCCATCATCTTCGCGCTGTTCGTGTGGTGGTTCAGCACCGGGCTGATCTTGTTCCTCGATCGTCTGCCGCGCGCAAGCTTCGTCTGGAGCATGCTGGCGGCGACGATCGTGCTGGGGTTCGCGCTGCGTGGCATCGCCGTGATGGGCGAGGATGTCAGCGATCAGGGTGCCTATTGCGCCTTCGCCTGCGGGGTGGCGGTGTGGGGCTGGCAGGAGATGAGCTTCCTGATGGGGTTCATCACAGGCCCGCGCCGCCGCGCATGCCCGGCGGGCTGCGCTGGTGTCGCGCATTTCTGGCACGGCACCCAGGCGGTGATCTGGCATGAGCTGATGATCGCCGCCGGTGCGGGCGTGATCTGCTGGCTGAGTTGGGGGGCTGCCAACCAACTCGCCCTCTGGACCTATGGCGTGCTGTGGGGGCTGCGGCTGTCGGCCAAGCTCAACCTGTTCCTTGGTGTGCGCAACCTCAACGCCGAGCTGCTGCCGCCGCATCTGGCCTATCTGGCGAGCTTCTTCCGCGCCCGGCCGATGAACGCGCTGTTCCCGCTCTCGGTCTCGGTTGCAACCGTGCTGACCCTGTTGCTGTTCCAGCGCGCCGTGGGGCAGGACGCGCCCAGCTTCGAGGCCAGCGCCTTCACCTTGCTCGGCACCATGATGGCGCTGGGTTTGGTGGAGCATTGGTTCATGGTGGTGCCGCTGCCCTTTGCCGAGCTTTGGGCCTGGTATCTGCGCCACCGCGAGCCGGCCCCGTCCGTTGCTCTCGCGGCACAGCCTGCCTGCTGTGCCGCGCACGCGGCGTCGTTTTCAACCCGTCTACCCCGCCCTGTGCGGGCAGCCCCGTAAAACTCCGGAGGACCCCATGGACTACGAAGCCTTCTTCGGCAAACAGCTCGACACCCTCCGGCGGGAAGGGCGCTATCGCATCTTCATCGACCTGGAGCGTCAGGCGGGGTCCTTCCCACGCGCCACGCATCACCGCCGGCGTGGCACCGCCGAGGTGACGGTGTGGTGCTCCAACGATTATCTCGGTATGGGTCAGCACCCGGCCGTGATCGCCGCCATGCATGAGGCGCTGGACCAATGCGGTGCCGGCGCCGGTGGTACGCGAAACATCGCCGGCACCAATCATCACCACGTCATCCTGGAGAAGGAACTGGCCGATTTGCACGGCAAGGAGGCGGCGCTGCTGTTCACCTCCGGCTACGTGTCCAACTGGGCGGCGCTGAGCACACTGGCCTCGAAGCTTCCCGGCTGCATCGTCTTCTCCGACGCCAAGAATCACGCCTCGATGATCGAGGGCATCCGCCATTCCCGCGCCGAGACCGTCATCTGGAAGCACAACGACGTGGCCGATCTCGAGGAGAAGCTCGCGGCGGCCCCAGCCGGCGCGCCCAAGCTGATTGCCTTTGAGAGCGTCTATTCAATGGATGGCGACATTTCGCCGATCGGTGCCATCTGCGACGTGGCGGACAAATACGGCGCCATGACCTATCTGGACGAGGTGCATGCCGTCGGCATGTATGGCCGTCGTGGCGGCGGCGTGTCCGAGCGAGACGGCGTGGCGCATCGCGTCACCGTCATTGAGGGCACGCTCGCCAAGGCGTTCGGCGTGGTGGGAGGCTACATCAGCGGCTCGGCCGCGATGGTGGATTTCGTCCGCAGCTTCGCTTCGGGCTTCATCTTTACCACAGCCCTGCCGCCGATGGTGGCCGCCGGCGCGACCGCCTCGATCCGCCACCTCAAGGCCAGCAGTGCCGAGCGCACCCGCCAGCACGAAAACGCCCGCAAGGTTCGCGCGGGCCTTGACGCGGTGGGCGTGCCGCATCTGGACAACACCAGCCACATCGTGCCGGTCATGGTCGGCGACCCGATCCAGTGCAAGGCCATCAGCGATATCCTGCTGGAATCCTATGGGATCTACGTGCAGCCCATCAACTACCCGACCGTGCCGCGCGGCACCGAGCGCCTGCGCCTGACGCCGGGGCCGCTGCATTCGGATGAGGATATCGAACATCTGGTGGATGCACTGTCAGCGATTTGGTCGGCGTTGTCGTTGGCGCGGGCGGCTTGAAGCAAGGAAGGCCAGGGTCGTCTGTCTCTGGCCTTCCTTCATTGACGCCACCCACCTCGACCCCCTATAAGCCCCCCCTCGTTCTCGGGCTGCTCTTCAGCCCGTCCCTGTTGTGAAGCCGGAGTTCCGCCGTGAAGCGTACGTATCAACCCTCCAAGCTCGTCCGCAAGCACCGCCACGGCTTCCGTGCACGCATGGCCACTGTCGGCGGCCGCAAGGTGCTGGCCAATCGTCGTGCCAAGGGCCGTGCGAAGCTCTCGGCCTAAGATCGGGTCGCTGGCGCGTCTCAAGCGTCGGGCCGAGTTCCTGCGCGCTGCGTCCAAGGGGCGCAAAGTCGCTGTTCATGGACTTGTGTTGCAGGCCCTGCCGCGCCCCGAAGGGGGCGAAGCGCGCATCGGTTTTACTGTGACCAAGAAAGTGGGTAACGCCGTGGTCCGCAACCGCACAAGGCGGCGTCTCAAGGAAGCTGCTCGCCTGTTGATGCGCGAACGGCAGGTCGGCAGTGTCGATATCGTCTTGATCGGACGGGACAGCACGCGCAAGCGCGATTTCGGTCTGCTGATGGATGACCTGTCCCGCGCGCTCGACAAGGTCGGCGTATAATGAAAATCCTGACATGGCCGATGATCGCCCTCGTTCGGCTCTACCAATGGACGATCCGCCCGGTGATCGGCGCCAACTGCCGGTTTGAGCCCTCTTGCAGCCATTACGCGATTGATGCGTTGCGGCTGCATGGCCCCCTCCAGGGATCGGGGCTTGCAGTCTGGCGCATATTGCGCTGCAACCCTTGGAACGAGGGGGGCTTCGATCCCGTGCCCCCGACCCACTCCTCAAAAGGCCGGATGGCACCCTGATGGACCAGAAACGCCTGCTGCTGGCGATCGCCTTGTCGGTCGCGATCCTGCTCGGCTTCCAGATGCTGATGCCGCAGCCACCGAAGCCCGAGGCGATTGCAGTCGCACCGACATCGGTCGCCGCAAGTCCGACGGCGGCGGGCGCCGCACCCAGCGCCGCGCCCATTGAGCAGGGCGGCGAGCAGATCGCCACCTTGCGCAATGCCCCTCGCGCACGGTTCAAAGCACCCCGCCTGCAAGGCAGCATCAGCCTGCTTGGTGCGCGCCTCGATGACCTTGTGCTGCGCGATTATCGCGAAACCACAGCGTCAGACAGCCCGTTGGTGCGCTTGCTGGAACCGCGCGGTGACGCACAGCCTTATTACGTGCAGTTCGGCTGGACCGCCGCCAGCGGCACCGCCGCGACACTGCCGGGGAACAACACTGTCTGGACTGCGTCAGGGGACCTGACCGACACAAGCAAGATGACCCTGTCCTGGACCAATCCGCAGGGCCAGCTTTTCCAGATCATCCTGGGTCTCGACCGCGAATACATGTTCACCATCGAGCAGAAGGTGACCAACAACGGTGCCGAGGCGCTCAACCTCTTCCCCTTCGCCCGCATTCGTCGCGACTATACGCCGCAGACCGATGGCTATTACATCCTCCATGAAGGCCTGCTCGGCGTGCTCGACGGCAAGTTGAAGGAGATGAAATACAGCGACGTCAAAAGCGACGGCGAGAAGAAGGCCGGGCTGGCGTTTGACGTGACCACCACGGGCGGCTGGGCCGGTATCACCGACAAATACTGGCTGACCGCACTCGTTCCCGATCAGTCCGTGCCGGTCGTGGCTGCCTATCGTCATGTGGCCGACGGTGGCGATCGCTATCAGGTCGATCTGCTGGCCAAAGACGCGCAGGCCGTTGCCCCCGGCGCCAGCGCCTCGCGCACCACGCGTCTGTTCGCCGGCGCCAAGGAGGTGCATCTGCTGGACCGCTACGAGGCGTCCGTGCCGGTGCCGAATTTCGACAAGGCGGTGGATTTCGGCTGGTTCTACTACGTGACGAAGCCGTTCTTCTACGCAATCGACTTCCTCAACGGCCTGCTGGGCAATTTCGGCCTCGCCATCATGGCGTTCACGCTGCTGCTGAAGCTGCTGTTCTTCCCACTGGCGAACAAGTCTTATCGCTCGATGAGCAAGATGAAGCTGCTCAGCCCGAAAATCACCGAGCTGCGCGAGCAATACAAGGACGAGCCGCAGAAGCTGCAATCCGCCATGATGCAGCTCTACAAGACCGAGAAGGTCAATCCGGTCAGTGGCTGTCTGCCGATGCTGATCCAGATCCCGATCTTCTTCTCGCTCTACAAGGTGATCTTCGTCACCATCGAGATGCGTCAAGCGCCGTTCTTCGGCTGGATTCGTGATCTGTCGGCGATCGACCCGACCAACGTGTTCAACCTGTTCGGCCTGATCCCGTTCGATCCATCTGGCATGACGCATTACCTGCATCTGGGCGCGTGGCCGCTGATCATGGGCGTCACGATGTATTTCCAGCAGAAGCTAAACCCGCCGCCGCCGGACCCGATGCAGGCGAAGCTGTTCCAGTTCATGCCGATCATCTTCACCTTCATGCTGTCGAGCTTCCCGGCCGGGCTGGTGATCTATTGGAGCTGGAACAACACCCTGACCATCATCCAGCAAAGCCTGATCATGCGCGGCACCCGCCTGGACAAGCCCGCGGCCGCGGTGGTGAGCAAGCCAAAGGCTCCCAAATCCTGACCGACACGCCGCCGCTTTTTCTCGATCCTGAAGGCCTCACGCCCGAACAGCGTGAGGCCATTCGTCTGGCGGCCATCGAGGCCGGCCGGCTGCTGTTTGCCGCCGAATGCCAGTTCATCTTCGCCTCGCAGCGTCTGGATGATCTGCCGCCACCTGGCCTGCCGGAAGTGGCATTTGCCGGCCGCTCCAATGTCGGCAAATCATCGTTGATCAACGCGCTCACCGGGCGCAATGCGCTGGCCCGCACCTCCTCGACGCCCGGGCGCACCAAGCAACTCAATTTCTTCGATCTCGGCGGCCGGCTCGGCCTTGTGGACATGCCGGGCTATGGCTACGCCCAGGCGGCGCGCGAGGTGAAGGAGGACTGGCAGGAGCTGATGTTCACCTATCTCCGCGCCCGCCCGACCTTGCAGCGCGTGATTTTGCTGCTCGATGCCCGCATCGAGGTGAAGGAGAGCGATCTTGCGGTGATGGGGCTGCTCGACAAGGCGGCGGTGATCTATGAGGTCGTGCTCACCAAGGCGGACAGCGTGAAGCCCACCGCCCTGCGCGCCAAGATCGCAGAGGCGGAGAAGCTGGCGCGCAAACACGCTGCCGCGCTGAGCGATATTCGGGTGACCAGTTCAGACACCGGCCTCGGCATCCCCGAACTGCGCGGCGATCTGGCGGCGCTTGCGGTTTCTTGACCTCGGCGTCCCGGCGCAGCACAAGACGAGGCCAATACGGGAGGCTCAAGTGACCGACATCGTGGACGATTTTGACAGCCCGCCGCGCGAGTCGGCTCAGGAGCAGGCCAAGATTCTGGCCCATGCGCTGCCCTATCTTCGGCGCTATGCCGGCGCCACCATCGTGGTGAAATATGGTGGGCACGCGATGGGCGAGGAGCATCTGGCCCATATGTTCGGCCGCGACATCGCGCTGCTGAAGCAGGTTGGTGTGAACCCCGTGGTCGTGCATGGCGGCGGTCCGCAGATCAACACAATGTTGAAGCGCCTGGCCATCACCTCCACCTTCATCGATGGGCTGCGAGTGACCGACGCCGCGATGGTCGAGGTCGTGGAAATGGTTCTGGCCGGTACCGTCAACAAGATGGTGGCGGGCCTGATCAACCGCGCCGGTGCGTTGGCGGTGGGCATTTGCGGCAAGGACGGCGGACTGATCCGCGCCCGCAAGCTCACCCGCACCACGATCGATCCCGGCAGCCGCATCGAACGCGTGCTCGATCTCGGCTTCGTCGGTGAGCCCGAGCACGTCGATGTCCGCGTCATCCATGCGCTGACCGGCGCTGGGCTGATCCCGGTGATTGCCCCCGTGGGTGTGGGCGAGGACGGACAGACCTACAACATCAATGCCGACACCGTGGCAGGCGCCATCGCCGGCGCGCTGGGCGCCAGCCGGCTGCTGATGCTGACCGACGTGCCGGGCGTCCTCGACGCCAACAAGGTGCTGATCCCCGATATGAGCGTGGAACAGGCTGAGGCCGGCATCTCCAGCGGGTTCATCACCGGTGGCATGATCCCGAAGGTTGAGAACTGCGTCGATGCGGTGAAGCGGGGTGTGAAGGGCGCGGTGATCCTGGATGGACGGCAGCCGCATGCCTGCCTGCTGGAGCTCTTCACCGAAGGTGGGCACGGGACGTTGATTCACGGGTGAGGACGAAGCCGTGAAGTGGGGGGGCGGCGCAAAACATCGCCCCAGACCCGGCATCGCAGCAGCTTGTGAGATCGGCAATTGAAAAAAGGGCCATCTCCAGCGGACCACAATTCCGCCGGAGATGGCCCCCTCATTGCTGACCGGGAGCTCCCAAAGCGAGTCCGCCGCTGAAAGGAGCGGCGATCACGCTCTAAAACCTGGAGGTCCCGGGTTGGCCCGTCTCGTTGAAGACAAGCGCTGCTGTCTCAAGACCGCAGGAAGATGTGCGCCGCCTCGATGGCGACGCCTACAACAGCGAAGAGCGCGACGTAGGGGAACACATATTTCCCCAGAAACTCCTCGTTGGATTCCAACCAGTCCATCATGCGCTGCGGCGTCTTCTCCAGCCATTCCGAGCCACCGACCGCGGCATTGATCGTTGCCGCCATCAGGCCGAACACGCCAAGGCCGAGGATCGGGCCGAACACCGACCACATCCGCTCGCCGCCAGAGAGGAACACGAAGCTCACCGCCATCAGCGCCAGGGCGCCGGCGAAGCCCGCCGTGGTGACGCGCTTGCGGTTGATCTCCGGATCGTTGCTGCCGCGCGTCTCGAGGAGACGCTGCATGGCCGACACCACAAACGCACTCGACATCATAAAGAAACCGAAATTCTGCATGCTCATCGCTCCCCATCGCCTGTTTGACGTGCAACGTGGCACAACCCACCTTCTCTGAGAATAGGTTTGGAGCCCGAATGGCCGCCCGTCCCGCCTCCCGCTTCGTCTGCGCCCAATGCGCCGCCGTGACGCCGAAATGGGCCGGGCGGTGCGAGACCTGCGGCGCCTGGAATTCCATCGCCGAGGAGGCGCTGGAGGCAGCGCCCGGCCTGAATGCCAAGGCTGCCAAGGCCACGACGCGCAAGATTGCTTTCACCGATCTGGCCGGCACCGCCGCCCCGCCGCCGCGCGCCGCCACCGGCATCGCCGAGCTGGACCGGGTGCTGGGCGGCGGGCTGGTGGCGGGCTCGGCGATTCTGCTGGGCGGCGATCCGGGAATCGGCAAGTCCACCATCCTCTTGCAGGCCGCAGCCTCCCTGGCCAGCGCCGGGCGACGGGTGCTCTACATCTCGGGCGAGGAGGCGGTGGAGCAGGTTCGCATGCGCGCCCGGCGTCTCGGCCTCACCGGGGCGCCGCTGGAACTCGCCGCGGCCATCAATCTGCGCGACATCATCGCCACACTCGAACAGGCGAGCGATGCCGCCCTGGTGGTGATCGATTCGATTCAGACCATGTGGCTTGATGAGATCGATAGCGCCCCCGGCACCGTCAGCCAGGTGCGCGCCTGCTCGTTCGAGCTGATCCGCGCTGCCAAGACGCGGGGTTTCGCCGTGGTGCTGGTCGGCCATGTCACCAAGGACGGCGCCATCGCCGGCCCCCGCGTGCTGGAGCACATGGTGGACGCGGTGCTGTATTTCGAAGGCGATCGCGGCCATCAGTTCCGCATTCTGCGCGGCGTGAAGAATCGCTTCGGCGCCACCGATGAGATCGGCGTGTTCGAGATGGGCGAGACCGGGCTCACCGAGGTGCCCAACCCCTCCGCCCTGTTCCTCGCCGAACGGCGCGGCAACATCGCCGGATCGGCGGTGTTCGCGGGGCTGGAGGGCACGCGCCCGGTGCTGGTGGAAATCCAGTGCCTGCTGTCGGCCAATGCGTCCGGCAGCCCGCGCCGCTCGGTGATCGGCTGGGACAGCGGGCGGCTGTCGATGCTGCTCGCCGTGCTGGAGACGCGCTGCGGGGTGAAGTTCCAGGCGATGGATGTGTATCTCAACGTCGCCGGCGGGTTGCGCATCTCAGAGCCCGCGGCCGATCTGGCTGTGGCGGCCGCTTTGGTGTCTGCGGCCTCCGATCAGCCGACCGATCCGGGCATGGTGTTTTTCGGCGAGGTCGGGCTCTCGGGCGAAATCCGTCAGGTGGCGCAGGCCGAGGCGCGGTTGAAGGAGGCGGAGAAGCTCGGCTTTGATGCTGCCTGCCTGCCGCGGCGGGTGGCGCGCGGCAATCGGCCGCTCTCGGCCCCGGCCGGAATCACCTTGCGCGAGATCGGCCATCTGTCCGACCTTGTGGCACGCTTCGCACAGCGGGCGGAAAAAGCGCCGCCTGCGCGGGACGCAACCAAGTCATCCTGATGACAGGGTGGTGTTGCGTCGGTTTCGGACGATATATGCCGTGAACCATCACAGGAATCTGCGCGTGAACTGGGTTGATCTCGCCATCATCGCCGTGATCGGGTTTTCCGGCA
>Ga0114959_10002191_pt1 | contig 16382 bp, 22 predicted proteins | sample C_130625_EF_Meta_FD_87317 | JGI IMG/M metagenome (GOLD analysis project Ga0114959, IMG submission 87317) | Freshwater microbial communities from Lake Croche, Canada to study carbon cycling - C_130625_EF_MetaG | ecosystem: Environmental > Aquatic > Freshwater > Lake | place: Lake Croche, Canada...
ATATTATGTTTTTAAATTAAGTTTGTAAGAAACAATTTGACATCTTCAGCAAAGCTGTCATCTATAAAGTCTACACCGTAATAATCATGAATTTTCAAATAATTCGTTTTGTATGTGTCGTTGATACCGATGAATTGTATCTTACCTTCATTCTGACGAGGAGGTAGATTATCAATCAACACATTATTTGGATTAGCATACTCATGCGGAGTAGTTGTACTGTAACCATCGCTGATGGTATCGTCATATGCTGTATTAACCCAAACTCTTGCTGCGGCCTGATCTTCTCGAGCAAAGATATCAGCGTTATTAAATCCCCAACCTGCTAAAGCGTTAACTTGTTCTGCGTAGTCTCGTGTAGCAGTAGTGAGAATATGTACGTTTTCCTTACCGACAAGATTACGACTAAATTTAATTAATTCGTTGCTGACAGGTCTGACGATTGTGTAGTACATATGATCATCAAATACAAGCTGTATATGCTCTTGATTTGGTCTAGACATTAGAGTGTGAATCAATGTCTCATCGATGTCCCAAAAGATCTTATTAATCATATATTAATTATATTGAAGTTCCGTTAGAGTAAAGTTGATTTAAGACTTCTTTGATGTTTTTCGCTCCACATTGGTTTGCGCTGTGGATGTAGCAGGTTGGAGTTTTGATCCTACCAGCCTCGTTCCACTTGTCAATCAAATATTCAGCACAGTGTTTACCAGTCGGTATTTTTAATTTATCATATTCAATCAGACCAATCAAATTTGTTACATCATGGTAGTGATTTATGTGTTCGACGTGTAAGTCATGATCAAAGCTAATCACATCAGGAATTCCATTTTTTTCAAGATAATCAACAAATTGTTCATAAGTTCGAACAATATCCCAATTACCATTAGGTATACCTGATATATTCTCAAGTGATCTACCTGTGATAATTTGTTTTTTGTCATCGCGGCGAGGATAAATCCAAGCATCTTTCGGTAAACGTAAATCATCTAAAAATAAATACATTTGATTTAGTGGTTTATATTCTGGTACAAAATTTACCAACTCTTGAGCAGTTTTCTTTGCAAAGATTAGATCATGATTGATACGACCCTGCTTACTCAGAACACCGCTCTTAATTTGATCTCCTGTAATGTCGTTAATAGCCATCTTTTAACTGAGTTGTTATAAACTTCGTATAACTATCTTCAGGATCAGAGCTACAATTAAACACGAAATCAAATACAAAGTCGTTATCATCAATTTTTGTTGTTGTTAGTGTTTTATTGTACAAGCAGTCAATCTCCGATTGGATTAGACTAATTTTATCTCGGAGCTGGCTTAGTGTTTGTATTTGTTCGTCGGTTAACTTTTTCATTTTCACATTGTTGTCTTATTTAGCTACATTCTTTGAGAAGTTTTTAACAGCAGACCTGGCGCCATTCGGAATAAAGTACTTCTTATTTTCTTTCCAAGAGCTAGCTGAGAGAATTTCAATCTCACCTCCTACTTTACCTGAATATACCATTCTACCCTTAGGTCGAGGTACATCAGGACCTGTAAAAGCACAAGACTTACAATTTTTCAAACCAAGCTCAGCACGAGCAGATTCAACTGTATTACCACACCCACAAAACATATTCATACTTTATTTTATAAGAGTTCCATAAACGAACCATTACTCAAACTCAATTTAACGGTAATATTGTTTACTAGCATACCACGACATAATCTCGTAATGAAAATCTTTTTCTGTTAGATTACCTTCTACGTTGATCAAATGAACTGGATCTACTCCACCACTCTCTTCAAAGACGAAAATCTTTGAAGATTCACTATCATATTCGAATGAATATATTCCTACTTTATTACTATACATGTTATTCTTTGTTTGTTTCTAAAAATTTAAGCAAATACCCTGCAAACTGGAGTTTAATGAGCGGTTCAACATCAATCAATGGTCCGACTGTTCCATTACTAATGTAATGTATGCGTAAATCTAGAAGTACAGGGCGTTCTGATTGGAAAAAATAATCTAAGTCTACAAGAACACCCTCGTCTTCAGAATGTGCGTCAATTAGCCTAATAACGTGTTTCATTTAACTAGCATGCTCAGTGCAGTATTAGACAGCGTCGGAATAGTCAATGTTCGAGCAAGTTTCTCAGGAGTAAACTTTTTTGAAGATTCGTACTCTGTAACGGCGTTCAAAGCATCCCAACGAGTAGAGCCGTTATTGCCGATGCCCTTGATAAAGCGATTAAAAATGTCTTCGTGCTTGTTCAACATCTTAGTTGAGATGTCACCTTTTACTGAGGGTAAAATCTTCTCAATAAGATGACGCATTTGATCCTCTGTAAACACTTCATTCTGAAGTTTTTCGACGACTGACTTGAATGAATTAATGACAGCAATGTTTGTCTTAAACTTGTGAACAATATCATTCACATTATCATCGAAAGTGAATGAGTGACGAACACCTCGAGATTTCTTTACATCAGCCTCACGCTGGACAATGTGGAGCTGATTGTCGCAAACAATCCGTCGAGTTGACGGGACGATTTTGTTTGAATTCATGCCCGAATTATCAATGACAGTGTAGAACATGCCGTCGATAATATCACCATTAATATTGAGCTGATTATTGAGCTGCGACTGAATAACCACTCGCTTTCCGTTACCAGCAACGGTGTAGCCAACATGAGAGATTCCACCAACCTGATTAGTTGCTGTATTCAACACATCAAGCATTTCATCCATTTGAATTGGTCGATACGACCCTCTGCAAACTCCGATATGATCGCGAGTATCTTGACGCATAAGAGAGTAAAGATTTTTGATCTCAGTTCCACGCGAATCAAACAGCGGCTCTTTTGTAATACTAAAAGCTGGAACCTCGTCAAGATTGCTGATATTTGTAAAGAATGGCATAATTTAGTTTTTGTTTTGTTTCAGTTTGTGTTCACCGTAATTATACGCGAGTTCCTTAAACGAATTTAATTTCATTTCAATGATTTTTGATTCAAGTTTTTTGTAGCTTTTGTAGATTCTGTTGACTTCTGTCGCAAGTTTTTCAAATTTACGAGCATCCTTTTCTTCTGGCGACGAGTGATATTCGCTAAAGCTACCATACTTAAATGAAAGTTTGAAGGGTAAGTTTTCTACTTGGAGAATATGTCTTAATTCGTGTAACAGATCACTTACTACATACTTCTGTGTTGCGCTATTTGGTATATATAGTTGTATTAAATTTAAACCAACATAAAATGCTGAATATTCACCTTTACTCTTATGAACTTTTATCTTCAATGTTCGCTTAGTTTTAATAAATCGACTAAAGATAAACGATAATAGTTCAAAATCTAAACCTGTTTTTTCTATGACAGCTTTAGAAGGTAAAAGCGTTATCATAATTAACCAAGGTAAGATATAACAGTCTCTTTTAAACCATCCTCAAATTTGCGTTGATTATTTAGCGATGTTAGGTCATTAAATATAGTGCTCATTGCATATTTAAAATCGTGCCCTTGACGATCCTTAACAAATTCAATGTAACTATCTTGTTTATATTCAGGGTAACGTTCTTCAACTATTTTTATAAGACTATCAATTATCTCTAAGTTTGAAATTGTTTTTGTACCGTAAATATTATACAATTTTTGACTACACGGGTGATGCAGCGCTTCTATTAAGGCTTTCGCATGATCTTTAACGAAAATCCATTCTCTAATATTTGTACCGTTACCATAAACAGGAATCTTTTTGCCGTATTTAAGAGCATTCAGAACGGTAGGAATAAGCTTCTCATTAAACTGTCTTGGACCGTAATTATTACAACACCTTGTAACGGTAATATCTAGATCGTAAGTTGTTGTATATGAAAGTGCTAATAGATCTGAACTAGCCTTTGATGCTGCGTAAGGTGAACGAGGATTAATTGAAGTTAGCTCTGTAAATGGCGGATCATTTAGATCTAGGTGACCATATACTTCATCTGTAGATACGTGAACCATTCTAGAATCAGGAGTGTACCTTCTAAGACATTCTAGAATATTTGCTGTACCTTTTATATTTGAATCAACAAAACTGATAGGGTCAGATATTGATCTATCAACATGTGATTCAGCCGCGCAATGTATAATATAGTCTGGTCTATGTGCTTGCCAAATTTTAAATATATATTCATTATTAATATCAATGTAATAATTGGCGATTCGCTCACTCTGTTGAACGTTATCGATATTACTGCCTATACCTAATTTATCTATATTTACAACTTTTGTATCATTTTGTTGTAATATTTGATCAATTATATGCGATCCAATAAAACCACAACCACCTGTAACTAAATAAGTTTTCATAATCCTACTTTTTTATTTGTTCGTTGCTCAATAGCTCTCACTAAGTTAGCACACTCAAGTAAATCATCATGAGTACCACAGTCAAACCAGAAGCCATCTAGCTCTTGAACTGATACTCCTTCTGTTTCACTTAGTTTAGATATTACATCAACAATTTCAAGCTCATTTCTCGCTGATTTTTGTAAATTCTTTGCAATATTAACAGCATTATTTGAAAATACATACAATCCAATTACTGCAGTATCACTTACAAATTCTTGCGGCTTCTCAACGATTGTCTTTAACTTACCATCCTCAACAACAGCGACACCGTATGCTTGAGGATTTTTTACTTTGTAAGTAAAAATAGTATTAGGTTGAGCACTTAATGTAAACGGCGTGATAATGACGTTATCCCCAAGGATAAGCGTGATGTCATCTTTTCCTATAAAATTCTCACCAATTATAAATGCCTCAGGTATACCCCCGGGTTCCGGTTGGACTCTAAACTGTAAATTAATTCCCTCATCTTCGAGATGCTTTAATTGATCTTGGAAGAGTTTGTATTGAAGAAGATCGGATACAATAATTAGAATATCCTTGATACCCATATCCACAAGAGTCTTTAGTGGATAATAAATCATAGGTTTATTGTAGACACAGTGTAGTTGTTTTGATACTGCATGTGTAGAAGGGTATAAACGCGTACCCTTGCCGCCGGCGAGAACTATACCTTTACTCATATTATATTTTAATATAACTCAATGCTTTTGCAATAGCTTCTTTTTCTGATAACAATTTAAAATCTGGAAAAAGGTCTTGTAATTTTTCTGTTGATAAAACGCAATTAGATCTTGGTGCTAAAAGATTAAGCTCTTTCGTATCGACAAACTTCCAATTTAGATTAGTTCTACCTGCTCTAGTAAGTAAACCAACTACTTCTGTAGTAGTTAGTGCTTCTGGATTTACAAAATTAACTATTCCAGTCCAGCGGTGATTCTGCTCAATAAAATATTGAATAAATCTACACAGATCTGGTATGTATGTTTTGGAATTTCTGAAATCTATGAGGTTGTCGTACTTTAGTATCTTTGAGAGATATGAACGATCTACAAACTCATTACAAAACGGCATACGAATGCGTACAATACAACCATAGGGATCCATAGTTTCATACGCATGTTTACTTTTACTATAGAATGATGAATCATTAAATAATCCAAAATTAGGTGTATCTGATTCGGTAAATTCTTTATTGTAACCAGAGTACACACAGCCCGAAGAGATGTGTATATATCTAATACATAAATGCTTACAAAGTTGACTAATCTTTAGTGGTAATGTTACATTTAAATGCCAGCATTCTTCTTTACGAATCTCACATTCATCAACGTTAGGTTTGCCAGTAAATCCAAAACAATTAACGATATGTGTAATGTCGTTGTTGAGCACGTATCTATTCAACACGTGCATATCACTATAATCCAGAGTATATCTTGAATGTATAATATACTCTACATCATCACTAGAGTTAACATAATTAAATAGATTCCTACCAACATAACCGTTGCCAAGGATTAAGACTTTCTTCATAAATTAATTATATCAGTACGCAACTAATAAATCAACTTACTTTTCGAAGTATTCTTCAATGTACTCGAGTATATCACCACTTGTGGCAATATCATTAGAAGATATAAACTCAACTAACGAATTAACAAAATCATTACCTATTTCTGAGAGTTGACCATCTTCTACTTCATCTAACAAATCACGTAGTTCATAAGCAACGTTCGTTATTTTGTCTATCTTTTCGTTAACTTTTCTAAGTAAATTACCCTTATTCATTTACGTGTATTTATATGTGATTATGTTAAATTTACTTATTTTTAATCTTTTTTTACTTATTATTTTTATAATGGTTAAGTAAGTTAACAACATCACTTTTAAGGTAATTTACAGGCTTAGGTGTCCAATGACCATCTTTCAAATAAAAAATAATAAGATTACTGCATATTTTACCTGATATAATCTCATACATATATGCATAAAGTGATAACTGTAAAGCATAAGAGTTAAACTCACAGTGTGCAAGATGACTTATTGGATCCTTTAAATAGTCGTTAAAGTCAGTTCTATATCTAAACTTTTTATTCGTTTTGAAGTCTCCTACGGTAAAGCTCTTATCATTCTCAAATATAAGGTCAGCAGTGCCTGCAATTTCGTATTCGTGTGTATACAATAACTGCTCTGATAAGACCGTCTTGTATTTAATTACATGATCAGTAACAATAGTATCGTAACTTGCGTAAAACTCATGAGAGCCATATTCACCAATAATACCACTCTTGACATAATCTTCCATAATTTTATGGATCTTAGTACCTTTATCCGTAGCTTTTTTTGTCTCAGCTTTCCACATTTCAAGAATAAACTCTATCGTAACACCCTCTCTTTTTGCAATTCTTTCAGCGTGAAAATTTGAGTCAAACTCATGAGTATAATCGCCTAATACAGTCGTAGCAGATCTATATTTTTTATTATTATCAGTATTTGTATAAGTATGTAACTCCTCGTTAAAGACAATCATATTGAGATATTATTATATAAATTAATATAAGCCAATAAATAAAGGTATGGGTATAAAAATTTCAGGATTACCAGCATTATCTACTATTTCAGGTAGTGAAAAATTAGCTTTTGTACAGCAAGGGCAGACAAGAGTAGGATCTGTGAGTTCTCTAAATAGCTACTTATCTAGTAGCTTATCTGGTATTTTTGCAGTAAAAAACGCTAACAATAATTTTACCACAGGACAGACAATTTCAGGTCCATTGACAGCAAAATCTGTAACATTATCAGGAAGTAATTTGGTATTAAAAACACTGGGATTATCGTCTATAGGAATAACAAATACCACATCATCTACCATCACAAATTCATTTATTGTAGGGTCAAACGCCGGTAATGGTGCTGGATCAACATATGATGTTATTTTTATAGGTAGCAATGCAGGCGTTGGTGCTACAGGTGCTAGTTATTCTAATTTCTTAGGGAATGGTACTGGTTATAATGCTACAGATGCTAGTTTTTCTAATTTCTTAGGTAGTAATGCTGGTAGTGGTGCTACAAATGCTGGTAGTTCTAATTTCTTAGGGGGCGGTGCTGGTTATTATGCTACAAATGCTTATAATTCTAATTTCTTAGGTAATAATGCTGGTATTGGTGCTGAATATGCTAATAATTCTAATTTTTTAGGGAGTGGCGCTGGTTTTTATGCTACAGATGCTAGTAATTCTAATTTCTTAGGGAGTGGTGCTGGTATTGGTGCTACAAATGCTAGTGGTTCTAATTTCTTAGGGTATTCTGCTGGTAATGGTGCTACAAATGCTGGTAATTCTAATTTCTTAGGAGCTTATGCTGGTAATAGTGCTACAAATGCTAGTGATTCTAATTTCTTTGGGCCTAATGCTGGTAATGGTGCTACAGGTGCTAGTAGTTCTAATTTCTTAGGGTCAAATGCTGGTAATGGTGCTACAGGTGCTAGTTATTCTAATTTTTTAGGAAATGTTGCTGGATTTGGTGCTACAGATGCTAGTAATTCTAATTTCTTCGGGGATGGTGCTGGTAATGGTGCTACAAATGCTAATGATTCTAATTTTTTAGGTTATGAGGCTGGATTTGGTGCTACAAATGCTAATGATTCTAATTTCTTAGGGCATTATGCTGGTAGTGGCGCTACAGATGCTAGTAGTTCTAATTTCTTAGGGGCTGGTGCTGGTCAGAGTGCTACAAATGCTAATGATTCTAATTTCTTAGGAGCTGGTGCTGGATTAAACGCTACAAATGCTAATAATTCTAATTTCTTAGGATATTATGCTGGTCAGAGTGCTACAGGTGCTAGTTATTCTAATTTCTTAGGTTATGAGGCTGGTTATAATGCTATTAGTGCTAATAATTCTAATTTCTTAGGGTCTTATGCTGGTTATAATGCTATTAGTGCTAATAATTCTAATTTCTTAGGGTCTTATGCTGGTTTTAATGCTATTAGTGCTAATAATTCTAATTTCTTAGGGTATAATGCTGGTTATAATGCTACAGGTGCTTATAATTCTAATTTCTTAGGGTATAATGCTGGTTATAATGCTATTAGTGCTAATAATTCTAATTTCTTTGGGGTTAGTGCTGGTTATGGTGCTATAAATGCTAGTGGTTCTAATTTCTTAGGGAATGCTGCTGGTTTGAGTGCTACAAATGCTAGTAATTCTAATTTCTTAGGTAATAATGCTGGTTATAATGCTATTAGTGCTAATAATTCTACCTTTATTGGTGTCAGTGCAGGGTATTATTCAAATTCATCTAATTCAATCTTTATTGGAGCTAATTCAGGAGCAAATGCAACCGGAAAATATAACATATTATTCGGATCTAATACATCATTATCAGCAGCCTCCCTTTCTGGTTGTTTAGCAATAGGTTATGGAGCGCAAGCAACACAAAACAATACAATTGCATTGGGATCTACAACCGCTCCATACTTAACATCAGGATCAGGAACATCAACAGGAAGCTACCTCGTAGTTAGACTGAATGGTGTTGATAGAAAACTTTTAATTTTTAATTAAATAACACTATGAGTATATTAACACAAACACCACAGTCTCTTACAGACGCAGAAAAGTTGCAGAGAATTGCAAATACAATTAAAGCAATCTCATCTAGAACGTATGAAGATCTAGTACGGGTACAAAAACTAGGTATTAATTCTGTATGGAATAACAGAGAATTTACACCTCAGCAGATTATCGACGCTCTAGGGGATGATGTATCTAAGATTTTTGCTGTTCACGGTAAGTTAACAGACTACTTGGTAGATATTAGTTCTATTGATAATGTATCTTATACACCAGCCCTACCTACTAATGCCTTCACAATTAATGCAGATGGTAGCATAACAGTTACGGATCAACAGTATACATCATAATCCACAACCCAAATAAACTAAGAAGCCGAGGGAAACCTCGGCTTTTTTTATTAGTAATACGTACCGTAAATATCAGTGTTATTGACTGACATATCTAATACATCTTCTTTAGATGTAACATCTATATCACCTGGGTAGCTCTTCGTACCTGATGCAAAGGGACCTGGTATACTAGAAGAAAGAACACCAGCAAATGAGTTCTCAAACACTTGTTGATTAACTCGTTCGCCAGATAAGCCTGGCTCAAATGAACCCTCATAACGCTTCGCTTTCAATCTATATACATAGTGACCTAAAAGTGGGTTCATTGATGCAATGTCTTGATCAACACGTTCTGTAACCTCGAACCACTTAGAACCTCTACCGTTTGGTCTATCACAACCTAGTGATGTTAGCTCAATAACATCACCAGACTTCGGTTCGATGGATTGATTGATAGCCGCATAATTAACAAGTGCAGAAAAGGTTGTTGTGAAAGTATTAATATGAACGTAAGCAGTTAGCTCATCATCTGAAGCAAAGCCGAAACGCGAAAGATTTGGTGCTGATTCTGATAACTCCACATAAGACATTATGTTAAATGGTCCTTGATATGGTGCAATTGGATGCTCACCATATAACAAGTCTGCAGATAGTGTATTGAATGTGTTAACATAGTAGTTTACAGGTATACCGTAACTGTTAATCAAATCACTAAACGCTATATCATAGACAAGCTGTTCGGCCTGAAAGTTGACAGGGTTAAAGAACTGCCCACACCCTTGTTTAGCTACAGCCGCAAAGGTATTTTCAGGTGTACAATTTTGTCTTGTAAGATTACAGCTCATTTTGATTGATTTTTCGTACTAGTCCACATTGCTCACCATTAGTATCAACATACATTTTAATAGATCTTGTTTTAGAGTTACCAAGACGCTTTTCACCCGGGCTAAACATAATCCCGTAGTTATTCAACAGTGTTATTAGTGGTTGACCCTTTAATATACCTACAGGTACTTCGTGTTTTGGTGTGTATTCCTTACGAATCGTGTTAGAGTGTTTTCTTAAATGAGCTCGGTTCCACGACTTACCGTTTATACCGTCTTTTAAGTCAACTACTCCAGATATAACACTATTTTCTTTAGTCTTATATTCTAACAAATACTCCTTAAACGTCACCATATTAATATTTATAAAAAAAGCCCGATATACTGAGTATATCGGGCTTTTTAATGTTTTTCTTAAAACTTATTGCTCGAAAAGAGACTTACCTTGCTTGAGTGTTCCAACCTTGTTATTCTTACCCATGTTAGGTTCCTTAGCATTTACACCAGCGTGACCGTAATCACCATCGTTGCCAACCTTATCGGTATACTTATACTGAGCTTGACCAGACTGAACCTTTAGGTTACCAACCTTGTTGTTCTTGCCCATGTTAGGCTCTTTAGCATTTACACCAGCGTGACCCATTTCCTCTTCGTCTTCGTCCCAGAAAGACTGTTCGTCTTCTTCACCGCCCTCTTCGTCAAGATCTTCACCCATGTCTTCCATGTCGGTATCTTCATCACCGAATTCATCACCACCACCAATAGCAGCCTGAAGAACATCGATTAGCTTCTGAGCAGTTTCACGATCTAGTGTAAATGTGACTTCTTCACCTTCACCACCAAAATCGTCTTCACCTTCACCTTCAATGCCAAGAGCATCAAGTTCGGCGTCATCATCCATGCCATTATCGTGATTTGGTTGAGAGCTTCCACCAAGTGGACCACCGCCAGACATTACGTTTTCGTAGAGTTTATCAAAGATAGATTTCTTTTTCATAAAATTATTTAGGCTTTTTTGAGCAATTTTTTGAACTTTTACAGGAGTTTCTTCATCTTCGTCACCAGTTAACTTAGTCTTTTTACCTTTAGAGTTAAATGCTTTTGCGAACGCTGAATCAACTACTTCTTCATCTTGTGAAAGGTCATCGATATTATACAAGTTTTCACCCGCCTTCTTACCTTTCTTATCGATTGGATCCTTCATATACCCGGAGGTATCGACAGGTCCACCTTTTACTAACGGTACATCACCGATTTGACCGGGCTTAACTTTTGGACCGACTTTTCCTTCAGATACGAGTTTACGCTTTACGTTATTTAACATATTACCATAAACATCACCAATTTTATAAACATCATTATGTTTAGACATATATATATTTATACAGACCATGTCTAAAAATTCCGATAAAACGAAATACTATCTAGGTAACCCTAATTTACCTGCTGCAGATGCACAAATCGCATATGAGCCATGGATGATAAAGGAGATTAAAAAGGTAAAAGATAGTATCTTATACTTTGCAGAAAGCTTTTTCTACATTGTTAATCTTGATCGTGGTCGCGAAAAAATTAAATTGCACTCTTGTCAAAAGCGAGCTATTCGTAAGATGAGAGATAATAGGTTCTTTATTTTATTGGCAAGTCGCCAGATTGGAAAAGCATTAGCACTAGATACACCGATACCAACACCATCGGGCTGGACAACGATGGGTGAATTAAGAGATGGTGATAGGGTTTATGGGTTAAATGGTGAGCAATGTAATGTTGTGAAAGCTCATGATGTGCTATATGATAGAGAATGTTACAAAGTGACTTTTGATAATAATGAAGAGATAATAGCTGATAGCGAACATTTATGGTTTACACAAACAAGAGATGATAGAAGACATAATATACCAGGAGCCGTGAGAACAACGAAAGAAATACTGGATAATCTTAAAACATATGGAAATGAACCGAATCATAGAATACCCACATGTATTACAGGTATAGATGGTGTTCATAAAGAACTGCCTATATCTCCCTATGTTTTAGGTTTATGGTTAGGTGACGGTACATCAGCAAGTGGTAGTATTACTGTCGGTTCTCGAGATATAAAAGAAGTAGCGGATAGACTTCAAAACGATAAACAATTCGATAAACTTATTGTAAAGGAGTATAGAACAAAGGTCTACACACTAAGACCCACGGTACACACAGGTGTTAAAACAAAGAGTTTATCAGCTTTACTAAAGCAATCCAATTTATTAAAAAATAAGCATATTCCTGAAGAATACTTTTTGTCAAGTAGAGAGCAAAGATTGGAATTGTTGAGAGGTTTAATAGATAGTGATGGTTATATAGCTAAAACAGGTATTTGTCAGTTTTATAATACAAATAAAACACTTGTTGACCAAGTAAGACAATTAGTAGAAAGTTTGGGTTATAAAGTTACAGAAAAAGAATATATACCTAAACTTAACGGTGTAGAGTGTTCTCCAGCAAAATCCATAACATTTACACCTATAGAAGACGTATGCTATCTGAGTTTTAAAAAAGCGCGAATAAAACATAGAGATAAACAAAATGATACTAAGCTGAGAGCACAATGGCATTATATTAAGAAAGTTGAGTTAATTCAATCACAACCTGTTAGATGCATAACAGTGGATAGCGATGATAATTTATTTCTTGCAGGTAAACATTATATACCTACACATAATAGTACGATTATGACTATTTATGTGTTATGGCAAGCTTGTTTTAATAATGATCAACGAATACTACTTGTTGCTAACAAAGAAGCAACCGCTATTGAAATCTTCCAACGTGTACGCTTAGCATTCGAAGAGCTTCCGGAATGGTTAAAACCTGGTGTTAAGGAGTGGGGTAAAACATCTATGACATTAGACAATGGTAGTAGGATAGGTATTTCTACAACAACTGGATCAGCTGCTCGTGGTCAATCTGTAAACTGCGTTGATGGTGAAACGGTTATAACTCTTAAAGACAAAAAAACAGATAGAGTATTTAATTGTAGTATGGAGGATCTTGAATCAATGCTATCCGGTGAAGAGTTAATACCAATCTTTATCAGCTGAGCGAATTCGTCAATAATAACACGTTACACACTAAATACCTGTATGACAAAAAACAGTCCTAATGACAATTGTAAATTTAATTACGTTTATAAAATTACATGTAGTTTGAATAATAAAACGTACATAGGTGTACATCGAACAGATAATCTTGATGACAACTATATGGGAAGCGGTACTATTTTAAAAAGAGCGATAGGTTTACATGGTAGAGAATACTTTATAAAAGAAATACTTCAATTTTTTGACACATATAAAGAGGCGTTAGAGTACGAAGCTTTTCTTGTTACAGATAAATTTATTAATGAAGATACTAACTACAATATAAAAACTGGTGGATGCGGTAAGTGTTTATGGTCTGATGATTTTAGAAAAATAATGTCGGAGGATCGAAAAAAGAAATTTCAAGAGGATAGTGAATTTAAACTTAGGATGCTTGAGGTTGCTAGATGCCCAAACAGACGATCTAAAATAAGTATTGGTATAAAGAAATGGATTGTAGAAAATCCTGATAAACATCGAGATCGGATGAATAAAATTAATTTAAATCCTGATAAGATTAAAAAAACTGCAGATACTCATCGAGGAACGAAAAGAAGTAAAGAAGCATGTCTTAACATTAGAGATGCTATTAATGAGACTTTGAAGGATCCTGAAGTCAGTCAACGTAGAAGTGGTAAAGGTGGATTGTACTGCTATAACCCTGAGACAGGTGTCGCAATTCGTGTTAATAATGAAACTTTTATTCCAGAAGGATATTTACGTGGAAATGGAAAGCTTAAATCAAACGGAACCTATAGAGCAAATAAGCAATGAACATAAAAAATCACAAATGTTATAAAAATAGTAGGTTTCAAGTATTAACTGAGCATGGATTTAAGGATTTTAAAGGTTTAATAGTTGGTAATAACTCAAAAAAAATTCATATTAAGACTGATAAGGGATTTAGTCTAATGTGTACACTAGATCATAAATTAATTAGTGAATTAAATGAAGAGATTTTATCAAGAAGTCTCAAAATCGGAGACATTTTATACGGTTCAATAACTGTAACAGATCTACAGTATATATCTAACGATCGAAAGGTTTACGAACTACTTGAAGTAGATGAAACACACACTTATATGTCCAACGGCATATTAAGCCATCAATGTGTTGTTATTGATGAGATGGGCCATATAGAACCTCATTTGATGAGTGAATTCTGGAAATCAGTATTCCCTATTATATCTTCTTCAAAAAAATCAAAAATATTTGTTTGTTCTACAGCAAACGGAACAGATAATCTTTTCTACAAACTATACGATGGTGCAGAAAAAGGTGAGAATGGGTGGATGCATGATAAGATACTTTGGAATGAGGTACCAGGACGAGATGAAAAGTGGGCAGAAACAACTAAAAAAACCCTAGGATCTGCAGAAGACTGGCTCCAAGAATTCGAATGTCAGTTCTTATCTACTGGAGAGTCATCTATTGATGCAGAGCTGTTCTTGGAGATGTCACAAAAATGTACTGAACCTAAGATTATTCTTGATGAAGGTAACTATAAGATATGGGAGGAGCCAGATCCATCAAGAGTGTATGTTGCAGGTGTTGACGTTTCTGAAGGTGTAGGTATAGATGCATCGGTTATACAAATACTTGATATAACCGATGTTAGAGACATGAAACAAGTAGCTATTTATCATGATAGACACATACCACCACTTGAATTCGCAAATAAACTACACACTATATTACGTAATTGGGGATCACCCTTAGCTTTAATCGAAAGAAATAACTGCGGTGCTCAAGTAGTCGATAGATTAGCGTTTGACATGGGATACGAAAAAGTCGTGTCATATGGTGCTAAGACTGCTAATAGAGTTAAGCCTCAGATGGGTATGATAGCGCACACTAACACGAAATATAAGGGTGTTATGAATATGCGCTATTTCATCAATGATATGCGTAGTGTAACTATACAAGACATTGATACACTGAAAGAGTTAAAGGATTTTGTTCGTTATCCTAATGGCACATGGAAAGCAAAGGGTGGTTATCATGATGACCGTGTTATGTCCTTGATATATGGATTGTATATACTTGAAAAGGAACTAACTGAGAGATATTTCGAGATATTAGAGTTAGATGACCATGGTAAGCCGTGTTCTTTGGAGCCTATGGATTTTGGAGTAAGCTTATTTGAAGAAGCAACATCTATATACAATGATTTTGAGGTTGTAGGGATAAATAATATTAACATGACACCGATTGTGTTCGGTATGGGTCAAAGTGATCAATTCTCTGAAATGGAATGGTTAAAACAAGACGGGTGGTTAAAATATGAGTAACATTAATCAACAATCGATTCTAAACAAAGCTAGAAATGATAAATTCCTTCTAGTATTTGATGTTCCTCCTATCTTAAAGACATTTTCAAAGCCATTCAATAGCAATCGTGAAAGAACATCAATAGTACCTGATTCTGTACAGTTTTCTATATTCGGCACAGTTGTACCTGAGATTACTGTACCAGCTATTGAAAATAGATATGCAGGTAATACACTATATGTGTCTTCTAACTCGAAGAATTCTTATCCACCTGTTAACATTAAATTTGCAGTAGATAATCAGTATAATAACTATTGGACAATCTATCAATGGTTAAACTTACTACATGATCAGACTGAAGGTAGATATAATGCTAGTAATATACAAGTTGATCGTAATTTTAGTGATTATCAAACAGATTTAACGATATACGGACTTGATGAATTTGACAACAAAATCATTAAATTTACCTACACAAAGGCATTTCCTACATCAGTTGATACAATCGATTACAACTACCAAGACGGCGCTGAGATAGTTAGTGGGTTTGTGTTTGTATACTCTCAGATGCATGTCGAATTACTGAATACTTAGTAAAAAATATTTCGAGAGTCCATAAATACTTATATGGCTACACTCACAATTAATTCTCCCGGGGTGGAGATAGTAGAAAAAGACTTATCACTAATTGCACCAAGTAATTATGGTACAAGTGTATTTGTTACAGGTTTTGCTAATCAAGGACCAATAGATGAAGTTATTCAAATTTCTTCTCGTCAGGATCTTGATTTAATCTACGGTACTCCAACTAACTCCGCTGAACGTTATTTCTACTACACTGTTAGAGAATTACTTAACTCACCTTCCAATATCTATACA
>Ga0114959_10002192_pt1 | contig 16382 bp, 15 predicted proteins | sample C_130625_EF_Meta_FD_87317 | JGI IMG/M metagenome (GOLD analysis project Ga0114959, IMG submission 87317) | Freshwater microbial communities from Lake Croche, Canada to study carbon cycling - C_130625_EF_MetaG | ecosystem: Environmental > Aquatic > Freshwater > Lake | place: Lake Croche, Canada...
GTGGCTTCGGTAATAAATTGCTCGGATATGTAGTAGGGGTTGGCTTGTTTATAAAAGACGCCGTTGATTTCCTTGTCTATCTTGTCGGGGTCCTCCGTAAAATTTGTCCCAAATTTAAAATCCACAGCGCGTCTGTAGTCCGCCTCCATCGCCTTGGCGTCAAAATCTGGCGGGTTATTAAATTCGCCCCCCAGTGTCGCATTCAGGTAGAAGTGCTGGTTGTTGCCGTATAATTGTCTGCCCGTAAAGTGGTCACCGCCCGTCAGCCGTCTAAAACTGGTGAGTTTGATGGTCCCGCCCATTTCGGTAAAGATAATGTAGCGTTTAAACTGCAGGTCGGCAATGTCGGGAGATGCGCCGTTGGAGCGCCCCACCTCTTTCAGCAGTTCTTCCTTCGGGCTATAACAAAAGTTTTCGCCGAGGACCGACCGCATCAATTTACTCACCACGCCTTTGCCGTTGCCTCCCTTGCCGTTATAAAACCAAAATTTCTGGTAATTTATCCCGTCTAATGCGGAGGCGAGGACTTGGTATAATAAATTCAAATGTGTAGGGTCGGGCTGGATTTCCTGGAAGAATGCCTCTATCTTCTCCCGCATTGCAGGGTCGGCATCGGGCGTATAATTGTAGCCCGTGGTGAGCGTGACGTAGTCGTTGAATTGGTAAGGTCGGAAAGTCCCCGTGGTGAGTTCGTATAGCCCGTTCTCAAACCCCAGGAGGTAAGGGTCCGCGTCAAATTTCACGTGGGGAGACGCGCCGTTCCTGACGCTCAAGGTGTGGCGGACAATATCCTTAAACGTCCCGCCGTTGCTTGTCGCGGTCCGTAGGGAGTTGGATAATTGGTCGCACTCTTTGGCGGTCAATTCCACCGCGTCGTCCATCAAATTTTTAAGGTCATTATAAAGGTTCTCGCTCACGTATCGGGTCAGGCGATGGCGATGTTTCTCGTCGGTTTCGTTGTACCATCTCCCGTCGTAAAATACGAAAAGCCCGTCGTCGTTGCTCACGATAAAGTCGCCATACTTGTCGGCTAATCGGTCGGCTAATCGCTTGGCGCTAATCGCGTCCACCCATTGCTGGTAATCCATCACATCTTCAAAAAGCGGTATTTCTATCGCCTCATCAAATGGCTTTACCACGAATTTCATATCAAACCCGTAGAGGCGCTTGATATTGGCTTGGAGTTCCGCGCAAAACCCTTCTTGGGCGAGGTCTTTTAACACCATTAGCCCGTCCTGGCAGGGGACGATTTGTTCCACCGTTAAACCGTGCTTTTCGTGGAGGTAGGACACGCTGTCCTCCATTATTCGGCGCTCAATGGTCTGCGACCAGAGCCCCATTACCCCGCGTTTCTTTTCGCCCTCGTTCTTCCACTTGTTGGGGTTGGAGCGCAGGACGTCCTTGACGATGCTGGGGTTGTGGGTATAAACCGCGTCAATCACCGCGCCCATTTCCTTCTCTATCCCGTGGGGGAGAGCGTGGCGCTTGTCGGCATTCTGGCTAATGTCGTGGTCCTTGAGCCAGGTGTCGTAAGTGCCCCCGAACATTAATCGGACAAACAATTGCTTGGCGGTGTCCTTGTCGGTGCCGTGGAACTCGGCGATGGCTTGGCGGTAATATTTGGGCTTGGAGTTGTAGCGGGTCAGTTGTTTGTTCTCTATCCCGTGCTGTCGGCATATCTCGTTGATTAACTGGGGTTGGCAGTTCTCAATATCGTAATCCACGTATTTTTCGGCGGACAAGGCGTGGCGGGTCGGGCGGTGCAGGACGCTGAGGGAGGCGTAGCCGACGGGGATGGTGCGACCCCACTTGTGGACGGGGAGGACGTGAGCCATACTGATGTGCTCTTGCTTCACGTCGTAGAGGTTTCGCAGGGCTTTAATCTGGTCCAGTTCCGTTTTAATCTCGCAGGGTATACCGTCATATCGCGGGTTGCCTTGATAAGTAATTCCCATATCCGCTTTAATAAACCCGTAAATCTGGTGGATATTCACATATTCCTTCATTTTGAGTTTGTTAAAGATGGACTTGGTCCACTCCGTCTTTTTCAGTTTCCATTCAAATACGGGCGGGGAAGTCGTCTCGGCAGTCACATTCTCTGCCACAGGCAAGGCTGTAGGCACGGCGGGTATAATAGGCGCTGATTCCATTCTTGTAATACACTGATATTTTGTTTTTAAATTATTTTCAGGGTAAATATATTAACTACGATTTTAATGGTTAATATATTCAGTCGGCTCACCTTATTATTTTCAGTCAGTAAGTCCAGGTTGCTTTTGCAGGTAGTGTGCAGGGTATTTATTTGTGAGACAGGTCTGTATTCTAAAAGTCAATCAATTTTTTCGTTTTACACGAAATGAATGTTTAACCAGGTCAGGTGTCCATCTGGGCTTGGATGAGTTCCGCCACGAATTGTTGAGGGAGGTTGGCGATGATGCTTCGCAGTTTGATGACGTCGCCTAAATAGGTTCCGTATTTGGTCTTGTCCTCGTCGTCAATTTGACGGTTCTTTTTGGCGTAGAGAGTGCGGTTGACGCGACGAATGGACTCGGCGTCATCGGCGTATTTCTTTGCCTTCCACTTCTTCATATAGTCGCGCATATACTGACGCTTCTTTTCCGCCTTTTCCTCGGGAGATATTTTGATAGGTTCGCTCATCTTTTATAGAATAGCGAGAGATGTTTTTATATCATTTTCAGAGAAATTGTTTATCCAGAATTCCACGCTTAACCCCTGCGACGACCTTGACCGAGTTGGTGCTGTTTCAATTCGTTGAACCAAATGTCGGAAGCCTTACCGACGGGAGGCGCAATGATGTTGATGGGGGCAGAGGCGACGGGGAGAAAATCGTTGTAAAAGAATTTGAGGGCATCGGACTCGGATTTGGACTGGGGTTTCTGATTCCAAGTGGTCTTGAATGCATCACCAATCTTATCAAAAAACCCGCGACCCCCCACCAACTTGTGCTTTAGACGGTCACGCTCTCTCGTGAAATAGATGAAATCGCGCAAATCTTTGGGGTCAATGGGCTCTTTCAAATCGTCTAAATGCTCGGCGAGATGGGACTGGATTTTGCCGTAGTTTTTAAAGACACGAGCGTCCTCTTTCTTGCTCTTACCACCCTTACGCCCACGCCCAGAAGGTTCGTCGGGCTCCTGCTCGGCAGGTGCTACAGGGGGTACCAAAGCGGTTTCGGGGGCACTCGGTATTTCGCGAGGGTCAAATACCTCTCCGAGAGGGTTGCGACGGAGAGTGCGCACATCGGTAGCCTCGTGAATTTCCTCGGCAAAAGGCAGGGCATTTCTCGCCAACTGGAAGAATTCTTCGGGGTGTTCTTGCACATCTTGGATTGCCTCAAGCGCAGCGTCTTCTACCTGGTTAATGGGGTAGATGCGAACAGCCTGGGCGAGATGGTCGCGAAGAAGGGTCACTGCGGCGTGAGGCACGTTGAATTCTCTAGCCCAGTCGGCAATCGGGTCGTGCAACTGAACCTCAGGCACCTCTAGGGGCTCATCTTCTTCAACGGGGACAATTTCACGGCGCATTCTCAAGCCACGGAATTGCTGGACGAGAGCACGACAGAGCGAGGCGAGAGCCATTACTCCGCACGACATACTGATAAGCGCAGCCACACTTCCGAACGAGATGAATAAAAAGTTGAGATACCAGGGTCCTACCTCAGCAGGACTAGGACGGAACGAGGGAATAAAGGTAGGGTCCATACCGCCAGTCCGCTTGGGTCTCGTTTCGCCCATCGGGTCCTCCTCTCCGTTCGCGTATCCTTGCCCTTCAAATCCAGTAGGCACGGGAGCACTGACTTTCGCCTTCTTGGGTCTTCCGCGTTTTTTGGGGACGAAATCAGCAATGGTAAGGGATACGGGTTGCGACGGGGTCGGCACCGAATGAACCGAAGTGGGGATGACCGAGTTGGGAACCTCCGTCATCGTCAAGGTAATATTATCGTCAGTTTTCTTGGGTTTTCGCCCCCTACCAAGAGGGGGAATAAGTCCCAGCGCTCGTCGCTTGTCGTCCAAGACTTTTATATGATGGAATATCCGCTTTTTATCCTTCTCGTCAAGAGAAGTGACGGGATGGTCTTTCAAGAATGCCTTTATCTGAGTCTCCAATTGGTCTAAATCTTCCTTGGACTTGGCTAAATACGCCTTTATTTCAACCTCATCAAGAGGTTTCGCTTGTCCCCGTTTCTTTGGCTGGGCAGCCCGTTTCTTCTGGACGGATATTTTCGTCTTTTCCAATTTTGCACGGTGGGCTTCCTCAGGGGTCGCGTATTTCTTGGGACGACCCTTGACTTTCGGGACGGACGGTACGGTCTCCTTGGCTTTCGCCAACGCCTTCTCCACAACTTGCTCGTGGGTCAATTTGGGTGCTTTGGGTGCCTTCGCGGCTTTGGGTGTTTTTTCAGCCGCTTTTTTATTCTTCCATTCCGCCTTAACTTCGGGGTTGGTAGAGGCGCACATATAAGACACGTTGTGGGCTCGGGCGTATTCCTTTACAAAATCCGTCCACCGATTACCTCCTATTTTTCTCTCTTCAGTCATTATTATATATTACTGAAAATATAATAATTCAGGCGAGACAACAACAAAAATATTTCTTCCACCATTTTCTTTTATTCATTGCTAAAAGTAATTCGTCGGGGTCCTGTTCCGATTTCATCATTATATAAATCGTTTCGGTAAAAAAGGAGGGAGATTAGCCGTTCCTTTAATATGTTGTTTCAGGGCGATTTGTTCCCGTAAATTCTCGGGGTCAATCTCACTCGCCAACAAGGGTGTATTTTTATTTACTCTCTTCGTCGGACGATAGACTGGATACTGACGGTTCCCTACGTCCGCCCATTTTTCCTTAAACCAAGTCCCAATACCCTCCTCCCCTTTTTTTCCACTATAAGTCCCACCTCGGTCCTTATAAGTCTTAACTATCCAACCCGATTTGTAAGCACTCGGTTTGGCGTAGACTTTATCGGCTTCCTTCTTGACTTGTTCGTATAAGGCTTTATCAACTGGCGTCGGCATTTATATATCGTTGGATTAAAAATCCACCTCAAACTCAAAAATATCTCCCTGCAACTCTTTATTCGCCAAAGCATATTCGCTCACACGGGTCTCAAAGAAATTAGACTTGCGCTCCATACTGATGGTCTCCATATAACTAAAAGGACACGGGACATTCCATATTTTATCATACCCTAATTGGAGACAAACGCGGTCGGCTACGAATTGAATATACTGGGTCATTAAAACGGAATTCATACCGATTAACCTGCACGGTAAAGCCTCACATATAAATTCGGTTTCTATTTCCACCGCCTCTTTGATAATGGCGTGGACCTCCGCCTCTTTTAATCGGTTGTTTAATTTGCGGTACAAGGCAATACCGAACTCGGTATGCAGGGCTTCATCGCGACTAATGAGTTCATTAGAGAAGCAGAGCCCGTTTAATAAGTTTTTGGAACGGAACCAATAAATGGCACAGAAAGCCCCACTGAAGTGGATGCCCTCTACGCAAATAAAGGCGACCAGCCGCTCGGCAAAAGTCGTGTCGGCGGAGATGTGCTTTTTCACCCAGTCGGCTTTCTTTTTTACACAGGGGTAGTTCGCTATCGCATTAAATAATCCATTCCTCTCGTTGGAATCCATTATATACGTATCTATCAGGTTGGCGTAGACTTCTTGGTGGATGCCCTCAATCGCCATCTGGAACCCGTAGAACAATCGGGCTTCTGAATTCTGGACCTCGTTGAAAAATCTTATAGCGAGGTTCTCGTTAATGAGACCATCCATACAGGCAAAGAATGCTAATATCAAAGAAATAAAGTGCTTCTCGTCGGCGGACATTTTTCCCCAATCCGCTAAATCTTTGGATAGGTCCACCTCCTCCGCCGTCCAAAAACACGCTACGGCTTTTTTATACATCTGATAAAGATTGTGATGCTTTACAGGTAAGACAACAAAACGACTATCATCGGGTATTAACAAGGGTTCCATCGGGTGATATATACAGAGATTAATTATTAAGGGGCGATATTTAAAACCCCCAGATTGTTCCAAACCGCCCCTGTAGGAAGACCAACAACTGAAGTCGGTAGATTTTGGAAGATAAGGTTTCCAGCGACTTTCGGTGTAAGAGTAATTGTTCCAGTCCCAGTTGAAGAAGCAGTTGATATTACCATACTACCACTACTGGATTTAATTGATTGTCCATTCATATCCAAAGGTAAAAACATATTGTTCTCACTATCCGCTCCATTAATACGGAAAAACTCGGACAATACCCCGTTAATAAGACCGCTGAATGCGATAGAACCGTCGTCATTATTCGGACTAACCCCCGTATTACGAACCGATACCTCAATTCTCGCGAATTCAATATTGGTTCCTGAAGAGTTATTAGCGTAAAAGTGCTGAGAACCAATCGCATCACCCGCCACAGCATTACGACCCGTCTTGGTATATTTAATGCTCGGGACACCCGTAGTAGCCCCTGCTGTAGCCAAGTTGTTCGTTAAGGTGACTTGAGGGGTTACGTTATAACCCGTACCGTTGCTAGTTAGGGACTCTGTAGCGCCAGTAAAAGTGGTGGCAGTCACATTCGCAGCAGGAAACGAAATAGCCGTCGCATTCGGAGCAGAGATTGCCGTCCCAGTTCCATTGACGGTTAATACTGATGCAGACCCACTTATCGTCTGATTACCACTTAAATTGAGCGTATTTGTCCCAGGGTTATAAAGAAGATGGTTCCCACCAGTATCGCTGGATAATTGTTGAAATCCAATAGAGTTGGTTGCGAAATACGCCAAGGGGTAATTCTGGTTCGCGACCAACCCCGCATTATTCACATTTGAAGCATTTGTCGCTGTCCCGCTCAGACTACCAGTAAAAGTGGTCGCCGTGATTGTATTGGTGGAAGGGTTACACGATATTCCCGTGGTTTTATATATTCCAGATATGGCGTTAGTAGATGTTTCACTGAAATTAAGATACCGTGTGGCATTCACGTTTGAATTTGTCGTTGAAAAACCCACAGGAGTCATTGATGCGCCATTTAAAAAACTAATACTACTAGCAGTAATGTCTAAAGCAGTTGCTGAATCTTGAAGAGTAACAGCGGCTGGTTCCACTACAGTGGTATTACCTGCACCATCGTCCACGTAAAATGAAAGTGGGTAGCCTGGAGCCGTACTACCATTTACACGTATAGTTGGAAAAAGAGGCAGAGAACCAACGGTGCCAGGTCCGAGTATAATAGACTGTGTTACAGGAGCGGAGTTTCCAGCAGTTAAAACTTGCTGTAAATTAGGGGGATATTGAGACCCATTTATAACCACGTGACCGTTTGGCGTATCCAAATTAATATCACCCAGAGCAGCAGACAATCCTAGGTTCGTCCCGCAATTAATATTTATCGCGTCATTAAGCGTCTGAATACCGATTATAGCAGCCGAACTCAAATTCAGACTACCAGTATTCGTAGTCAAGTAAATATCTCCACTGTTTGAAGTTACATTAACCGCAGCCTCGGCTAACAAATTCATACTGCCGTTAGTAGCAGTAAAATCAACCTCGACATCCGCAATACCGACTATACTGCCACTTGTCGCATTTAAATCAAGTTCAATACCCGCAGTCACAGCCATATTACTAGGATTGGAAATGCTCGGTGCATTGACTATCGACTGCCCGTTCATATCCAAATCACTTCCCCCTGCAGAGTTGCCGTTGAGCATTACATCGGCTAAAGTGCTGGTGGTAGGACCAGGGGGACTAGGACCTCCTCCTCCCGTCTTGTTGCGTAGTTCGTTAAGTAAAATATTATACTTGGTGTTAAGCGTTCCGAATGAGCCCGACATTTATATACTACTCACATATTAAAGTCTCGCCTAATCGGTCCTATTTATTGTCTGTTGGCGGACCGCCTCCGCCTCATCGGCTTTTTCCTCGCCTTCCACATCTCTGACCACTTTCAGACAGCAAAGTTGAACCTCCTTACATTTGCTCTTGTAGCACATACGAATCACAGATACGAGACAACCGATTACGGACCCGACAAAAGAAACCCAGAATACCTCGGACAATATCGCGTCTCCCATTTTTATATTTAGAGACAAAAATAATCTAATTGTAATCTATAATGGAATTTGACCCTTTCTCCAACAAGCCCGACATCTCTGCCTCTTCCCGAAAACTCTACACTTTTAATCTAACCAAGTTGAATGGCGGAAAACCCATCAAGGATTTAAAGTTTTTAGGCGGAGCCGATATTTTAGAAAAATTGGAAGCCCTAAAGCCCAACACTCGCCGCACCTATTTAATCGCCATTGTCTCCGCCTTGAAGGACCGACCCGAAGCCAAATATAAGAAATTGTACACCAAGTTCTACGAACCCCTGATGGCGCTGAATAAGGACTTGAAGGACAATACCAAAAAGACGGACAAGGTCAAGGAGAACTGGATAGACCAGTCCAAGGTAATGGAAATCCAGGAAGATTTAGCCAAGATTGTTCCCGAGATTAAAGACAAGAAGAAAATATCCGCCGATGAATACGAGAAATTGCTGCACCTGGTTATTCTTTCTCTCTACACTCTCCAGCAACCCCGCCGTAATAAAGATTACGTGGAGATGATGATTTGTACGGGAGAACACGACGACAAGTCCAAGAACTATTTAGACATTAAACACTGGAAGTGGATTTTTAACAACTACAAGACGGAAAAGACGTATAAGCAGAAAGTGGCAGATGTCCCCGATGCGCTAAAATCCATATTGGAGGTATATATCAAGTTCCATCCTGAAGCCAAGGTCATTAAGAAAAAGACCTTTGACCCCGTGCCCTTTTTGGTCCACCACGACGGCAAGGCGGTCGCCAGTAGCACCGATATGACCCGCCTGTTAAACAAGATTTTAGGCAAGAAGGTGGGAGTCAGTATGCTCCGTGCCGTTTATTTGACGGACAAATACGGGGACACTTTGAAGGATTTGAAGGCGGATACGGCGGCAATGGGGACTTCCCTTGAAACCGCCCAGAATAATTATATCAAGGAAGAATAGGTGGGAGTTAGAAGGGAATGTCGGAATGTCGCCATCTTGCCCCGAAATTACAAAGTTTATAGGAATGGGTTTTAATAAAATATTGACCCCCTCAATAAAAAGTAAAACGAGGACCCTAGGGACTTTGGAATTTCAGGGCAGGATGGCGACATTCCGACATCTCCCCTATTTTGATGTTTAACTCACGCGACATATTTTGCGACGACGAAGTCTGATTTTTCCTTCAAGGCTTTCTCCTGATGTTTTATAAAATCGTAAAACTCTTGGAGGTTATACCCCATTTTCATCAGTTCAATTCGCATCACGCACCACCTCCCGCACGTCTGGACTTTACCGTCTAATTTCTGGAACCGATGTTTGTTCCAAAGGGTTTTCCAGCCGTCCTTTTTGGCTTGGTCCATTAGCCTCGTCATTTCATTCGTATTCTCCCCGAGAATGACTCGTACCATCTTGTTGATAAACCGCCAGTCCGTGTCCCACTTACACCCGTATGAATTAAAATATTCAATCGTGTCACCATATCGCATTGCACAGACCCAGTGTCCAGAATTGTATTTGTCCTCAATTAGAATAATACGAAAAGACTTGTCGGAAGGCAAGAGGTCCTCTATCTTGGCGTAATTTTTCAAGTCGGAATATTTCAAAATATCGTCAGACTTAATCCCAATTAATCTCTCTAAATCGCCGTCGGTAAGAGGTTTGGAAACTCGTTGTTTGATTTCTAATCGTCCAGCGTCCATTTATATTATAATAGTATAATATAAATAATCTAAATATACTCAACGATAAAATCGTTCTCGCAACATATGGGACAATAAAAAAGGTCGGGAGCCTGACCTTGTCCGTCTAACCAGCCCATCATTTCATTCGGGTATTCCCTACAGCAATTGTCGCACTTGCGCAGGTCGCTCCACTTCAAGATGGTCTTTAAGTATTTGACTGGGATGTAGGTATGGGGCTTTTCGTCCCACGATTGCTTGGCTCGGGAGAAGGATTGTTCCCTAAATTCGGAAAAGAGTTGGGAGTCGTAATTAATATAACACAAGTAATCCGCGAAATTAAAAATAAGAACAACGGGCTTACCTTCGTAGTCCCCCGTCGGAAATAACTTGTCGCTGGTAATCATTGTCTCTTCGTATTGGTCGCGCTTCACGTCAAATCGGTTCTTGACTTCGTAGTTGTAAGCGGGACAAGTGTAATCGTATTGGGCGTACTGCCCGTCGGTCGCTGCGATGTCGGGACGGGAAAAAAACTCCTTCACGTAGGGGAGTATTCTTACCTCTTCTTGCTTGGCTCTCAAATAGTCGTATTTGTAGTGCATTTAATTACTATTATTAAAGGTCTTTATATTAATTTCGGGCAAAAGTATTTAAATTAAATTACAGTTAAAATCAAATATTAAAATTCATCGTCGTTTTCTTCCAATTCCTCGGCGCACCAGTAGCACATTCCGTTGACGGCTGGAGGGTCGTATTCCCCGTCGGGGTTGGCGCGGATAGTCGCGCAGTAAGCGCATCCTTCGTCTAGTCGGGCGCATTTAGAGTTGCAGTAGCATACCCCTTTTTCTTCGTCGTAGACTAACTCGGTATTCTCGTCAAAGAAATCGTCGGTGGTAAATTCCTTGCCGCAAAATTCGCAGAGGCGTTCCTTAAAATCGTCTTGGTCCTCGTCAGGGCACTCACAGCACTCACAACCCTTGCAGCACCCACAGTCGTAGCAGTGTTCGTGGTCGGGGAATTCGCGTTCGTGTTGGAGGGACTCCGCGATGAGCCTGGCGGTGTTTATCTCAATTGTCCTTTCTCTCCAAATAGCATTCTTCCTACCGTTGTGCCAGTTCGCCCACTCCTCTCTGGTAAGAATTTCGTCCAGTTCAATATAAGAGTCGTATCCGTAGCCATCCCAGGCGTCCCTTAAACATTTCTTCACCTCAATCGGGAAGCCGTGATTGACGGTCTCTTCGTCGTGGTTGATAAGTCCGCCCCTGAATAATCGGGGAGAATGTAATTGATAAGCGCCTTCCACATCAAAGGGGTCGTCTAATCCATATTCTTCAGTCGCTGTGGCGAACAGGTTATTTAATTCAGTCACCACGGCGGAGTAGAGGGGTTGAGCGTTGTTAGACATTTTGTTCGGGGTAATTAAATTGTGAGGGTTGGTTGATTATTTACGTGTCCTGAGTAAAGTAAAAAGTGAATCAATTTTTTATTCAAAGGGCGTGAAAATGCGGCTACTAATTTTTTATTTTATAAATTTTTAGTAGTTCAATTTTATTATTATTTAAAAAAAAATTGAAATGCTTTTTACTCTAATACCTAAACACATTAAGATTATCCAACACCCTCACAATTTAATTACCCGAGCCAAAAGTAAGAATGTCCGCATACGCCAATATGACTGAAGCATACGCCAATATGACTGAAAATAAGAGCGTGGAAGAAATATTAAACGATTACCGAGAGATAATTGGCTATTTAAACACCATCGTATATCCTGATTTAGATGAGGATGGAATTTTGGAATATTACGATATACAGGATAAATTTTGGGTCATCTCCGAATACGTGATGGTGCACGGCACCGAAGAAGATAAACAAACCGCGACCGAATGGGCTAGTGATTGCGACAAGGTCTGGAACGGCGAACGATGGGCTGATACGGAGGAAACCCTCAACGCTTTTGAAGAAGCCCTTAACGCGCTTACCCAGTTTAACGACGACCACGACGAAGACCTTTTCGCCGAATTGATGGCACACGCCAACGGCGAACCCGAACCTGAAACAGATAATGAAGACGCAGACAGTGATGATGAATATTAATTTGACTTGTAATTTAATTTAAATACCTTTTTTTGTAAGAACCTCCCCCGAACATTCTTTCGCCACGAAAAAAAAATTGATTTGCTTTTTATCTGAACACAGATACGTAAATAATTACCCAACCCTCACAATTTAATTACCCCAGAGTAATAACCTGCGAAAGCAACAAAGCCAAACCGACTGAATTTAATACTTGACTGAAATAATGCCGAAACCAGTTAATTTTGGAGGACAGAGACGCACCGCCGTGATGTACTGTGGAAAAACATATCGCGGTCACCCCACCGAGGTAGATAAACAATCAGCAAGACATTACCGCGTATGCAAGGAATGCAACCCCGATGGCGAAACTCATTTTGAAACCCCCAAGTTTAACAAGGTCGCCGCATCCACGAATGGATGGGGTGGGATTAACGGCGCAGGGAATATTGGAGTCAATAGCCAAAAGATGAGCACGATTACTAACCGCCAAGGCGACACATCCGTTGTACTAGCGGAGAACATTTGCGGACACACGGTGCTACATTTGGAAGACGCGTTGGAATTGAACCCTACGCCCCTGTCCGACGAAATGTTGGAATCTCTCTTTAGAGAGTCGGACAAACTCCAGAGCGTCCTGCCTAACAAGAAGAAGAACAAGAAATAATCAATATAATCACATATTTAATCTATTTGTCCCACATTGTAATAATCTAACTACCATTTTTTAGTCCATTTTGGATTATTTCACACCATTTTTGGATTAATTTAGATATATACTGATATAATTTTAAAATTATATCAGTATTAATCCATTTTTGAGACAATTTAATCTATTTTACCCTGAAATAATCTAATTATACCTGAAATAATCTCAAAAATATGGGTATTAACCCTGTTTTTAATGTTTAAATCGCCTAGGGGGTGTTAATCTTTAGCCGACCTTTTTTGCGCCTACCGAGTTATTTAAAATGTAGCGATATGTTATAAAAGATGTCCGCTCTATCTGCTCTCTCTTCTCCGACAAGCGCTCTTCCCGCGTCTCCCTCACTTCTTATCGATTTGTCTGTCGCTGTTGGTCCTGTTTCTACAGTATTGGACGCTACCTACACTTGCTATTCAAAGGTTTTACCTTCAGGGTGGTATTTGTTTAGTATTCCTGGAATCAATATGACTTTATCAGCAGGTGCCACTATTGCAACGTATAATTGTACTGTTGCGACTGCGGGTGTGGGGGGTGCAATCTATTTACAACACGAAACCGCTGCTGCAGGAGATTCCAATACGTCTATTCAAGATAGTCTTTCAGGTTTAGTGTTTTCTGACGGTGTACTTGCTACTACTATTAGTGTGAGAATAACTGCCTCAGCAGCAGCAGGAACTACTACTATCCCTGTTTTTGCTATCAACAGATTGGCGGTGCTTTAGAAAGCGTATGTTATATATAAAATAAATAATCTGTTTAATATATAACGATGTCCCAGTTAAACGAAGTGAAACGTGACGATTCCCCAGACCAAGTGTATTACGATGTGACGGTCACTAATTTTCAAAGTAGCAATACAAAGCCACCCGTATTCTACTACAACGAGAGCAGAACACTGCCTTTTATCACTTGTCCCGAAGACTACTATTTAAGCATCTTGAGATTTACCGTGGACACGGGGACTGTCCCCGTATTCATTCCTTCTATTAAACCTAATTCCACTGACCTAAACCTTACTATCTACAATGTGACGATTGAGTGGTATAATAATTCAGGGACACGCTATTTTGGAACGGCTCCTATTCGCTGGATTCCGCAAGACAAGAGTGCAGCGGTTCCTCCTCCTCCATCCGCCACTTCTAATGGACTTCAGGTAAATAATACGGGTTATTACAATTGTTATAGTTATACCTACTTATCTTATCTCATCTTTTTAGCATTCGGAGAGGCTTACGGTATTATTACGGGAACCGTGGCTATTTCCCCAGGTGCTTCAGGAAATCCCATCGTAGGAAGTCTTCCTACTTATCCCACTTACTTTAGCAGCGACCCTATAATATACCCCCCAGTAGACCTAGTAACATATCCTAATTATTATTACGTTCCGCCTTTATCGCCTTTGTGCCAGTGGGACACGACCAGCGACACTTTAGTAATTTACACGACCCAGATGTACGACCAAGACCCTCTAGCGAATCCTACTATTAGTTTCAACAACCCTTTTACTCTCTATTTCAACACGGCTCTTTACGGTCTGTTTAACAGTTTCCCTGTGACGATTAATGGCTTTGGAACAGGCAACACGGCATTCAAGATTAGCACCATCAATCAAGGTGGAGTGAATATCCAGCCCGTTGCCACGCCGAGTGTAGCAAGATTTACAAATGGTCAATCAGTCCCTTACTTGTCGGTATATCAAGAGACGAGCACGATAAGTAGTCTCTCGCCCATTACGGCGATTGTATTCTGTAGCAACACACTGCCTATTACTCCCAATCAAGTCAGTACACCTCTGATATTTAACGATACTCAGCAAGTTGTGTTCGCGGGTAATAACTCGGATATAGCCAACATTATTACAGATTTAGTAAGTGAAACGGGGGCTTACCGACCTGCTCTTGTTTATACACCTGCTGCCCAATATCGCCTCATCACTCTTAACGGCAACCGTCCTCTATTTAATTTAGACTTGACGATTTTTTACCGATTGAGAAACGGTGAATTAGTACCCTTTAGACTAGAATCGGGAGGGACGGTCACTCTTAAAATCGCATTCCTTAAGAAATCTTCCGTCGGGACGGGAAGTAATGTTCCTATTCAGGGCGTCGCCCCCGCCTCCTCGTCCTCTTCCAAGGTTGGCGGATATAGACACTTTTAATTTAGCGTAGTTCCCCATTATATTTTATACCTTGTATAATATATAAGATGTCCGACTTCAAGACCGTTCTCGTTAAAGACTCTGTGATTGGCGACATTACTGCCGATTTGGATTTTGCCGTCAAATCGGGTGCTTCCCAGACCACCTACCAACGATTCCCTTCCACCTCCGCCAGTAATTCTGCACTCATCTACAACGTCCAAGTTCCTTCAGAGAACGTCGTTATTGGACGCGATGTGCTGCTCAACACGGCTCTTACTATTGAATTGACCTACTCTGGTGGCCTCGCTGGAGCCACTATATTTGCTTACGGTCAGCAAGACGCCTTCCAAGCCTTCCCCTTGAATAGTTTATTTACTACCGCCACCGCCCAAATCAACAACACCACGGTCAGCATCAACTCCAAGGATGTCCTCCCTTCCTTGCTCCGTATGAATAACTCTAGAGAACTTTACCGCTACAACAGTATGACCCCCTGTCTTCCCGACCAAGCCTACGCCAATTACGCTCAGGGTGTTCTAGCGAACAACAATCCTTTAGCCGACTACTCTACCGCCTCTTACGACGTGGACCAGGTCCCTCGTGGTGCTTTCCCTGCTAAAGTCCAGTACACTAGAAACGGAGGTGCTTTGATTGTTGCTGCAAATGGTAAAATTGTTGCTCCTGTAGGAGGAGCCACTACTGATGTTTATAAGATTTGCGTTCAAACCGTCGTCACTGAACCCATCTTGCTCTCGCCCTTTATCTGGTCTGACCCCGAATTCAACTGCCAAGGATTGCTCGGTATTAACAATATGGCATTCACTTTCAATATTGACTCAACTGCTTCTCGCGTGTGGTCCACTGCTTCACCTTATTACCAGAGTATTACTCTGGGTTCTAGTATATTACCAGCCCCTGCTACTGGAAGTGTCTTTACAGCCGTCACTCTCGGGTATGCTCAAGCAGCCACGGGCCCTTCACTCTTGTTCCGCTTCTTAAGCACTCAGCCATCTGACCTCATCCAGACCAAGAACATCGTTCCTTATATGGATTTTCCCCGTTATTTGACTTCTGCCGCCAACAACACCGCCATTGCATCAGGCGCTTCCTCTACTATTACCTCTAGCAATCTCCAAATCAATCAAATTCCCGATATGTTTATCGTCACCGTTCGTAAGGCAATGTCCGCCCAAACCCCCCAAGATTCACGTTCCAATCTTATCATCAACAACATTAGCATCAACTTGAATAACCAGTCTGGTCTTCTCTCTTCTTCCAGTCAGCAAGACTTGTGGCGTCTATCTGAACGCAACGGCAGTAGCCAATCGTGGGCTGAGTTTAGCGGACAGGCTTACTCTGCAAATGCTAGTGCTACGGGCATCGTCGCAACTACAGGTTCTGTTCTCGTATTGGTTCCTCCTTACGACTTGTCGCTCCCTGACTACATTACCTCTGGTAGTCTAGGCAACTACAATTTCCAATTCACCGTCAATGTGACCAATCAGTTCGGTGTATCCCTCAATCCCGAAATCTGCGTTGTCTGCGTCAACAGCGGCATCTTTAGCACTCAGCAAGGTGTGTCTGCCGTCTACACTGGTATTCTCACCAAGGAGATGGTGTTGGCTTCCAAGGCAACCCAACAGGCTTCGGCAATGAAATCCCGTGAAGTCAA
>Ga0114959_10002193_pt1 | contig 16381 bp, 19 predicted proteins | sample C_130625_EF_Meta_FD_87317 | JGI IMG/M metagenome (GOLD analysis project Ga0114959, IMG submission 87317) | Freshwater microbial communities from Lake Croche, Canada to study carbon cycling - C_130625_EF_MetaG | ecosystem: Environmental > Aquatic > Freshwater > Lake | place: Lake Croche, Canada...
AACGCACTGTTTCATGCTCTCCGCAAGGAAGCATTTCACTCATCCATTCTAGATTTGGAAATCGGCGGGGCAGCACAAAAGGTGTTGTTACGTGATTACCAAATGCATCCATTCAAGCCATTGGTATTGCACATCGACTTCCAACGCGTATCAGCTAGTGAAAAAGTTCATATGCGCGTTCCATTGCACTTCACTAATGCTGACACCTCAGCTGCCGTGAAATTGCAAGGTGCCGTTGTTAGTCATATTCTCAATGACCTCGAAATTTCTTGCTTACCAGCAGACTTACCAGAGTTCATCGAAGTTGACTTGAGCAAAATCGAAGTAGGTCATTCAATTCACGCTAAAGATCTGACTTTGCCAAAAGGGGTTAGCTTGGTATTGCATGTTGAACAAGAAAACCCAGTACTTGCAAACGCACGTATTCCAGCCGTTAAATCTGCCGAGACTGAAGAGGCTGCTCCTGCTGCCGCAGCTCCTGCTACCGCTCCTGCATCTGACGCTGGTAAAGATAAGGCTTAATTCACTTAAGCTGCATTCTTTGCATCAAGAAGGCCCGCGCAAGCGGGCTTTCTTTTTTCCTTTTTGTAGAAAAGCTTCTTAGACCTTAAACTCCCACCATGACTAAATTAATTGTTGGCCTTGGCAACCCTGGTGACGAACACGAAGAAGATCGGCATAACGCTGGCTTCTGGTTTGTTGATGCCCTGGCAAAACAATTCAATATCCGCTTTGAGACTGAAAAACGTTTTCATGGAAAAGTAGCAAAAGCAAAATGGGAGGGTGAAGATCTTTTTCTACTGAAGCCAAGCACTTATATGAATCTCAGCGGTCAAGCAGTGGGTGCACTTTGCCGCTTTCATAAGATCAGCCCTGCAGATATTTTGGTTGTACAAGACGAGCTCGATTTAAAGCCTGGAACTGCACGCATTAAATTAGGTGGTGGCACTGGTGGCCATAATGGACTGAAAGATATTCAAGCCCACCTCAGTACGCCAGACTACTGGCGTCTTCGCCTAGGCATTGGCCATCCTCGAGATGCAGCTGGCGATGGCCGCGCAATGGATGTCGCAGATTATGTATTGCGCAGACCACAAGCAGCAGAACAAAAACTGATTGATGCCAGCATTGAAAATAGCCTTCAAATCTTGCCGCTATTTATGAAAGGCGATACTCAAACTGCCATGCTGGAACTGCACTCCAAAGGCTAAGTGGCGTTTGCTTTTTTACTTGCAGTCAGTAGCTTGAATTTCGCCATTAACTGCTCTTGAGACTCTGTGTGTTGTGGATTAAAAGGAATGCAGTCTACTGGGCAGACCTGACGACACTGAGGTGCATCGTAATGGCCAACACATTCTGTGCATTTATCAGGATTGATCTCGTAAATCTCAAGCCCCATATAAATTGCATCGTTGGGGCACTCAGGCTCACACACATCACAGTTGATGCACTCATCCGTAATCATTAAGGCCATATATGCTTACTGGGCTTACTTTTTAATCTGGCTATTGCGTGCCATTTTTTCAACCAACCACTTTTCAACAGATGGGAAAACAAATTTGCTAACATCACCACCCATAGATGCAATTTCACGCACAAAAGTACCCGAGATAAACTGGTACTGATCAGAGGGCGTTAAGAAGAGAGTTTCAACATCGGGCAAGAGATAGCGATTCATGCCGGCCATCTGAAATTCATATTCAAAATCAGAAACCGCACGCAAGCCTCGAACAATCACACGAGCATTGTGCTCACGAGCAAAATCTTTTAACAGGCCATCAAAGCCAACCACCCTCACATTGGAATAATGACTAAGCACTTCCGTGGCAATATCGAGGCGCTCTTCTAATGAAAAGAAAGGGTGCTTACTACGACTTGAGGCAACACCGACAATCAACGTATCAAAGATACTGGATGCGCGACGCACCAAATCCTCGTGCCCACGAGTAAAGGGATCAAATGTTCCTGGGTATACAGCGACAGTCATAATGCTCCTAAGGCTTTATCAGCTACAGGCAAGAGTTTAGCCTCTTCCACCCCGAAATAGACAGGCTTTTACCTGACCCGCCTCTAAGTATTTTCCACAATGCCAGTCTGGTAATAGGGCCTCTATCTCCTCTATGGGACGATTGGAGGGAAATTCGACATAAATGCCACCCCCACGAGCATCATCACAAATCCGGCCTGCCTCCATCACAGTTCGATCCAATAAGCTCGAATCTTGAAAAGGGGGGTCGATAAAAATCAAATTACAGGAGCGATCGGCCTGTTGCTTTAAAAACTCCAAACTATCCCTTTGCAGAATTTCTACTTTACCGGTCACTGGAGATGATTGCAGCGCAGAAAAATTACTCATGAGGCTTGCATGGGCTTTTTTATCTTTTTCTAACAGCACTACTACATCAGCACCCCGGGAAGCCGCCTCAAAACCCAATGCACCAGTACCAGCAAATAAATCTAAGCAAGACAAATCTGTTAAATCCTGACCAAGCCAATTAAATAGGGTTTCTCGAATCCGATCCGTGGTCGGGCGCAAACCAGGCAAATCCAAAACAGTTAGTAAACGACTTCTCCACACGCCACCAATGATGCGCACTTTCTTGGGCGGCTCTGTCCTTAAAGCTTTTGCAGACTTATTTATTTTGCGCTCCCAAGACCACAATCCTCATGCGATCCATCGCTAGATATTTTTGGAAAGCAGCAGTCACTTGCTCCAAAGTAACTGCTTCCACTTGCTTGGTCCAAATCTCCATCGTGTCGAGCGGTAAATTATTCCAGGCAATTGATGAAACGTTATCCAATAATTTACGATTATTATCAATTCGCAATGGATAGCCATTTACCAAGTTAGATTTAGCTGCAATGAGCTCGGAGGGAGTTGGTCCATCAGCAATAAATCTGGCAATGGTTGAATTCATTACCTCAAGTGCTGTCGTAGCCTGATCACCCTTAGTCTGGAGGCCGGCCTGAAAAATACCAGTGTCTTTGCCAGGGGCAAAATAACTAAAGACACTGTAAGCAAGCCCGCGTTTCTCGCGCACCTCAGTCATCAAGCGAGACACAAAACCACCACCGCCTAATATGTAATTACCGACCAAAAGAGGAAAGTAATCTGGGTTGCTGCGAGTGACTGCTGTCATTCCCATCGCAATATGTGCTTGCTGTGAATCAAAGGGAATCTGAATCTCACGCTGTGCTAAGGGCTCTACTGGGGAACGCTGCAACTCTGGCAACTTGGCAATTGGAGCTCCAGATTGTGGAATCTTTTGCAATAGAGTCTGCATGATTTCATTTGCCTGCACTCGATCGACATCACCCACAATACTTACAATCATGCGATCACTACGGTAAAACTGTTTATGAAACTGCATTAAATCATTAGCACTTACCGCAGCAATTGTTTTAACCGTTGGCGTGTTCCCAAGTGGGTAATCACCATATACCGACTTCGTAAAACGCCGCTCTAAGACAAACTCTGGCTTGGTTTCTGCTTCGAGCAAACTGGTAATCGTCCTTTGCTTTTCTCGCTGAAGAATTTTTACATCGTAGGTAGGGGAACTCAACATTGCCGCGGCTAATTTCACCGCCCGCTCTCGTAAATCCTTTCTACTTAAGCTACGTATACGTAAGATCGCACGCTCGCCACTAACTGATAAACCAATATTGGCACCCAAATCAGCAATCTCATCGGCAATCTGAGCTTCACTCAACAAACCTTGATCGCCCTTTACTCCATAATTCATCAGACCCGCCACCATATCTGCCAAGCCACTCTTGCCAACCGGGTCATAGCGATCGCCAGCATCGGTACTGATCTCAATATCGACCATCGGTAGCGTCTTAGTTTGAACTAAAAACCCTTTAGCACCCTTAAAGCTATCAAGCTTTTCAATCGGTAAAATTGCGTGGGCCACACCAAAGCAGCCAAATGCCAAGAAGAAAACTGCAATGCTTTTTTTGAGGGAATTCATTATCTATCCCCCTTGCTAACTTCAGATTTACGGGTTTGAGGATCGAGTACGGCAATCGTTAGGCCTTCATCCACTAAATATTTTTTAGCAACCGCCTGTACCTGCTCTGGAGTAATCGATTGCATCTTCTCTAATATGTAATCAATATCTCGCCAAGAAAATCCTGCCATCTCGGTGGTACCAATTTCCATTGCCTGACCAAAAATAGAGTCCCGCTTATAAATTTGATCGGAAAGAATTCTTACTTTGATACGTTTAAGTTCCGACTCTAAAATTCCTTTTTGCTTTAACTCATCTAATGCTTTATGAATACTTGCTTGAGCCTGGGCAACAGTTCTTCCTTTTGCCATAGAGGCGCTAATGAGAAATAATTCCGGCCCCCGAGAAATCATGTCATAAGAAACGCCAACATCATTTATGACTTTTTCTTGCTTAACCAGTTTTCTATTGAGACGCGCATTGTCATAACCATCGAGCACAGCGGTTAGAAGTTCAAGAGCATAAGGCTCAGGATCATCAAGCTTACCGGGCTCCAGGCGTGGGACCTTCCAGGCCATAGATAATTGAGCGCTATCAGCTGGAGCTTTCACCTGTGATTGTTTAACCCCTTTTTGGGGCGGCTCAATTTGCGGCTTACGTACCGGCAAATCATGCGTAGCAATGGCGCCGTAATACTTTTCAACTACTGCCAAAATTTGCCTAGGATCCACATCGCCGCTGATGACAACGGTTGCATTATTGGGGGCATACCAACTACGATACCAATCGCGTGCATCGGCAGCTTTCATGTTTTGCAGATCATTCATCCAACCTATAACCGGATGACGATAAGGCGAGCTCATATAGGCAGTTGCCATGAGGGATTCATTTAAGAGGCTGCCCGGATTATCTTCAGTACGCAGGCGGCGCTCTTCCATCACTACCTGAATTTCTTTTAAGAATTCTGCGTCGTCAAAGTTAAGATTAGACATGCGATCTGCTTCAAGCCTAATAACTTCATCTAACTTGGATTTTTCAACTTGCTGAAAATACGCTGTGTAATCACGGGAAGTAAATGCATTCTCGCGCCCCCCAACAGCAGCCACTAATCGAGAGAATTCTCCGGCCTTCACTTGATGAGTTCCCTTGAACATCATATGTTCCAGTACGTGTGCAACTCCGGTGCGGCCGTTCACCTCATCCATCGAGCCTGCGCGATACCAAACCATATGGGCGACTGTAGGTGCCCGATGATCCTCGCGAATAATCAGCTTTAATCCATTATTGAGAGTGAATTCATGGGTATCCGCAGAATCACCACTGGCAGCCCAAGACATTTGGGTAAACAGTAAAATTAAAAAGGAAATTCGGAGTAAATTGCTACGCATCTGCTAAATCACCATATCCCAAGAATTAAATTGATAAGATGCAAGGTTTAAATTGTATCGATTATGTTCGGCTTACGTAAAACCCTCGGATCCCTTTTCAAGTCAAGCAAAACAGATGAAGCTTGGTTTGATACTTTGGAAGAATCACTAATTCAAAGTGATGTGGGCCTACCTACGACTGAGCAATTGATTGGTAAGCTTCGCAAAGCTGCTAAATCAGAAAATGCTTCTAGTCCTGAAGAGCTACAAACGCTTCTCATTGAAGAAGTAAGCACCCTACTAAAAGCATTAGAGCCCTCCCCAAACCCTCTTTTTGAATCTATCAAAGCCAATATCCCGGAGATATGGCTAGTTGTGGGAGTCAATGGGGCTGGCAAGACCACCACTATTGGCAAACTTTGTAAGCTCTTTCAATCTCAAGGAAAATCTGTTCTCTTGGCTGCAGGAGATACATTTAGAGCTGCTGCCCGGAATCAATTACAAGAATGGGGTAGTCGCAATCAGGTAGACGTCATTACTCAGGAAGGCGGTGATGCCGCTGCAGTTGCTCATGACGCCATCCACTCAGCAATCTCTCGTAAAAACGATATCCTGATTATTGATACTGCTGGTCGCCTTGCCACTCAAGACCACCTCATGGAAGAACTCAAGAAGGTAAAGCGTGTGATCGGCAAAGCCCTTCCTGGCGCACCACACCATACCCTGCTAATACTGGATGGCAATACTGGTCAAAACGGCTTGAGTCAAGTAAAGGCCTTCCATGCGGCCCTTGGTCTTACTGGAATCGTCGTTACAAAGCTAGATGGCACTGCTAAGGGTGGCGTTATCTGCGCCCTGGCACATACCCTCCAAGAAGGAGGAAAGCCAGCCATATTGGCCCTAGGCAAGGGCGAGGGAATTGATGATTTAGCGCCATTCACAGCTAAGCGATATTCATCTGAATTATTCAATTAAATCAGTGACTTATAGTTATTAAAAACCATTAGCACTCTCTTGACAGGAGTGCTAAAATAGAGCTTTATTAACACCACATCTTTTTAAAAAATGGTTCAAAAGAAATCTGACAAACCGAATATGCAAAGGCTGCCTGTAGCGCAGGCTGCAGCGGCGTCTGCATTTCCGATGCTGCCATCCCTTGGGGTTGGCACTCTTGATTCTTATATTGCGTACGTGAATCGCGTACCCATGCTGAGCGCTGCAGAAGAGCTGCATCTTGCGCAGGAATTTCGCCGCACTGAAAATGTCGATGCCGCTAAGACATTAGTGCTTTCGCATTTACGCCTCGTTGTTTCTGTTGCTCGTCAATATCTCGGTTATGGCATTCCGCATGCCGACTTGATTCAAGAAGGCAACATTGGTTTGATGAAAGCCGTTAAGCGTTACGACCCAAATAATGGTGCACGCTTAGTGTCTTACGCAATTCATTGGATTAAGGCAGAGATTCATGAGTACATTCTCAAGAACTGGCGCTTAGTTAAAATGGCAACGACTAAAGCACAACGCAAGTTGTTCTTCAACTTACGTAGTAATAAACCAACTTTGAGCGCGCTTACTCCGGGCGAAGTAGAAGCTTTAGCTAAAGCACTTGATGTTAAAGGTTCAGACGTTAAAGAAATGGAAATGCGTCTTGCCGGCGGAGATGTTGCTCTGGAAGGCGATGATACTGATGAGGATGCGGCCTATGCCCCGATTCAATGGCTTGCCGATAATAGCCAAGAGCCTACGGAGCGAATTGCCAGCAATGAGACTGACGCACTACAAGGCCCCAAGCTAGATCAAGCCTTGATGGCTCTAGATGAGCGCAGTCGTAATATTGTGCAGTCACGTTGGTTAGCAATGGATGCAGATGGTAACGGCACGAAGACATTGCATGACCTCGCCGCTGAATACGGCATCTCAGCAGAGCGTGTTCGTCAAATTGAGACGGCAGCCCTCAAAAAGATGCGCGGCATGTTGCAAGCTGAAGCAGCCTAAGCTTCTTCAGCCATACCAAACACAATTATTTTAAAAGCTCTTTCAAGTCATGCGCCAAGGTCTCAGGGCCTTGAGCATGCTTGATGTAGAGACGCAAGCGCCCCTCTGGGTCAAATGCATAGCTGCCGGCCGTATGATCTATTGTGTAGGAGCCCGGACTAATTCCCGGAACCTTCTTGTAATAAATCTTGAAGTCCTTGGCGACTTTTTCTAAAGCAGCCTCATCGGCTGGACGTAAACCCAAGAAACGAGAATCAAAAGCTGGCACATACTGCTTCAAAATGGCAGCGGTATCTCGCTCAGGATCAACGGTCACAAAAAGCACTTGCACTTTATCCGATTGAGACCCCAATAGGGTCATGACTTGCTGCATTTCAGTGAGGGTGGTTGGACAAACATCTGGGCACTGTGTATAGCCAAAGAACATCACCACGACCTTGCCCTTAAAGTCTGCGAGCGTTCTTTCTCTACCATCTGGATCTACCAAACTAAAGTCCTTACCAAAGGCAGTGCTACCAGTAATATCGATGTTTTTAAACTCTGGCTTTGGGCTGCAAGCGGTTAATGCAATTAGAAAAGCAGCAAAACAGCAGTTACGCAAAAAAGTAATATTCATCTCAGAGGAAGTAGTGATCTATGAGCAACGCTGCAAAGAGCAAAGACAAATAGGTAATTGAAAAGCGGAAAGTTTTCTTAGCCAGCTCATCGCTATAAGAAATAAATAAAGCAATCGCATAGCCCAAGAACATGAAGCCAAGAATAATTGCGGAAACTAGATACACCATGCCGCTCATACCATAGATATAAGGCAGCATAGTTGCCGCAATCAATATCAGGGTATACAAGAGGATATTGAGCAGGGTAAAACGCTCACCGTGTGTCACTGGCAACATTGGCAATCCAGATTGCACATAGTCGTCACGACGATATAGGGCTAAGGCCCAGAAGTGTGGGGGCGTCCAAACAAAAATAATTAAGACCAAAAGCCAGGCTTCGGCAGATAGCGTATTAGTTACCGCAGCCCAGCCTAGCGCTGGAGGCATTGCTCCAGAGAGGCCGCCAATCACAATATTTTGTGGCGTTGCTGGCTTTAGTAGCCAGGTGTAAATCACGGCATATCCCACAAAGGTTGCTAAAGTCAGCCACATGGTGAGGGGGTTGCAAAAGTTCCATAGAATGACCATTCCGAGCGAACCGAGAATGATAGAAAAAACAATAATATGAAATGGTGTCACCTCGCCAGTGGCTGAGGGGCGCCAAGAGGTACGCTTCATCTTTGCATCTACGGCTTGCTCAATTAAACAGTTCACAGCAAATGCGGCGCCCGCCAATAACCAGATACCAACAATTCCACCGAATAGAACGGGATAAGGAACCATACCTGGCGTCGCCAAGAACATGCCAATCACTGCACAAAAAACGGCAAGCTGAGTCACCCTGGGTTTTGTTAAAACCCAGTACTGACGCCAACGTGGCATTGCGACAGGCGCAGAGGTTTTAGGTGTGTTCATCGCTTTGCCATCTTCTTTGAAGGGGATGGGGCCCAAGACGCCCAATAACTCATCCTGACTAAACAAAATACTAAAGCGGCAGAACCCGCGGTGTGCAATAAAGCAGCAAATAATGGCCACTGAAATACGACGTTGGATATTCCGGTAAGGATTTGTAGCAGAAGCAATGCGATTAAAAGTTTTGCAAAGCGCTTCAGTTCTGATAACACCGGGTTTGCCAATTGCAGAGCTTTCCAGCCCAACGCACCCAAGACAATCAAAACCAAAATAGCAAATAAGCGATGTGCCCAATGAATTGTCTGTAAAGCTACTGGAGAAATAAATTCACCTTGCGCATTAAGACCCAATTGACGCCACAGGGTGAAGCCCTCCCTCCAATGAGTTTCTGGCCAGACACTTCCAAGGCAAGTAGGGAAATCCGGGCAGGCCAATACTGCATAATTAGTACTGACCCAAGCGCCTAAAAAGATTTGGATGGTCAGAACTACAAAAGCAATGTAGAGAAGCTGGGCTGGTAAAGGGCGTATGCGCAGAGTAAGGACAGCAGAAGTGCTCTGCTCCCAAGCTTGCTGTGCATAAGTAGTTAAGCAGGCCAATAAAAGCAAAGCCAACATCAAATGAATTGTCACGATGATGGGCTGTAATTTGAGAGTCACGGTCCATGCACCAAAAGCCCCCTGAACACATACCATCAAGAGTAGACCCAAACTACCCAGCAAAGGGAATTTTCCCAAAGACTTTACCTTGCCAAAAGCGAGGGCTACCTGAACCAAAATTAAGGCGCCTACTGTCATTGCTAAATAGCGATGAATCATTTCGATCCAGGCCTTTATTACGGTGACAGGGCCAGTAGGCAAAGCGGTCTCGGCCAACTGAATCTCGCCAAGTGCATGAAAGGGATTGGAGACCCCATAGCATCCCGGCCAATCAGGGCAACCCAGCCCTGAATCGGTTAAACGGGTAAATGCGCCAAACACAATCAGATCAAACGTCATAAAGACTAATACCCAATTGAGTTTTTGGAAAAAGCTATAGCCTGGCCTCGTCCAAAGATAAGCCAAGGGAAGCCCTGCAAATATGATCGCAATAGTAGCCAACTCCAAGAACAAAACAAAAGTAGGCATTACAAATTCTCACCCTTGTGATTTAACTTCAAGAGTTTTTCTAAATCCTTTTTGATGCCGGCAAATTCTTTCGGCGAATTGGTAACTGGGAAATACATCATCTTCGCCGGACTTGGATCAATCAACTGAATTTGCTGCCCTGAACCCTCTTTATTTAACCAAGATTCAAACTCGGCCTTTATCTTAGGATCTCCTGGAAGCCCTACAACCTTAAATCCAGCAGCCTGCTCGTCATAAGCCTTGGCAACTTCAGGATCAACAGGCTTTCCATCGGTATTGATCCAGACGAGTTGAACACGCTTACTCTCTCTACCCATTGCAATCCTCACCTGACGCATGAGAAAGAGCGCTTCAATACATTTTTCATCTTTGATTTGGCATTCACCGGCAGGGCGCGCAATCAAAAGAGTCCATTTACCTTGCAGCGGAACATTAAGCCACATCGTATTCAATTCTTGAGCTGGGTAGACCAAAGTGCCAAAGTTTGTTTTTCCACCTTCAGGTTTAATAACGTAATAGGCAAAATATGAAGCTATAACCGGAGAGGCACAAGCAAGCAATAACAACAGCATCTGAATGCGACCACGACGAGTGCGCGCATTAATAGCGGATGCGTCTATCTGTGAAGCTGGAATTAATAATTCTTTATCACTCACTCTTGATCCCCATTCAAACCCCGCCACCTATATTGCCGCAGGCCAGTAATCAACCAAAATAAGAAGCCAACAAGCGCTAATGCAAACCACTGGAATGCATAAGCATAATGGCGATCGACTCCGGTCGTCAGTGGAGCCCACTCGCGCAATAGGCCATCATCGATACCAGTATCAACCTCTCGCAAAATAAAAGGGCTCTGAGCCCAACCGCGCAATTTGCCCTCACCCACCAAATCAAAATTCTGCTCAATTCGGGGCTTGCCAGTATCGATGGCAGCCTTGCTTTCGCCTAAGGCATAAACCCTACCCGGATGGGCAAAGACAATACCTTCAATATTGACTAGATTGGATGGCGTTTTAATCGGAGGCAAAGACTCACGATTCTCATTGTTACGCGGAGCCCAACCCCGATTTACCCAAAGAATCTCATCGCGCCCCTGAAGCTGCAAAGGCATCAAAAGGTAAAAACCAGACTGCGAGGAATTGCTCCCAACAGAAGGGATTGGTCTTGGCCGGTTGTCCAACCAAATAGCCGCACGTGGGATATATTGACCACGAGCAATCATGCGACGCTCGCTTGCTTCTTCTAAAGTCAAAGGGCCCGCATTTGCACTCAAAATTGGCATCTGTTGCCTAGCTAATAAATTAGCGGCCAAGGCAATCTTGCCCTCAGCCCTACTCAACTGCCAAATACCAGCAGCACAGCCAATTGCAATGACCAGCAAGGCTGATAAAGTAGCAACTATGCGCTTAGCAATGAGGGCTGTAAAAAGATTATTCAAGTGAAGGATTTAAGATGAAGTGGATTATTCCGATTGTCCTACTAATGATTGTTGCTAGCTTAGGGTCAGCTCTCTATTACATGATGAAAGATAGGGGCAATAGCTCCAGAATGGTTCACTCGCTCATGCTGCGCATCGGTCTATCGCTCGCACTATTCATCGGGATTCTGCTAGCCCATTACTTTGGTCTGATTGAATCTACCGGTATCAAAGTAGGCACAAACTAAACTAGCCACTTAAAAATAGAACGCCTAAAAATCAATCGGGGCTTAGCGCCCCGATTTTTTTATCCCAGTTACATCCAATAGACAGCGATGTACAGACCAAGCCAGACAACGTCAACAAAGTGCCAATACCAAGCAGCACCCTCGAAGGCAAAGTGATGTTTAGCAGTGAAATCGCCACGAATCATACGACGCAAAACAATTGCCAACATGGTGCCGCCAAGAAATACGTGGAAACCGTGGAAACCAGTCAACATGAAGAAGGTTGAGCCGTAGATACCAGAGGTCAATTTCAGATTGAGCTCATGGTAGGCATGGTAGTACTCATAGCCCTGGAAGCACAAAAAGATGAAGCCCAAGCCAACTGTTGCCGCCAAGCCAATAATGGCTTTCTTCATGTGGTTCTCAACCAATGCATGGTGGGCGATAGTAATCGTCACGCCAGAACTCAACAGCAGCAAAGTGTTCACAGTTGGAATTGGCCAAGGACCCATGGTGGTAAATTTCTCAACCAAACCAGCGGGGCCATCGTTAGGCCAAACAGCCTGGAAGTTAGGCCAGAGTAATTTGCTCTCAACATCACCCATCCAAGGCATCGCAATATTGCGCGCATAGAAGAGCGCAGAAAAGAATGCGGCAAAGAACATGATCTCAGAGAAAATGAACCAAGCCATCGACCAGCGATAAGAAATATCAACGTTGACGCCATTCTTACCAGAATTCGACTCGGCGATCGTGTCGCCAAACCAGTTATAGAGCACGAACAGAATCCATGCGACACCAACCAAGCTTAAGGCGCCACCCCAAGAGGTGTGATTTACCCATCCAGACATGCCAAAGCCAAAAGCGATTAAGCCAATAGCTGCCATAGCAGGATGTCTAGATAGTCCAGGGACGTAATAGTATGGGGTTGAATTGGATGACATCTTATTCTCTCTATTCAATCAAAAAATAATTAATTGGACACAACTGCTTTCACTATCAAGAGCAGAACACCCATAAAAATGAGGGCGCCAACAACACCTGCAATGATAATGTGTACAAAACTTAGTGAAGCTACATCTTCCTGCAAACCTGCTTTTTTACGCACTCCCAAGAAACCCCACATCACGGCTTTCATAGACTGCATAAAACTGCTTTTTTTCTTCATGAAACTACCTTCGACTTAGGGGCAGGCGGCGTACCGCCTAGTCCTAACTCAAAGAAGGTATATGACAAAGTGATTGTCTTAACGTCATCGGGCAAGCCCGCATCAATCACAAACACTACTGGCATCTTCTTTGTTTCATTTGCTGCTAGCGTTTGTTCCTGAAAACAAAAACACTCTAATTTAGTAAAAAACTCTGTTGCACTTTTAGGGGCGTAGCTCGGTATTGCCTGAGCCCGCACTACACGACCGAGATTATTGGTCACTTCATACACAATTTCAGTCATTTCACCGGGATGAACCTCCAAGAAGTTCTTCACAGGCTTGAATGTAAATGGTCCACGACTATTGGAATCAAACTCAATGGTTACAGTGCGTGCATAGTTAACCTGGGTATTGCCAACCTTATTTGGACTAAAGGCTCTGACACCATAATCATTTTTACTAGTTACTACGTTAATGCCAGTGACCTCACACAAGGCCTTGTACATCGGAACCAAGGCATAACCAAAACCAAACATCATGACTGAAGCAATCAGCAGCTTCAATAAGATTTGGCGGTTATCAGAATAAGTAGCTGTCATATTGGCAAAGTGGGATTAACCCAAAACGCTCCACTTCATCACAATGCCGACAAAGAAGACTGCGGCAATGCTCAAAAGAATTAGCCCTAGGCGACGATTATTCGCAGCTAGGGCTTGTTTGGAAGACGTATTAAATTCCTGCTTCACGCAACTGCTCTGCACTAGGAGGTGTTTCAAAGGTATGGTGTGGCGCTGGTGAAGGCACAGTCCACTCTAAACCCTTAGCACCATCCCAAGGCTTGGCCGGAGCCTTCTCACCATAACCACGATACGCAGGCAATGCTACGCAGAACAAGAAGTACACCTGCGCTAAACCAAAACCTAGCGCTCCAATCGAGGCAATAGAATTGAAGTCAGCAAACTGAGTAGGGTAGTCTGCATAACGACGTGGCATACCAGCGAGGCCCAAGAAGTGCATTGGGAAGAAGGTGATATTAAAGAAAATCATGGAAGCCCAGAAGTGGATCTTGCCACGCGTTTCACTGGCCATACGACCTGTCCACTTAGGACACCAGTAGTAGAAGCCAGCAAACATTGCAAACAATGAACCTGCTACCAACACATAGTGGAAGTGAGCAACTACGTAATAGGTATCTTGCAAACCAATATCAATTGGCGCCATTGCCAAGATCAACCCTGTAAAGCCACCCATCGTAAATACGAAAATGAAGCCAATAGCCCACAACATTGGAGTTTCAAAGGTCATCGAACCTTTCCACATCGTTGCAACCCAGTTGAAAATTTTCACACCAGTTGGAACAGCAATCAACATCGTTGCATACATAAAGAACAACTGACCAGTGACTGGCATGCCTGTTGCAAACATGTGGTGAGCCCAAACAATGAATGACAAGATCGCAATAGACGATGTTGCATAAACCATAGAGCTGTAGCCAAACAATGTTTTTCTGGAGAATGCTGGAACGATTTCACTCACGATTCCAAAGGCAGGAAGAATCATGATGTAAACCTCTGGGTGTCCAAAGAACCAGAAGATATGCTGGAACATGACTGGGTCACCACCGCCAACAGCAGAGAAGAATGAAGTGCCAAAATGGCGGTCAGTCAATACCATGGTGATAGCGCCAGCCAATACAGGCATTACAGCTATCAACAAGTAAGCAGTGATCAACCAAGTCCAGCAGAACATTGGCATCTTCATCAAAGTCATGCCAGGGGCACGCATATTCAAAATGGTCACGATGATATTGATCGAACCCATAATGGAAGAAGCACCCAATAAGTGGAGGGCAAAAATAGCCATGTCCATACCAGGACCCATCTGTGAGGTCAAAGGCGCATAGATGGTCCAACCACCTGCTGGAGCGCCACCTGGAACTAGGAATGAGCTCAACAACAAGGTTGCAGCCACCGGCAAAATCCAGAAGCTGAAGTTATTCATACGGGCAAACGCCATATCAGACGCGCCAATTTGCAAAGGCACCATCCAGTTAGCAAAGCCAACGAATGCCGGCATGATCGCACCAAATACCATTACCAAGCCATGCATGGTTGTTAGTTGATTAAAGAACTCCGGGCGGAAAAACTGCAGGCCTGGTTGGAATAACTCCAAACGAATTCCCATGGCCATTACACCACCAGCCAGTAAGCTAACAAATGAGAAGATCAGATACATCGTGCCGATGTCTTTGTGGTTTGTTGCAAACAACCAACGACGCCATCCGTGTGGCGTGTGATCATCATGCGCGTGGTCGTGTGCGTGATCGTGGGTAGTAGAGACTGTGCTCATGAATTACTCCGGTTTCGTTTTATCTGTATTAGTTAATTTGGATTACTTGCCGCCACGTGCGGTAATAATTTGTTGGGTCTGAATTACCTCGCCCGTCTTATTACCCCATGAGTTACGGGTGTAGGTAATAACAGCGGCGATATCGCCATCAGAAATTACGCCAGCCCATTTAGGCATTGCATTTTTACCGTTGAGCAGAATGTTGTATTGACCTTCCTTTGGTCCATTCACCACTTTGCTACCGTCTAGCGCTGGGAATGCGCCCGCACCCTTACCATTTGGCTGGTGACATGCAGCACAATTCGCTGCATACACTTTTGCACCACGTTCTTTTTGCTCATCTAAGGTGTAAACCTTGGAAGGGTCATCGCCGCCAGCACCCATTTCTTTTTTCTTCTGAGCAACCCAAGCCGTGTAGTCCTCTTGTGAAACTACTTTTACAACGATAGGCATGAAGGCATGCTCTGCACCACACAACTCAGAACACTGGCCGCGGAATGTACCAATTTTCTCAGCTCTAAACCAAGTATCACGAACAAAGCCTGGGATCGCGTCTTGCTTTACACCAAAGGCTGGAATAGTCCACGCATGAATCACGTCATTTGCAGTTGTGATCAAACGAATTTTTTTGCCCACTGGCACAACCATTTCGTTATCCACTTCCATCAAATAGGTATCTGACTTAGGTGCCAAGTTGTTAATTGCTTCACGTGATGTAGCTAAGGTGGATAAGAAACTAATGCCTTCGCCTTCGCCTTTGATGTAGTCGTAACCCCATTTCCACTGATAACCAGTGGTCTTAATGGTGATATCTGAATTGGTTGTATCTTTCATTGCCACAACCGTTTTTGTTGCAGGCAATGCCATGCCAATAACGATGAGCAAAGGAATGACTGTCCAAATGATTTCAACGGTTGTGCTCTCGTGGAAAGAGGCTGATTTATGACCCAATGATTTGCGGTGTTTCAAGATGGAATAGAACATCACCCCAAATACACCGATAAAGATCAACGCACAGATCGCCAACATCATCCAATGCAACCAGTGGATCTCTTGCATGATTTTGGTTGCAGGTGCAGCAAAATTTAACTGATTAACAGCTGGGCCACCCGGCATATTTTCAGATGCCTGTGCAAAAGCAGTGCCATAGGCTGCTACTAAATAGAGCGAAGCCCTAATGACTTTTCCAAATAAATTCATCTTATTCTCTGTTTATTGTCGCGAGCAAAGTGGCTAAAAACGCCACAAAGTGCCCAAAAAGCGGTCTAAAGCCAATACATCCAGCGGTAAT
>Ga0114959_10002194_pt1 | contig 16349 bp, 10 predicted proteins | sample C_130625_EF_Meta_FD_87317 | JGI IMG/M metagenome (GOLD analysis project Ga0114959, IMG submission 87317) | Freshwater microbial communities from Lake Croche, Canada to study carbon cycling - C_130625_EF_MetaG | ecosystem: Environmental > Aquatic > Freshwater > Lake | place: Lake Croche, Canada...
CACGCCCCTTCTGGACCAGGAGCAGCCGCTGATCCTCCGTTTCGTCCCGCGCGGCGATGGTGGTGATGCCCAGCGAGCGGGCCAATGAAACGATGGCGGTCACGATGGCTGCCCCACTGGGATCGGTGAGGCAGCTGGTCACAAAGGAGCGGTCGATCTTGAGGCGATCGATCGGGAAGGAACGCAGATAGCTCAGGGAGGAATAGCCGGTGCCGAAGTCATCGATGGCGATGCGGATGCCCTTCTCCTTGAGCCGGCGCAGCAGGTTGATGGCGCGCTGGGGGTCATCCATCAGCACGGTTTCCGTGATCTCCAGCTCCAGGCGGTGGGGGGACAGACCACTGCGCTCCAGCACCTCCTCGATCTTCTCCTCAAGCCGGGCCTGGGCGAACTGGCGGCAGGAGAGATTCACCGAAAGACGGCAATCGGCGAGGCCCCCTTCCGACCAGGCGGCGGCGGTGCGGCAGGCCTCGATCAACACCCATTCACCGAGGGGGGCGATCAGGCCGGTGTCCTCCGCCACCGGAATGAACGTGGCCGGGGACACGGCCCCCCGCACCGGATGGGTCCAACGCAGCAGCGCCTCCCAGCCCACCAGATGGTCGCCGCCGATGGTCCACTGGGGCTGGAAATGGAGCAGGAAATCGCCACGCTCGAGGCTCTGGCGCAGATCGATTTCGAGGCTGAGCCGTTCCTGGATGACCCGGTTCATCGATTCGGTGAAGAACATCCAGCCGTCGCGGCCGCGGCTCTTCACCTCGTACATGGCCATGTCGGCCTGACGCATCAGCGTGCTGATCTGATCGCCATCGGCGGGGAACACGCTCACCCCGATCGAGGCACTCACGGCCAGCTGGCGGCCCTGCAGCTGCATCGGGGAAGCCAGGCTGCGGTGAAGGCGATCAGCCAGGTGACCGGCATCAATGGCGTCGTTGAGGTTTTCGCTCACCACCACGAACTCATCGCCACCCAGGCGGGCCACGGTGTCGGTGGCAGAAACCGCCTCCCGCAGGCGGCGCGCCACCTCCACCAGCAGGGCATCGCCGGCGGCGTGGCCGAGGGAATCGTTGATGGTCTTGAAGCGATCCACATCGAGAAAGGCCACCATCAGCTCCGAGCCCTGACGGCGAGCCCGCACGATCGCCCGTTCGGAGGACTCCTGCAGACCGAGGCGGTTGGGCAGGCTGGTGAGCTGATCGATCCGGGAGATGCGCTCGAGATCCTGGTTGCGTTCCTCCAGCAAGGCCTGGCGCTGGCGACGGCTCTGGGCATCCTTCACCGCCAGCCCGAGCACCGATCCCACCGCCACGAGGATGAAGAGCCCCTCCGCCAGCTGGAGAACGCCGAGTTCCTCCGCCACCGTCTGGCGAATCCAGCCGCCATCCACCAGATACAGCGCGAGGGCATGCAGGGTGGAAATCGGGGCCACCACCAGATAGTTGGACCCATTCGGCACCACCGCCAGCTCCCTGGAACCGGCCAGCGGGGCGATCTTGCGCCAGAGGGACCAGGGCACCCGCTCACCCTTGGCGGGAGCACCCTCCCGCTGGGCCAGCACGTGCCCATCGGTGGTGGCCACATAGAGCGGACGGGAAAAGGATTCCTGGGAGGCTTCCTGGGGGTCGATCAGCTTGCCCATCAGGCGGGAGACCCGCATGTCGTGGCCCACCGAACCGGCCCAATGGCCATCACGGAAGAAGGGGGCCACCACGCTGATCGACCAATCCCGGGCCGCCGGGTCGTACTCGGGACCCACCCAGCGCGGTTCGTGGGCAGGATTCACCTTCGGATCGGTGAGGGTCACCCAGGGGGTGGCGCGGTAATCGAGGCTGGCGCTGGCGTTGTAGAGATAGTTGGGGTTGGTGGGCCAGAAGGCCGTCATGCCGCCGATCAGGGGAAGCATCCAGGCGTTCTCGAGCACCTCGTTCTGGGCGCCCTGGCCGAAGACACGGGTGATTGTGTAGGACCGCTGAAAGAAGCGCCTGTTGGTGTCGCTGAGGGGCACCGAGGGGGGCACCCAGATGTTGGCGTCGGTGAGGGGATCGAAACGGCTGCGCGGGGTGCGCCAGGAACCATCGGGATCGCGCTGGGCGATGGCCTCGAAGGAGCCGCCTTCCCTGGCCAGATCGGCCGTGCGATACGACACGAGATTGGCGTAGCGGCTCACGCTGGTCTCGGCGCGGCGCAGGGTGGCATCGAATCCCGTGACCCGGTCGCGGATCTTGATCTTCTGGCTCTCGAGCACCTTCTCCACCAGGTGACGGGCCATGCGCTCCTGCAGGAGCTGGGAAAGGCCCACCGCGCCGAGCAGAAGGAGGGTCATCAGGGCGCCGAGGCCGAGGGGCAGGCGCCGCAGGCCGGCAAGCAGGCTGCCCGAGCTGAGGGATGACAAGGAGGCCAGGGCCCCATGGGGCAACGCCCGGCTCACCAGGCCGCCCATCGCTTCGCTGACAGGTTCTGCGGCCCTGGCGCCTTGGGGGTGCTCAGGAAATCGTTCCAAGGGCTGCAAAGTGCCTGAAGTCACTATGGCAGCGCCCCCCCAGGTGCTGCAGCGGCCCAGCAGTTCCCGAAGCCTTGCGCTGCCCCGGGGGGTCAGAGCAGCTCCCGGCAGCAGAGCGCGAAGGCGCCGGCCGGATCCTGGGCAGCGCTGATCGGGCGGCCGATCACCAGCCGACTGGCGCCGGCGCCGATCGCCTCAGCAGGCGTCATCACCCGGGCCTGGTCGCCGGCGGTACCGCCGGCCGGCCGGATGCCAGGGGTGACCAGCGCGAAGGGCTCCGGATGGGCCTGCCGCAGGGCCGCCACCTCCAGCGGGGAACACACACAGCCGCCGAGGCCGGCGGTGACGGCCAGGGCCGCCAGACGGTTCACATACGCGGGAATCGGCTCAGGAATAGCCAGCTCAGCGGCGAAGCGCGCCGCCGGCCAGCTGGTGAGCACGGTCACGGCCAACAGGGTGGGAGTGTCCAGGCCCGCGGCGGCAGCGCCCTCCCCGGCTCCGGCCTGGGCGGCGGCCAGGGCCTCGGCTCCGGCGCTGCCATGCACGGTGATCAGGCCGGCACCGAGGCGGGCGGCGCTGCGGCAGGCGCCGGCCATGGTGGCAGGGATGTCGTGAAACTTGAGATCCAGAAACACCTGGAGGCCCCGCTCACGCAGCTGGGCCACCACGGCGGGGCCGGCGGCGCTGAACAGCTCCAAACCCACCTTCACCCAGCGCAGATCGGGGATCGCAGCGGCCAGGGTGAGGGCGGAGGTGGCATCAGGCCGATCGAGGGCCAGGATGATGCGCTCAGCCGGGGCCTGCCTGGGGGAGGAAACCGGATCATCGGCGGCTGCCGGTGGCATGGCGATGGACGGGAGAACAGGTTGCAAAACCGTAGGAGCCTCGGGCCCCGGGATCCCGGTGGCGGCGGTCTGCGGGAGGGAGAAAGGCCACGGCGATCGGCCCTGTCGGTGAAGCGAGCAACGGTTGAGGGGCTACGGGGGCTCGGTAGCGTTGGTGACTTGCCAGCTCGAGGAGTTTCGGGGCCATGCGCTGCCTGCCTCGGGGCGGCCGGAACCGGCCCCGAAGTGAGATCCACCGCCATGCCGACGACGCAGGCCCAGGATCAGAACAATCGGCGGGCCGCTTGCCAAAACCGGGCCGCGCCATCGGCCTCCGTTTGCTGGTTCTGGCCCTGACCCTGGGGGCGCCGTCAGTGGCGGCCTGGGGAGCTCCGGTTCTGCGGGTTGGGGTGCTGGATGGGTCTCCGCCCTGCTCGGAGCAACGGGGACCGGGACGTTGGCAAGGCACGGCGGTGGAGCTGTGGCAGTTTGTGGCCGCCCGCGAGCGCCTGGCCTACACCTTCGAGCCCTATGCCACGGCGCGGGCGCTGCTCGAGGCCAGTCGGCGGGGCCAGGTGGATGTGGGGGTTGGTTGTCTCACGATCACGCCCGAACGGGTGGGCACCTACCGCTTCAGCCTGCCGTTCCAGGAATCGGGGCTGGCCCTGCTGATGGCCGCCAACCGGCTGGCCACGCTGCGGGCGGTGCTGACAGGCCTGCTGGACCCTCGGTTGCTCGGTCTGCTGGCCGGCTACCTGGTGGCGATTGCGATGGTGAGCGTGGCGGTCTGGCGGATTGAGGGGGGCTACCCGCCGGGGGACACCTTGGAGAGTCCAGCGGCGGGCCCATGGCCAACGCGTGATTGGTGGCGCCGCTATGCCCTGGTGTTTCAGGTGCTGGCCACCGGTCCGGGCACCAACACGATTGTGAGAACCACCCGCGGCCAGGGGCTGGTGGTTCTGAGCTACCTGCTGCGGATCGTGTTCGGCTCGCTGATTGTGAGCACGATCACCCTCGATGTGCTGCGCGAGGCGCCGCTGAGCGACGCCCTGCCTCGTTCCCTCAACGACCTGGAGGGCCGCCAGGTGGCCGCCAGGCCCGGAAGCGTGAGCGAGAAGCTGCTGCGCACGCCACCGCTTCTGGGCCGGGTGACGGTGGTGCCCCTGCCGAAGCTCAGCGACGCGCCGGCGCTGCTGCTTGAGCGGCGTGTGGATGCGGTGCTCGCCGATGAGCAGCAGCTGCGCTACGTGCGGGAGCAGGTTCCCCCACGGCAACGCGGCCGCCTGCAGCTGGTGCTGGACGGTCAGCGGCCGGAATCCCAGGCCTACGTGTATTCCCCCCAGTTGCCTGCAGGCACCAGTGAGGGGATCGACCGGGCGATCAGCGAGGCCAAGCGCAATGGAGAGGTGCCTTGAGAGCCGCAATCGACCTGCGGCCCGCAGAACCGCCGCCACCCCCATCACGCGCTGGGATCGGTGCAGCCCGAAGCTGGGCCTGACAAGACCAGGCTGGAGGTTGCGGGCCGAATGGAACCGGCCGACAGGATTTGGCCAACTGGATCAGCACGCCCACCATCCACGAACCCGTTACAGAAGTTCATAGAATGATGGCGGTCATCGAGCGGGTCCCAGGCGGGTCCGCTTTTTTGTGGCAACTTTGCTCAACTGACGCTGGCCTGGCTTGCCCTGCAGCGTTGGCCGCGACCCAGTTCAGCTGATCAGCGGGGGGAAGGGTTGATCGCCTTCCAGATCCACCAGGCCACCAGGGCGAGCACGATCCAGGGCAGCAGCCCGCGGAACAGCAGCAACGTCACCAGCACCACGCCGGCGGAAACGGCACCGCGTTTGGTGAGGGCCTTGGCCTCGTCGGTCATGTAGCGCCAGCGGGGAACGAGGGCCATTGGGGGCAACAACAAGGAATCCAGCCAAACCGCCTGAGAGCGGATGCACCAGGGTGGAAGACCGAAGCATGGGCCCGCAGCGCCGCCCGAGCGGCAGCACGGCTCCGAGGCGAGAGCGGGGGAACCGGAGCGGCGACTGGGTGCCGCTCCGGCGGCGGATCATCGCTGAACCAGACCGGTTTTCACCTTCTGAAGCCGGGTCTCAAGGTCGTGCAGCATCTCCACGCCGAACATCGGCAGTTCCTGCATGGCAAAGAGGAATTCCTCCCGGTTCATCTCCAGAATCACGGCATCGGTGAGGGCCTTGGCGCTGCCGAAACGACGGTGATCGGGATCCAACAGGGCGGCGGCACCGAAGGAGCTTCCAGCATCAATCACCTCGGTGGCTGTTTCCCCGGAGCTGAGTTCAATCTCTCCGGAAACCACGCCAAATAGCGTGTTGCCCTGATCGCCATCGCGGTAGATCAACTCACCTGCGGCCACATTGCGGGGCGAGCGGCTGTTGGCAAGGGTGGCCATGGTGGCCAGTTCAGAATTGACGCTGTTCATGAGAAAACAAAAGGAAGGGGATCAGAGAAATCAGTGGATCAGCCAGGTGGATCAGTCAGGAAGCGGACAGGTCACGCTGACCGGTACCGAACGCACCTTCCAGATGCGTTCGGCATAGGTTCGCACAGCCCGATCCGATGAGAAGAAGCCGCTGCGGGCCAGCGTCAGGATGCTCATCCGGCGCCAGTTGTCAACCTGGTGCCAGGCTTGATCAACCGCCTCCTGAGCCTGCAGATAGGAGCCGAGATCCGCGATCACGGCGAAGGGATCGTGGCTCTTCAGCTGCTGAACCAGCGGCTGGAAGAGTTCGCGATCACCACGGCTGAATTCACCGGATTCCACCCGTGCCAGCGCTTCCGCAAGCAGGGGCAGACCCTCCAGCCATTGCCAGGGGCAGTAGTGGGACATGAGCTCACGGATCTGGGCAGCATCATGACCAAACAGGAAGAACTGCTCAGCCCCCACCCGCTCGCGAATCTCGATGTTGGCCCCATCCAGGGTGCCAATCGTGAGGGCACCATTCATGGCCAGCTTCATGTTGCCGGTTCCCGAAGCTTCCAGGCCGGCGGTGGAGATCTGCTCGGAGAGATCCGCCGCTGGATAAACGGTCTCGCTGAGCTTCACGTTGTAGTCGGGAAGAAAGACCACCTTGAGCAGACCATCACAATCTGGATCGTGATTGATCACCTCAGCAATGCCGTGGATGAAGCGAATGATCAACTTGGCCATGGCATACCCCGGTGCCGCCTTGCCGCCGAACACCACCGTGCGGGGCGCCAGAGAGGAGCCATCACCCTGCTTGATGCGCAGATAGCGGCAGATCAGCTGCAGGGCATTGAGGTGCTGACGCTTGTATTCGTGGATCCGCTTGACCTGAACATCAAACAGGCTGGTGGGATCAACCACCAGATCGCAGAGCCGCTCAATCCGATCAGCCAGACGACGCTTGGCCTCCAACCTGCAGTCGCCCCACCGCATCTGAAACGCAGCATCATTCGCGACCCGTTCCAGCTCCAGCCAGCGTTCAGGCTGAACCGGCCAGTCAGCTCCGACAGACTCCCGCAGGAGCGCATCGAGGGCGGGATTGGCGAGGGCCATCCAGCGCCGCGGCGTGACGCCATTGGTGACATTGGTGAACTTCTGGGGCCACAGCGCCGCAAAATCTGGCAGCAGGGTGGTGCGCACGAGCTGGCTGTGGAGTTCCGCCACGCCGTTCACCTGATGGGCGGCAACCACCGCAAGATGGGCCATGCGGACCGTGCGTGAGCCCTGCTCATTGATAATCGAAAGGCGACTCACCATCGCCTCATCGCCAGGAAAGGCCTGACGCACATCCTGGAGAAAGCGGTGGTTGATCTCGAAGATGATCTGCAGGTGGCGTGGCAGCAGAGAAGCAAACAATTCCAGATCCCAGCACTCCAGCGCCTCCGAGAGCAAGGTGTGGTTGGTGAAGGCGATGGCGGCCTGGGTGATCGACCAGGCTTCATCCCAACCGAAGCCATGCTCATCCATCAGCAGCCGCATCAATTCCGCAACGGCCACGGAGGGATGGGTGTCATTGAGCTGCACCGCCCAATGGTCGGCAAACGCAGTGAGCGGAATCTGGCGAGAGAGCAGGTTGCGGATCATGTCCTGCAGCGAACAGCTCACGAAGAAGAACTGCTGCATCAGCCTCAGCCTGCGTCCCGCCTCGGTGCCGTCGTTGGGATAGAGCACCTTCGAGAGGGATTCCGAGCGCACCTTCTGCTGCTCAGCGGCTTGGAAATGGCCGCTGTTGAAGGCCTGAAAATCAAAGTTGTCGGTGGGAACGGCCCGCCACAGCCTCAGCCGGGCGCAGGTGTTCACCCGGAATCCGGCGATCGGCACATCGTGGGGGATGCCGAGAACCACCTCCGCGGGCCTCCAGCGCACCCGCTCTTGACCGAGGGCATCGCGATACACCTCACTGGAGCCGCCGAAGCCAACACGGCATTGCTGATCCGGCAGCACCACTTCCCAAGGCCAGCCGCCCTTCAACCACTGATCGCTGATCTCCACCTGCCAGCCGTTGTGAATCGCCTGATCGAAGATGCCGAATTCGTAGCGGATGCCATAGCCGGTTGCCGGCATCTCCAGGCTGGCCAGCGATTCGATGTAACAAGCCGCCAAGCGCCCAAGACCGCCATTGCCGAGGCCAGGCTCCTCCTCAATCGCCAGCAGCTGCTCCAACGATGGAATGCTGAAGCTCAGCATGGCCTGCTCGGCTTCCTCGCGGATTCCCAGCATGAGCAGGTTGTTGCCCAGTTGCGGGCCGATCAGGAACTCCGCCGAGAGATAGGCCACCGACTTGCCGTTCTGCTCCCGCATCGCCTCCTCGCAGGCCAGGTAGCGGCTCATCAGCCGGTCCCGCACCGCGTGGCTGAGGGCCATGTAGAGATCATGGCTGGAGGCCGCCCGCGCGCTGCGGCCAAGGGTGAAGAAGAGATGCTCGGTGACGCCATCGCGCAGATCGGTGGCCGTCAGACCGGTGCGCTGGAGATCGCCGTAGCTGAGGGGCGAAGGGATCGCCGTCTCTGGGTTGATCGCAAGAGTCATGGCGCTGCAGGCCGGTGGCTCCATGCTGAAAACGCCGCGGTTAAGAAGTCATCAACGGCGGCCGTTGCAGGCAACAACGGGGCGTGTCCCGCGCGACTGCCCGGATGGGTTGGGGCATCGAGCACCGATCACCCGGGAGCGAGCGATGCCCCCGCCTCACCCTCGAGGCTCACCTGAATCGCCTGGCGCTGCAGATCCCGCAGCAGCAGTGCACCGCAATCCGGATCCACCGGCAGCCGCAGGTTGGGGTGGGCGTGGAGCAGGGCGGAGGCCTCCGCGGGAGCCATCCCCAGCCGCCGCGCCAGGCTCTGCTGGAGGGTGAGGGCCAGCTCCGGGGGCAGGGGCTGGGGCAGCTGCAGGGTGAGCACGGCCGTGGGTGGCCGGATCCGGCCCTGCTCCAGGCGCCGTAGGGCGTGAAGGCTGGCCAGCACCACCAGCTGATCCCCCGCCGCCAGCAAGGTGCCGGGAGAGGGAATCGCCAGGGGCCTGGGCTGGCCGGTTCGTTGCAGGGAAAGCACGGTGAGGCCGTAGCCATGGTCCAGGCGCGACACCGTGTTGCCCACGAGGGTGTCGCCCGGACACACCTGATAGCGCACCTGAAGCAGGTTCTGCCCCCGGATCCGCCACACCCCCTCCACCCGCTCGCCGAAGGCGGTGGCCACCACCACATCGGCCCCCAGCTCAATCGGGGAAATCACACTCGCGCCCCCCAGCAGATTGCCCAGCCGTTCCCCCGTTCCCTCGCTGCGGGCCAGCAGGGCAAAACGTGCCCCCGGCCAGAGGTCCTGAAGTTCCAGGGTGCCCTGGAGATCGGCCAGCAGCTGCCCGGAGAGCAGGGCCACCGAACGCACCGCGCGGCCACGCAAGCGAACCCGGGCCTGCTCCAGCGTGGTGGCGAACAGGGATTGGCCATCTTCCTGGCGGACCTTCTCCTCGGCCTCCACCCGCACCACGGCGTGCCGCTCCTTCCCCAGAATCTGGGCTACCCGAGTGGCCAGGGATCCGCCACCCACCAGCAGAATCGGCTGGTCCTCACGGCGCAGCCGCCCCGTTCTGCGGGCCCCGAGGCGCGCCAGGAGCAGCTGATCGAGGATCAACGCCACCAGGGCCGAACTGAGCAGCGTGCCAACGAGGGAATAGAGCAGGGTTGTGGTGACCAGAACGCCATCGCTGCCATGGGGCCCTCCCTGTGGGCCCAGCAGCACATTGGTGGGATCGACATAGTCGCCTTTGAGCAGGGCTGAGGTGACGAACAGCCCCTGAACCCACCCCCCCTGGGAGCCGAACAAGCGGATGCCGGCGAGGGCCATCAACAGCACAACCGCCACCAGGAGGCGCTGGAGCAGGGTGCTCTGGCGGACCCAGCGCAGCAGCGCCTGCGCGGGCCCGACCGGCTTGCGAAGCACCGCCACCAGCGTGCTCACCAGGGCATGGCCCGGAGCGCGAAGGCCACGGGGCTGGGGCGCGTAGAAACGAAGCGGCATCACCAGGAGGGAGCCCTGACCCTCCGCGGCTCCTTCCAGCCGAACGGGCCGCTGAAAACGGTGGTCCTCGAGGGGGGTTTCCCGCACCTCAAAGGTCTCTCCCTGCGCCTCAAAACGGGCCAGCTGGGGGCCCGGACGCAGGGCCTGCACCAGGGCGCCGGCGCTAAGCATCTGGGGATTGACCACCGCCACTTTGGGCAGGCGCTGCTCCAGCAAGGTGCCCAGGCCATCGAGATCGCCGCTGGAGCGGATCACGATCTCCGCTGTGGCGTTGAGCAGCCGCACCTGCAGCGCCGCTTCCACATTGATGCCGCCGTCGGAGCTGAGCAGCAGAACCGAACGGGCCTGCTCCGCGCCCGCCAGGCGCAGCGCATGGGGTTTGCGCATGTCGCCGAGGGTGAGCAACGGCTGGAGGGTTTCCGCCCATTCCGGCTTGCGCCAGTCCGGGGGGGCCCGATCAAGCAGACGCAGGGGAATCCCGAAAGGAAGCAGCCGGCCGATCACGGCCTGGCCGAAGGCCCCCAGCCCGCAGACCAGAACCGGCGCCATGCCGGGCCCGGGCCCGGGCCCATCCAAGGCGTTGATCATCCCGCGGGGGCGGAGCGAAGCAGGGGGGATCCGTCGGTGCGGCGGATCGCCACCACTCCTGGCCGGGGGATGCGGCCCTCTATGGAGGCTGGCCAGTTCGAGCCGAGCGGCACCTGGCGGAGCTGCTCGAAAGCGACCCCCTGGCGGTCTTGCAGGGTGTAGGCCTGCACCTCCTCCTGCCCGCTCTGATGGGTGGCGTTGTCCTCGCCCGGGTGCTGCACCGAGAGGAAGAGGGTGGTCTCGTTGGCGTCAAAGCAGGGTCCGGTGAGCTCGCATTCCATCGGCCCGGTGGCGAACAGCAGGGCTTCCCCGGCGGCCGGGCCCCTGGCCGGGAAGAGCCAGCAGGCGTTGTTGCCGAACACATCAGCGCTGCCGTTGACCGCGGCCCGGTCCGTGACCATCCAGACGTTGCCGGCGCGGTCCACCGCCAGGTTGTCGGGATTGGCGAAGCCCATGCCCCCTTCCCAGGGGGTGCCGCCGGTGGCCACCAGGCGCCAGCGAAAGGTCCCTCCAGCGCGGGTCGCCTGGGCAGGCCCATCCTCGAGGCGCATCAACCAGCCGTAGGGCCAGCTCGGCTGTCCCGCCGGTCCCTGGAAGATGGCGGGATCCGCCTGGCCCTCGCCTTCCGATCCGCCGGCGGTGAAGGCGATCAGCAGATCGCCCGTGCGCGGATCCAGTTCGGTGTCTTCGGGGCGGGCCGTGGGGGTGGCACCGGCGGCGTTGGCGGCCAGGTGGGCATCGATCAGGATGGCTCCGAGCTGCTCCTCACCGCTGCCGGGGTAGAGCGCGGCGAGATTGGCGAAGCGCTGGCGGTAGGCCTCCCATTCCCCATCGCTGCGCAGCGGTGAAGCCCCAGCCTGGCGGCGGTCGCTGTGGGGCACCGGCGACAGGGCGGGCTGGTCGAAGCGGGCGAAATGGGAAGGCCGCAGCGGCTCTACCGCGGTTTCGGGCAGCAGGGGAATCCAACGTCCGCCGCCATCGGGCTCAAAGCGGGCCGCCTCCAATCGGCCCCGCTCCAGAAGCCGGGAATTGGCGGGGTCGGTGGGATCGCGCACGGGATCAGCGCTGACGAAGCGGTAAAGGTGGCCACCGTGACGGTCGCAGCCGGAGTACACCACCAACGGTTCACCGGCGCGCACCCGCAGGGCCACCGCCTCATGGCGGAAGCGTCCCAGGGCCGTGTGTTTCACCGCCGTTCGCTCGGGGCGACGCGGATCGAGTTCCACCATCCAGCCGTATTTGTTGCCGGCCAGGCCGAAGGGGTTGCCCAGCCCTTCGAGGCGGTCGCCATCGAAGCGGAAGGGGCATTCCGCCGGCGGCGGCGAACTGCCGTCGGCATGCACCGCCTCCACCACCTGGTTCTGGATGTTCTCCTCGGCCGAGAGCACCGTGCCCCAGGGCGTCTGGCCACCGGCGCAGTTGGCGAAGCTACCGATCACCCGGTCGCCCAGGCCGTCGTCATAGCCGAGGCGCTGGCGGCGGCGGAACACCGCGGCAGCCGGACCGGTGGTGCGCAGACGCTCCTGCGGGCGCCGCAGGCCACTCAGCCCGGTGATCCGGCGCTCCAACCGGCCGGGGGCATGGCGCCAGCCGCCGTCGGCGGTGCGGGTGAGTTCGACCACGCCGATGCCCAGGTCTTCGAGGGCGGCGGTGGCCACGGCCAGCAGGGGCGCGCGGAGCGGATCCTGGGGCGCCAGGGCGAGGGCATCGACCCGCCCGCCCCGCTCGGCCAGCAGCTTCTGCAGCAGCGCAAAGGGAAGCTCCCGGCCGAACACCGCGGCGTAGCCGGCACACCAGGGCCTGGCGCTGATGTATTCGAAATTCACGGCAAGCAGGGCCCGCTGGCGATCCAGGGGCGTGAAGGCCAGAAAATCGTTGTTGAAACCGAAGCGGCCAGCGCCCAGAGGGTCTCCCCACTGCAGCAACAGATCGCTGCGAAATCCCTCGGGCACCACCAACCGGTCCTGCAGGGCAACACGTTGGTAGGCGGTGCGCTGCTCGGCGGCGCTCAGGCCGTCGCTGGACAGGGGGATCGGCCCTCTGATGGGCTGAAAGGGCAGGGGGGCGGACAGCGGCAGCGCCGCCGCGTTCGGGGCAACGGTGGGGGCCGATGGCGCCTTCCCAGCTCCGGGGGCCCTGCCCCCCGGAGCGGCCAGGGAGCGGCCCGCCAGCCCCGCGGCCCCGAGCCCCAGCAACTGGATCAAGATGCTGCGGCGATTCATGGAGTGAATCAGCGGTACTCCGGGCGCTTGGTTTCGTCAAAGCTGCGCCGCAGGGCCTCACCGATGCTCAGCCCCACCGGCAGATCCCCGCCGAAAGCGGTGCCGGGGATGCGCCGGTAGAGCTTGGTTTCCACCAGGCGGTAGGTGCTGGCCGGCAGGGGAATCATGCCGGCCTCCTCCACCAGACGCAGGCCGTTGCGCACCAGGTAGGTGGAGAAGGAACGCACATCGTTGCTGGTTTGAAGATCCTTATCGTTGATGTAAACAAACAGGGGGCGACTCAGGGGCTGATAACGACCGGCCTGCACGTTGGCCAGAGACGGCATCACCGCGGCCGCGCTGGAAGCGATCGGGAGGGCGCGCAGCTTCTGACTGTTGTTGGCGTAGTAACCGAAGCCGAAATAACCGAGCGCATTGGGATTGCTGGCCACGCACCGCACGATCACCTGGTCGTCTTCGCTGCTGGTGTAGTCGGTGCGAGAGTTGTCAGGATCGCCATTGATCGCCTTATTGAAATAATCAAAAGTGCCCGAATCCTTACCCGGGCCACACAGTTTGATCGGCCGCTTCGGCCAGGCGGCATTCACCTCATCCCAGCGGTCCACCACACCCTGGGCCTGGCGGCCCCAGAGGCGAGCCAGCTCCTTGGTGCTGATCGCGGCAGCCCAGGTGTTGCTTGGGTGAACCACCACCGTGAGGGCGTCAAAAGCGATCGGCAGCTCAATGAAGGTGATGCCCTTGCTGGCGCACAGCTTGAGCTCCTTGCTGTTGATCGGGCGCGAGGCGTTGGCGATCGCCAGGTGACCGGCACAGAAGTGGCGGAATCCATCGCTGGTGCCCGATTCCTGCAGATCGATGGCCACCGTGTTGCCGGCGGCGCGATAGTCCTTGCGGGCCTCCTGCAGAACCGGGAACACCGTGCTGGATCCACCGATCCGGACGCCCTGGCCTGGTGCACCCGCCGACTGCCCCTGGGAACCCGCCTGGGCAACGGCGGAGCCGAGGGAGGCGGGGATCAGGATGGTGAGGCAGCTGCCCGCGGCGAGCCAGGTAAGCGATCGCTGAAGCTGGCGCTGGAGTGCCATGGGTGCTGGGGGCAAACGAGGGGAAGACTGGAGCTGGAGAACGGCAAAGGGAACGTGCGTTCTCCGAGCAGACCCGCGAATTCAACCGAGGCGGGATTAGTGAATGGTTAAGGCTTAACCATTTCTCGCACTCGCGACTGCCTCCTGCCCCTCCCTCCGCTCATCCCACCAGGCGACGGAAGGTTTTCTTGCCGATCTGGAGCACCTTGCCCTCGAGGTCCCCTGGGGCGCCGAACTCCTGGTTGGGATCGCTGAGCTTGTTGCCGTCGAGTTTCACCCCACCTCCTTGAATCTGGCGGCGCGCCTCGCTGCTGCTGGCGCACACCCCCACAGCCGCCAGGAGATAGAAGGCTTTGGCGGGAAAATTCACCGCCTTCAGCGAGGCCTCCGCCACCTCCGCTTCTGCGGCCCCGGCTCCAGCGGCGCCCGCCACCAACCGGCCCGCATCCGCCTGGGCCGCCACGGCCGCCGCCTGGCCATGGCGGGCCGCGGTGATCGCCAGGGCCATCGCCTTCTGGCGCTCGCGCAGGTTTTGCGGCAGGGCCGCCAGATCGAGGTCGGTGAGCAAGGTGAGGTAGTCGTTCACCACCGCATCGGGCACCTTCTCGAGCTTGGAGTACATCGAGAGCGCATCCTCCGCGAGGCCCACGGTGTTCCCCAGGCTCTTGCTCATCTTCTGCACCCCATCGAGGCCCGGCAGGATCGGCAGCAGCAGGCCGAACTGGGGGCGCAGACCGTGGTGGCGCTGCAGGTCACGGCCCATGGCCACATTGAACTTCTGATCGGTGCCGCCCAGCTCCACATCCGCCTGGATCGCCACCGAGTCGTAGCCCTGCAGCAGCGGATAGAGGAATTCGTGCAGGGAGATCGGCGTGCCAGAGCCATAGCGGTTGGCGAAATCCTCCTTGGCCAGCATCTGGCCCACCGTGCTGTTGCCGAGCAGGTCGATCACCGCCGGCAGGTCCATACCTGCCAGCCATTCACTGTTGCGGCGCACCTCCAATCGCCCGGGGGTTTCGAAATCGAGCAGGGCCCGCTCCGGATCCTGCCCCAGCCCCAGCTGCACCAGATAGGTTTCGGCATTCGCCTCCACCTCAGCGGCCCCCAGTTGCACCCGGGTGGCGCTCTTGCCGGTGGGATCGCCGATGCGGGCGGTGAAGTCGCCGATGATCAGCACGGCGGTGTGGCCGGCGTTCTGAAAGGCCCGCAGCTTGCGGAACAGGATCGAGTGGCCCAGGTGGATGTCGGAGCCGGTGGGGTCGATGCCGAGCTTCACCCGCAGCGGCCGGCCCTGGCTCTCGGCCTCGGCCAGGCGGGCGGCGAGGGTCTGGTCGGGATCGGCCGCGGACCCGGGCGCGGTGGCGGCGGGAAACAGATCCGCCAGGCCGCGGCTCAACCAGGTGGGCAGGGTGGCGTCCCCCTCCGATGCGGCGGCGGCAGAGGATCGCTGCTGATCAACCATGGATCTCCGGGGGCTGGCGAGCGCAGTGCCGCCGGATCGTAAACAGGGGCCCGGAGCATGCAGGAGCCCCGCCAACGGCGCAAAGGCCTAGCCGCCTCAGGCCTCCTTCTCCAGCTGGCCCTTCATGCGCTCGAGGGTCTGGTGCATCTGCTGGAACATCGTTTCGGGGGTGAGGCCGAACTGGCCGAGCTGGGTGCGCAGCTGCTCCACGGTGAGCTTGGCCTGGAAATCCTCCGAGAGCTCGAAGCGCTTCATGAACACCCGATAGCGCTCCATCATCTCTTCCATGCGATCGATGTAGAGCTTCTTGCCCTCGCGGTCGAACTTGCCGTACTCACTGCCCAGTTGCATCAGCTGCTGGTAATCGGTGAACAGCCGCCGGGCTTCGTCCTGCACGATCTCGGAATCGAAGAAGGCCATGGGCGGGCGCGCGGCGGCGGGCGGCGTGGATCAAGGATCCGATTCTGCAGAGCGGATTCGGGCCGCAGGAGTGCGGATCCACGCACGCAAAGGGTGGGTAACGACCCGATTGGTAGCGATCGCTGCTTCAACCCCACGGCCCGCTCAACAACGTGTGAATCCCTCCACGGGACCCAGCGTGGACTTCACCCCCTTCCTGGCCCAGCTGCGGGCTGAGCATGCCCTGCTGGGCCACCAGCTCGCCCAGCGCAGCCTGGTGTTCTGCCTTGGCAGCCGGCTGCTGGTGAGTGCCCTGGTGCGGGCCGCCAGCCGGCCCGAAGCGGTGCTGGGGGCGGCCACCACGGCGGCCGAGGGGTGGTCGCTGGTGGTGCGGCACCGGCCCGACCTGCTGATCGTGAACGACGGACTCGAGCAGGGCTGCGGCGTGGATCTCGCCCTGCGGGTGAAGCGCCACCTTCCCCGCACCCGTGTGCTCCTGGTGCTCACCATGGACTCCAGCCAGGCGCGCCTGGGGGAGGTGATCGCGGCCGGCTGTGACGGCGTGCTGCGCGATGGAGGCCTGGGCGCGGGCAGCGAACTTGCCGCACTGCGCACCATCTGCCAAGGCGGCCTGGTGATCGACCGAAGCCTCGCCGCCGCCAGGCGGCGGCGGCAGGACACCCGCCCCAGCCTCACGCTGCGGGAACGGCAGGTGATGGCCGGGGTGGCCCAGGGCTTCAACAACCAGGAGATCGCCCGGCA
>Ga0114959_10002195_pt1 | contig 16348 bp, 13 predicted proteins | sample C_130625_EF_Meta_FD_87317 | JGI IMG/M metagenome (GOLD analysis project Ga0114959, IMG submission 87317) | Freshwater microbial communities from Lake Croche, Canada to study carbon cycling - C_130625_EF_MetaG | ecosystem: Environmental > Aquatic > Freshwater > Lake | place: Lake Croche, Canada...
CAACGCTCAGTTTTAGTTCTTTAGCCAAACTACTGTAGTCAACTATTTCTTTATTGATGCGTGTCCTTAGTTCTGCGGGGGTACTTGGCATCGGCTCGATCCCCAGTGCTTGCAATTGTTTTCGCATCTCAGGATCGTTTAGCACAGTCACAACCGCTCGATTTAGCTTGTCAATAATGGCTGGATCTGTGCCTGCGGGAGCCATTAACCCATTCCAGGTGCCAACATCTATAGCTACTCCAGATTCAATCAGGGTCGGAACGTTTGGAAGGGCGCTAGAGCGTTTTGCTGTTGTCACTGCTAGCGCTTTTGTTTTTCCATCTTTGATGTGAGGGAGCGCAGATGGAATCGTATCAAACATGACTGATACTTGGCCACCAAGCAAGTCAACAACAGCAGGGGCACTGCCACGATAAGGTATGTGGGTTAGGCTGGCCCCAGTTTTAATTTTGAACATCTCTCCAATCAGATGATGTGCAGATCCTGGGCCAACGGAAGCGTAATCATATTTATCGGGATTGGCTTTCGTTAGTGCGACCAGTTCTTTAATGTTATTGGCTGGAACGGATGCGTTTACTACGACAACATTCGGAATCATTCCCACGGTTCCTATCGGCACCAAGTCTTTATCAATACGGTAATTGAGTTTTGGAAAAACAGACTGCGCAATGGTGAGATGCAAGGTTCCCATCAGTAGCGTATATCCATCTGGTGCAGACTTTGCAACAAAGTCTGCACCTACCGTGCCGGATGCTCCAGACTTATTCTCAATCACAATCGATTGGCCAAGCACTTTACCAAGGGCTGGGCCAAGGTTACGCGCCATGGCATCAGTACTGCCTCCAGCGGGAAATGGGATTACCAGTTTTATTGAGCGATTTGGGTAATCATTGTCCGGAGCAGAAATTGCATGAAAGCTTGGCAACAAGGCAGCGGCAAATGCTAGGCTAATGAAGTGACGACGTTGTGAGTTATTCATGATCTATCCCCGGCGACTCTGATTTGAGCTGAAGTAATTTGAATTAACCTCTACCAACGAAAGGCATATTGGTAGCCATAATTGTCATTGAAAGAATATTGCTCTCCAGGGGTAGTTGAGCCATATGTAGTACAGCTTCTCCCACGTGATCAACATCCATACGCGGTTCAACTTTAATAGATTGATCTGCTTGCATGATGCCAGCAGCCATGCGATCCGTCATTTCTGTGGCGGCATTACCAATGTCAATTTGGCCGCATGCAATGTTAAACGGACGACCATCTAGTGAAATGGTTTTTGTTAGACCGCTAATAGCATGCTTAGTGGCAGTATAGGGCGCTGACATTGGTCTTGGAGCATGCGCAGAAATTGAGCCATTATTAATAATTCTGCCACCTTGCGGGGATTGTGCCTTCATCATACGAATTGCCTCTTGGGAACATAAAAAAGCTCCGCAAAGATTTGCATTTACAACATTCATCCATTGCTCATAGGTGAGGTCTTCCATCGGAATGGCGGGAGCGCCAATGCCGGCGTTATTGAAGAGCACGTCAATGCGCCCAAAACGTTCCTTAAGGGCGGCAAATAATTTTTTCACTTGCTCTGGTTGACCAACATCACAAGCTACCGCAAGACAGTTGTCGCTTGTTCCACCAATATCGGTAATTGCTTTTTCTAGCTTCTCGAGGTTGCGGCCAGTGAGTACAACTTGATATCTGCCTTTTAGAAGAGCTTTAGCTGCCGCTCTTCCAATTCCAACTCCTGCTCCAGTGACGAGTGCTACTTTATTATTTTTTTGTGGCATCGCTTTCTTTCTATGTATAGTGTCTCGAATAAATTCTATATTGCTCTACATCTACTTTGGTAATGGTAAAGCAGTTTTATAGCGTACTTGCTTTAAAGCGAAGCTAGATCGAATTTTCTCAATCCCAGAGATTGGTGTTAGTTGTTCTAGGATAAATTTTTCGAGCGCACCCATATCAGCTACTGCAACGCGGATAAGGTAATCACTATCTCCGGTCATGAGATAACACTCCATGACTTCATCGTGCTCTGAGATGCGTTGTTCAAATTCCGCTAAGGCCTCTTTGGATTGCTCTTTAAGGCTAATAGAGATAAAGACGTTTAAGCCAAGACCCAACACTTTGGGATCTGCCAGCGCTACATAGTTTCTGATGACCCCTTTGTCTTTGAGTGCTTTCACCCGCATGAGACAAGGCGATGGCGAGAGATGAACCCGCTTTGCTAGCTCTACATTGCTATGGGAGCTATCATTTTGGAGTTCATTCAAAATTCTGATATCTATGGGGTCTAGCTTCATAAAATTCCTCAAAAAGTCTATATATCAGCATTTTATGCTGAAAATTATGATTTATAGCCAATAGTTAGCATCCTATTTTGTAGATAATCTAACAAAATATAGCCATCAATACACCTGTTGTTCATTGGAGGGGTTGTGGGTCTTGAGTTTGCATTTCCTGAGGTTGGAGGTTTATTGCCCAGCGGCAATCAGGCCTCAACAAGCCAATCCATTTTGAGCCCTGATATTTGGGCCAGCCCTTCTGCAAGAAAGTTTGCCCGCGAATTTGGTGTTGACATTCAGCAGGTTCGCGGTAGCGGTCAAAGAGGCCGGATTACGAAAGAAGACATTCAGCAATTTATTAAGCACTCAATGTCAGCCAGAGAAATCTCACCAGCCCTCAATAGCAAAGGTGTTGCTGGCTCTGATCTGTTACCTTGGCCTAAGATTGACTTTACGAGGTTCGGAGAAATTGAGCGCCAAGCTCGCAGTCGAATTCAGAAGGTGTCTGCTGCAAATCTGGCGCGCAATTGGGTCATGATTCCAGCGGTGACCTATCACGACGATGCGGATATTACTGATCTTGAAGAATTTCGCGCGTCATTAAACAAAGAAAATAAAAAAGACGATATTAAGGTTACATTGCTGGCATTTCTTATTAAGGCCGCAGTGGCTGCCCTTAAGAAATACCCAACATTCAATGCCTCCTTAGACGGTGAAGAGCTTATTTTGAAAAAATATTTTCACATTGGTTTTGCTGTTGATACCGAAGGTGGTTTGGTAGTGCCAGTGATCCGTAATGTTGATCAGAAGGGCATTATGGAGATTGCACAGGAGACCGCTGGCTTAGCAAAGTTGGCGCGTGAAGGAAAACTCAAGCCAGATCAGATGCAAGGCGCTAGCTTTACGATTTCTTCATTGGGTGGCATCGGTGGCACTTACTGCGCCCCAATTGTGAATGCACCCGAAGTGGCTATTTTGGCAGTGAATAAGTCTGCCATGAAGCCCATATGGAATGGTTCGCAATTCATTCCGCGTCTGATTTGTCCACTTTCTATGACGGCGGATCATCGCGTTATTGATGGGGCTTTAGCAACCCACTTCACCACTTATCTTGCCCAATTACTGGGCGATTTTCGTAAAGTTATGTTGTGATTATTAAAAGTAAAAAGTTACTGAGGAATTTTTCATGAATGCCCCCGACATTAAAAAATATCTAAATCTTGAACACGTAGATACTGATCCTGCGGAAACTGCAGAGTGGAATGAGGCATTTATGGATTTGTTAGCCTCTGGTGATAGTGCGCGCGCCAAATTTATTTTGGATAATTTAGTAAAGCTGGCCAATAAAAATCAAATCAACTGGGTGCCTGACTTAGTTACTCCTTACATCAATTCGATCCCTGTGGATGAGCAACCTCCTTTCCCTGGAGACCTTGCAATCGAAGAAAAACTTGCATCTCTCATGAGGTGGAATGCGCTCGCGATGGTTGCTAAAGCAAATGAAGCCTATGGGGAATTGGGTGGCCACATTGCCAGCTATGCCAGCGCTGCTGATTTATTTGAAGTTGGCTTTAATCATTTTTTCCGTGCAAGAACTGAGGGTGGTGATGCAAAAGAGCGTGGCGACCTCGTTTTCTTTCAGCCGCATAGTGCGCCAGGTGTATATGCTCGCGCTTACTTGGAGGGCAGATTGTCTGAGAATGACCTCGCACATTACAGGCGAGAAATTACTGCGCCTGAAGCTGGTGCAAGAGGCTTATCAAGCTATCCACATCCCTGGTTAATGCCAGACTTTTGGCAGTTCCCAACAGGTTCAATGGGAATCGGCCCCATTAGTTCGATTTACCATGCGCGTTTTATGCGCTACCTGAGCGATCGCAAATTATTAGATTGCTCAACCAGAAAAGTTTGGGGTGTATTTGGCGATGGTGAGATGGATGAGCCAGAAAGCATGAGTGCCTTGACTTTGGCCTCCAGAGAAAAGCTGGATAACTTGGTTTGGGTAGTCAATTGCAACTTACAACGCTTAGATGGTCCGGTGCGTGGCAACGGCAGGATTATTGACGAGCTTGAAAAACTGTTTCGCGGCTCTGGTTGGAACGTTATTAAATTAGTGTGGGGCAGTGATTGGGACGGGCTGTTTGCTAGGGATACTACGGGTGCCTTAGTGAAGGCTTTTGCTCAAACGGTTGATGGACAGATGCAAACATTTGCTGCTAAAGACGGCAGTTTCAATCGCACCAATTTCTTTGGCCAAAATGAGGAGTTGACCCGTCTTGCGCAAGGCATGACAGATGAGCAAATCGATCGACTCAAAAGAGGTGGCCATGATCTCGTCAAAATTTATGCTGCTTATAAAGCTGCCGCTAATCATATAGGTCAGCCAACAGTAATCTTGGCGCATACGAAGAAAGGTTATGGCATGGGTAATGCTGGTCAAGGAAAAATGACTACGCATAGCCAGAAGAAGCTCGATGACGAGGCGCTAATTGAATATCGCAATCGTTTTAACTTGCCATTAACAGATGAGCAGGCTACGAACCTTACTTTCTTTAGGCCTGAGGAGAGCAGTGAAGAACTGAAATATTTAAAGGAGCAGCGTAATAAACTCGGCGGCCAATTGCCCAAGCGTTATTCAGATTGTGAGCAATTAAAAGTGCCCGATATCAACTCTTATGCGGCTTTTGCAATCAAGGCTGAAGATAAGGAGATGTCGACCACAATGGCTTTTGTTCGGATGCTTGGAAACTTGCTGAAAGATAAAGAGCTTGGGCCTAGAGTTGTGCCGATTGTCGCAGATGAAGCGCGCACATTTGGTATGGCCAATCTCTTTAAACAGGTTGGTATTTACTCCAGCGTTGGTCAGCGCTATGAGCCAGAGGATATTGGCTCCGTACTGAGCTATCGTGAGGCATTGGACGGACAAATTCTGGAAGAGGGTATTAGTGAGGCGGGCGCGATTGCAAGTTGGACTGCGGCAGCAACGAGTTATAGCGTGCACGGAATAGCAATGCTTCCCTTCTATATCTATTACTCGATGTTTGGATTTCAAAGAATTGGCGATGCTATCTGGGCAGCCGCTGATCAACGGGCAAGAGGCTTCTTATTGGGAGCTACTTCAGGCAGGACTACTTTAGGTGGTGAAGGTTTGCAGCATCAGGACGGCAGTAGTCAGTTGGTAGCTGGAACTATTCCAAACTGCAAGGCCTACGACCCTGCATTTGCAGGTGAGTTAGCTGTAATTGTCGACCAAGGTATGCGCGATATGCTAATAGATCAAAAAGATTTGTTCTATTACATCACCCTCATGAACGAGAACTATGTCCAGCCTGATTTGCCTGAGAATGCTGCCGATGGTGTAATTCGTGGTTGCTACAAACTAAAAACTGTGAAGGCTAGCAATGGCGATAGCAAATCTTACGTAAGCCTCATGGGTTCCGGTGCCATTATGACTGAAGTATTAAAAGCGGCCGACTTACTAGCTCATGCAGGGATCAATGTGGACGTCTTTAGCGTGACCAGCTGGAGCGAATTATCAAGAGATGGCAAGGCAAAAGAGCAGGACAGACTCTTAGGCAATACTGGCGCTGAGCAAGCATTTATTAGTCAAGTGCTCGCTCAAGGTCGTGGCCCGATTGTGGCTGCTACAGACTATGTGCATGCGCTTCCCGAAAGTATTCGAGCTTACATTCCAGATGGCAGGGGGTATATTACGCTCGGTACCGATGGTTTTGGTCGGAGCGATACACGGGCTGCGTTGAGAGAATATTTTGGTGTTAACGCAGACAGTATCAGCAAAGTAGCGAAAGAGTCCTTAAAGTAATAATTCTTTCGACCTCTCTTTGATGTTAACCCCATTATTTTTTATTCCCAAATTAACTGGAGATTTTTAGATGTCCCTTATTCAAAAGCTCAAGGCACGTGCTGCTAACAACAGTCCAGTGCGGGTGGGTATTATTGGCGCAGGTAAATTTGGTTCTATGTATCTCTCGCAAGCGCCGCGGACTCCAGGTATTCATTTGGTGGCAGTTGCTGATTTATCTCCCGCACGTGCAAAAGAATCTCTAGCTCGTGTAGGTTGGGATGCTTCTCGTTATAGCGCTACTTCATTGCAGGATGCGGCCAAGTCAGGTGCTACCTTTGTTACTGATGATGCTGAAAAAATGATCGCTAGTGAGTACATCGATATTGTGATTGACTCTACTGGTAGTCCAGCTGCGGGTATTCGTCATGCTTTACTTTGTTTTGATCATCGTAAGCACATCATCATGGTCAATGTAGAAGCAGATGTTTTAGCTGGACCTTTGCTTGCACGTAAAGCAGCGGAGGCCGGTGTAATTTACTCCATGGCTTCTGGGGATCAACCCGCTCTCATTGCTGAATTAGTCGATTGGGCTAGAACGATTGGCTTGGAAGTGGTGTGCGCGGGCAAAGGTACTAAATATTTACCTATCTATCATCAGTCCACGCCGGATACCGTCTGGGGTCATTATGGTTTTTCTGAAGAGATGGTGGCTGGCGGTGACTTTAATGCGCAAATGTTTAATTCATTCTTGGATGGGACAAAGTCGGCGCTTGAAATGGCTGCAGTATCAAATGCTTGTGACTTGACGCCACCAAGCAATGGCCTTGAGTTCCCGCCTTGTGGTGTGGATGACTTGCCCCACATCTTTCGACCACTAGCCGAGGGTGGTCTGCTGACTCAAAAAGGTACTGTCGAAGTAGTTTCTTCGGTTGAGAGAGACGGGCGCCCAGTATTTAGAGATTTACGTTGGGGTGTGTTTGCAGTCTTTGAGGCTCCTAGTCAATATGTCATTGATTGCTTCGCACAATATGGTTTAAAAACAGATAGCACCGGTAAATATGCAGCGATGTACAAGCCTTACCATCTGATAGGCTTGGAGCTCGGCATTTCTGTTGCCAGTATTGCTGTGCGTGGTGAGGCTACGGGGGCGACTGGTGAATGGAACGGTGATGTAGTTGCTACCGCTAAGCGCACGCTGAAGGCCGGTGAGAAATTGGATGGTGAGGGTGGTTTCACTGTCTATGGAAAACTCATGACTGCTACCGACTCGCTTAAGCTTGGCGCTCTGCCGATTGGGCTGGCACACAACATGGTCTTGAACAAAGACATTTCAGCAGGAAAGCCAGTGTGTTGGAGTGATGTAGATTACGACGCCACTAAGCAAGCAATTCAATTCCGTCGCGAAATGGAAAAAATATTCGTATCTTAGCCTTCAGCCACCCCAGCTTTAATGCAAATCCACTCTTTGAAGAGTTTTATTTTTTGACTGTTTTTTGTATTGGACCGATAGGATAAAAAGTGTGTTCTGTCGGTAGTGGGTAAGAAGGTCCCTTTGCCAAGTTCTACAAGCTCGCCACGCAAGATCTCTCTTTCAGCAAATCGCACGCTCTCAAGTACAGCGCCAATTCCATCAACTGCTGCTGATACAGAGAGGGCTGCGCGATCAAATGACATTTTGCGAGTTGATGGGTTTTTAAGATGGTTGATCTCAAACCATTGTTCCCAGGTATGGTGATTGAGAGACGACTCAATTAAGGTGAGTCTACTCATCAATTCGCCTATAGGAACCTTAGGGTCAATTAAATGAGGGGCACAGAGGGGAACAATGTTTTCTTCGCCCAAGGAGATTGAGGTGATGCCAGGTCCTTCGTGAATGGATTGATAAGAGATGGCGATATCCACTTCTTGGTTGCGCAGAAGATCAATTGGCTCTGCTCCCGATGTCAGTCGAATAGTAATGTCGGGATTGTCCTTAATGAATTCCGGCAGTCTTGGACTAAGCCACTTGGCTGCAAAGCTAGGCGAGCAATGTAGGGCAAGAACTTGCGAGCTTGGAGCAAGAGTGACTTCATTACATGCCGCTTCAATGACATCAAAGACCCTGGAGAGGGAATCTAATAGGCGACGTCCTTCAGCGGTGGGCTCCACTTTACGATTCTTGCGTAAAAAAAGTGGCTTACCAAAATAATCCTCAAGCTCTCTTATTTGATGGCTAATTGCCGACTGAGTGAGGTGTAATTCTTTTGCGGCCAAGGTAAAGCTCTCAAGGCGTGCAGCGGCCTCAAAAGCGCGCAATAGTACATAATTTGGCATTTTTCTCATGTAAATATAATATACATGATTTACATTCATCTCTCCATGAACAGTTATCGTTTGTCAAAACCCTCTCGAAAGCCCATGATTACAGTCTAGTTGTGCTGTTGGTGGCGCGTTTATCTGTATATAAAAAGGAATTCACATGGCTGAAGTAATGGAGAGAGAACGTAAGTTGGACTTGGGTGGCAGAGAGTCTATCTATCAACCAGAAGACAAATCCCAGATTTTTCCTTACCTGCCAAAATTTAAGAACTTTGCCGAGGAGCGTCAGCACCTCAAAGAGCGATTAGTCGCTGCATGCAGAGCGTTCGCTTTAGAAAAGTTTGACTATGGATTTGCAGGGCATTTAACTGTTCGTGATCCTGAGCATCCAAATCTATATTGGACAAATCCAATGGCAGTACATTTTGATCAAGTCAAAGTTTCTAATTTAATTTTGGCAGATCATGAAGGTAATATTTTGGAAGGCAAGCATGCATTGAATCGTGCTGGTTTTGTATTGCATGCGGCAGTTCATGAAAAACATCCAGACATTGTTGCTATGTGTCATGCCCATACAGTTTATGGAACAGCATTTGCAGCCTTAGGAAAACCTTTAGATCCAATCTCTCAAGATGCTGCTGCATTCTTTGAAGACCATATGGTTCTAGCAGAACAAGCAGGCCAAGTAGCAGTTGAAGATAATGCAGGTTACAACGTAGCAGGATCATTGAAGAAGGTGAAGGCCATTATTCATCGCAATCATGGTTTGCTTACGGTGAGTCGCCATAGTATTGAAGCTGCAGCATTTTGGTTTATTGCTTTGGAGCGTTGCTGCAAGCAGCAGATGTTGGTTGAGGCAACTGGCATCAAGCCTAACTTGCTCTCTCCCGAGGTTGCCCGTTACAGTCGTGAGCACGTAGGTAGCGAGTATATTGGCTGGTTACACTTCCAACCAATCTGGGGTTATTTAAAAGAAAATCAACCAGATATGTTTGCGTAATCTTAAAAGAAGTGCAGAAAGAAAAATCCCAGCATGCTGGGATTTTTTAATTACTCGATAGCACTTGCTCAAGCTGTCCAATAAGATTTTTTCTGGCTCGCATTGCATGTAGCTCAGAGAGTTCAGCAGCTTTTCTCTCATCCCCATTTTTAATGGCATTTGCAATTGCCTGATGTTCATCCCAAATAGTTGAGCCTTGGGTAGATTGCAGTACAGCACCCATCACTCGGCGAAGATGCACCCAATGTAAGTGAGCGCTTTTGGCAATGAGTGGATTTTCTGAAGCCTCATAGATTGCACTATGAAAAGCCATATCTGCATCAATCAATGCCTTGACATCGCTCTTTTCAGATACAGCACGACCATGTTTGATTAGTGCGGGATTAATCACACATTTCTTTTGGGCGGCTAGTTTTGCCGCCAAAGAATCCAATGCGCCGCGTACTTCATACAGTTTATCGATCCACTCAATATTTAATGCAGTGACTTGCAGGCCTCTACCGGGGGCGTCTTCAACAAAGCCATCAATCTTCAACATGCGCAGTGCCTGAAGCACTGGCAAGCGAGAAACATTCATTTGTTCAGCAATGTCTTCCTGGGTAATGCGTGTTCCGGGCGGAAGAGAGCCATCACTAATTGCATCTAATAGGGCGGTGTAAACCGCTTGGACATAATCAGTTCTAGCTGGCAGTTTATTAAGTTGTGAAAGCATCTTTTGGGGTTCTGGAAGCCTGAAATCGTGTTTTGGGGTCTGCACCCATTTAAAAAATATTATATACTCTGTATACAGTATACAGAGTAAAAAGACCAGTCAATTAATAGGAGACCCCAGTAATGACAAGCAAACAGGAGCAGGCAGAAAAGAAAGTTGGCGCCTCAGCTGGAGCAGGTGGCACACCTAAGAAATTAGTACCCTACGGTGGCTACTACACCAATAAAGTTCCTGGTCATGATCCAGAACTCACCGAAGTGGGTCCAGGCACTCCAATGGGTGAATACATGCGTGGCTTTTGGCATCCAGTTTGTATGTCAATTGAGCTCACTGACACGCCAAAGTTTTTAACAATCTTGGGCGAAGAGTTAGTCGCGTTTCGTGATGGCAGCGGAAGAGTTGGTTTGCTGCATGCGCATTGCGTACATCGTGGCGCTTCACTTGAGTATGGCTTGATTCAAGAACATGGAATTAAGTGTTGTTATCACGGCATGGTGTTCGATGTGGATGGGACGTGTTTGAATGCACCTTTTCCTAAGGGCGAAGAAGCTGAAGCAGAAAAATATGCATGCTCCATTCAACAGGGCGCCTATAAGGCATTCGAAAGAAACGGTTTGGTATTTGCGTATATGGGCGCTCCAGATAAAGAGCCACCATTTCCTGAATGGGAGTCAGATTTTACGGTAGCACCTGGAGATGAGTTAGTTCCTTACAGTAATTTTCAGCATTGCAATTGGTTGCAAGTACAAGATAACGCTGCAGATAATTTCCACACAGCTGAACTGCATGCTGCCAAGAACGTGGTTGGTGGTCACTTCCAGGGCACTACATTTGATGAGGTGGGAGCCCCAACGATGGAAGTTCATCCTGATATGCAGTTTGTCCCCATTCATGGCGGTAGAGGTTTGGCCTGTTCTGGCGCTCGTCGTGTAAATAACGAAAAATTATTTATACGAGTTCAACATCAGGTATTACCAAATCTGAGTTTGCATGCTTACACATCGGAAGATGGTTCTAATAAGAAATTATTTAGTCGCTTTCATATCATCCGCTGGACAGTTCCAGTCGATGATATTAATAGCAAGATGATTGGTTGGCGTGTGATGGGCCCTGGTATTGATACTCGAGGCATCGGACAAAAAGAGTTGGTTGGATATGAGTCAATTGATTTCTTAGATGGTCAGGTTGCCTTAAGAAGAAATGAGCGTTTTGGCAATCACACGATTAACGATCTTGTGGAGATTCCATCTGATCACAGAGCACGCTCTAACTACAAAATGGCCCAGTACGCCCCTGGTGACTATGAAGCCATTATTAGCCAAAGACCAATTGCTATTCATGCATTGGAGAACCCCACAAAGTTTGATGCCGGCCCCTATTTATTTAGAAAGATGTTGCGTGATGCAGTGCGTGGATCTAATCCTGCAGCGAGTGCGGAAGCATTTTCTGAGTGGCTCAAAGAAATTAATGGCGCACCTAACAGCTATTGCTCTGGCAACGTTTTTGAATTGCCAATCGGCACTAGCACTGAAGAAGAGGTGGCTCAAAGACGCTTTGTCGCTAAGGGTGTGATCGCTATTCTGACGGAGAGTGAGCAGTACAAGGGCAAAGAGCGTAACGACTTTGTAAAAGCAAAAATGGAAGAGCTTGAGCAAACTGCAAAGGCACAATTCAAGCATTAATCAATCAATTGGAAGGGATGGGCTGCTTTTGCAGCCCATTCTTTTTGTGGAGAGAGACAAAAAAGTGAATAAAATTTCCAGCGTGGACTCTGAAGGGTTAGTGATTGAGGTTCAGAGCACTGGCCAAAAAATAAGCATCACGAGAGCCGAATCAATCATTGATGCTCTAGCTAAGATCGGCATTGAAGTCCCAATCTCATGCCAATCCGGGCTTTGCGGCACCTGTAAGACAAGATACATCAGTGGTGATGTAGAGCATGGTGATTGCATTTTGAGTGAAACTGAACACCAGGAGTATTTAACTCCCTGTATCTCCCATATTAAGAGCGGAACACTGGTACTTGATTTATAAAAAGATATACGTATTAGGTGCAGGTGCAGTTGGCTGCTATTTCGGCGGTATGTTGGCTCGTGGGCATCATGACGTCACTTTTATCGCTAGGCCAGAGCGTACCGCAGCTCTGAATGAGTCTGGTTTGGAGATGGATTGCAAAGTATTTCATGAAACAGTTCAGGTTAAAGCAAGCGCTGACCCTTCCATTCTGAGTGATGCGGATTTAGTGTTACTGAGTGTGAAGTCTCTCGATACAGAGCGCATGCTAGCTGAGGTGAAATCTATTCTGCCAAGTAAGGCGGTCATTCTGAGCTTGCAAAATGGTGTGGCTAATATTGATCTTGCTTCCAAAATCATTGCTAATCCGATTTATGCGGCGGTTGTGTATGTTGCTGCAGAGATGATTGGCCCAAGAACTATGAAGCATCATGGTAGAGGAGAGTTGCTGATTGGCAATCTAGGGCAGGGCACCTCTGTTGGCGATCAAAATCTCAAAGAGATCACCAGGCTATTTGAAGAGGCAGGTGTTCCATGCTCGCTTGCGCCCCAGATTAAAAGAGATATGTGGCTCAAGTTTATGGTGAACTGTTCTTTTAATGCTATCTCGGGTATTGGCCAAATACCCTATGGTGAAATGATGAAGTCCCCTGGTATTGTCAAGCTGATCGAGGAAATTACTAAAGAGTTTTTGGTAATTGCTGCGCATGAAAAGGTTGACATTAGTATGTCGGAGGCGCTTGCGGTAAATAAATCTATAGCAACCACGATGCTTACCCAAGTTTCCTCAACTGCTCAAGATTTGGCTAGAGGAAAAATGACGGAAATTGATTTCTTGAATGGCTATATTGTGGAGCTAGGTAAGCGATATAAGGTCGCTACTCCGTATAACGAGTCAGTCTATGCATTAGTCAAAATGTTGGAATCTCAAATTAAATAGAAGGGTTTAAACCTTCTGCATCAATTTGTTTTTCCCAAGAGGCGTCAATAAATGCGGGTAACTTCATACACTCATTAAAGATCTTCATTAGAGTGGGGTAAGGACTCATATCCATTTTCGTACTTACAGCATTAAAGAGTTGGGGCACTAGACAAATATCAATGAGACCAGGCTGATCACGAAAGGCAAAACGTCCAACGCGGGGATCAGCGCCTAATTGTTTTTCAAGGCTATCCATTCCCACCTTAATCCAATGTTGGTACCAAGTATCTTTGGCCTCATTACTTGCCCCAACCTGTTTTATTAGGTAACGAAGCACTCGTAAATTACTGATGGGATGAATATCAATAGCGATATCCATTGCTAATGAGCGCACCCAAGCGCGATCGATCGGTGAACTTGGGAGTAGTGCTGGCGTGGATTGAATCTCATCTAAGTACTCAATGATGGCGAGCGATTGATGAATGCAATTTTTTCCATCATCCAATAGCGGTACGAGGCGAGTTGGATTTTTGCTTATATAGGCCTCAGATAGTTGTTCGCCACCATTTTTGCTAAGGTGGATAGGAATCACTTCATAGTCCATACCCTTGAGATTAAGTGCAATACGAACACGAAAAGCTGCCGAGCTGCGCCAGTAGCTATAAAGCTTGGGTTTCATATAAGTGCTTTCCTTGGACTCATGGCTAACAGTATATTAAGGAAGCGAATTCGAGTGAAGGGCTTTTCAATTCCTTTAGACTGTTTGTTATGGATGAAATTAATTTTTGGATTGGCATCATTGCAACCATGGCCTTTGCGGTCACTGGCGTTCTTGCGATTGCTGATCGTGGCGTTGATCTGTTTGGTGTTTTAGTGCTTGGTTTAATTACCGCAATTGGCGGAGGTACTATTCGGGACATTATTTTGGAAGCCCCTATCTTTTGGTCTGAGGGCCAGATTTATGTTTGGCTTGCATTGGGCGCTAGCGTCCTAACATTTTTTGCCGAATCTTTTTTTACTCAACCTCAGATATACCGATGGATGCTATATATCGATGCTTTTGGTGCCGCACTGTTTGCTATTCAGGGAGCAGACAAGGCCTGGGGCATGGATTTCGGTTTGCCGGTAGCCCCGGTGATATTAGGCGTAATTACTGCAATTGGCGGGGGTTTATTGCGGGATATTTTGGCAGGCCGGAAAACACTTTTAATGTCTCATGAGTTGTATGCAATTCCGGTAACGCTTGGATGTTGTGCTTATGTATTGGTATTGAACTTCATTCCTCAATATGCGATTGAGGGTTCCGTACTTTGCATGTTAGGAATCTTTGGATTACGCGCAGCCGCCATTTATTGGGATCTGCGCGTACCAAAAATGTTTATTACTAAAACGCGCTAACAGCCCCGTCACTACGCGGGTCCCAGCCTCCCCGTAAGGTGCCTGATGGATCTCGAATGATGCAGCCAGCATGACCTACTGTCTCATCAAAAGCATCCAGCATCTCAATTTCATGACCCATGGCATGTAATTCTTTTGCAACCCATGGACTAAAGCGAGATTCTAATTTCAGGCTATCACTGGTTTGACCCCAGGTACGACCAAGCAACCAGCGTGGGCGACTAATGGCATCCTGTGGATCAAGCCCATAGGTAGCGGTACGGGTGAAGACGGCACATTGCGTTTGAGGTTGGCCATCACCACCCATTGTTCCGTAAACCATAGAGCGACCATCTTTAAATAAGGCCATGGCGGGATTAAGTGTATGGAAGGGTTTGCGATAAGGCTCAAGATGATTGAGCGTCTTAGGATCTAAGGAGAAGCTACAACCGCGATTCTGCCAATTCACGCCTGACTTCGGTAAAACAATGCCAGCACCAAACTCGTGATAGATGCTTTGAATGAAGGAGACGCAGTTGCCATCACCATCAATCACCCCCATCCAGATGGTATCTGCGGGACCTTTGCCCTGGCCCCATGGTAAGGCCTTGTTGGAATCAATATTCTTGGCAAGTTTTTTCAAGAACGCAGGAGATAAAAATGACTGTGCATTTTTACTCATGTAGGCGGGATCAGTTACAAATTGATCCCGAATCTTAAATGCTTGTTTGGTAGCTTCAACGCAATGATGCACATACTCTGTACTATCCACCTTAAAGCGTTTTAAGTTCAATTGATCCAAGATGCCAATGATCATTAATGACACTACGCCTTGGGTAGGCGGCACCATGTTGTACACATTACCCAGACTATGTTTTAGTTCAAGCGGATCAATGAGTTTTGCATGGTGACGATGGAGATCGCTTAAACGCAAGGGACTACCAATATCGGTAAGCTCCTTTGCCAATAAATTAGCAAGGTCACCACGATAAAAATCCTCAGTACCTTTGCTTGCAATCTGACGCAGTGTTTTAGCTAGCCGCTCTTGCTTGAAGATGCTTCCAACAGCTGGTGCTTTGCCGTTGACTAGGAAGGTTTGGGAAAAACCAGGAATAGAACTGAGCTCTTCACGCTTTTTGGCGGTAAGGCTCGATTGGCTGTAGGTGACTGGAACGCCTGCTTCAGCATAATGAATCGCATCAGCCAATAAGCGAGATAAAGGAATCTTCCCACCTAGACCTTGCCTAGAGAGTTTGTGTGCCGCACCCCAACCAGAGATCGTGCCGGCAACGGTATTTGCTGCAACTGGACCGCGAAACGGAATTGCTTTTGTGATACCCCGCTCTGCATACCATTGTTTGCTGGCTAAACCAGCTGCTGCGCCACAGGCATCAATACCGCCCATTGCCTTGCCAGGCGAATGAATGACCCAGAACGAGTCTCCGCCAATTGAGTTCATGTGAGGATAAACGATAGCAATGGTAGCTGCTGCAGCCACCATTGCTTCTAATGCGTTACCACCTTCTCTCAGAACCGCTAATGCCGATTCAGAAGCAAGGGAGTGCGGTGCAACCGCCATCCCTTGAATACCCCACTTTGCTTGCATTGCAAAACCCCTCTAATTTTTTGACCTACTATTTTTATATTATTTATTTTCTCGCAATTGCCGCTCGATATCTGAACTAGAGTCTACCGTGATCTCATTTTGCTCGACACCAGCTAATGGATCAACGGATGGCCCACTAGCATCAAAAGCAACAGTTGGCTTATCCACAAAGTAGGTCACTGTTTCTGGGATGAAGATGATGATTGCTACCAGAATTAGTTGCAGACCAACCCACGGCAGGGCTCCATAATAAATATCCGAGCTCTTTAGTGATTTTGGTGCAACCCCTCGCAGATAAAACAATGCAAATCCAAACGGGGGATGCATGAATGA
>Ga0114959_10002196_pt1 | contig 16346 bp, 16 predicted proteins | sample C_130625_EF_Meta_FD_87317 | JGI IMG/M metagenome (GOLD analysis project Ga0114959, IMG submission 87317) | Freshwater microbial communities from Lake Croche, Canada to study carbon cycling - C_130625_EF_MetaG | ecosystem: Environmental > Aquatic > Freshwater > Lake | place: Lake Croche, Canada...
ATCCACCAATACAGGGCCAGGGGCTCCAAGGGGTCTAGCCGCCAACCATTGATCCACCGCCTGGGCCACTGCCGCCGTGAGCGCCCGGTGCTCCATCAGATCGTTGTCAACGATCGCCCGGTAGCTACCCCACTGCTGCTCAAAAAACTCCATGGCTCCGTAGCACCCTCGCTCAAGCATTCTGGGCTTTCCCCCTAAACCCAGGGCCGCCAGCCATGAGCGAAAACCTCTTTGAGCCCTGGTCCGCCAGCCCCCGGGCCGATCAGATCCTGGACCTCAACCAGACCCAGGAGCAGGGGCGGTTGCAATGGCTTTTGCCCCTGCGCCGCCAACGCATGGCCGCATCAGCCTTCAGTTTTTTCCGGGGCGCCGCCGCCCAGATGGCCAGGGACCTGGCCCAGCAAACCAATTCAGGGGAAGAGCTGCAGCTCTGCGGCGATGCCCACCTAATGAATTTCGGCTTTTACGCCTCCCCAGAACGCACCCTCCTATTTGATCTCAACGATTTCGATGAAACCCACCCGGGCCCCTTTGAGTGGGACCTAAAACGGCTGGCCGTTAGTGCTGTTTTGGCGGCCAGGGAACTGGGACTCAAGGAAGAGGAGCAGCAGACCGCTGTAAAAACCCTTGCCAAGCACTATCGCAACTGCATTGCCCGCTATGGCGAACGCAACCGCCTGGAAGCCTGGTATGCCCGCCTGGATGCAGAAGCTTTTATTCGTGGAATCAGTAACAAACACTTTCGTAACTATCTGGAAACCGTGGCCCAGCAAGCCCGGGGTCGCGACAGCCTCAGCAGTGTGCGCCGCCTCTGCGAAGGGGAAGGCCCCAGTCGTTGCTTCCGCAATGATCCGCCCACGTTGCAAACGCTAGAAGTGGCAGAAAATTGGCACCCTTCCCTATACAACGGCTACCTCAACACCCTGCGGGTGGAGGTGCGTGGCTTACTACAGCATTTCAAAGTTGTGGACCTGGCCCTGAAGGTGGTGGGGGTGGGGTCGGTGGGCCGCCGCTGTGGCCTGGCCCTGTTGCAAGGGGAGCATCCCAACGACGTGATCGTGCTGCAGGTGAAGGAGGCCGTGGCCTCCGTGTTGGCCAGGGGGGAAAGCGATAGGCACCAGGGGCAACGGGTGGTGGAAGGCCAGCGCTTGATGCAATCAGCGAGCGACCCTTTCCTTGGCTGGGCCAGCACCAGCGATGGCGGCCACTGCTACTGGCGTCAATTCCGCGACTGGAAAGGTTCAGTAGATCTAACAGCGCTGGATGAATGCTGCCTTAACGACTACGTGAAACTCTGCGCCGAAGCCCTGGCCAAATCCCATGCCCGCAGTGGCAATCCCGCAGCGATCAACGAGCTCCTGGGCAGCATCCCCCGCTACCCCAGTCAGCTGGCCAGCTATGCCCTGAGCTACGCCCAGCAAACCGTGCTTGATCACCAGGTTTTTGCCCAGGCCTTCGCCTAAATTAATTTGCCTCTAATCGGTTGCTGATGTCGGTACTGCGTCGAGGCCTAGCCCAGCTGATCAGTGCAATCTTTGCCCTATTAGGGCTGCTGCTGATCTTTTCCAAGGGTGGCGACTTTGGTAGTTCTGCAGAGCTTTTGCCCGTGGGCTTTTTTGTGGTGGTGCTCAGCCTGGCTGCCTATGCAATGACCTGGTGCAGCAACGGCAAACCATTCTGTTCCTCCCGCGATCTCGCCGAGTTATATCAGTGTTCTAGAGATTTATTCCAGAGCAGTATCCTTGCTCTGTTGTCATCAGCATTGGTCACAATATCAAAGGTATCCCCTTGGCCTGCAACAATTAAATACTCTTTCTATGGCCTGCATTGGCTGTTTTTTTCAGTGGCAATTCTGCTGGCCTGGTGGGCCACCCAAAGGCTGCTCCCCATAAGCGCCCGGCCAAACTTAAAGATTGAGCCGCCGCGCTAGGGCCCTAGCCAAGCCATCACGGCTGGCCAGCCCCTGCAATTGGTCCACCCCTAGCCCCCCGCTGGGTAACCCATGGGGCAACTGGGCCGGCAAACGATCATCTATCGCAAATACCGGCAGTTGGCGCAGGCCATTGGGGCGCAACTGATCCTCTAATCGGCTGAGATCGGCATCGGCGGGCAACCACACCAGCTCCGTTCGCAGGCAATCAGCCAGCACCGCAGAATCTGGATTGGCCGTGAGGATCCGCTGTAGGTCCTCCAGGGTCACCAAGCCGAGGATCCAGCCCCCCTCCTCGAGGAGCAGGCAATGGCCATGGGCCGCCAGCAGTTGAGCCAGGGCTTGGCGCGGGGCCAGGCTTGCGGGCAGCACCAAGGGTGCTTCCGGATCGAGTGCCTCTTCGATCCCCACCAGTTGCAACTGGGCCCGCCGTTCCTCCTCCACCGGATCGGGCCCCAATAGGCCTGGGTCAGCCAGGCCCTGCCAACGCTCCACCAGCAGGGCACTGAGGCCCGCCGCCGCCATCAAGGGCAGCACGATGCGAATGTCGCGGGTGAGCTCAAACAACAACAACATGGCCGTGAGCGGCGCCCGGGCGGCACCGGCCAGCACCGCCGCCATGCCCACCATGGCGTAGGCCGGCGCCTCTGCCACCGGCAGGCCAAAGCCCCCATCGCCGAGCAACTGGCCATAGAAGCTGCCCAGCACCGCCCCAAGGAATAGAGACGGGGCAAACCCACCGCCGATGAAACCGGTGGCATTACTAAGACCGGTGGCCAGCAGCTTCACCAGCAGCAGCGCCAATAGGCTCAGGAGGCTGATGCCGCCACCGGAACCGAGCAAAGATTCGATCGTGTCGTAGCCAACGCCGAGCACCTGGGGGAAACCCAGGGCCATCAGGCCCACCCCCAGTCCCCCCAGGCTGGTGAGCAACCAGGGGGGTAACCGCTGCAATCGCTGCTGCACTGGGGCACTGCGCCCCAGGGCCAGCAGCCGCACCAACGCCAGCGACACGCCACTGGCCAGCAGCCCTAGGCCCAGGTAGAGGGGTAATTCCAGCGGAGAACGCACCTCATAGGAGGGCAGCCGAAAGATCGGTTGATCGCCCAAGCCCAGCTGGATCACCAGGGTGGAACTCACCGCCGCCACCAGCACCGCCCGCAGGCTGGGCCTCCCTGGAATAGTGCTGTAGGCCCCCTCAAAGGCAAAAAACACCCCGGCAATGGGCGCCCGAAAGCCTGCGGCCAAACCCGCCGCCACCCCAGCCCCCACCAACGCCCTAAGCGCCTCCGGGGTGAGGCCCGCCCGGCGGCCCAGCCAGAGGCCGATGTTGCCGCCGCTTTCCACGCTGGGGCCCTCCGGCCCGAGGGAGGCGCCACTACCAAGGCTGATCGAGGCGCCCAGCAAGCGGGCAAAGGGCAACTTTGCGGCCGCCTGCATGCGGCCATCGGCCATGGCCATCAAGCTGGGCAGGCTGGGGCCGAGGTCTTTAGCCACCAGCCGCAGCAAACCCACCAACAGCCCCCCCAACACCGGCCCCAACACCACCGGCCAGGTGCTTAGCCAGGGGGGTGCCAGGGGCACCGGCGGCAACACCGGTTCCGGTTGGGGCAGCGGCACCGGCGCAAACAAACCAACGCCGCCGAGACCCAGCTGCAGCAGGGACCGCAGCGGTGTGGAGGCCGGAGGCGGCGGCAGGGGCAAAGGTTCAGGCAGGGTCGGCTGGGGGCCGGCGATGCCCATCACAAATTCAACAAAGGGCCCATAGATCAGGTTGTTGATGAAACCCAGCAGGTAGTGGAAACCAACGATTGCCACACCGGTGAGCAAACCCACCAGGGCTGCCCAGGCCAGCAGCCCCCACTGGAAAGGGGCTGCCGTTGGTTCCACCCGGGCCTCGGGCCTCGGGTCAGGCCTGGGGTCGGACTTCGGCAAAGATCTGCTCCAGGATCTCGCCAGCGCCCTGACTGCGCAGCAACAGGGCCAGTTCAATCCCCAGGGCTTCCGGGTTGGTGGCAGGGCCGCGCACCGTATCTCGGATCAAACGCTTGCCATCGAGGGCGGCCACCATGCCGGTGAGCACCAGTTGCTGGTCTGTGTCAGGGCCCTCAAAACTGGAATTAACGCCGATGGGCACCTGACAGCCCCCCTCCAACTGGCGCAGAAAGGCCCGTTCCGCCAAGCAACGGCGGGCGGTGGGCAGGTGCTCCAGCACTTTGATCTGCTCCAGCACCCCTTGATCGCCCAGGCGACATTCGATCCCCAGGGCCCCCTGGCCTACGGCATGGAGGGAGATGGAAGGGTCAATAAGTTCATGAATACGGTCGCCCAGGCCCAGGCGACCGAGACCGGCGGCGGCCAGGATTAAGCAGTCGTATTCACCGGCATCGAGCTTCTCGAGACGGGTGATCACATTGCCGCGCACGTCTTTAAAAACCAGCTGCGGGTAGTGGTGGCGCAGCTGGGCCAGGCGCCGCAGGGAACTGGTGCCCACCACACTGCCCTCGGGCAGGGTGGCCAAGCTTTTGTCTTGGTGCTTGGCATGCACCACCAGCGCATCGGCGGGGTCCTCCCGCTCGGTAACGCAGCCGAGCATCAAGCCTTCGGGCAGGTTGGTGGGCAGATCCTTGAGGCTATGGACGGCGATGTCAGCGCGGTCCAGCAGCATCTGGGCCTCAAGTTCTTTAGTAAATAGCCCTTTATCGCCGATCTTGGCCAGGGCCACATCGAGGATCTTGTCCCCCTGGGTGGCCATTGCCTCAATGCTGATCTCCAGCTGGGGATGGGCGCGGCGCAGTTCATCCCGCACCCATTCGGTTTGAACCATCGCCAATTGGCTGCGACGGGAGGCAATACGTAGGAGAGAGGCCGTCATCAAAAAACAGCAGGACCCGGACAACCGGCCACGAACGGTAAATCAGCCTACGGATAGATGCCCTCAGCCAGGCCCTGAGGTGAAGAAATCCAGCGGCAGTGGGCCCCAGGTGTCCTCGCCATCGGGGTTGGAGGGGGCCTGGCCGCTGATCAGCAAACCCTCCCCCAGCCCAAGCTCCGAGCGCAGCAAAGCCTGGCCGCTGCGTTGGTTGCCCTTAAGAAACACAGGTCCCTCGGGGAGCTCTTCTGCCGGCAGCTCTAGGGCGGTCCAGCCCAGGGCTTGCTCCAATGCCCGTAGAGAAGCCAGGGCCACCCCAGCGCTGGGGGCCATCACCCCCACGGTGAACCATTCACAGGCCCCCAGCCGTTGGCGCAGGTCTTGGCTAAGCCGGGCCCGCTGCTCCGCATCCAGGGGCGGGGCGGAACGGAGGCCCTTGAGATCTTCAAGGGAACTTATCTCCAACCTGGGGGTGCTCACTTGATGTATTCCTTCAAAACGCCATTGCGGTTGGGATGGCGCAATTTACGTAGGGCTTTCGCTTCAATCTGCCGGATCCGTTCCCGGGTCACATCAAAGATCTGACCAATCTCCTCCAGGGTCTTCATCCGGCCATCATCTAGGCCGTAGCGCAGGCGCAACACATCGCGCTCCCGGGGGCTGAGGGTGGCGAGCACCCCCTCGAGGTCTTCCCGCAGCAGGTTCTTGGCCACGTCCTGGTCAGGATTCTCGATGTCGGCTTCGATGAAATCACCGAGGCGCGAGTCTTCCTCCTTACCAATGGGAGTTTCTAAAGAAATAGGCAACTGGGCGGATTTGGCGATGAAGCGCAGCTTCTCAATCGTCATCTCCATGCTTTCAGCGATTTCCTCCTCGGTGGGCTTGCGACCGAACTCTTGGCTAAGCACCTTGGTGGTTTTCTTGATCCGAGAAATCGTTTCATAGAGATGCACCGGTAGGCGAATGGTGCGGCTCTGGTCTGCGATGGCGCGGGTAATCGCCTGGCGAATCCACCAGGTGGCGTAGGTGGAGAACTTGTAACCCTTTTCGTGGTCAAACTTCTCCGCAGCCCGGATCAGGCCAAGGCTGCCCTCCTGAATCAAGTCTTGGAAGGAGAGGCCCCGGTTCATGTATTTCTTAGCGATCGATACCACCAGGCGCAGGTTTGACTGCACCATCTTTTCCTTGGCCCGCCGGCCCAGCATCAGCCGACGGCGGAACTTGATGACAGGCATCTCCACCAGGGCTGCCCATTCCTTGGTGTCTGGCAAATGACCGTTATCTTCCTCAAACTGAGTGGCCAGTTCCTCCAGTTGCAGCAAGTCAGCAATCTTGCGGGCCAGCTCAATTTCCTCATCGGCCCGCAACAGCCGAATCCGGCCAATCTCCTGGAGGTAAACCCGAATGGAATCCTCGGTGTAGACCCCCTTGGGGCCCACCTTGATGCTGGCCGCCTTGGCCGCCTTGGCTGCCTTGGCCGCCTCTGCCGAGGAGGAGAAGGCCTCAGCCACCTCTAACAACTCCTCGGGACTCACCTCCACAGTGGGCTCTTCCTCAGCCGCGGCCAGCTTTGCTTTAGCGGCAGGCTTTGCCTTGGCGGCGGGCTTTGCCTTGGCCGCAGCGCCCTTGGCAGCAGCTGGCTTCGCAGCCGTGGCCTTGGCAGGGGTGGGCTTTGCGGAAGCAGTTTTTACAGCTGTGGCTTTTGCTGCAGCCGCCTTAGGGGTAGTGGCCTTAGCAGTCGTGGCCTTAGCCGCGGCGGCCTTGGTGGCTGTTGCCTTAACCGTGGGGGCGGCCTTAGAGGCGGTGGATTTAGAGGCTGAGGCCTTGGCGGCAGTGGCGGCCTTAGGGGCAGCTCCCTTGGCAGCGGTGGATTTAGCCGCCGCCTTGGCCTTCACAGGCTTAAGCACGGCAGCGGCTTCTTCCACAACAGCGACAATCTCAGGAATGGTGGTGACGGTCATTCGATAGGGAGGCAGAGACGATCCAAACGGCACCCCGGGGAAAGACCCCAAAGCGGCCTAAAACTCGAAAAGCACAGGTCCCCCTCACATCAAGCACGCTGGGGGGATAATTCAAAACAAGCACCCAAAGTGAACCCTTGGGGCGATCCCGCTGCCGGGAGGGGGGCGACAGGGTTGTCAGGGGTGATCGCAGACCCGAAGCGATGCTTCCCGAGGTCTACCCGCTGGACGGAACTCTGTCGGGTTCCGACAACTGCAATGCAGCTCAACCCACTCATCTTAAGAAAAGATCAGGGGAAGCGCAAGCAACCAAATTCTGAAAGATAGTGAATCTTCATGTCTAGCCCCCGGGGGCCGTCTTGGGTCGGCCTGAGCAGGTGGCGGTTTGGGTGGAAGCCGGCAGGGAAGGGCGCCTGCTCAGCTACGGCACCGCCACCTGCCCCGATCTACTGCCTGGGGACCTGGTGCGCGTGCGCCTGCGCGGCCGGCTGCTTAATGGCCTGGTCACCGCAGAGACCCCTGAGTTACCAGAGGGTCTGAAGCTAGAACCGGTGCTGGAACGGCTGGAGGCCGCCGCGGTTGATCCCCGTTGGCAAGCCCTCCTCCAGGCGGTGGCAGTTCAATGCCATACGGCCCCCTTCCAGGTGCTCAAAACCGCCTTGCCCCATGGCTGGCTGGGCCAGAAGGCCAAGGGCGTGGGCCTAGGCAGAAAGCAACTGGTGGCCGTAGCCAGCGGCAACCCTGCCCTGCCCTCCCCCCTCAGCCCTAAACAGCAAAAGCTGCTGGAGCATTTACAAACCCATGGCCCCATGGCCCTCCCGGAGCTGGAGGCCATCGGCCTTGGTCGATCGGTGGCCAAGGCCCTGGCAGCCAAGGGACTATTGGAGCTGGAACAACGGCTAATCCCCCCCCGCCCCTGGCAACGGCTACCAGCGATCGAGGCCGACCAGCCCCCACCGCTAAGTGGCGCCCAGGCAGAGCTACTCCACCAATGGCAGGCCAAACCAGAGCAACGGCAGTGGCTGCTCTGGGGGGTGACCGGTTCTGGCAAAACCGAGGTGTATCTGCGCTGTTGCGCCGAGGAACTGGCCGCCGGCCGCAGTGTGCTGATGCTCACCCCAGAGATCGGCCTGATCCCCCAGCTGCTCGACCGCTGTCGGCGCCGCTTTGGGGCAGCGGTGGTGGCCTATCACTCCGGCCTGGGGGACTCTGAACGGCTGGCGGCCTGGCGCCGCTGCCGCAGCGACGAGGCCTGTGTGGTGGTGGGCACCCGCTCGGCGGTGTTCCTGCCGGTGCAGCGCCTGGGCCTGATCGTGCTCGATGAGGAGCACGACAGCTCCTACAAACAGGAAGCACCGATGCCCTGTTATCACGCCCGGGAGGTGGCACGGCTGCGCTGCGAGCACGACGGCTGTCGGCTACTGCTGGGCAGTGCCACCCCCTGCCTGGAGAGCTGGTTGGCCTGCCAGGGACCAGAGCCCAGCATGGGTTTACTGCGCCTCGAGCAACGCATCGAGGCCCGCCCCCTGCCGCCGGTGCGGGTGGTGGACATGCGACTGGAGCTATCGGAAGGTCACCGCCGCCTGCTGAGTCGGCCGCTGCTGGATCGGCTAGCCGGCCTGGCGGAACGGCAGGAACAGGCGGTGGTATTAGTGCCCCGCAGGGGTTACAGCACTTTCCTCAGCTGTCGCAGTTGCGGCGAAGCGGTGCAGTGCCCCCACTGCGATGTGTCGCTCACGGTGCACCGCCAGCGGGACGGCCAGAGCTGGCTGCGCTGCCACTGGTGTGACCACCGCCAGGAAAGTGCCGACCGCTGTGGCTCCTGCGGCTCCAGCGCCTTCAAGCCCTTTGGCGCCGGCACCCAACGGGTGTTGGAACAGCTGGAAACCGAACTGGAGGGTTTGCGGCTGTTGCGCTTCGACCGCGACAGCACCCGGGGGCGCGATGGTCACCGACTCCTCCTGGATCAGTTCGCCGCCGGGGAAGCCGATGTGCTCGTGGGCACCCAGATGCTGGCCAAGGGCATGGACTTACCCCGGGTGACCCTGGCGGTGGTGCTGGCCGCCGACGGCATGCTGCATCGCCCCGACCTGCGGGCGGCGGAACAGAGCCTGCAGTTGCTGCTTCAACTGGCGGGCCGGGCCGGCCGGGGCGAGCGGCCAGGTGAAGTGCTGGTGCAGACCTACAGCCCTGAGCACCGGGTGATTCGCCACCTGATCGATGGCCGCTATGGCCGGTTCTTGGAGGAGGAGGGCGCCATGCGCCGCAGTGCCCGCCTAGTGCCCTTTGCCAGGGCCTGTTTACTGCGCTTCTCCGGTGCCCAGGCCAGCCTCACCGCCAGTGGCGCCACCACCCTGGTGGAACACATCAACCCGGGGTTGCAGGCGGCCGGCTGGTGGGCGATCGGCCCGGCGCCAGCGCCCCTGGCGCGGCTGGCGGGCTTGAGCCGCTGGCAACTGTTGCTGCATGGCCCCGCCGCCAGCCCCCTGCCCCTACCGCCCGAACAGGAGTTACGGCGGCTGCTGCCCCGGGGGGTGAATCTGGCGATCGATCCAGATCCCCAGGAGCTCTAACTAAGCCCTGGCCTGCAGCCGTTGCAATAACAGGCTTAGCCCCAACAACAGCGCCACCCCCAGGGCCCCGAGGCCGAGGCCACTCCACCGCCAGCAGCCCAAAGCCAGCTGATTCAAGGCCCCTGCCTGCAAACTCCAACCCACGGTTTCACTGGCCTCAACCTGCGCCGCGGCCGGCAGGGCAGTGCGCACCGCCGCCAGCTTCAAAGGTTGCAGATGCAGGCGCAACTCCAAACCAGGCAGGGAATCCAAGGGCCGCAGATCCCACTCAAATTCCAGCCGTTGCTGCACGCCCAACAGCCAGTTGCGTTCCCGCCAGCGCAGCTGGGGGGCCGGTAATTCCAGGTCAAGCAAATTTGTGGCCTGCTGCACCTGGCGCTCCAGCAACGGGGCCAACTGGGGAGCAAGGAGCAATCCACTGGCTTGATTGGCAGCCATAGGCAACGGCGCCCCCGTGCGGTTTTGCAGTTGCTGGACCAGCTCTAGCCGCCCAGGGCCGTGGAATTGCAAGGTGGTATCGAGCTTCACGCACCCCCCCATTAGGAGGGTGAGCCCCAGCAAAAGGCTGGTGGCCAGCAGGGCAAAACCCCAGGGGCTACGGGTGCGACCCACCGGTGGTGCCGGGGGAGGGGGGGCTGGCTTCCTCCCACCGGAGCCGCCCCCTCGCTGGGAGCGGCCCAATAGGGATGGCATTTCGCCAAGGCTGGGCATGGTGAGATTCCATTCCTTGGGGCGCTGTAACTGGGGCGCCTCAAGGATGCAAAGCACCTCCTGGGCCTGGCGCCGCAGGGTGCTATCGGCACAGGCCAGGGCCGCCCTGCAGCAGGCCTGGGCCTCGCCGTCTTGGCCCAGGCCCTGGTGGGCCGTGGCCATTAGCAAGCGCAATTCAGCCCCTGTAACCCCCCGCCCGGGCCACTGGTCCGCCAGGGGGGCCAGCAGGTTGAGGGCCTGGCGGTAATCCCCCCGGGCCAGGGCTGCCTTGGGGGCGCCAAGGTCCGGAATCGGTTTGCTGGTCATGGCCGCTGCCCCATGGCTCAGAGCTGACCGCTGCCCACAACCATGGTGCCAATGCCGTCTTTGGTGAACACCTCCAGCAGCAGCGCATGGGGCACCCGGCCGTCAACAATATGGGCGGCCGTAACCCCCTGGGCCAGGGCGCGGATGCAGCATTCGGTTTTTGGGGTCATGCCCCCTGCCACCACCCCTTGGGCTATCAGTTGCCGCGCCTCAGAAAGGCTGAGCTGACGGATCAGGGAATCGGGATCCTCGCGGTCTCTCAGGATTCCAGGGGTGTCGGTGAGCAGCACCAACTTTTCCGCATCGAGGGCGGCGGCCAGCTCCCCGGCGACGGTGTCTGCATTGATGTTGTACGACTGGCCCTCAAGGTTGGGGGCCACGCTTGAAATGACTGGGATATACCCCTGATTCAGCAGGGGAATGATCACCGAGGGATCCACCCGGGCCACATCCCCCACTAACCCCAGGCTGCCGTCGCCGTGGGGCCGGGCCCGCACCAGATCCCCATCGGCCCCACAGAAACCCACCGCCCTACCGCCCACCTGATTCAGCCCATTAACGATCTGTTTATTCACCCGCCCCACCAGCACCATCTCCACCACATCCATGGTGTCGGGGTCAGTAACCCGCAGGCCCCCATGGAAGGCGGGCTGGATCGCCAAACGCGTTAGCCACTGGTTGATTTCTGGACCGCCGCCATGGACAACCACCGGGTGTACGCCCACGCTGGCGAGCAGGGCCACATCACGGAAAACCGCCTCCCGCAACTCTTGTTTCACCATCGCCGCACCGCCGTACTTGATCACCACCCGGCGACCAGCGAAGCGCTGGATATAAGGAAGGGCCTCACTGAGCACCTCCACCCTCAAGGTGTCGGCCCCACTGATTTGGGGATCTAAGGGCATGGCTGGCTCAGGCAGAGGTCGAGGGCCCCGGGAGCGCCATCCTCCAGGGTGGCCACCAGGCCAGGACCAAAGAAGCGACCAAGCCGTCCCTCCTGGGCCACCCAGCGCTCCCGGGGCACAGCCCCCAGTTGAAAACTAAGGCGCAGGGCATAACGGCCCTGGTCCTCGTATTCCTCAACACTTTGGAGCTGGGGCGGGGCCTGCTCATCCCAAAGCTTGAGGGCCTCCAGGGAACTTTCCAGGTGGGCCTTCTGGCCATAGCGCCAGCGAATCACATCCTTGAGCAACTTCAACTGGCCCTCGGTGGCCGTGCTCTCCCGCAGGCTGCGCCATTGCTCAGCCGGCGTAATCCTCTGGGGCGGTGGTAACTCCGCCGACTTCAGGGCCAACCCCCCCAGAAAGATCGGAATGCCATAGAAAATCGTTGGCAGGCTGAGGTTTGGGGCATCGGTGGCATAGGCAACGGAACCGATCACCGTGAGCACTGCCCCAAGCACTGTGAGCAGGGAACCGGGGGAAAAGAGGGCTTGCATCACGCCATCTTCCTTCAGGAAAGGCAAGGATGGGGAGATAAGCCCCTGTGGTGTTGCCCATGGTCGAGTCTGCCGCTGGCCCCAATCGCGACTTGATGCCGGCATTGATCAAGGAGTTACAAGCAGACCGCCACTGGCTGTTGCGCCAACTGGATGGGGGCCGCTGGCCGGAACTAAGGCTCGACCTGGCGGCCCTAGAAAGGGAGCTGGGGCAGCTGTTGGAACTGGCGGCCGAGCGACCGCCCGCTGGATGAGGGCAGCCGGGATCGGTTCAGAAGGGGATCTCGTCTTCCGGCAGGTCCACCAGGGGGCCGGTGTTCCAGCTGGGCGCCGTCTGGGCTGCCGCTGCCGCTGGGGCAGGGGCAGCGGCAGGGGCTGGCACTGGGGCGGCGGCGGCAGGCCGGCTGGGCAGCGGCACCGGGGCCGGGGCCGGGGACGGGGCACCGGCGCTGCCCAAGGGGTGCAGCCTGGCCAGGGTGAACTCCACCTTTTTTTCCTTGATGCCGTCCTGGCGGGCCACGGTGTTCATCCGCAGCCGACCCTCCACCACCAGCCGTTGCCCCACCTGCCCACGGTTCTGCAGGTCTTGGGCCAGGCTGCCAAAGCCCACCACCTTGAGCTCCCCCGCCGGATCCTCAGGCCTCAACCCCTCAAGCCGCACATTCATCTCGGCGATGGGCGTCTGGTTGTCTTGGGTGTAACGGATCTTCGGGGCCTCGAGCACTTCCACCTCGAGCAGGCAGTGGTTCACGTCCGGGTTACGGCTGGGGCGCCTATCTTCCCCCACCCAGGCACGGGAGACCAGCGCCATGGTTGAGCGCCACCGGCCAGGGGCCCATCAGCGCCTCTGGCTGATCGCCGGCACCGGTGAGGGCCCGCCCCTGGCCGCCGCCCTCCTGGCCCGCGGTTGGCAGGTGCGGGTGAGTGTGGTGGGCGCCCCAGCCACCAGGGCCTACGGGCAACACCCCCAGTTGCATTGCCAGGTGGGCGCCCTGGGGGAGGGCGCGGCCCTGGGGGAAGCCCTGGGCCAATGGCCCTGCCGTTGGGTTGTGGATGCCACCCACCCCTTTGCCCAAAAGATCAGCGGGGCGTTGGCAAGCAGCTGTGGGGCCCTGGGCCAACCACTACTGCGCCTGAGTCGAGCCAGCCTGCCCCTGGGTAGGGCCCTGCTGCTGCCCCGGCTGGCCGCCCTGGCCGATCAGCCCCTGGAGGGCCAGCAATTACTGATTGCGTTGGGGGCAAGGCAGTTGGGGGAAGCCCTGGCCCACAGCCGTGCCAGCGGCCATGGGGTGCGGCTGCTGCCCAGTGCGGCGGCCCTAGGCCAAGCCCTAGCCCTAGGCATACCCGCCGAACGGCTGGCCTGCCTGCGGCCGGGGGGCAGTGGAGCGGTGGAAGCTGCCCTCTGCCGTCGCTGGGGGATCAGCGCAGTGCTAAGCCGCCAGTCGGGGGGCATTACTGAGCAGATCTGGCAACGGATCTGCAACGAAGCAAACCTGCAGCTGTTGCTTATCGCCCGGCCGGATCCAGCCCCCAGCCGCGGCCTGGAGTTAGAAGCCCTGTTGAATCAACTGGGATGGCCCTCCCTGCCATGAGCTCTACAAACCAATCAGCAGCCCCTGTGGTGCTGGCGCTTACCACCGAAGCTGACACCCCCAAGGCGGAAGCCTTGGCCCAACTGATCCTGGGCCAGGGGCTTGCGGCCTGCGTGAGCCTGAGGACAGTGCAATCGCACTACCAGTGGAAAGGGAAGCTACAAACCAGCCAAGAGGTGGAAATGCTGATCAAAACCAGCGGTGATCAACTAGGGGCGCTTGAGCTGGTGATCAAAGAAAACCACAGTTATGAACTACCAGAATGGCTGCATTGGCCAGTGGCTAGCTCCGCTGCCTACGGTGCCTGGCTCCAAGGGGAATTAAAGGGAGCCAACCTGGCGGAAACCGCCTAGGGGTTGGGTGAAGGGCTGTTTTTAACTAGTTAAAAACCTATGGAAAGGAAACTGATGTTAGTTTTGTAGCAAATCTACCGATTGGTAAAACTCCGCCCCAGGCCCCGGAACCATGTTGAACAACTCCATCAGCTTTGCTGACAGCCAACTGGTTCCCCTTGAGAGCTCCGGCAAGGGCATTGGTTTGGTGTTGGGATCCGTGGCCCTGGGGGAAAGCAACGAACAGCCCAGCATTCAGCCAGCAGCTACAACACCCACGGCAAGCCAACCGGGCAGCCCTGACCCTGCCGTCTCAGCAGCGGCCACCACAGAGCAAGCTGCCAGTGCCCCGGAAACTGCCCCAGGGGCGGCAGATGGCACGGTCCCGGCACATCCTGTGGGGGACAGCACCGTTGTTGTCGAGACTGGGGTTGAGCCAGCCAGCCCCACTGATCCATTAATCGACATTGCCGAGATCCAAACATTGCAGCCCCCAGGGGTAACGATCGCCCAATTAACCGAAGGCGAGATTTACTTCTCGATGGCCCTCGGCCAAGCAGACAACGCCAAGGAGGTTGTTGAGATAGCCAATTGGCAAGAGGTCTTTGGCACAGGGGCGGATTCGGCGATGCTCTATCACGCCACCCATCATCATTAGTTTGATATCCAGGGTAGGTGCTCCAGCACCAGCTCCTTGAGGGACCCCTGGGAGCGGGGACCCATCTGGGTAACCACCTGGCCAGCACAGAGGGAGCCGATATGGCCGCAACGCTCCGCCGTCAGCCCCTGGGTGTAGCCATAAAGGAAGCCTGCCGCATAGCTATCGCCTGCCCCGGTGGTATCGAGCAAGGGTCCGAGGGCATAGATGGGGATTGAATGGGTTAATTCCCCATCCAACACCAGGGAGCCCTGGTCGCTGCGGGTGAGGGCCGCCAGGCGGCAATGGCCGCGCACCTGCTCGGTGGCCCGCTCAAAGGAATCGGTGGCGTAAAGGCTCATGATCTCCCTCTCATTGGCAAAGAGGAGATCCACATGGCCTTCTACCAACTCCAGGAAGCTTTGCCGATGGCGATCCACACAAAAAGGATCGGAAAGGCTAAGGGCCACTTCGCCCCCATGGGCTCGCACCTCGGCCGCCGCGGCCAAAAAGGCCCGCTTTGCCGGTTCGGCATCCCAGAGATAGCCCTCCAGATAAAGCACCCGGGCCTGGCGAACGATCGATAAATCCAGGTCGCGGGGATCCAATGCCACCGAGGCCCCCAGAAAAGTGCACATGGTGCGCTGGGCATCGGGGGTGACCAGGATCATGCAGCGGGCGGTGGCGGCACCACTGTCGGCGGCAGGGGTATCGAAAAAGGCCCCGGTGGCCCGCAGATCATGGGCAAAGATGGCCCCCAATTGGTCGTTGCGCACCCGACCGATAAAACCGGCCCGCCCCCCCAGCTGGGCTACCGCCGCAAGGGTGTTGGCGGCGGAACCGCCGGAGGTTTCCACCCCAGGGCCCATGGCTGCATAGAGCTGTTCTGCCTGCTCGGCAGACACCAGGGCCATGGTGCCCTTGTTCAGCCCATGGTTGGCGAGAAAGCTGTCATCGCTTTGCACCAACACATCGACGATGGCATTACCGATGCCAACCACATCGAAGTTTTTGGGAGTCATAGGGCTAGGCGCTGAGGAGGGCTCGCTTGGGACCGTGGATGGGATCCTCCACCACGATGGTTTGATCCCGGCTCGCCCCCAGGGAAACGATGGCGATGGGCACCTCCATCAAATCCGCCAGGAAACGCAAATAAGCCATGGCAGTGGCAGGCAGGTCCTCCAGGCGACGGCAGTCGGCGGTGGAGGTTTGCCAACCGGGCAAACTCACAAAAACTGGGCGGCAGCGGGCGAAATCAGCGGCACTGCTGGGGAAGTACTCAATCCGTTGGCCATCAAGCTCGTAGGCCACACAAACGCTGATCTCGTCGAGTTCATCAAGGACATCCAGCTTGGTGATCGCCAAGCAATCAAGGCCATTCACCTCCACCGCATAGCGGCCGATAACCCCATCAAACCAACCGCAGCGGCGGCGGCGACCGGTGGTGGTGCCGTACTCGCCACCGCGATCGCATAGATGGTCGGAGAGGCTGCCGTCTAGCTCCGTGGGGAAGGGACCCTCCCCAACCCTGGTGGTGTATGCCTTAGCCACACCAATTACCCGGTCAATGAGGGTGGGGCCCACCCCCGCGCCGATGCAGGCGCCACCGGCCACCGGATTGGAAGAGGTTACATAGGGATAGGTGCCGTGGTCCAGGTCTAAAAGGGTGCCCTGGGCCCCCTCAAACAGGATGTTTTTACGGGCCCGGGCCGCCTCATGGATGCTGCGGGTGCAGTCGACCACGTGGGGGGCCAGACGGCGCCCATATTCCGCATATTCGGCGATCACCAAGCTGGGATCGAGGGGCTCTAGGCCATGGATGCGCTCGAGCAGCAGATTCTTTTCCTGGATCGGCCCTTCCAGCCGTTCGCGCAGGTGCTCCTCATCGAGCAAATCAATGACGCGGATGCCATTGCGCTCTGCTTTATCTGAATAGGTGGGGCCAATGCCCCGGCCGGTGGTGCCGATGCGACGGCTGCCGCGCTGCTGCTCCA
>Ga0114959_10002197_pt1 | contig 16337 bp, 3 predicted proteins | sample C_130625_EF_Meta_FD_87317 | JGI IMG/M metagenome (GOLD analysis project Ga0114959, IMG submission 87317) | Freshwater microbial communities from Lake Croche, Canada to study carbon cycling - C_130625_EF_MetaG | ecosystem: Environmental > Aquatic > Freshwater > Lake | place: Lake Croche, Canada...
GGCGGTTGGTCGGCGTGTTCCGTATGAATTTGCCGCACTAAGGTAACCAGTCAATCCACTTAGAGTCATATTACGTAGACCAGTAGCATTACGCAATAAGAACATGTTACTAGTTAACGAACCATTTACTGCGTTTAGATATAACTGAGCGGCCCTGGTTGATTTATAATTTCCAGTAAATTGCAAGTCATACACTAATGCATCGATATATGCAATCGTATCTCTTACACATTTTGATAACACATAATAATAACGCACAGATAATGAAGATCCACTACCATCAACAGTAATATCAACAACTGTTGAACTATTTTGAGTAGCGGTTACTGTAAATGTTGTTGATGTAGGAACAGCAACAATATAGTATACTGTACCTATGCTTATACCGCTTCCGGTATAAGTAGTTCCACTAAACACAACAGGATCGCCTACAGTAAAGTTATGAGCAGAACCAGTTGCGAATCTATCATTACTTGCAGTTGTTGTACTTACAGTACCGCCATAACTTTGTGTAGTGTATGCGGCAGCTTCGTACGCTAAGAATGTTTTGTTAGCTCGAAGAATCTCAACACCTTGCATTACTGTCTGAGTATTATTATACGTTACGGTGCCGTTAACTTGCGGAGTCGCCCCAGCAAACACAGAAGCCGTCATACTTGATACAGTATTTGTAATAGCAAATGCTGTAGATCCAACGTTTTGATATGTGCTAGCAACAGTTAGTGTTGTTCCGCTTGGAATAGTATTAATCCAATATGTATTACTTGCAACTAGGCCTCCGGCCGCGTTAATAACAACACTCATTGAACCGCTAGCAACGTTAGTTAAAGTTACAGCACTACCACCAATTGTTGTACTAATTTGAATTATACTTGCACTTGGATTAATTATATAATATGTTTGATAAGCATTAATACCTCCAAATACTAAACCTGTAAAGTATACTGCCTGACCTGATACTATACCTAAACTAGCAACTGTTGCGCCGAGTGTAATGTTATTACTGCTGATAGCACTTGCAGTAGTTGTAATATTTGCAGGTAATCCTGTAAATGTTATTGGCATGCCGACACTCATACCGGTAGTACTAGCAACTGTTAGTACGTTAGTTGAAGTTGTAGCTGTAGTTAATGTAGTAGTATAAGAACTGCTACCGTAGTTTAATGTAAGTTGCAGTCCTGTTCCAGAACTCACACTTGCTGTGGTTGCAAATGATGTAGATACTTGTGAAGTCCAAACTCCGCCAGATATAACGGTTACTGATGCAATGGTGTTATATGTAACGCCGATCGATACATTGCTAGTTGCTCCTACTACAATGCCGCCAGTAAATGACCCAGCTGTGCCTGCAACAGCATTAGCATATGATGAGCTTAAAATAACCTGTGTTGTGTTAGTTGCACTTGATGTTACATAATATGTACCTGCACTCATACCGCCACTTGCTACTGGAACTGATATCGATTGTCCTCGAATTACTGTTACAGTTGAACTAAATGTTGCTGTGCCACCCGATGTAATAGTGCTGATAGTTAATCCAGTAGTAGCTGTTGTAAGAGTTGGGGTAAATGTAGCAACTTGGCTTCCTGATGTTACTGTAATAACATCCGATGCACTGTAAGAAGTTCCTTGAGTTCCACTTACACTTGCCGCAACTACTGTTGTAAATGCTACTTGTCCGTTAATATAAGCAATGATATCATCTATAATTGTACTTGCTTGAGCTACTGCGCCACTTGCCGCGATATTTTTAACTTTTGCACCAATTAATCCGATAGAGCCTACCTCCGCCGCTAGCTGACCGCTTGTAACAACAGCCGCACTAGTTGTACCGTTATAGTATTGACGTGCGGCAATTATACTGGCCGCATTACTACCTAGTAGCAAATCGTATGCTAATGCTTGAACTAAGTATCCGGCATCTCTGTAGCAAGTTGAAGATGTAAAGTTTAAAGTTTGGTAATATTTTTGTACCCAACCAACTGTATCGTTTTGAATCTCAGACTGACGAGCTATAACTGCTGTATATGCAGTTTGTAATGCAGTAGTTGCTAGGCTATATACTCCTGAAGTTGCTGGAGTAATAGTCATAGTTGAACCAGTAGCAGTTGCTGATTGGCTTACACTAACAGTCCAGCTTAGGCCAGAACCTGCTGTAATATAAGTACCTGCGGCAACTGTACCACCTGTAACAATTTGTCCAATCTTAACAGTTCCAGTTGTTACACTACTAAATGATAATGTTGTTGATGAAATTGTTCCTGCAAATGTTGCGGACGTTGTATCTGCAACGCCATTATTGATCCAATAGATAACGTCACCAACACGAGCTTGTGCAAAACTACTGCTTGCCGCAGAGCCAGCAGTTGTTAAGTAAGAGGTAGTTAATACGTTACCTGACTGCGGAGTGATCACTGCCTTAGTAATAATATTGTTTAGTGTTGATTGTAAAAATGTATAAACAATCACATATGCGGCTCGTTGGTTAGATGTTAGTTGACTAACACCGTATGAATAATAGCTACTTCCAATGATTTGACTTTGCGTATTAGTACCGTAAGTCATATCATACTGTACAGCATCTAAAATGTTATTAACTTGTACATAGAAATTTGCTTTTTCTGTAGCACTTAATGCCGACCATACTGCTGAAACAGTGCTAGTACCGGCTGCGGTTGCTGTATTAGCAAAGTAGTTTGCAACATCAGCTTTAATAAATGCATAGTTGTTAACAATCTGAGCTTTACCATCACCGTACCCAACTAGATAAGTTGCGTTATATCCTGTTGGGTTTGAAAATGTAAATGTTGATGGAGCTTGGCTGACTCCGTTTTGAACTATCTGTTGCATCAATGCAGAGTTTGTTATCACTGATGAAACTGCTGTTGTACTGCCAGTATCGCCTGCTGACAACCCAGTTACTTGGCTAGTAACTATTGGTGTTCCTGCACTAGCCGCAGTAGTTGCATTAGCATAACTTACACTAGTTGTTGTACAGGCAGTTACAATAGCACTAGCATTATATCCGCTTGCGCCGCCTGTAAACCCGCTAACTGTAATACTTTGTCCTACAGCAAATGGTGCTGAAGATTGAGTAGCAAAAGTTAAGGTTGCTGTTCCTGCAGATCCAGTTGCTGTAGTTACTGATATAACTTGTGAATTACCTGTACTGGCTGTGATAACAGTATTACTAATTAAATTGCTCAATAATGATTTAACACGAGTTAATGCATTAATTGATTTAGGTTTATCATTGACCAAAGTAGTGATTGCAGTTTGCGGTTGAACTACAGTCGAACGTAGTTCATCACCGACTATGGCAGTATTCGCAGCCACTACGATAGGTAGTACTTCATTATAGGTTCCTGTCTTAACAAAAATTGTTGTGTTAGGAGTTGACGAAACTGGAATAGTAGCAGTGGTGCCGTTTGTCAATGCAGTTGTAATGATACTGATCAAACTTTGAGCAGAAGTAGTTGTTCCTGATTCTGCAGATAAGGTAGTATCAATAATTTGTTTAGCTTGATTTCCTGCGCTAATACCGTTTTGAGTCTGGTAGATAGTAGACGGTGCAGTATTAGCAAGTACATTTCCGATCACACTAGATAGATAGTTTTGTGCTCCGACAAACTGTGTTAATTGATATTGTACTTGAGTGTTGATGTATCCAGACCCTGCACTATTAAAATATGCTTTTGCATTAGTTACAGTTTTAGAATTTCCACCGTGCGATATGTCAAATATAATTCCATCAAGAGTATATCCTGTATCACGTTCTATTTCTGTTGGTAATGATGTGTAATATTTTACTACAGCAGTACCGGTGCCTGCGGCAACTAAATCTGCTCCACTATATGTTGATGCAACAGTAAAGCTAGTATTAGTAACAATAGTTTTAATATAATAAACTGTGCTTGAACTAATTGAAGATCCGCCTAGTGTTAAACTTCCAGTCTGACTGGTAAATGTTACTGGCATTCCCGAATTTAATCCTGCAGTACTAGTTGTTGTAAATGCGTTACTGCTAGTACCAGTTGCACTTACTTGATATGTATATGATACATAGTTTGAAACTTCTTTTAAAATAAATTGTTTATTTTTTGATAGTAAGTCGCGAGCACTGGTATTTAAATATCCGTCTTCTACTTGTTTAGCGGCAAATCGAACTGTCAACCATGGTTTATCTATAGTTAATCCTTGTCCGGTCCCTGCAACGTCTGCACCGGTTGACCCGACATATACTACGTTATTAATAGTTCCATAATATTGCCATGCTGGCGTAGTGCCATTAACACGTAGAACTTGTCCGTCTGCACCAATCGGTAATCTTGTCGGACCATTTGCACCGTAATAAAATATATCACCCTGTGTAGTTAAACTAGCAGATTCTGCACCACTTGCTAAAAGGTTCCAATATGTTGCTGTTGTATCTGCATCTGGTCTGTTTCCAGAAGTACCAACGTGTGCGTTTATACAAATGTAACTATTTGCACCGTGATACACTGAATCACCCAATACATAACTAGTACCAGATACCCATGTAACTGCATAGCCTGTCCATGTAACGCCGCTAGCTTGGATAACTCCGCCGCTAGCATTTGAAACGGTAACTGTAATATCATTTGCTGGACTAAGTCCACCAACGCTAGTACCTAATATTTTTAATGTGTTTGTATTAGCATACCCTGTACCGCCGCCTGCAACAGTTACAGTATAAGCAGTACCGTTAGTTGATACGTTAAATGTAGCACTTGCTCCTGATCCAATAATATTAGTTCCCGATACAGCTGAATAGGAAGCTGTAGTACTATTCCAACGAATTCCTGAATTTAATCTTGACCAGTAGCTAGCGAATGGTGGTGTTGGATTTGTAGTGCCAGTCATCGAACCAGTGGCTGTGCTAGTTATTGTAAATGGTGTTACTCCTACGTTAGCTGGACTAGAAGCAAGTACAAAATGTGTACTGTCAGGTGGTGTAGCATATACATAATATGTTGTGCCGCTTACGATGCCGCCAAATGTTGTGCCACTCATTACAATTGGTAATCCAGCTACTAGATTAGCAGTAGTTCCAGAAACTGTTCCGCCTGAACTACTCGCTGGTGATCCAGTTAGTGTATATTGTACTTGAGTTACGCTTGGAGTTCCAGTTACAACAAATGTGCCGTTGTATGCTGTATTTGTAACTCCTGATACCACAATAGTCTGACCTGTCGCAAATGGAATTTGTGATTGTGTAGCATATGTAAGAGTTGCTGTTGTTGATGTAACGCTTGCTCCGGTAATAGTAATACCGCTCGCAAGTGTAATCTGATTTGGTCTAGTTCCGTCACTACTAATTGTGGTCGCAATACCTGCAACTACTTGCTGTGTATTATCTACGGTAGCAACGTAAGTGTAACTTCCAAGGCGTACTACATCACTAACTCTATAAGAATTTGTTACTAACCAATCACCTCTAAAGTTAAATCCGGTTGTAAATACTTGCCAGTAAGCAGTAGCAGTACTTGGTGTTTGTCCGCTATGATTTTGTATCGCGGTATATGTGGCACCACCATAGGTAACTAAATCGCCAATTTGATATACTGTAGATGTTGACCAGCTACTTTCAAATTGAAGTCCGTTTACAAATATACTCCATTTTGTATCATCAAAAGTTGTAGCACTAGTATGTTGTGTAGTACAAATCCATAAGTCGGCACCATATGTTACTACATCGTTAAGGCGATATCGAACAGTACTACCACTCCACGTACTGCGATAAATTACGCCAGCATTGAATGTATCCCATTTACCGGAATCGGTTTCTAAACCAAGTGTTGTTGTGTTTGCACTAACATGGCCCGCATTGGCAACATAAGTATATCCGCCATATGTGACTAGATCCTTAGCCTTATATCGTGTATTAGTTGTCCATGCTTGTGCCCAATTTAATGTAGTTGAAAAGGTATCCCACTTGCCAGCATCGGCTTCTAAACCTAATTGACTGGCTCCTGATACTGTTCCTAGTGTTACTACAGTGTAGGTTCCAGTTAATGCAAATGTTAATTGAGTAGTTGTACAAGTTACAACTGTAAATGTAGCATTAACATTGCTTGGAGTACTAGTTGCTGTCGGACTAAATCCAGCTAGGGTGATTGTTGCACCAACTAAAAATGGCTGAACTGCTTGGCTAGCATATGTTAAGGTTGCAGTACCTGCACCTACAGTAAAACCTGTAGCTGTTATTGTAGCTGTTGAACCTGTGCTTGTATGTGCTGTGTTAGCATTATAAACTGTTCCGCCGTATTGAACTAAATCACCTGCGTTGTAGAATGTTCCATTAGCCCATGCGCCGCGCCAGTTATTGCCGTCTGCAAATTTACTCCAATAATTTGAAGCTAAATCTGCCGCAAATGTAGCGGCTGCGGTATTTGTAACTGTACAAATATAGGTTTTTCCACCTACTGTAACAACGTCATCTACCACATATGAGGTTCCTGTAGTCCATGTACCTTGATAAACGAACTTAATTCTACCTAATTTATATTCTGCCATTTTTTTATTCCTCTGATAATATTTAGCTTATCTTTATTCTATTGTTTTACGAGCGGCGTGTTCCATTTCTCATGAAGAAATCTAATGCTGCCATATTTCCGTCTACAGTACTCGCACCATTTGACCCTGCCAGGTAAACTTTACTAGTAAATGTTACATTTGACCCTGTTGTACCTGCGGGGATGGTTGATGAAATAAACTGTGCACCTCCGACTAATACTGTACCGGCTGTTAATTGTCCAGTAGTTGTATTTGAACCACCTTGCGTTAATCTACTAGTCAAGTAAGTTTTAATAGCTTTTTGTGTTGGTACTACGCTATCAGTATTAGCCGTAAATGTACCATCTGTACTAAACCCTTGAATTACTATACCAGATCCGCCTAATGCTACACCGCCCAAACTTAGTGTACTTAAACCACTTAGTCCAAACTGACTGGCACTTAATGTCACAATACCTGTAGCTTGTTGAACTCCAAATAAAGTTCCTACTTTAAAGTTACCGTCTTGGTCAGTACTGGTATAAAACACGCGACCATAGTTTAATTCAACAGTTTGATTCTGCGGTGCGGATGTGGCGATCGATACCCCCAGCGGATAATTTGTAGTACTAAAGTTCCCGCTTCCGATGTACAAGAAATCATGTCCAGTTAATCGAACTTGACTATATTTTGTTCTTACTTGTACAGTAGTTCCATTTGCAGGTGATAGTATAGTTGTCATTGCTGGTGATATTTGAACGTTTGCTTCAAAATTTGGAGCAGTAGTTCCATACATTGCACTTGCACTTGTAACTTTATAAACTTGAGAAATACCAGTTATTGTTAAGTTATCTCCGACTAACGGTAGTCTTGTTAAATTATTTAAAATAATAGTATAACCTGTTTGATATGCATCAGAATAACCGTTACCTGTAATTGTTATAACAGTAGAAGTATTGTTATAATTATTACCTCTACTTACAAATGTAGGTTGACCTAATGCACCATTACTAGTTCTTAAGGTATATGTCGCTAATGAGGTAACATTAGGATCAGTAATGGCAACAGTCGGAGCTGTGGTGTAACCAGATCCGGGTTCCCATTCTACTATTGAAGTGATAGTATTTGAACTTATATTAGCTCGACCTTTAGTTCTTACACCTGTAACAACAGTATATCCTAAATTTTGGCCGCCAAGAGTTGCAAAAATTCCTTGATTAGTTAAAGTAATTCCATATGCAACCGCAGTATATGTTGATGTTGCTACTGATTGAACTTTCCATTCAAGCCCACTGTCGCTAGTATATGCTGTGCCGGTGCCTGAATTAAATGCTAAAAATACACCCTGACCATAAGTCACTGTTGATGCAGTAATTGGAACTAATGAACTATACCATGTAGATCCATTAAAGCTATAAGCACTGACACTACTTACGCTTGAAACTGCTACGAATCTTCCATTACCGTATGTGATACTCGACCATGTCGCGGCTACCGGAAGTACTGATGCTGTCCAGTTTATACCATCTAGGCTGTATGAAGCCGCTTTATCGATAGTTGATACAGCAACAAAAATGCCTGCTCCATATGCAACACTAGACCATAATTCAGTGTTTGTAATAACAGTACTATTATTCAATCCATCGAAGTTTAGTAATAACACAGTACTACTGTCAATAGTTGGTGCTACAACAGGCGCTGTATAACTGTTTACATAACGTCCAAGTCCTTTAGTAATTCTTAGCGCATCGATATAACCATTCATAAACGTACTTGTGCCCGAGTTAACGCCTATACGTAATAAATTGCCTGTATAGCTATTGGTATCAGTGTAATTACTACCAACTTGTACCCCATCAATAAACAATTGAGTTACACCGCTTACTCTCGACAGGGCAAAATGATACCATGTATTACTTGATAAATTTGATGCACTTTGTATTACTGCTACACCATTAACATAGAAATATGGTTGTGATGACTGTATACCTATAGCGATTTGTACTTCGTTAATAACACCGGTAGATCTAAAATCTACAATAATTGCTTGGGTAGCGATGTTAGCGAATCTTGCATGGAATTCAATAGTAAAATCACCTGTACCAAAATTGTAATCTGTCGATGCTGGAAGTGTAATATAGTCTGTTGATCCGTTTAATACTAAACTTGAACCTCCAAATTTTGATTGCGTAGTGCTTATTGCCGCACTTCCAAAAACTGTAGCTGTTTTTCTACCCTTAATCGTAGACTGTGTCCAAGTTTGGCCAAAGTTTGTACTGTATGCACTGTATGTTGAATTATTCGCTAGTGCTACAAAGACACCATTACCGTATGCAACACTTGTCCAATTAGCACTTAATGGCAATGTCGTTGATTTCCATCCTGATCCACTCGATGCCGAATATAATACAGAGTTACTTGCCGAAGCAATCATTACAAAGTATCCTGCACCATATGTTATACTGCTCCATGAGGCAGATGCTGGTAGAGAAATAGATGACCATGTTGAACCGTCTGCCGATCTTGCGGCAGTGCCGCCGGCATTCGGTACTGCTATGAAATAGTTATTACCGCTAGCCATAGCAATCCAATTTACTCCCGAAGTCAATCCATAAACACTTGTTGCTAAACTTTGTACAAATGCGGGATCGGAATATGTTAGTCTCGGTTCTATATAGTAAAGAGAAGTTGAATCAAGTGTTGCCTGTATTGGTGTACCTGGATTAATATGATCCCATCCTACTGCCGCAATATTCATAGCACCTGATCCAGTAGTTAGTGTTACAGGTGATCCACTTCCTACATATCCAACACCTTGTGTTAATGAAACTGATATTGTTCCAGTAGCTCCTATTCCAAGGCTAATAGTATTCACATAATATGTTTGTCCAGCGGTTATGCCCCCGAACAATGTAGTAGAATATGTTCCGCTCATCGTTCCGGATCCTTGTGTTATTGCTAACTTTCTAGGAGTTGTAGTAGCAGTCATTGAGCCTGAACCAGTTGGTGTTAGAGTCACTGGTGTTCCTGCTGTTCTTGCATAAAATACACCACGTGCTGGAAATACGCTACTTAGATGGACGATTGTACTGTTAGGAGCATTATCGCAAATCGTAAAGTTAGTACTATCGATTTGTGCAAGAATATAATATGTATGTTCAATTAAAATGCCGCCAAATGACGTTCCAGAAAATACAATCGGATTTCCTATAACAAATGAGTTTACTACCGCTTCGTTGATCGTTATAAAATCTGAGCCTGAAGACGTTCTATTAATTGTAACTAATATAGGACTTGTTACAATAGTAAATGATGTAGTACTTGTATTTGTAATACTACCAATATAGTATTTTGTATTTGCTGTAATGCCGCCAAATGTTGAACCGGTAAACACTATTGGATTTAATGGGACTAAATTTGAATTAAGTGCAGTGCCAAATGCAGTTGTAGTACATGATGTTGGTGTAAATGTTATTAGGCTAGATGCAATCGTAAATGTACTTGTATCAATGATATCTTGAATATAATATCCTGTACCTACTGATAGTCCCCCTAATGCATTTCCTGTGAATGTTATAGGAAGGTGCACTGACATATTTGATGTAGTACCGGAAGCACCAGTTAGATAATAAGTGTTTGTAGGATAATTTATAGTAAATGATCCAGTGCCTGCATTAATTGATAATAGTGTTCCTGAAATAGTACTAGACAATGTAATCGTTGTTGCATCGATAATATCTTTTATATAGTAAGTATATCCTGATATAACACTTGTAAATATAGTTCCAGTAAAATTAACTGGCATATTTGTATAAAATGCATATGCATTAGATACTGTCAATGTATTAGTACTTCCGCCAACTGCCGCGGTGACTGTTTGTTGTCCTAGGTTAGAACCTGTTATAGAAATACTATAATATGTAGGGATAAATTGTATTGCTTGATTTACATATAATGTGGTAATTTTATCTGAGACTGTGAATGTATTTGTCGGATTTCCGGTTGCAACTGTAACTGGAACATTATCAAATGATTCTCGTAGAACTTGTGCTGTTTTTGTACTACTATCGTAATTTCCAATAATGCCATATTGTCCTGCGCCAGTACCACTGTTAATGAACACTCGCATAGTAACATAATTGCTAGAAAGTTTAGTATCAGATTGTGCAATTTGAAGTTGTGAAGTAGTTCCACTTTGCGCACTATTACTAGCAGTAAGATATCCCGAACCCCCAACACCTAATCCAGTATCAGTAACACGAGTCTCAAAAATACTGTTAGATCTTATTTCATCGCCTAACAGTGTTGCTCCAGTTCCTGACCCGACTACTTGGAAATTTGCATACGAAGTATAACGTGTAGCTTGTGTTTCAAGATAGAAGCTAGGTGTATAAGCAGATGTTGATAGTTCAACTTGAGCACCATATATAATACTGTTTGTACTGATAGTTCCAGAATATCCTTTTGGATATATTCTAAATTGTAGTTGCGTATTTTGACCTGTAGTGTCATTTACTGCCATCCATAGTCTATACCATCCAGATACTGTAGTAGTCTGTGCTCCGTAGTTAGTTGGAAAAAATCCGCCACCGCTACTAGCTGGTATTACTGCGCCGGTTAGAAAGTTATAAGTTAATGAACTAGTTACACTACTCGATCCTGAAAATGTTGCATATAAATCGATAGTAGCTGATGTACCAGCATACACATATGTACTACATGTATAACTCAAAGCCGCAGATGAAGGCACTGTTCCACTAACAGTAACGTTAGTAATCGAACTTCCTGATAATGCATAGACTGTTAATACTAAGTCATTTGTACCAGCGATTCCTCCAAATACTGTACCTGATATAGTAATAGTATTAGTAACACCGTAGTTTGAACCTCCTTGATTTACAACAACTGTATATGCAGTACTAGTCACTGTAACATCAAATGTTGCACCGCCGCCTCCGGCATTTGTTGAGCCAGATACTCCAATAAACACACCGCCTGCTTTAGGTATGGCAATATTTTGATAGATATAACTACTACCAGCACTAGCAGAAGTTCCTGTTAATGTCCACGCTTCTATTGATCCTGTTGGTGCTAATGTATTTTTTTGCAAAATTATATTGCCGTCACTAATCCAAGTACTTGTAAATGCATTGCTGTAATTTAATAAGTTTGTTGTTGATTGGAAATAATTATTACCAGCATTTGCATAGTTAAGTTTAATTAATTGACTAGACGAACCTAGACTACTTTGTACTGTAGCTTGCACCTGTTGTGATCTATTAAAAACAATACCGGATGCTGGAACTTCAGTAGTATCATATCCTAATGCTACACAACCATATGTACCATAGGAAGTATTACCGTTGGTAGCTCGCATACGTCCGCCGTTCTCGGCAAAATATCCCATATAACCGTAGTACGAGAATACTGAAACTAATTCTGTTAATGAACTTGTTCCTGTACACCATGCTCCAATGCCGTCACTTAAGATTGTTGTAAAATCATTAGCCACAATTGATCGGTTACCACCATTATGTAACGTACCGTCGATCTTTAACCCAGTACATCCAGTTCCAAACATACTAACGTTTTGACAGTAAGGTGAACGACGGAATATCCATGTAGTAGTGTCATTTGGTCCAGATCCTGGATCTAGGCTAGCATATGCTCCTCCGGTTGGGCGTTGGATTCCGTAACTGTCGGCAGCTCCGAGGAATCCTAATAGACCACTGAGTGTTACATTTCTTAATCCCGAACCATTTCGAAATAAGAACATATTTTTAAGAGCATCACCGCCATATACCGTTATATTTTGATTAGTGGTAACTGTTAATCCTTGTACTGCTAATCCATTACTAACAGATGTAACACTAAATTGCGTACTCGTAATTGTGCCGCCTAATACATAGTATGTTGTCCCGGCAATTAAACTAGCAAATGAAGTTCCAAACTGTATCGGCATATTAGCCGTAAATCCCGCAGTTGACAATACTGTAATCTTGGTACTAGTCGTTCCAGTAACTTTAGTGTTAACAACTACTGCTGGTTGTACTACTACACCTCTTAATTCATCTCCGTTGATAGCAACGTTTTCCGGAACTACAATAGGTAATGATTCTAAATAATTTCCTGTTTTAACATTTATAGTTGCAGTAACACCTGAATTACTTGGTGGTACAGCACCTGTACTTTGATTAGTTAATGCTACTGTGATAATACTAAGCAAACTAGTAACCTGAGTATATGCACCGGCTTCAGTTGCTGTTAAATTAGTAATTTGTGATATCGGGGTCGCAACGCCATTAAGTGCTTGGTAGCTTTGTGGTATCGTTATTTGATTAATTGCATAATTTAAAATATCTTTCAATCTAGCAAGGATCGGTAGATAATACGGAACATCTGCGGCTACTGCTGTACTAAAAAATGAATTAGTACTACCGAAAGCAAAATATGCTAATGTAGCGGCTACTGTTTGACTATTTCCACCGCGACTAATGTCATAGATTAATGCATCGACAATATATCCGGCATCGCGGGTAGTTTTTGTTTGGTCCAATACATAAGTTGTTGAGAAAGGACTTAAATTATTAGTAACTTGATACACTGCCCATTGTACAGTCTCTGCGATGGCCCAATCTTTATTAGCGTTTAATATCGCGACGGCATAGGGATTTTGTGTTCCGTTCTTTATAAAATTACATGCGTATGCAATAGTTTTCCAAGGTTGATCCCAGTTTGTTCCATAGTCTGCACGGTCAATACCAGTCGGTGCAACATAATATGATGCGGGTATAACATTTAATTTAGCCCATGATGGAGTATTAGTTGCTACCTTTAATGCATTGCTAGAACTACCGATTGGTAATGCCGCATATGAATTAGAAGTTGACGAATAGTATTCTATATCGCCGGTAGTATTAAGTGCATTCTTTTGTGCATGGGCTGTATAATATTGCCAGTATAGTCGAGAAGTATCAGTATCGGGTCTAATAGCTGTATTATTTTGTACACAAGTATATGTAAAGTTTTGCCAAACAACTGTATCACCTACTACATAGTTAGTAGCTATACTCCAACGATTTAACCAGAAACTACCTGGCGATAATAATTGATAGCTTGCAGATGTAACACCAGTGAATGTCAATGTTTGTCCGTCTGACGGTGATCCATTGGGTGCTCTGTTTAAAAGTAAACTTATTCCATCTATGATGCTAATTACAGTCTGACCTTGAGTAAATCCTGTACCAACAACAATCATACCTGTTGCTATACCAGTAGTAGATCCTACTGCTAGTGTAGTACCTGAACTTCCTGATAACGTATAAGTTGTTGATATAGTAATTGATGAAGGGTCTGAGCCTGTATCAGCTGTGGCAATATATAATCGACCATTACGGGTTAATACATCTCCAACTAAAGTTGGACTATTTGGCCAACTTCCTCTTACTCGGTATCCACGATCTAACAAAGTCCAACTAAGCGCACTTAATGAAGGAGTATTTCCGATATTATTTGATATAATGCTGACATAATCATAACCGCCATAGTTAACCACATCGCCAGATTGATAAACTGTTGCATTGGTCCAGGTAGACATAGACTCATATCCTGGCATCCATAGTGACCACTTGGTAGCATCGAATGTACTAGTGGCAGTATGGTATGTTGTACATTGATAAATGTTAGGGCCAACTTTAGCTAGATCATTAAGTTTATATCGAATAGCAGAATAAATTCCAGTATATTCAACACCACTATCAACGATTGACCAACTTGCTTGATTAGCTTCTAATCCTAATGCAGTTGTCGCGGCACTTGTATGATTTGTATTGCATCGATAAACAATACCGCCATACTTAACTACATGACCAACACCGTAATTATAATTTATAGCCCAACCAGTAGCATTCCATTTATCAAATAATGTCCAAGTCGCCCATTTACTAGATGTAAATGCACTATCATTATTTGGAGTTGTGCAGGTATATATTTCTCCACCATATGAAACTAAATTTCCAAGGGCATAGAAAGTTCCAGAATTCCAATTACCTACCCATGTTTTACCGTCAGCTACTAAATTCCAATTAGCAGAATTAGTATAAAAATTTACAGAGTCTGAAGTGTGTGGTATCAAACAAACATATATTTTACCGTTGTATTGTACAACATTATCTCGTGCATAGATAGTACTTGTGGTCCATTGTCCTGCCCAAGTAAAACGTAATCTACCAATTTTAAATTCTGCTGCCATGTCTAAATTCCTTGTATATTATGCACTTATAGTTTGTAATAGGGTGTATGTGTATGCTTGATTTATTCTTACTATTAGTTGTCCTGTTGCTTGATCTATATAGTAATAGCAGTTTTTATTATCCCAGCGGTACTGATCAAAATATAAATTAGGATAAGGACGACTATGATCAGTTGCTAGACGTCCGTCAAAAAAATCAACACCGTATTCAAAATTTTCAAAGTTATTTGAGTTTGATCCTGCTACATTTAATGTTATCGCACTAGTTGATGTGAGTTGATCATTTCTAGTAAAATAAAGCGTGCCGTCATCTTCTCTGCGTAGACCGTAAAAATATCTAGGATTTCCTTCACCTAAAATATCATTTAAACTTAAATCACCACCAACATAATATGACATAATTATTCCTTAACTGATCTCAACGTAGCTTATGATCGCATCTATACTAGCTGAGGTACTACATGATACTAAGACATTTGTACTTGGTCCTAATATTAATTTTTCACCGGCCGATACTACACGCAAACTTTGTGAAGCGGGTATTACAATATCTTTAGCATAGTAAGCAGTTGTCAATGCTACCGTATCTTGTAATTGAACGGTTGCTAAAACAACATTACTGGTAATATTAGTTAAACTTAATCCAATCACAGTTGTTTTTGCAGAAGCATTTGAGACTAGAAGTGTAGGTGTAATAGTACCTCCAGTTGCCGCTCCTGTAGTTGCATTTGCATATCTTACTGAACTGACAGTAGCTCCGGTAACTTGAAATGTTCCATTATATCCCGATACACTAACTCCAGCTACTGTTATATAAGATCCTACTTGGAAAGGAATAGTAGTTTGTGTTGCAAATGATATTGTAACAGATCCTGCGCTAGGAGTAGCAGATGCTACACTAGTAGCAGACAGTACTGGACTTATATTGTTTTGTAGTACGTTTTTAAATGTTGTTGCCATCGTTTATCCTAAACTTATTACAATGCCTAGCGCAATATCGCTAGCTTGAGTTATACTAATACCGCTACTTGCGCCAGCAATACTTGCCCATGATCCGCCGTTATAAACTTCAACATATCCTTGATCCGTATTATATCGGACCATACCAACTTCAGTATAGGCTAAAGCTGGACGACTTGCAGTAGTACCTGTTGGAATTACTAGACCATAGGTTCCTGTTACTTTAACATAACCTGCACCTACACCTGTCATTGTTGTAGATGAAACAGTCTGACTGATATTTACAAAATATGTACCAATACCACCAGCACCTGTTAATGTAGTGTTTTCAGCATTAGTAGCAACAATCAATGTATTAAGTGCGGCGCCGCTTGTGATATAAATTCCTGCGGCCAATGTTCCAGAAGTAGTTGAACTCACTGTCATCGTAATCGGAGTCGCAGTTGTACAAGTAGCAGTTTGATTTGAACTTACAGTCCAACTAAGGCCAGAACCTGATACAATATATGTTCCTGCCGCAACAGTTCCTCCACTTAGGGTCTGTCCAATTGCTACCGTTCCGCTAGCAGAGGCAAATGTTAATGTTGTTCCGGTAATTGAAGCTGTTGTA
>Ga0114959_10002198_pt1 | contig 16334 bp, 16 predicted proteins | sample C_130625_EF_Meta_FD_87317 | JGI IMG/M metagenome (GOLD analysis project Ga0114959, IMG submission 87317) | Freshwater microbial communities from Lake Croche, Canada to study carbon cycling - C_130625_EF_MetaG | ecosystem: Environmental > Aquatic > Freshwater > Lake | place: Lake Croche, Canada...
CATTGCGCGTCAGCCCCGACCTCGTGGCCACACCCGAGCCGACCGACTCCGAACTGCGCGAGTTGCGAAAGTTGAACTCGCTATGACACATGCGATGTCGGCGCCGAACGACTTTGCGGCCGTCAACCACGGATTCGTGCACGAGAGTGCCCCGATGCGCGTGGTCTTTGGCGCCGGCCGGCTTGCCGACGTGACAAGCGAAGTTGATCGCCTTGGCGCGTCGCGCGTGCTACTGGTTTCTGGTGGGCCAGAGGCTGAGTATGCCGATCGACTAGCCGATGATCTTGGCTCGCGGTTGGCCGGTCGGTTCACCGACGTCGTGATGCATGTGCCGGTCGAGGTAGCAAAGGCCGCGGCACAGAGTGCAGCCGATGTGAATGCTGATCTCGTGGTGTGTCTGGGCGGTGGGTCGGCAACCGGTGCTGCCAAGGCGATCGCCCTGGAAAGCGGTTTGCCGATTCTTGCTGTGCCAACCACGTACGCCGGTTCGGAGATGACTCCGATCTGGGGCCTCACCGAGAACGGTGTGAAAACCACCGGCCGCGACCCGCGAGTGCAGCCCGTGGTGGTGGTGTACGACCCCGAGCTCACGTTGAGTTTGCCCGCGGCGCTGTCGGCGGCAAGTGGCATGAATGCAATGGCCCACTTGATCGAAGGCCTTTACGCACCCGGGGCCTCACCCATCACCACACTCGTTGCCGAAGAAGGCGTTCGCGCGTTGGCAACCGCACTGCCCGCAGTTGTGAAAGACCCCAGCGATATCGGTGCTCGATCGACTGCCCTGTACGGCGCATGGCTGGCAGGTTGGACTCTTGGTGTTGCCGGCATGGGCGTGCACCACAAGATCTGTCACGTCGTGGGTGGCAACTACGACCTACCCCACGCGGGCGTGCACTCTGCCGTGCTGTCGTACGCGATGGCATACAACGCCGATCATGCGAGTGACGCGCTCGCGAAGGCTCAACGAGCGCTGACCGCCGCAGGAATAGACAGCTCTGATGCGGCCACCGGCATTTGGCGCCTCGAGCAATCGATCGGTGCCCCCACTGATTTGGCCAGCATCGGTTTGGCCGAAAGCGATATCCCCGAGGCCGCCGCGGCGGTCGCAGCGGGCAAGGCCATCAATCCCCGCCCCATAACCCAGGGGTCGATTGAAAATCTGCTTCGCGACGCGTGGTCAGGAGTGGCGCCACGTGCCGTTCCGGAATAGAACAGCAACTTCTATACAAAACAGTTTGGTAACAGTTTCATCCCATTAAGCGGGACTCTTGTCCCGCAGGGTGGGCAGTAATAGTGTGACGGCACGGATTATGCGCATGACCCACGAAAGTAAACCCTCAAAGGAGAGTGCATGAAGATCGGGAGGAAGACCAGCTTGGTGGCCGTTCTGGCCGCCGCAACGCTGGCAGCCACCGCGTGCGGTGGCGGAAGCATCAACAACAACACCACTTCGCCATCGGAGTCGGCTTCAGGTTCGGCATCGAACACCTCGGCAGCCCCTGCTGGCACCGTGAAGATCGGCTTCGTTTCACCGCAGACGGGCCCGCTGGCGCCGTTCGGTGAAAGTGACACCTTCGTGATCGATTACATGAAGGAGTACTTCGCGAAGAACCCGCTGCAGATCGGCGGCAAGCCCTACAACGTCGAAATCATCGTCAAGGACGCCCAGAGCGATTCAGCCAAGGCTGGAAAAGCTGCTGCCGACCTGATCAACAACGATGGCGTCGACATCGTGATGGCTGCTGGAACTCCCGACATCGTGAACCCCGTTGCCGATGCATGTGAGGCCAACCAGACCCCATGTATCACCGACAACGCCCCGTGGCAGCCATACGTTCTTGGCCGCAGCAAGGGCGACATCAACGCCAAGTTCAACTGGACCTACCACTTCTTCTGGGGTCTTGGCGATGTTGCTGGCACGTTCGTTGACATCTGGAACCAGGTGCCCAACAACAAGAAGGTCGGCGGCTTGTTCCCGAACGATCCCGATGGTCAGGCCTGGAGTGCCAACCTGCCCGCCGGTTACGCAAAGGCTGGCTACACGCTGACCTTCCCGCCGCTGTACCCCAACGGCACGCAAGACTTCACCGCCCAGATCTCTTCGTTCAAGGCAGCAGACGATCAGGTGCTTACCGGAGTTCCGATTCCGCCTGACTTCACCACCTTCTGGAAGCAGGCAAAGCAGCAGGGTTACAACCCCAAGGTTGCCTCGATCGGCAAGGCTCTGCTCTTCCCGAGCAGCGTCGATGCTCTTGGCGATCTCGGCAACAACCTGACCACCGAAGTTTGGTGGCACCCGTCATGGCCCACGAAGAGCTCGCTCACCGGCATTACGCCCAAGGAAATGTGTGCGCTCTACGAAGCAAAGACTGGCAAGCAGTGGACGCAGCCGATCGGCTACGTCGAGGCGCTGTTTGAGGTTGCCGCTAACGCGCTAACCACCTCGGGCTCAACCGACAAGGCCGCTTTGGTCAAGACGCTCAGCACGCTGAGCACCGACACCATTGTTGGCAAGGTTGCGTGGAACCCCGCACAGCCCGGCCCCGAGGGCGGCCCGAACGTGGCCGTTACCCCGATCGCCGGCGGCCAGTGGCGTCTAGCCCCTGCTGGTTCGAAGTTCAAGTACGAGCTCGACCTGGTTTCTAACGCCGTGGCCAAGACCCGCGGTTTGGATATCCCGGTTACGGGCAAGGCCGAGCCTCTTCCCGGCAGCTAATTGATCGGCTGACCGGACCGTCCTGCAATGGGCGGTCCGGTCAGCGCAATCTCTGGTTCGTTTCCGCTGTTCACAACCGCAACCGCAACTGCAACCGCAAAAGAGGTGACATGAGCGAGGCAACACCGCCAGCCGGCGATGCTCTGCTGAAGGTCGCCGGCCTTTCTAAGCGGTTTGGTCAGGTGGTCACCGCTAATGACATCTCATTCGAGGTCAAGCGCGGTGAAGCCCTCGGAATTGTCGGACCAAACGGTGCAGGTAAGAGCACCCTGCTCAATCTCATTGGCGGAGTGATTGAGGCCGATTCCGGAACTTTGATCTTTGGCGACCGCGATATCACTAAGCAAAACGCAGCCACTCGTGCCAAGGGTGGTATCGCTCGGTCTTTTCAGATTCCGCGACCTTTCACCGACATGACGGTCTTTGAAAACGTATACGTCGGTTCAAGTTTCGCTGGCGGAACTCGCGGTCAAAAGGGCTACGACCGCGCCTACAACTCACTTGAAATCACCGGCCTGCTGCCGCTTGCAGCCAAACCCGCCGGACAACTGCGACTGCTCGACCGCAAGCGTCTTGAGCTCGCACGTGCCCTGGCCACCGGGCCAGAACTAATTCTGCTCGACGAGATTGCTGGCGGACTCACTGATAAAGAAATTCCGCCCCTTGTTGAGACCATTCGCAATCTGCGAGCCAGCGGTGTGACGGTGGTGTGGATTGAACACATCGTGCATGCGTTGGTTTCGGTTGTCGATCGGCTGATGTGTCTGGCCGAAGGGCGCATTCTGGCCATCGGTGATCCGCACGAAGTAATGCGTAGCCCCGAAGTGATCGAGGTTTACCTCGGCAGCACCTTCGATATGGGCGAGGCCGTGTGATGTCGCTGCTTGAGATCGACACAATCGACGTGTTCTACGCCGACTTTCAGGCGCTATACAGCCTTTCGCTTCATGTCGAAGAAGGCGAGACGCTTGCAGTGATCGGTGCAAACGGCGCCGGCAAGAGCACGCTGATGAAGACCATCGCTGGGCTAAACCGCCCGAGTGCCGGCGAGGTTCGATTTGATGGCACCAGCATTGCCAAGTTGGCAACCCATAAGCGAGTACCTCTCGGAATCGCACTTACCCCAGAGGGCCGCCGAATTTTTCCGAGCTTGACCCTCGAAGAGAACCTGCGCGTTGGCGCACATGCGAGCCGGCCCGGGCCGTGGAATCTCGACACCGTCTACGCCGCATTTCCGCTGCTGTCTGAACGTCGCTCACGTTTGGGTACCAATGCATCCGGCGGCGAGCAGCAAGCCTGTGCAATCGGACGAGCACTGATGAGCAACCCTCGACTGTTACTACTCGATGAGGTGTCGCTCGGCTTGGCTCCGGTTGTGGTCGAGCAGATCTACGCAGCGTTACCCAGCATTACCTCGCAGGGCACCACAGTGTTGCTCGTTGAACAAGACGTCAACCAAGCCATGAAGGTAGCCAATCGAGTGCAGTGCTTGCTCGAAGGTCGCAGTGTGCTCGAAGGAACCCCCGCCACCCTTAGCCGTGAACAAATCGCTTCGGCGTACTTCGGAATCTAGGAGCCGCACCGATGGAATGGGCTAATGCCGTAGTTCAGGGTCTCCTGCTCGGAGGTCTGTACGCACTACTTGCCGCCGGCTTGTCACTGATGTTCGGCGTGATGCGATTGGTCAACCTCGCGCACGGGGCACTGGCCATCGTGGCTGCCTACTTGAGTTTGGTTCTGGTGCAGAAGGCCGGAATGCCACCCTTCGCAAGCATCATCGTCGTGGTACCCATCATGTTCGCCGTGGGCTGGCTGCTGCAAAGCACGTTGCTCAATGGAGCCCTCAATCGGCAGGCCCTAGCGCCGATTCTGGTTACCTTCGGGCTGGCCGTGATTATTCAGAATGTGCTGTTGGCCGTGTTCAGCGCCGATAACCAGAGCATCCAACTCGGTGATCTGGCCGGCGCAAGCATTCACCTCACCGACAGCATCGCGATTGGGGTGTTCCCGCTGATCACGTTTGCAGTGGGCGTTCTGGTGATCTTCCTGCTGCAGCAATACATGGCCCGCACAAAGTCAGGCCGCGCGATGCGTGCCACGAGCGACGATCGCGAAGCAGCATCGCTCATGGGTATCGACAACAAGCGCATCTACGCACTTGCCACCGCCATCGCACTCGGAATTGTCGGAATCGCCGGCACCTTTTTGGGTATGCGCACACAGTTCAATCCGTACTTCGGTGATGTAACGCTGATCTTCGCGTTCGAGGCAGTGATCATCGGCGGACTCGGCTCGCTGTGGGGCACCTTGGCTGGCGGAATGATTCTCGGCGTGGCACAGGCAGTTGGAGCTCAGGCATACCCGTCGTCGGGTGTCTTGCTCGGCCACCTGGTGTTTCTAGCCGTGCTGGCATTTCGACCCACGGGCCTGTTTCCGAAAGTGGTCAACGGATGAGCGCCCTCGACGTGGCACAGCCAGGTGTTGCGCAAGTCAAGCGCTCGACCCGCGCCTCGTACGTGGGTCTGGTGGTGTTTGTCATCTTGATCGGCGCGCTGGCCGTCGGACCATTTGCGTACCTCACCAAGGGCAACCAGCAGAACCTCGTCACACTCTTCATCTACATCATTCTCGGAACGATGTGGAATCTGCTCGCCGGCTACGCCGGAATGGTCTCAATCGGCCAGCAGGCCTTCATCGGAATCGGTGCGTACGGCATTGTTTACGCCGCCGACATCGTTGGAGTAGGGCCCATTGTTGCCATTCCGATTGCGATGGCTATCGCGGGCGTGATCGCCTATTTGGTCTCGTTCCTGGCTTTTCGACTGTCGGGTGGTTACTTCGCCATCGGCACATGGGTCATCGCCGAAGTGATCAAGTTGCTCACCACCCAGATCGATACGCTTGGCGCAGGGTCGGGTATTTCGATGACCTCTTTCCGCGGCGTGAAGCCCGAGATTCGCATCGCAACGGTCTACTGGATCGCTCTGGTATCGGTGGTGCTGGCAGTTTTGGTCACCTACCTGCTGATGCGTTCGCGCTTGGGTACCGGTTTCACCGCTGTGCGCGACGACGCAACTGCTGCTGCAACATTGGGTGTCAATGTCACCCGAAGCAAACGCATTGTGTGGGTAGTAGCTGCCATGGGTTGCGGTCTGGCCGGCGCACTGCTGGCAACTAACACATTGAATGTGCAACCCGACAGCGTGTTCAGCGTGCAGTTCACCGCATTCATGATCTTCATCGTGGTTATCGGTGGCATCGGAACAATCGAAGGCCCGATCTTGGGCGCCATCGTGTTCTTCGCCCTCGAGCATTGGCTCACCGACCTAGGCCCGTGGTACCTCGTGATCTTGGGTGTCATCGCCATCGTGATGGTTCTGTTTGTTCCGCAAGGCCTGTGGGGACTGATCTCAGGCAAGGGCCGAATCAGTTTGTTTCCGACCGGCCTGCGCCTCACAACACCCGCTGACATTCTCACTAAGGGCACGAATCTCACCATCAACGAAACGAGTTGACCATGGAACCGATGAGCGAAAGTGATCTAACCGCAGAGGTTGTCGAGCGATTCAACAACACCCCAAACGATCGACTGCGCGAGATCATTCAATCGCTGGTCACCCACCTGCACGCCTTTGCTCGCGACGTGCGCCTCACCGACGACGAATGGATGGCCGGAATTCAATTTCTGACCGCCGCTGGTCACATCACCGACGACGTGCGACAAGAGTTCATCTTGCTGTCAGACACGCTGGGTTTGAGCTCACTGATCGACATCATCAATCACGGCAGCGACAACGAGAAAGTAACCGAGCCCACCATCCTCGGCCCGTTCTACGTGCCCAACTCGCCCGTGCGCGACTTCGGTGCCTCGATGATTGAATTCGACGACGGCGGCGAACTTGCAGTGGTGTCGGGCCGCGTGCTCGACGTGAACGGGCAACCGATTGCTGGGGCCACCCTCGATGTGTGGCAGAACGCGGCCAATGGCTTTTACGCCGTGCAGCAGCCCGACGTACAACCGGCAACAAACCTGCGGGGTATCTACACCACTGATTCGGAAGGCCGATACGAAATTCGTACGGTTCGACCTGTGCCGTACCCGATTCCCGACGACGGACCCGTGGGCAAGATGCTCGCAAATACCGGTCGCCATCAAATGCGAGCAGCGCACATTCACATCATGTTGAGCGCTCCGGGCTATGTCAGCCTCACGACCCACGTGTTCGACGACCGCAGCGAATACCTCGATAGCGACACCGTTTTCGGGGTCAAGGGCTCATTGATTCGGTCGTTTACGCCAGGAGACGACGAGCTATTGCACTGCACTACCGACTTCGTGCTCGACGGCGCCTAACTGTTAGGTCAGCACCGTTAGGTCAGCCAAAAAATTTGTTTATTTCCCATCTAGCGGGATGGTTGTCCCGTTCTGTAGGATAAAGTTCTATTCGCCGTAGGCAAAGTGCTGCGGAGTACCGGAGGAATCGTGACCACAAATCCGCTTGACCTCTTTAGCGTTACCGGACGCTCGATCGTGATCACCGGCGCCACGGGCTCGCTTGGCGCAGTCGCGTCAGAGGCCCTCGCCGCTGCCGGAGCGAAAGTAACGTTGGCCGGCGGCAACGCCAGTGCACTTGCTGAACTGACCGAGCGGCTCGGCAGCGAGAACGTGATTAGCGTGACTCGCAGACCAGAGACACCCGAAGATGCCGAGGCAATCACAATGGCCGCGGTCGAAGCATTCGGCGGCATCGACGGGTTGCTCGTGGCCTCGGGCATGAACAAGGTCGGCCTGATCACCGAAATGGATGTCGACACCTGGCAAAGCGTGATGGATGCCAACGTCAAAGGTTCGTGGTTGATGTGTCAGGCGGTTGGTCGCGTACTTCTTGAGCAAGATCGTGGCGGCAGTGTGGTGCTGGTTTCATCCACCCGTGGAAAGTTAGGTCTGGGTTCGGGCTACTCGGCCTACTGTCCGTCGAAGGCCGCGGTCGACTTGCTGGCGAAGACTCTCTGTGCCGAATGGGGCGGCGCGCAGATTCGCGTAAACGCAATCGCGCCCACAGTTTTCCGAAGCGAACTCACCGCGTGGATGTATGCCGACGACGAGAAGGGTCGCGCCACTCGCGAGGCGATGTTTGCGCGCATTCCACTCAAGCGATTTGCCGAACCCGACGACTTTGTTGGCGCGCTCATTTATCTGCTCAGCGATGCATCAACCTTCCTCACCGGCCAAGTCATCTACCTCGATGGCGGATACACCGCGTGCTAGCCCAACCTCTGCCTGGCGATATCAGCACAGCTGCCGTCATCGGTGCTGGCCTGATGGGTCGGCGCATTGCCGGAGTTCTGGCTCGCGGTGGCGCCGACGTGGTGCTCACCGATGCAAACCCCGACATCTTGGCCGAGGCCGTAGGGGTTGCCACCGAAATGGCAGCACTGGGCCAGACACCTGGCACCGTTACTTCGGCGCTCACCATCGCTGAAGCCGTGGCGGGCGTTGATTACGTAACCGAGGCGGTCATTGAAGATCTCGCCGTCAAGCAAGAACTGATTGCCGAAGTTAGCGCCCTCAACGAACACGCGATCATCGCAACCAACACCTCCGTACTTCCGGTGAGCCAGATCGCGATCAACGCCACAGCGCCCGACCGCGTGGTCGGCACGCACTGGTGGAATCCGCCGGATTTGATTCCGATCGTTGAAGTGGTTCGTGGCGAGCACACCTCTGAGCCCACGATGCAACGCACACTGGCCCTACTTGAACACTTGGGCAAACTCGCGGTGCGCGTCGACCGCGATGTGCCCGGTTTCGTTGGAAATCGCCTGCAGCACGCCCTGTGGCGAGAGGCCATTGCCCTTGTGGCCGACGGGGTGTGCGATGCCGAAACCGTCGACCTCGTGTGCCGCAACACCATCGGATTGCGTCTGGCCAAGATGGGCCCGATCGAAACTGCCGACTATGTGGGCCTTGATCTCACGCGAGCGATTCACCAGGCCGTTCTGCCGAGCTTGAACACCGACGCAACAGCAAATGCAATTCTCACCGAGCTGATTGAGCGCGGTGATCTTGGCGCCAAGAGCGGACAAGGATTTACCAGCTGGCCACCGGGCCGGCGCGAACAAGCGGCCAGCGAATTGGCGGCGCACGTGAAGAACCAATTGATCCCGAATAGCAAGTGAATCCGAACAGCTAAATCAATCGAAAGGAAAACATCATGACGTGGACCTGGCCGGTAAGCCCCAAGGAAGCCGACATCCAGTTCTTTGACTTGTCGCACCCGTGGGGACACGGAGTTCCGGCATGGCCCTACTTCGAAGACGTCAAGATCGAGCGCTTGCACGGAATGGCCAAGAGCCGGGTGCTGACGCAGAAGATCACCACGGTGATGCACTCGGGTACGCACATTGATGCGCCCGGACACGTCATCGAGAACACCCCGTTGCTGCACGAGATTCCGCTGCACAACTTCTTTGGCACCGGCGTCGTGCTCGATATTCCCAAGGGCAAGTGGGAGGTCGTCACTGCTGAAGACCTTGAAGCTGCCAGCAAGAAGACCGAGGTGCGCGCCGGCGACATCGTGCTCGTCAACACCGGATGGCACCACAAGTACGCCGACAGTGCCGAGTACTACGCCTACTCACCTGGCTTCTACAAGGAAGCCGGCGAATGGTTTGCCGCCAAGGGCGTTAAGGCAGTGGGCACCGACACGCAGGCGCTCGACCATCCGCTGGCCACGGCCATCGGCCCGCACGGTCCGTCGGAAGCCACAGGCGGCCTGCTGCCTTGGGCCGTCAAGGAATACGAAGAAGAGACCGGCCGAAAGGTGCTCGATGACTTCCCTGAATGGGAGCCGTGCCATCGCGCGATCTTGAGCAAGGGAATCTACGGATTCGAAAATGTCGGCGGCGACATCGACGCCGTTACGGGCAAGCGCGTTACCTTTGCCGCATTCCCGTGGCGTTGGGTTGGTGGCGATGGTTGCATCGTGCGCCTCGTTGCCATGATCGACCCCACCGGCGAATACCGCCTAGAGAACGGGCAGGCCTAACCATGGCTAATGTCACCCGCTTCGATTCGGCTCCTAGCTACGACCCACCGCTGCACAACAACGTCGACGCAAAGCGCCTGCAAGGTTTCGAGGCGGGTGACACCGCCAACCACTGGGTTGGCTTCTCGGTGTATCACCCGGGCGCAACGGTGGATGAGTCGCCGACCCGCACCGAATCGATCTACGTCGTGCTCGAGGGTGAGTTGGTTGTCACCGTCGACGGCACCGATCACGTGTTGGGCAAGCACGACTCGATTCACCTGCACCAGGGTGAGGTGCGGTCGGTTGAAAACCGCACCGATTCTGATACTCACTTGCTCGTAGCTATCGCGAACCCAAAGGATTGACATGAGCGTTGTCATCACTGTCGCACCCACTGGTCCGATCGCCTTCACCAGCGACAACCCATCGCTGCCCACCCAACCCCTCGAGATCGCCCAGGCCGTACATGCGGCATATCTCGAGGGTGCGTCGGTGGCTCACTTGCACTTCCGAGATGAAAACGAGCAGCCAACAGCCGACCTCGGAATTGCCCGAGCGACCATGGCGGCAATCGAAGACCTCTGCCCGATTCTGATTCAGGTGTCGACCGGAGTCGGTCTGGGCGTGCCTTTCGAGGATCGCGAAAAGATGGTCGAGCTTCGTCCGCGCATGGCCACCCTCAATCCGTGCACGATGAGTTTTGGCAAGGGTGAGTTTCGCAATCCGCCCGATGGCGTTCGCAGGCTCGCCGCCCGAATGCAAGAACTTGGGGTCAAGCCCGAACTCGAAATTTACGACACCGGTCACCTCGATGCCTGCCTTCGCTTGCGCGACGAAGGCCTACTCGATGGCCCCCTGCAGTTCAGCATCGTTCTTGGCGTGGCTGGTGGCGCAGCGGCAACAGCAGACAACTTGCTGATGCTGGCCAAGCGACTTCCCGAGGACGCCATCTGGCAAATCATTGCGATTGGTAAGTCGAACCTCGAACTCACAGCCATTGGTCTGGCTATGGGCGGAAACGCGCGGGCCGGAATGGAAGACACCCTCTACCTGCGCAAGGGCGAGCTCACCCAGGGCAACACGCCATTGGTGGCCCGCACGGCAGCGATGGCGCGGGCCCTCGACCGTTCGGTGGCCAGTGTTGCCGAGACCGAACAGATTCTTCAACTGCCACCGCGATGAGCAACGGTATCCAGGTACTCAATCGAACAGCTGACATCCTGCGCAGTCTGCAGGGTCAGCCCGGAGGGCTCACCCAAGCCGAAATCGGTGAGCGGGTAGACCTACCACGTTCGACGGTGAGCCGGCTACTGCTCGCCCTTGAAGACCTCGGCTACGTGGCCTCACTTGGTCCACGCGGACCCTACCGGCTAGGCCCCGACATCATGGCGCTGTCGATGTCGGCAAGACGAAACGTTCTCACCGAGTTGCGGCCGTTCCTCGAATCACTCTCGCGCGAAGTAAACGAGACAGTCGACTTGTCGATTCTGGAAGACGATCGAGCAATGTTTCTTGATCAAGTGGTCGCCGATCATCGGTTGCGCGCCGTAAGCGCCGTGGGCGATGCATTCGCGCTGCACGCGTGTGCCAATGGCAAGGCAATGCTCGCCGGTATGGATAGTCACGATGTTGGGCGCGTTCTCGCCGGAAATCTTGAGGCATTCACCCCGCATACCCTGACCACACCGGCAGCGGTGAAGCGCGAACTGAAGATCATCGAAGCCCAGGGCGTGGCCTTCGACCGCGAAGAACACTCACTGGGCGTTAGCGCAGTGGGTGCACTGCTTCCACAGGTGCACGGAAGCACCGTGGCCGTGAGCATTCCGACCCCCACCCAGCGCTTCATCGGCCGTGAGGATGAACTCAGACAGGCGCTCCTGAGTACGGTCACACAAGTACGCGAGTACCTCGATAGGTAACATCAAGTTAGTACGGTAACCGCTACTGACGTTGGAGTCGTAAATGAGCACACCTGCCGCACCCACCACGAAGGTCATCTTCGGTATGCGAGGCAAGATGCTCACCGCATTCGGTATCGCGTTTACCATCATTTTTGGCCTGCTTGCCGTTCTGGTGATTCGATTCGTCACCGATCAGGCCCAGGCCAAGCTCACGAACCAGTTGCGGCAAACGGCAATCGGCGCCTCGCAAACTCTCGATTCGGCCGGTCTACAGCGTCTGATCACAACCTTGCCCAACAAGACCAACGACTTTCCGGCCCTGATGAAAGATCCGACGTACGCGGCTGACGTCAACGACCTCAATACAGTCTTTGCCGCGACCGGTGGTCGCCTACCCGACGGCGGTATCACTGGCACCCTCGATCTCAACGGTGCGCGTCCATACACGTACTTCCTGAATCCAACCGACGGCAAGCTCTACTGGCTCACGACTCCGGCTGCGGCCTGGAATCCAATTCCAGAACTTGCCAATCCGTGGCGTGGCTCAGTGGAAGAAACTGTCGGCCCGCCGGCTGCCGCAGGCCAACCCAAGTCGACCTACGATTACATGGTCGATGGCTTGCAGGGCACCACTGATCAACCGCAGTACTCCGATTCAAACGGCAACTGGGTTTCGAGTTACACCCCGCTCACGAGTACCAACGGTACGAAGATGGCAATCGGTGTTGACTACTACCTCAGTTATGTCGATGACGTGCGTAATGCAGCGATCCGCAACATTCTCCCGTTGTTGCTCACCAGCTACCTGCTGCTACTTGGCCTGGTTGTTCTCGTTTCAACGTGGCTCACTCGACCCCTTAAGCGCCTGACATCAGCTACCGGCAAGATCGCGGCTGGCGAATACGACATCGATCTGAGCACGGTGACCAGCACCCGAGTTCCGGACGAAATGTTCGTGCTCTCACAATCCTTTGCCACCATGGTCGGCAAGGTTCGAGATCGTGAAAAGAACCTGACCCGTCAGGTGAAGAAGCTGACCGTCGAAATCGATGCCAAGAAGCGCGAGCAGTCAGTGAACGAAATCACTGATAGCGACTTCTTTGCTGCAATTGCGGCAAAGGCTGGCAACATGCGTCTGCGCATGGACGAACTTGAGTCGATAGAAGACGACGCAAAGCCGGGCGCGGCGAAGCGCGATCCGATCGGCCCATGACGCTCGAGTTTGTCGACGTCACCCAAGGCCGATCACCTGAGTGCGCAGAGCAATTGCTCGCACTGCAAGAGGAATGGTTCGGCGAGTACGCCTGGGCGCGTGATGAGATCACAGCAAACACAACGGCATCAGCCGTTCAGGGTGACCGCGTGGTGCATCAGTTTCTGGCCACCATCGACGGTGTTCCTGCCGGGTTCATCGTGTGTCACACCAACCTGGCCCGCCGGGTGGGCTTGGGACATTTCATGGCGGTCGCCCCAGCATTTCGAGGCCAAGGTCTAGCGATGCAGTTTGAACAGCGAGCGATGCAGGCAGCAGCAGAGGACGGCCATGAACACGGGGTCGCGATGCTGGCCTACGTGGGAGAAATGGAACCGGCAATGGTGCCGGTATTCGAACGCTTAGGTTTTGTGCTGCTACCCATCGAGTACGCCGAGCCATTTCACGGGCCGAGATGGGCTGAATTCGGAGAACCGCAATTCTTCGATCGACAACTCATGGCACATCGCCTACCTGACGGACCCGAACTTGACCTCTCGCTTGTCGCACCAGCGGGCGCGGCCGCTTTCTTAATCGACCACTACTTGCTACCGCCCGATCACCCCGTGGTCACCCGCTGCGTAACAGCCCCCACACCCTAGGCTGTGGCCATGAGGGAATACACCCCACCAGCACCAGGTGAGAACCCAGACGAAGACGACCCCTGGGGCTTTGTCACGGCTCGCAATCCTCGCCCTGCCAACGAGGGTTCAGATTCCGCGCTCGACGCGCTGATCGACGAATCCGCACCCGCGCCTGAGCGGTCACGAATCGACGCTGCCGGCGACGAAACAGCAATGGATGCTCTGAGGCGCCGCGGTCGGCCGATGGCGTGGGCTCTGGCCGCCGTTTTCTTCTTTGGATTTATTACCGAAGTTGTTGCCGCTGCGCGTTTCATTTCGCAACTTGGTGCGATAGCTCTGGTCATCATCTACATCGTCGGTGGTCTGGCTCTGATCGCCGCTGCCCTGTTGCAAATGACCTGGATCGATCGCATTCCGCGCGGCAAGGCGTTGGTGACTGTGACGATCGGCTACTCGATCATCTTCATCATCGCCATCGTGCTGATTGCAAACGAATCAACAACTGTGTGGGGCACTGGGTTGTCGTGGCTGGTGGCCGACCAGTTGAACTTCTTGCTGCCGTTCATCATCTGGTCGATTGTGGGCGACCTATTCAACGCCGGTGAGGGCCGCAAGATCTATCCGTGGATCACGTCATGGCAGTACGCCGGGCAGCTGATCGGTCTGGCTGTCGCCGCCGTGGCACCTCTCATTCTCATTCCGCTCGGACTGCCTCTGTGGACACTTCTGGTTGTCTGCCCCATCGGCATTCTGCTCGTCGGAATTCTGTTGCCCCGTGGGCTCGCCGGCCGCGCGATCAGTCGTGGGCACGGCCGCGATGAGTCTCTGGGCGAATCACTCAAGCAGACCTGGCAATTCGTGGGTGGAGTCAACGCCTTCCGCGCCCTGTTCTACGCGTCGGTGCTGGTTTTCGTTGCGGCCCAAACCCTCGAGGCTTCGTACCTCACTTCAGCGAACACCGTGTTCAACGGCGACGATGCGAAGCTGCAGGTGCTGTACGGAGCAACTGCAGTGATCGTCTTCACCATCTGCGCACTCCTGCAGAAGTTCTACACCACCAAGATCGTCGAGCGATTCGACATTCCGGGCACATTGGCTCTGCTTCCCGTGGCCGCTGTGATTGCCGCGGTGCTCATCGCCCTTGGCATCGTTACTGGCCCCACGCTGCCGCTGATCGTCGTAGGCATCATCTGTTGGTGGATCGCACGTTGGAGTGTCGGTGAGGTAGCACGGCATGCGGCTTTGGCTGTGGTGCCCGATGAGAAGCGAGCTCGCGTCTCGTTCGTTCTCGGAGTCGTTCCGTTTGCAGCCGGATTGATTGTTGCCGGGCTCATCACCTGGATTGTTTCGGCAATTGGATACCCCGTCGTGGCTCCGGTGATCGCCCTCGCGTTCGCTGCGTTGGCCATTCCGCCTTCGCGACGCATGGTCGCTGCTTGGAGCGATGCCCTTCTCGACCCACGGTTGCGCAGGCGCAAGCGACTCAACGGCTAGAGGCTTGAGGATAGGTATGCAACAACCGCGTGCACGCGATCTTGGCATTCCGTTCGATGGAACTCCCGGCCCGTTCAATGCCATCACTGATGTGCCCGGTGTCGAGGTTGGGCATTGCACCCTGATCACAGGTGAGGGCCCTCTCGTGGTGGGCGAAGGACCGGTTCGCACCGGAGTGACCGTGGTGCTTCCTCGCGGTGTAGACGGCGTTGGCCAAGCATGCACCGCCGGTTGGTATTCGCTTAATGGCAACGGCGAAATGACCGGCACGACGTGGATAGATGAAGTGGGGTTGCTTGAGCTGCCGGTCGTCATCACCAATACCGCTGCCGTTGGCGCCTGTCACCGAGGAATCAACCAGTGGATAGCGAGCGCAAGGCCCGATTTGACCGCGGCTTGGTTGCTGCCCGTCGTGGCCGAAACCTGGGATGGCTACCTCAACGACATCAACGGTGATCACGTCAAGAGCGAGCACGTGAGCGAAGCCATCTCTAACGCCACGGCCCAATCGGTGGCCGAGGGTTCAGTTGGTGGTGGCACCGGAATGAATTGCTATTCATTCAAAGGCGGCATCGGAACATCATCGCGTCGGGTGAGTTACGGAAGTGACACCTATACGGTCGCGGCTCTAGTGCAAGCCAACTTTGGTGATCGGTACGAGTTACGCATCGCCGGTGTACCTGTCGGACGATCGATGTCTGATGACAATCCGATGGGCGATACCGATTGGTTCGCGCGCGATGGCCAGCGCGCAGCGCTGACGGGTGCCGGCTCAGTGATCGTGATCATCGCCACGGATGCCCCGCTGCTACCCGGCCAGTGCAAGGCGCTGGCCCGACGCGTACCACTTGGTTTGGCCCGCACCGGCACCTCTGGTGGCCACTTTTCTGGTGACATCTTCCTAGCCTTCTCAACCGCGAACGATGCGATGCTCGGAAGCAGCATTCCGACCACCGACGCTTCCGATGCAGATTACGAGTCGATCAAGGCGGTGGCGTGGGGCCGACTAGATCCGTTCCTTGAGGCGGTCGTTCAATCGGTTGAGGAAGCCGTCGTCAATGCACTCGTGGTCAATGACGACATGATCGGCCGCGACAATCACCGCAGCCCGGCAATGCCGCATGAGCCCGTCACGAACGCATTGCGATCAGCGGGTGTTCTCACTGAACTCTCAGCGCAGGCAGACGCCTAGCTCAACCGAGACGCGCGACCGTATCGCCAAGGGCGACTAGAAAACGACTACTGAGTAGCCACGGGCAGCATTGCTGACATAGCCCAACCGGTTCCATGGCACATCCAATGGCTGGGCCCGGCCCGTCGAATCCCATGCGCGGCAACGAACGTGGTGCGTACCCG